>ENA-OWNT01000708-OWNT01000708.1-seawater-metagenome-genome-assembly--contig:-NODE-708-length-62324-cov-7.271788_pt1 | contig 62324 bp, 50 predicted proteins | sample MGYA00238136_ERZ651165 | MGnify/ENA primary metagenome ERZ651165 (study PRJEB26861, sample SAMN08777766) | seawater metagenome | isolation source: coastal seawater | place: USA: Florida | collected... | reverse complement strand
ACCAAAACCAGTTTTATAAGAACGGAGATGCGGATGAAATGCTTTTTATTCATCGCGGATCAGGAACCTTGAAGACGATGTACGGGAACATCTCTTTCAGCTATGGGGATTATCTGATTATTCCCAGAGGTACGATTTACCAGCTGGAATTCGATGATGAGGATAACCGTTTGTTGTACATTGAATCCTTCGACCCGATTTATACACCGAGTAGATACCGAAATAATTTCGGTCAGTTTTTGGAACATTCTCCATTCTGCGAACGTGATTTCCGGGTGCCTGAGGAGTTAATCACTCATGACGAAAAAGGAGAATTCAAAATCAATATCAAGAAACAGGGAATGATGTGGGAATATATCTATGGAACACATCCGTTTGACGTCGTCGGATGGGATGGTTTCAATTATCCTTATGCTTTCTCTATTCATGATTTTGAGCCGATCACCGGTCGGATTCACCTACCACCTCCGATTCACCAAACATTCGAAACGGCTGGATTCGTGGTGTGTTCATTTGTTCCAAGACTGTATGATTACCACCCGGAAGCAATACCGGCTCCGTATCATCACAGCAATGTTGATTCGGATGAAATTCTATACTATGTTGATGGGGATTTCATGAGCAGAAATGATATTGAAAAAGGGCAGATAACGCTTCACCCGGGAGGAATTCCTCATGGACCACATCCTGGCGCAATTGAGCGATCGCTTGGGAAAAAAGAAACAGGTGAATTGGCGGTTATGATCGATCCTTTCGCTCCTATGAGTATTACGGAAGAGGCGATAAAACTGCAGGTTGAAGACTATTACAAGTCTTGGATGATGGTCAATTGACAGATGGATTAGGTCGTAAAGTGGACTTCAAAAATACTTTGATTATTATGACTTCAAATATTGGAGTTCGTCAATTGAAGGATTTTGGACAAGGTGTTGGATTCGCAACTAAAGCTAAGCGAGACAAAGCAGACGACCATGCTAAATCTGTAATTTCTGATGCATTGAAAGTAATATCTGTACCATCAATAGACCTTAAATTGGAAACCACACTAAGTTGTGTAGAATCAAGGGCTTCTTCCTCATTTGGAAGTAAAAAAGGAATCAGAATAAAAATACCAAGAAAGGATGCCATTACGGTGCCAATAAATGTTGCATGAGCCCTTTTGTGAGAGCTTTTTTTAAATAGGAACCAAGCAAAGTAGACTACAACACTTATGCCTCCAATTGCCATGTTTAGCGTACCTCCCCAGCCGTATAAAAGAAGTAAAGGTTCGCTTTGAATTGACGAGAAATGTGTGAGTAGTAAAGATGCTTTAAGAGCAATTACATAGGCCCAGATACCATTGAGCACTGTGCTTGAGACTACTTGCCTTATGGCCTTATCTTTAATGATGAACTTCCCAATAAGCAATGCTAGTGCTCCTGATATGAGCAGACGGATAACAATGGCTGGCAACATAAGCGATCAGTTAGTACAAAATTCACTCTATTAAAATTCAATTGAGTGACAATTGTCGCAAACAGAAAGCAAGGTTTAGCTCTGGATGGTAGTGGACTTTTTGTTCTGAAAACGCCAAATGCCCCAAGTGGCCAACAGAACGCATAATTGAGCCACCATAGTTTGTACGGTAGGGTATACTCCAAGAACACCAATGTTTATATGAATTGGGAACGGGGTGATACCAATATAACCTGTTTCCTGAATGGCATGAATGCCTTTACCCACCAGCACAACTGAAAGGATGGCAATTAAAAATGCAGAGATTTTAAACAGCTGAGTAATTGGAATCTTCTTACTAAAGCGTAACATCAGGTATGCGATGAGTCCAACTATTGCAAAGGCACAAAGCACTCCAAGTCCAAGTGCCGAACCGGTATTAGTAGTTTTATCAAGATTGATGGCCGACAGGAAAAGGACAGATTCAAAGGCTTCTCGGAAAACCACCAGAAATGAAAGTGCCGCAAGCCCCCACATACTTTGGGTATCAAGAAGGTTGTTAATGCGTTTCTTGACAAATTCACTCCATTTTTTGGCTTCAGCTTTTCCATGCATCCAGAAACCGATATAGAACAGTATGGCTACCGCAACAAGGGCCACGATACCTTCTAGAAGCTCTCGCTGCATGCCTCCCAACTGAATGAGCCAATCTGCAAAAAACCAGGAAGCAATGCCAAGGCCAACTGCAGTCATCCAGCCTGCGTGCACCCATTTAATGCCATTGAGTGCGCCGGCCTTTCTTAGAACCGATAGGATTATAATGACAATTAAAAAGGCCTCAAGCCCTTCTCTGAGTATTACAGAAGCAGCGAGGGAAAACGTTAACCAAAAAGAAGGTTCAGCTTCTTCAAGGTACTGTCTTGCCTCGTTTATGGAGTTTAGCAATGCCGTCTGAATTTTTTCTACTTCTTCCGGGCTGTCTTGTTGTTCTATAGCATTTCGAAGAAGCCCCATGCCCTCTTCAATACGCATCACCAGCGATGGGTTTTGTGCCTTAATTCTGTGTTCTACAGGTTCAACTCCTTCGAGGTAAGACATTAGGCACAGGCTTCGTGCCTCTTTATAATTGCCCACCTTTACTTCATTAAGTGACTCCTTCAGGAGACGTGTTGCCTTATCAAGATGAGTTTCTTCTATATTTTCAGTAGACCCCTTATGCATGCGATGCCAGCGCACCAAACCTTCAGAGTATTTCTCCTTAAGTTCCAGATCGTTTTTTGAGGCAATCTCACTGAGGTCAATGTGTTGATTCTGGGGGGCTGTTTCCTTTGCTCCGGTTCTTAAGGTGTGAATGTAGAAGGCCAGGTCCCATTTCTCATTTTCTGAAAGTCCCTTAAAAGGAGCCATAGATGTTCCTTCTACTCCGAAAGAAATGGTGTGATAGGCCTGAAGAGGAGACTTTTGAGACATGAGTTCTATATCGGTGAAGTCGGTGGGAGCAGGCTCCAAACCGGGAGCCGAAGGGCCATTGCCTTTACCATTCTCTCCATGGCAGGATAGGCAGTTAGACTGGTACAGTGTATGACCATTTTCAATATTGGGCCAGGCTGTAGGACTAACCTCTATTTCAAAGCCTATAATAATTTGTTGTTTTAAGGCTGTCGCCGTTTGGTACACCTTTTCCGCAGGTGCTGCAATTTTGATAAGTGAGTCAAGTTCGGCGCATAACTTAAGGCTGGTCTTGTCTAGCTGATCTCCCGATTCAATGGTAAGGGCATTGATCGAGTTACTGAAGTCAAGCATTTCCTGAAACTCGAATGAGTCTACGATGGCACCTTGTGAAACGGCATTTGAGTAGTCTGTAGCCACATAGTCCAGCAGGTGAACCATTAGTCTGCCATTGTCGGTGCCGGCTAGTGTAACTGTTCCTGATAACAGGAGCGATAGAATGGAAAGGATGTATTTCAAAATGTGCTTGTATTCGCTAAATCCGCACGAATGTAAGCTTATTTAGAATAATTCTAAAGAAGAGCTTTGGCACAGTGTGCCTTTTAAAACATCATGGCCTAAGTCTAAATTCCATTACCAATGAAAAATGAGGGCAAAAAAAATCCCCGTGCACTGCACGGGGATTTTTCAACTGTATTTACAGCTGAAATTATTTAGTCACATTGAACTTGTGAGAGTCAGTGTAGTTTCCAGCAGTCATTGTGTAAATGTACATTCCTGGGTTTAGACCTTCAATGTCAAAGGTTAGGTCATGCTGACCATTTTCGTATACCTTGTTAGTAATGGTCTTTACTTTCTTACCAGTAAGATCATACATCTCGATAGTTACTCTTTCGCTTCCTTGAACAGCAAATGAAAGACCCATTTGATCTTTAGTACTTGCAGGGTTAGGATATACATTACCTAAACCGAAACCGTTGGTCAAGTCTTCATCTTCCAAACCAGTGTCGTACTTGGTGTCAAATACCTTGAAGGCAATGTATGGGTAGTAACCAAAGCTTTCGTTGCCACCACCAAACAGGTTAGGATAGTATTTATCGTTCATGAAGGCAGATCCTCCACTAAAGGCATCGTCATAACGGTTCCATCTTACAATGAAAAGACCGTTGTTTTGGCTATTAAGAGCAGAGTAGTTAGGAGTTTGTACAGCAGCCAATAGACCAAATCTGTTGAATCTTTTCTTAGGAGGGTTAACACCGAATTCTGACAAGTCTTCGTCGTAGAATAAAGTATCACCAAATGAGTAGTCCATACCAGGCTTGTATGTTATAGTTACTGCACAAGCACCGTTGGCAGGAACTGTTAAGTCTGCTATGTCAACACCAAAAGTTTTAGCGAAGAAAGTACCATCTTCTCTTAGGTCATTGGAGTCATTAGAGTTGATTGGGATTTTGATGAGCTCGGCATAGTTGGCACCAATACCTGCGTCCTGATCGTATCCAACAACACCAAACTGACTTTGTGAATTGGTGAAAGAACCATCAGTTACATTGTTTTCATTGTACACCTGAATGATAAGTGTATCAACAATAGACTCATCAGTGTATCTGAAGTATCCGTAAGTAAAGAAAATAGAGTCAATCTTATAAGAATACCAGTCTCTTACACCAGAAAGGTTTTTATCACTCCAGGCAGCATCGTTTGGATCAAACATGGTACCTATTGAGTGCCATCCCTGCCATGCAGTGCTTGGCTGGTTGGTAGTTTCATCAAGACTAATGTTTTTTACAAAAGTGTCAGGGAACATGCTAAAGAAGCTGTTGGAGTTACTAAACCCACCGTTAAGAGCTCTCCAATCGTCCACAAATCTGTACCAATCTTCTAGAACGATCTCTTCTTTTACGATTGGCTGTACGTCGTTATTAACGAAGTCTAAATCTTTTTTCCATCCTGGAGTCCCTTTCGATTGCGAAGGGTTTGGAACCTGGGCAAATATTGCCGTACCCATGGCCATCAACATTAAAGTAGAAAGTACTTTTCTCATTTCTTAATCATTAAATCAGTGATACAATGTTAAAGCTATTTTAAATATTAGCGACTATAAGTACAACGCGGTTCCTACATAAAAGTCTTAAAATTTAATCTATTTAAGACGGTCTAAATATCTCCTAATTGGGGTCTCATGACTATTTCTTCCACAACTGCGCTTCCCTTTAAATGGTAGGCAGTCCATACTACTTCAGCCACCTCTTCAGCTTGCATGAAACGAGAGGCGGGTAAGTCTACGCCATCCCAGGAAGCCGTGAGGGTTGGGCCTGGTAGAATGGCAGAGACTTTTACTGTTTCTTTAAGTTCTTGCCTCAATACCTTGGTCATTCCCAGCAGGGCAAATTTGCTAATGCAATATGAGCCTCCGTTTTCGTAGGCATAAATGCTGGCCGTTGAACACATGTTAAAGATGTAGGGGGCGTCCGAACCTTTTATAGCAGGCAACAGAAGTCGGGTAAGATGGTAGGCGCTGTATAAATTGGTTTCAATCATTTGCTCCAATGCACCCTCTTCTTCGCCGGCAATGGTGCCTGGTAGGTATACTCCAGCGTTATTTACCAATACGTTAATCTCGGTAAACTCTTGTTTTAGGTGTTCTGCAAATTCCTTTAGTGCAGTTTTTTGAGATACATCGCAACTTTCGTAATACACTTTACCGGCTCCAAGCTTAGTAAGCTCTTTGGAAAACTCTTCAAGGTCTTTTTCATTTCGTGCACATAGGCCAATGTTAAATCCACTCTTCGCAAATTTTTGACAAATGGCCCTTCCTATCCCTTTTGTGGCACCTGTTACTACTATCGTTTTCATGGTAAAGCTGTTATTTTGCGCTCTTCTAAGAAGCAAATATCTCGCTCATTGTCAGTTTTCTTCCATTTTGGTAAATACTTAATTCTGCTGCGAACGTCCATTCGGAGGCCTGAGAATACTTCTATGTATGTGAAGGAACTCTTTAAGGAAATGAATAAGATTGGAATCGGTTCCCTTGGCATCGTGATTTTGATTTCCATTTTCCTTGGAATGGTAACTACACTGCAAACGGCCTATCAGTTGGTAGTAGCCTGGATACCACCAAGTGTTATTGGTGAAATTATTGTGGAGACCTCAATGCTTGAACTTGCACCTACTATCACAGGTTTGGTTTTGGCAGGTAGGGTAGGGTCCAGTCTTGCATCTGAATTGGGCACCATGAGGGTAAAGGAGCAAATTGATGCTTTGGATGTAATGGGGGTAAACTCAGCAGCCTTTTTGGTGTTCCCTAAAATATTGGGCTCCATCATTGTTATTCCAATGCTGGTAGTCGTTGCTACCTTCCTGATGATATTGTCTGGTGCTTTTATTGGTAATAGTGCCGGGATCGTTCCTTATAATGATTTTGTGGAAGGGGCCATCGACATTTTCAAGGTGAAGGTCTTTGTGCTTTCTATGGCCAAGGCCTATACGTTTGCCTTTATGATTTCAAGTATTTCCTGCTATCAAGGTTATTTCTCTGAAGGAGGAGCTACAGGGGTTGGTAAATCCAGTACGCGGGCGGTTGTGTGGAGCTGTGTACTCATTTTGTTCTCTGATTACCTTATTGCTCAATTGTTTTTATAAGTATGATCGAACTACAGGGACTCCGAAAGTCGTTTGATGGAAAAGAAGTGCTAAAAGGCATTGATGCCAAATTTCAGCCGGGAAAAATCAACATGATTATTGGTTCAAGCGGTAGTGGAAAAACAGTGACTCTTAAATGCATGGTGGGCCTTTTTGAGCCTGAAGCAGGTGATATTCTGTACGCGGGTAAGTCTGTTGTTGGTCTTCATATTAAGCAGAAGAAAAAAATCAGACAGGAAATAGGGATGCTTTTTCAAAGTGCCGCCTTATTTGATTCAATGACGGTAGCCGAGAATGTAGCCTTTCCATTGCGCATGTTCACTTCCAAGTCTGAGGCTGAAATAAAGGAACGAGTTCAATTTTGTTTGCACAGGGTGGAGCTCGATAAGGCTGGCGAGAAACTTCCTTCTGAAATTAGTGGTGGGATGCAAAAGAGAGTAGGCATTGCACGTGCCATTGCTTTGGACATAAAATACTTGTATTGCGATGAACCCAATTCAGGGTTGGACCCCGTGACATCTTTGGTGATAGACCACTTAATTAAGGAAATTACACAGGAGTTCAACATTACCACTGTTGTAAACACACACGACATGAATTCCATTTTTGAAGTAGGTGATAATGTGCTTTACCTGTATCAGGGGCGTAAACTTTGGGAAGGACATCCAGAAGAAATTATGACTGCCGATGTGCCGGAACTGAAGGATTTCATCTTCGCTTCACCTCTTATTCGAAATGCTTACCAACAACAATTGAAGAATCAATAACAGCTTTCAAGTTGTAGTATTCTTTATTTTGGAGAAAATTACTGGTCTGAGACTCATAGTAATAGCTCTAATACTTCTGCCTCTTATTGGCAGTGCACAATACAACCGAGGGAACGATGGCCCTCTGGTGTACAAGGTATTTTTTGATACTTCCGATTTTCACTTAGACGAAAGAGACCATGCTACTCTGGCAAACCTGGTAAAGATGGTAAAACAGAAGCCGGGAATTTTATTTGAAGTTTCAGGGCATACGGATACACTGGGCAGCAAGGATTACAATTACAAACTTTCTCTTAAAAGGGCCGAAGCCGTGAAAGATTTCCTCATTGGTCAGGGCGTAGGAGAAGCCAATTTATTTGTAGTAGGCAGGGGAGAAGATAAGCCTTTTCGACACCGTGGTAAATACAGCGATAAGTTCAGCCGACGGGTAGAGTTTAGGCAGGTTATAAGGTTTAAGGGACGCTTAGTGGATGATTCCGGAAGGGGAATACAAGGGAAAGTAGTGATGAACATCCCGAATAAACCCCTCATGAATCAGGAACGATTGACACAAAAGGATGGAAGCTATGAGTTTGTGGTTCCATGGAGACCCAAGTATTATGCCTTTGGTTTTGTAGACGGATATATAAGTGCCAATGACTCGGTAGAAGCCAAAATGAAAACAGAAGGAGCCTCTAATATTTCCAGAGATTTAGTGATGAAAAAGGCCGTAATCAAGGAGAAGATTGATTTTGACAACATCTATTTCTTTCCGGCCTCTCATAAGGTAATGCCCAAGTCAGAGCCTTCTATTCAAGAGATTGCTAAGTTAATGACTGATAGGCCTGAAATCTATATTGAAATAAGAGGGCATGTGAACCAGCCCAATAGAGATCAGTTGCCTGAAAACGTCATTGAGGATGGGAATAATCTATCGTTTGCCCGGGCACAGGCCGTTTATACGGCTTTGGTAAAAATGGGAATTAATGCCTCAAGAATAAAATACCGAGGCATGGGAAGCACGGAAATGCGTTTTCCCCAGGCCAGCACTGAGGAAGAAAATGAGGCTAATAGAAGGGTGGAGATCGTAATTCTAAGTGTAGGGGGTTAATCTTCAAAAGCTTCCAATCTTTCTTCAATATCCCAGTACAGTTTTAGATCTTCAGTTTTGGAGCGTTTCACCGCATCAATGATTCGTTCAAGAGTTTCTTTTTCTAAGTCCTTTTGAAGATTGTTTTCTCTCACCTCTGAGAGTTCAATCAAGTATTGAATGTAATTGAGAATGATAATTCTGCGTCGTTCAATGTTTGAAGCTACTATTTCCTCAAACTTATCCCGTGCCAGTAGGTCGTACTTTTCATAAATAGGCTCATTTACACGCATGGCAGCAAGTTTAGCCAGGTTCGTGCACAGGTCCATATAGGCCAGCGTATCTTCCTTGGCGATAACATCAATGCGTCGTGCGGCACCTAAAAAGTAATCGAAGGCAGTTGAATAATCAGTGAGCCTAACATAAATACCCCCTGATGCTACGAGTACCCTCCAGTCAGGAATAGAATCAAAACGATCTGGTTTTCGCTTGCCCGTTGGATCGTCAACTATCACCTTATTATTGGGATCAATGGTAATTGCGTACCAGCGATTGGCCTCAGTATCTTCTCTGGTTACTTCCGCTTTCCCCTTTTTAAAAGATTCTGCTTCAGCATATTGAGGAGCTATCACCCATTCGCCACGGGTGTTAATATAGCCCCATTTTCCTTTGAGTTTTGCAGCGGCAAGCCCCTTGTTGAAACTCTTGGCATCATTGAGCCTGATGTCCATTAGGTTATCTTCTTCGTCAATAAATGTATACCTGATGTCCTGGTATTGATCATGCTCCCAGTACCCTTCTCCACCAAAAAGTGGTTCATGCCAGAGAGAGTCTTTGATGAGAACATGTACCCCCACCCGGGCATACCCTTCTCTAAAAGGTTTCGCTTCCAAATACTTTATGGGAATCACTGTATCGCCCTTCTTGGTCATGTATCCATACTTCACCGCTCCTTGGAATGGAATGAGCTCCTGGTGACAGGATATAAGGAAGGAAAAGCTTAATAAAAGGCTAAAGAAAGCGATTTTCATATATTCGGGGCTATTTGCTCAACAAATTAGCAGGATAATTCTTTAATTAAGTGAAATTATACGAAATGAACAGAATAGGAAAGAATCTCGCATTAGTGGCATTTTTGGTAGTTGCCGTTCTAGCCAGTGGCTTTAAAATGCCCGCAAAATATTCAGCCGATGCAATAGTTGGTACATGGTGGAATCAGGAAAAAACTTCAAAAATTGAAGTATACAAGAAAGGAAATGAATACCAGGGCAAGGTGGTATGGTTGAAGAACGAGTTTGAAGATGGCAGTGATACGCAGCCCAACCTGGACGACAAAAACCCTGACGAAAGTCTTCAGAAAAGAGAAATAATGGGATTGGTAATTCTTACCGGTCTGGTTTGGGATGATGACGAATGGGATGATGGTAGCATTTACGATCCTAAAAAGGGGGAAACGTATAGCTGCTATGCCGAGTTTGAGGATGAAGATGATTTGAACACTCTTAAACTCCGCGGATATATCGGGATTTCACTAATTGGACGTACCAGCTACTGGACCCGTGTTCAGTAGGTCCTCTATTCTATATAAATAAAACAAACCCCGTGGAGGCTTCCACGGGGTTCCTACAGAATTGCAGGCCTATAGACTATAGGTTAACACGAGTAAAATTGAGTTTTTTGCCCTTCTTGTCAGAGCTGAAGAACACCAATGAGTTGTTTCCAGCTGGTAGAATGGGAAAGTTGTTTTCTAAATAGTATCGATCTTTTTTGCCGTACCCAACATTCACAATTTCCGACATATTCGCCGCTTCGTTATCTATCATACACATTCGAGGGTACATAAGGGCATCTACCTCATTTTTAGAACTTCTGGCACCGGCTACTTCCAATAGGATGACATAGGTGCCTTTCCCATCAGGGGCGTCCATGTACAATAGCTCCGTAGGTACTTGTTTTGAGTACTTGTTTTTCTCAGCTTTTGCAATCCCATATTGAGCTTTGAGAATACCGTCTGATCCAAAATGAAAGGCAAACAAATCCAGGTATTCGTTGCCTTTATCTCCCTTGGGTTTGAAGTTTTGCCCGTCAATCAGAAAGTCGCCGTTAGGCAGTTCGCGTAGTTGGCCTACAATGAATCGTTTTCCCTGGTATGAAGGGTGTTTCTTCTGGTTTTCAGGGCCAGTCAGTACATCGTCGAATGCGTCCAGTCCATAGGTTTTGTTAAAAGCAATCTGGTTGCCCGCAATTTTTACGATCCCAAACTCCTTGTATTTTTTAGAGAGTCCGGCAATGTTTGCATGCTTGGTGTTTTTCTTAGAATTCCCGGCTCCATAGAAATAGACGTTGTCGCCATTTGAGTTCATATCATCTACGGCCCATTGGGTAAAGGGAGCACTGAAACTAATTCTTCTTTCAATTGAAGTGCTCAATGGATTTACTTCAACAAAAGTGAAGTTAAGCGGATTGGGGTCTTGTCTTTTCTTATCTCCCCCCACTGGAGCAAAGAGTACTCCTATATTGCCGTTTTCAAGTTTGTTTTTGGAGAACTTGACCATTTGGGGATGGTCAAAAGTGAAGGTCTCCTCACTTATAATGGACATATCTTCCACACTGATCTTTAGTACGGCGTAGGTGGGCGGAATTTCTTTTCCTTTAAAGGCATCAGAGATTTTTGGAATCACGCTGCAAACCAGAGTAATGTCTCCAGAAATTTCGCTGAAGTCTTTGGTAACTCCTTGTGACAACCAACTCCAGCCTCTATAGGATATGCTTTCGCCCGGCTCTGAAGTTTGATAGGCCACCAGGCTCAGTCTTCTGCCTGAAGGATCTTTTGGTTTGGTTCTTTCATCGGTTACAAAGTCCCACCAGGAGTATCCACTGTTGTAATTGTACTTCTTTACAAAACGTCCTTTCTTGAGCACCACCTGCGCTGTAAGGTTGTTCTCTACTGTGAGTAGTTGGTATTCAGATCCTTCATCGCCTCCCTTAAGCCATCTGAATTTTTTCTTAACCCGCTCTACATCGTCTTCAAATACTTCACTGTTCACAAAGTTGAAGTCGTTGTCAAACTCGTAGGTTTCAGTTTTGAATTGCCGTTTGGTGGATTTGGTAACATAGGTGAGAAAATAATGTCCATTTTCATCTGTCTCTACCTGTCCTAGGTAGCCGCGTTTGGCCTTTCCGGAAATGGTGTGCTGCTTCTGTATGTCTACTTTGGGAGTTTGTATAGAGGCACTTTGTGCCACAAGTCCCAGAATCAATAATGTCCTTATTACCATATTCAATTACTCTTTATTTGCCTCAAACAAATGTGTGCGCTGTGCTGTAGCTAAGGACTAGGGTAATCTTCGTACTTACGGTGGTGGAACACAGTATTTCAAAAGGGACAGATTGCGTATAAAAAAAGAAACCCTCAACGGGGGACGTTAAGGGTTTTATGAAATATTCGCAGGCCACGAAAATTTCCAAGAGCAGTTTTCACGAACGCTCTATCGAGTAAACAAATCAGCAGCAGGTAAAATAACTAAGGGCAAAATAGCCTTGAATTGGGCCCTGACAGATTTTAAATTGTAGGTTGAAGTATTCATTTAGTGTATGAATCACTTTTGCCAGTAAACGAATTGCGCACAAAATTTTATGGAAGCCTGTAACCTTTGCAGGCTTTTTGCGTTCAACAGACAGTGCATTTTGGAAGTATGAAGATCTCTTACATAATCTCAGTTTTACTCCTGTTATGGAGTACAACCTCCTGGTCATATGCCCTTAGAGGGAAAGTGGAAACCGCCGAGGGCGAAGCCATTCCCGGGGTGTCAATCTACATTAGCCAAACATCTTTTGGGGTTATTACCAATGCCAAGGGTGAGTTTTTCATGGAACTGGAAGAAGGTAGTTATGCTCTGGTGTTTAGAAGTGTAGGTTTTGAGACCAAAACAATTGAGGTGAATATTCCCACCGAAGCTTTGTTAAAGGTTGTTTTGGCTGAAGAAGTAACAGAGCTTTCAGAAGTAACCATTTCGGCTAAGAGTAAGGATCCCGCCTATGCGATAATGAAACAGGCCAGTGAAAACCGAAAGAAGTACCAACAGCCCTTTGCTGCTCTGAGCTATAAGGCTTACATCAAAGCTTCACTTGAGAAAGAAGTTCAGGAAAAGGAAGTGGATAGTACTACAAAGAAGAAGGTAGAAGTGATTACCAAGGAAAAAATGAACCTGGTAGAGAAACTATCCGAAATGCATTTTAAGGCTCCTTCTGCCAGGAAAGAAGTAATTAAGGCCTATCGCAATTATTCTGATAAACCTGAATTGATTCAGGTGAATGGCCGTCTGGCCGATTTTGGTTTTTATTATGATGAACCCGAAATATCGGACCCTACGGCTGAAACGGATGTAAACCCATTGCTTTTCTATTTGAATCCTGGAGACAATGACTTCAACTTTTACAAGGGCAGTTTGCTATTGCCCGGAGTATATGATTTGCCTTATGTATCGCCTCTGCACCCATTGGCCACCGCTTCTTATAAGTTTCGGCTTATTGAGTCTTTTAGAGAAGACGGGCAACTGGTGCACAAAATAGAAGTGATTCCCAGAAGGAAGACAGATGCATTGGTTTCAGGGCATATTTTTATTGTTGATCAGGCATGGGCCATTAAAGCCGTTGATTTTAGTTTTCCTGGTACTGCCAACTACTCTTACTCCAAGCTACAGTTGGCACAGAACTACCAGCAATTAGAAGATGGCAGATGGGTGTGCAATAGGGAAGAGTTTTTCTATGAGAGCTATGAAGAGAACATTACCTACATAGGCAATACGGTGGCACTCTATTCGGAATTTGATACGGAGCCAGTTTTTGAGAAGCGTTTCTTTAATAGCGAGCTTACTCGTTTTGAACCCGGTGCTGAAAAGAACGCCGACGCCATTTTGGATGTAAGAAGACCCATTACGCTGAAGGTAGAAGAAGTTTCTTTTGCCAAAACTCAAGACAGCATTACCAAAGCACATTTGGCTCCTGGCTACCTTATGAAGGAAGATTCCAGTTACAACCATATTTCGTTCGTTGACATTTTAGTAACGGGTGTTGAAAATCAAAACTCTGCAAAAGGCAGGTACATCTATATGATCCCAATTCTGGCTCAGCTTAGAATATACCAACCAGGAGGGTATCGACACGCCATAGGTGGGCAGTATTCAAAGTTTTATCGCGAAACCGGAAAGCAATTGGATATTTACTCCCAGGTAGACTATGGGATTTTGAACAAGGATTTAAGAGGACATGTAAACTCTGCCTACACCTATAACAATTTTAACTTCTCAAAAGTCTCAGTAGGTTTTGGTAGTCAGTTTGAATTAATGAATAAGAATCCAACGGTGGTTGCCAACTTTAGTCCTGGTAACTACAGTTTAACCAATCATCTGACATTGGGATACGGGAGGGAGATTGTAAACGGATTCTTTATAGATGCTGAAGTACGCTATGCGAAACACAAGCCTGTTAACGACCTTAAGTATCCAAGCTTTTCAGATAGCTTTCTTTTGGCCTTTGAAGAGATTTACGGTTCAGAGATTGATTTACCAGGGCAAATAAGACCTACTTATTTTGAACCATATTCCAAATTGCTCTTTGACCTTGACTTTACCTACCGGCCTAAGCAAGAATACCGAACCTTACCCAATAGAAAGGTGCTCTTGGGGTCCAAGTACCCTAAGTTTAATCTAAGAATTAAATCAGGGCTTCCAGGCTTTTTTGGAAGTCAAGCAGCTTTCTTATTTACTGAACTGCGAATTCAGGATAGAATGAAGATGGGCTCATTGGGTGAGTCGCAATACAATGTTCAAATGGGTAGTTTTCTATGGGACGATTATGTGGAGATAGTGGATGAACGTTTTCTACTAGGAGGAGAAATTGTTTGGTACACCAACCCCATGCGCTCTTTTCAGCTATTGGGGCCCGGTTTTAGAACTACAAAGCCCTATGTTGAAGCTCATTACAGACACCTGTTTGATGGATCAATCATTAACAAAATACCTCTGTTGCGCCCCTTGCGACTGGGATTGGTTGGCGGTGTAAACGGGCTTTGGATGGCGGATGGCAACTTTGCCTATGTTGAGACCTACGGTGGAATAGAAAAGAAGTTCAGGGTTTGGACGGAGACCTTGAAAATTGGAGTATATCGTTTCTATGCAACCGAGAGTCCTGAGAATAATCCCTTACGCTGGAAAATTGGCCTTTCAGTATTTAATACGGTTACTAATACCTGGTACTAAATAAGGGGTGCCGAAGCACCCCTTGCACATGATGAAGGAATTTGATGAAGGTTGTCAGTATGCTTTCGCAATACCCAAAGAAAGCTTAAGTAATTGGGAACTTTGGGCTTTTTATATCGAATCAGACTCGTAAATAATTCGTCATCCTATATCAGTGTCCTGCCTAAGAGGAGCAGAGCATTTTTTACACCCTACTCCTCATCGTGCAGTTAGTAATATTCTAATGGCTCATTTTTACCAGTTGCGAACGTCCGCAAACCTGGTTTTCTGAATTTTTTAGTACAACCAGAAACAGGCCGGTTGGGAGAAAGGAAATGTCTACCTGAGCTTTGTTATTAACCGGAACAGTTGTGGTTAAGGTCCCGTCAATACTGAAAATTTCTATATTGGAGGCATGTTCATTTTCAATTAGAAGCACATTACTGGCTGGGTTGGGATACAGCCTTGTATCACTTAGTAAGTAGGGGTTTATACCAACTATTTTGGTGCTTTTTGACCTGTCCAGTAAAGCGATGCTGGATACCTGGTCATTGTTCATATATACTGTAACTACCGGAAGTGCATATTCCAGAGAATGGAACTCATACCAGCTGTTGTCATAAGCTGAAATTCGATGGCCAGTGTCAGAAACTACAGAATCATACTTTGATTCTTGAATGTGTAAACGCAAAACCTGATGTACGCTTTGGTCAGGCATCAATAATGTTCCATAGGCATCTGCCTGAACAATTCTTGATATTTTTCCGAATACACTATCTGTTTCACCCTCTTCACCAAAGATTCTCTTGGTTATGGAAGAGTAGGTAGATGAGGTGTGAAAAGTGTCTTTGTAGGTTAATGGAAACTTCAGGGTTGAAATAGGCTTATCGAAAACTATAGGGTAAGTATAAGTAGTGTCAAGACTAAATACAGAAGATACGTATCCGTGGTATTCCAGCTGTTTTTGAGTGGATGCATAGTATTGGTAAATTCCATTTGTTGCGCCTGCTGCTGATCCTGCCGCCAGGGTCGCTTGGCCAAATTCAGAGCTGTATTTTGTTTTACTGGCGGCCACATAGCCCTGGTGATTGGTAATGACTGAAAGTTTGAGCGTTCTTAAATCCCAGGCATTTGCATCTGAATCGGCCAGGCCAAAATCTTTTGGATTTGGGTCACTGAACTGCATTTCGAATCCAGAGCCAATTACAGGGAAGTGATTGTCTTCAAGCTGTATTTGAGCCATTGAAGGTGATGCGATGGCAACAGAGAGCATCGCTGCTAAGTAGAGAGGTTTCATACGGGGAGTGTTGTTAATTCCGTGGACGAATAAAAGTGATATCACCGGAAATGTGCGCTTATGGCCTTTAAAGCTAGATTCTTCATTATTCCTGATTGCTCATTAATGCCTTCAACTGTTTTTGTTTTAAGCCTGCCAGGATATAAATCAGGTGACTAGTGAGGCAGAATGTGAAGAAAGAATGGGATGTGGAAAGTTGGAGAAAAGTCCTGAAATGAACAAGACAGGCAGCGAAACTGAATTCGGGTGCATATGATACTATACAGAAATCAAGAATTGCAACCGTTGATCACCGACAAATTGCCCTTTATCAAAGCGGTGAAAAAATCCTTCAGATTGCTGTAACCTTTGAAAATGGCCATTCGTCCAAATAGCGAAGCCAGAAATACAAACTCAATGAGACTGATTGCTACCCTATCATCAAGTACTTTACTACTACTTCTTTCCTTTGGATTTGCTCAGGGGCATCAGTTGAGAGGGACCGTTTCAGATAAGTCGTCACGACCAATACCCGGAGTAACAGTATATGTACAAAACACAACGTATGGGGTGGTTACCAATATGAAGGGGGAGTATTACCTGGAACTGGAAAATGGTGAGTATACGGTCGTTTATCAGGGCCTTGGTTACAAAACCGTACAGATACAGCTTCACATTAACGGAGTTGATGAAGTAAAGCATGTGGTGCTTGAAGAGTCAGTTACCGAGCTCAATACCGTTACTGTAACAGCCGATGGTGAAGACCCGGCTTACCCTATCATGAGAAAAGCTGTAGATGCTAAAAAGAAGTACTTCCGTCAGTTTGAAACGTCGAAGTGTACTACTTATATAAAGGCAAGTATGGACCGGGAGAGGGAAATTACTACCATTGATTCAGTAGACTTTCAAGTAGTTACTGAAACCGATCGACAGAGTCTTGAGCTTACTGAAAGCTTGTCAGAAGTGTATTTCAAAGCCGCAAATACCTACAAAGAGGTAAAGTTTGCCTACCAAGATCATACGAAGAGCCAGAGCCTTGATTTTGGGAATGCACTGTATTTTAATAGCACGCTAAGCTTAAGCCCACTGGAAGAAGAATATGCCCCACCAGTATATGGAGGAAACCATCAACTTTTCTATGACCAGGTAACTGATGCTGATTTCAACTTCTATCAAAACCTTATCAACTTACCCAAGCTTTACGATAAGCCATTTATCTCACCGCTGGCGGCATCCACCTTTCTCACCTACAATTTCAAGCTACTCACCTCTTTTAAGGAAGATGGTTTTTTAGTTCACAAGATTGAAGTAACGCCTAAAAGGAAGTACGGCCCCTACTTCTCTGGAATCATTTATATAGTTGATGAACTTTGGAGTATAAAGGCAGTAGAGTTTGATATCGACAAACACGCATTAGGGCCTTACCTGTCTCTTAGAATGTTTCTTAATTTTAAACAGCTAGAAGGTGGTTTCTGGGTAGCCGAACGAGAAGAGTTCTTCTATAATTTTAATGACGCAGGAGATTACATTATAGGCCATACGGTAGCCATGCACTCTGACTATGAAATTAATCCTGAGCTTGACAAAAAGACCTTTACGAATGCTTTGAGTGTGATTGCCGAAGATGCAGAGGATAAAGGTCTGGAGTTTTGGAGAGATACCCGTCCCATTACCTTAAAACCCGACGAAGTGGGTTTTCTAAAAACCCGGGATAGTATTCGTGCGCATTATGCAAGCCCTGCTTACATGTTAGAAGCTGATTCCAGTTACAATGAGACAAAAATTTGGGACTTTCTGCTTACAGGGGTGGGTTACCGAAACTCCTTCAAGGGCTATCAGTTTTACTTTGATCCATTGATACTGCAACCACGACCTTTTGCAGTAGGGGGCTATAGACATGCACTGGCTGGTAACTATTCCAAAGTAGATAAAGAGAGCGGGAAGCGGATTGCCGTACGAGGGCAAACTAGTTTCGGTTTTTTGAATAGTGACATTCGAGGCGCAGGTTCCGTTTCATACCAGTACGACCCAAAGAAATTTGCCGAAGTGGAAATAGGTGGCGGGAGTATATATGAAATGGTAAATACTTATGAGTCCATTGCCGCCACATTTAGTAGAAGCAATTATGTACTTACAGAACATCTAAGTTTCAAGTATAAAAGGGAGCTAACCAATGGCCTTTTTGGTAGTGCCGAATTGAGGTACAGTGATCAAAAATCACTGGAAGGTTATGAACTGGCTTCTTGGTCAAACTCTCTTTTTGGAGAACGCAATATTCCCCAGCCCTTTGAGCGATATACCAAGCTGGTGCTTGATACCCGTTTTACCATTCGGTTTAAACAGAAGTATTTTATGAGACCAAATCGAAAAGTGATTTTGGGTTCAGACTATCCTCAGTTACGAATTCGCTACAAATTGGGGATTCCAGATGTTTTGGGAAGTGACGTGAGTTTTCAGTTTTTGGAATTGCAGTTGTTTGACGACTTTAAGGTAGGTTCTATGGGAACTTCCAAATACAACTTATATGCGGGTACCTTTATTAGACCTCGCGGAACACGTTACGTTGATTATAAATTCTTCAGGGGCTCTGATCGCTTTTTCTACTCCAATCCATTGTACTCCTTTCAACTCTTGGGTCCTACTATAAACACAAAGGAGCCTTATTTTCAAGGGCACTATATCCATCATTTTGATGGCTCCATCATGGATAAAATTCCATTGATCAACAGACTTAGACTAAGAACTGTGGTAGGAGGTAGTACCTTGCTTGAGCTCAGTAATGAGTTTGCACATGCCGAGGCTTATGTGGGCTTAACCCGTGCCTTTAGAATTAAGGAGCAACAGTTTAAAATAGGAGTTTACTACGTGGAGGCAAGTAGTAATGCTGAAAATTTTGAGCGTTCTTCTACCTTCAAAATTGGTATTGACTTCTACAACTCATTTACCAATTCCTGGACATACTAGTTAGAAGGGCTTAGCTTTTCCACTTGATGCCGCAACCAATTGCCCTGGTTTTGGCAGGACTTACCGTGTTTCCCGCTTTTACGGCTTCATTAGCACTCTTGAGGTATTTCACTTCTACTGTTGAAGCATCTTTTGGATTGTACTCAACAGTACGTGCATGCATGGCCGTTTAGAAGCGGGAGAGGCTGACTGATAGTGGGTTGAACGGTAGGATGCCAATTTTGTGCACTGGAGTAATATATAGATAAAGAGGGCGTTTACTGTGCACACAAAGGAGAGCACTATTCTATGAAGCTGTTGGCCCGCGTCTTTTTAAGCGTTACTCTCATTTTTACCTCGTTTGAATTATCACATGGGTATCAGCTTAGAGGAGTCGTGTCAGATCCATCATCCAAGCCACTTTCAGGGGTCACTGTATACGTACAGAATTCAACGCACGGCGTGGTAACAAACCAAAAGGGAGAGTATTTTTTAGAGCTTAGTAATGGTTCCTATGTACTGGTCTATAGCAGACTTGGGTATTTGAGCGAACTGCTCAATGTTCGGGTTAATGGAAGTGATGTTGTTAAGGATGTGTCCTTAAACGAAGCCGTGATTGAACTAGAGCCTGTAAATATTTCGGGCGACAGTGAAGATCCGTCTTACCGCATTATAAGAAATGCCGTTGAAGCCAAGAAGAGATATTACAGTCAGTTCGAATCATCCAAGTGTACAACATATATAAAGGCTACCTTGGACCACAGTCATACTTTTCAGGACCTTGATTCAATTAGTTTTCAGGGAGCTTCAATGGATAACTCCTCTCTCAAAAACCTGGAGTTTACCGAGAGTTTATCCGAAGTTTATTTTAAGGCAAAGAATACCTATAAAGAGGTGCGTTTTGCTTATCAGGATTATAAGCAGGAGCACTACCTGGATTTTGGTAATTCCGCTGAAATAGGACTTACTTCTCCATTACAAGAAGATTATGCACCTCCGCTTTCTTCAGCAGGTAGGGATGAACTTTTTTATGATGATGTGACCGATGCTGACTTTAACTTTTATCAGAACCTTGTCAACCTTCCCGAATTATACGAGAAACCATTTATTTCTCCCCTGGCGACTTCTACCTTCCTTACTTATGATTTTAAGCTACTCGAATCTTTTAATGAAGACGGCTTCCTAGTTCATAAAATAAGGGTAACCCCAAAAAGGAAGTACGGAGCTTTTTTTTCAGGAAACATTTATATAGTTGACGGACTATGGTGTATAAAGGCTGTGGACTTCGAGGTTGATAGGCATGCTTTGGCAACTTTCGTATCATTCAGAGCGTTTATAAATTTTAAACAGCTAGACGGAGGATACTGGGTAGTTGAAAGAGAAGAGTTCTTTTACGAGTATAATATGGAAGGATATTTTCTTTTGGGCCAGACCGTAGCGATTCATACAGGGTATGAAATTGATCTTGAGTTTGAAAAGGGAACATTTTCTGGTGCGTTGAGTGTAACAACTCAAGAGTCACAAAGTAAAAATGCGGAGTTTTGGAAGAGCAGGAGGCCTATCACTTTGAAACCGAATGAAGTTGTTTATCTCAAAACTCAAGACAGCATTCTAGCTCACCATAGCAGTCCTGACTATATTCTTAGCGCTGATTCGAGTTACAATGCAACAAACATTTGGAATTTCCTTTTTACCGGTGTAGGACTTAGAAACTCGTTAAAAGGCTATCAATATTATTTTGACCCATTGATATGGCAGCTTCAGCCATTTGCTGTAGGAGGGTATCGACATGCGATAATGGGGAGTTATTCCAAGGTGAGTCAAGAAACGGGCAAACGTCTGGGAATTGAAGGGGAAGCAAGTTTTGGGTTTCTCAATGATGACTTTAGGGGCGCAGGAGCCCTATCATATGAGTTTAACCCTTTGAAGTTTGCTGAAGTCGAAGTGGGGGGAGGGAGTATTTACGAAATGGTGAATACCTATGAATCTATTGTGGCAACTTTCAGCAGAAGTAATTATGTGCTCACGGAATTCTTGAGCATTAAGGGCAAAAGGGAGCTGTTCAACGGTTTTTTTGCAAACTTAGAGTTGCGCTATAGCGATCAAAAATCTCTTGAAGGATATGAGTTGGCCTCTTGGTCAAATTCCCTTTTTGGAGAACTCAATGTTCCACAACCTTTTGATCGATATACGAAGCTGATTTTAGATGCTCGGTTTACCATACGCTTTAAACAGAAATATTATTTGAGGGCTAATAGAAAGCTGATTTTGGGCTCAGATTATCCTCAGCTAAGAATTCGTTACAAAGCGGGCATTCCAAATGTACTGGGAAGTGATGTGAGCTTCCAGTTTTTAGAGCTACAAGTGTTTGATGACTTTAAGCTAGGTTCTATAGGGCAGTCCAGATACAATTTGTACGCAGGGACTTTTATAAGACCCAGAGGTACTCGCTTTATTGACTATAAATTTTTCCGAGGCTCTGACCGGTTTTTTTATTCAAATCCTGTGTACTCATTCCAGCTATTGGGGCCTTCAATCAATACTAGCGAACCTTATTTTCAAGGACATTACATTCATCATTTCAATGGAGCGATTATGGACAAGGTACCTGTATTGAATAGAACAAGACTGCGAACTGTAATGGGAGCAAGCACTTTAGCTGAGTTGAGTAATGAATTCTTACACGCCGAAGCTTATATAGGCCTAACTCGAGCTTTCAGGTTCAGAGAAGAACAGTTTAGAATAGGAATTTACTACGTGGAAGCAAGTAGTAATGCTGAAAATTTTGGGCGTTCTTCTACCTTCAAAATTGGCATTGACTTCTACAACTCATTTAACAATTCCTGGACGTACTAGTTAGAAAGGCTTAGCTTTTCCACTTGATACCGCAACCAATTGCCCTGGTTTTGGCAGGACTTACCGTGTTTCCCGCTTTTACGGCTTCAATAGCATTTTCCAGGTATTTCACTTCTACGGTCGAAGCATCTTTTGGACTGTCGTCAATAGCACCAGTATACACTACTTCAAAGCCAGCGTCAGTCTTTTTCAAAAGGTAAACATGAGGTGTTTTCAAGGCACCATAAGCACTTGCTATTTCCTGAGTCTCGTCAAACAAGTATGGGAAGGTGAAGCCTTTCTTTTTGGCCCGCTTCTTCATGTTTTTATAGCTGTCTTCTGGATAGCTTACCGGGTCATTGGGGTTTATTGCAATTACCGGCCAGTTCTGAGAAGCATACTTTTTATCAATGGCAATTATGCGATCCTCGTACATTTTTGCATAAGGACAGTGGTTGCAGGTAAAAATAACAATCACACCTTCCTTGTCATTATAGCTGTCAAGGGCAATCATTTCACCATCTATATTTTTAAGATTGAAGGCTGGAGCTGTATCACCCGCTTCTACGCCACCTTGCTGAAATGAGAAGAGCAATATGGGTAAGGCCAATAAAGGAAGAAGTTTGAAAATGGTTTTCATGCTATTTTTTTAGAAATGGTTGTACAACAGATTCAAGGGTTTCATAGTCAAAAGAACGCTCGTAGAACGAGTGTTCCTTTCCCCTGTAAATATAAGTGGCAGGAATGGCTCCGCTCCATTTTTCATCAATTTTAGGAATCCATTCATTTGGTTTTGGTGCGTCGAAAACAACTACTTCGCTTTGCACCTTTTTCTTCTTAATAAAAGGTTTTAGGCGTCCCTTGACCTGGTCGGCAAAGTCCATACTTACCAGTAGTACTTTTACCTTTTCGCCTTTGTGTTTTTCTGCCAATTGATCAAAGTAGGGGAGCTCCTCAACACAGGGTTTGCACCAGGTAGCCCAGAAGTTTACTACATAGGTGGTGTCATTATTTTTATGTAAAAGCGCGGAGAAGTCTTCGTATTTCTTGTAAACTCTTATGCCATGGTCAGAGCTAGCTGAAACCATGAATAATAGAGTTGCCAATAGCAGTAGTCGCATATTCAGTTAAAGCAAATAAAGGTCCGGAAAAGTTCAGGATTGATTTTGTAATTCTTCCCAAAACTCTGCGGCCCGCCTAAGATGGGGAATCACAATAGTTCCGCCAACAATGGAGCCAATGCTCATAGATTCATATAGCTGCTCTGTACTAATTCCTGCTTCGTGACATTGTTTTAGATGGTACTTCACACAATCATCACAGCGCAGCACCAATGAAGCAACCAAACCCAGCAGCTCTTTGGTTTTTACATCCAGAGCACCTTCTGTGTAAGCGTTGGTGTCCAGGTTGAAAAGACGGTTAATTACCTTGTTTTTCTTACCCAATATTACTTCGTTCATTTCTGAACGGTACTGGTCAAAGGCCTCAATTGTATTCATTTGTTAAATTCAAATTTGATCGGTGTAACTTGGTATCCGTGCTTTCTGAACAGTTCTATTAAGCCGTTTTTACCCGGTAAATGAGCAGCGCCCACTGTTATGAAAACCGACTGGTTTTCCCAGATGTTCAATGTGCGTTCAAGCATGACTTCATTTCTCTGGTCCAGCAACAAACTATCCATTCCATTTTTCCATTGCCCGTTTTCCAGGGTGTAATGGTACATGGCCATAAGCTGCTGGTTAAGGTAATAACTTTCAAGTAGTGTTAGATCTTCTGTTTCACTATCGCCTTGTATTACTGCCAGTAGTTCCTCGTACTGCTCTTTAATGGGAATGGCTTTGAGAACTCTTGCTTGTTCATCAAGTTTTTCCAGCGAGTACACCTTGAGCCCTGCCCATTGAGCCCGCTGTCTTAAGTAAATGTCTACACTCACTTGGGTAACATTATTACTCTCAAGTGAACTTTGAACAAACAGCGTACTCACAACAATAGGGTAGAAGGCCTTAAGAGACGCTCCATTGCCTGCTCCAAGCGTGTTAAATGCTGAATCAAGAATGGAGTTTTGTTGAGAATCCAGGAGGTTGGTGGCAAGCAAAGAATCTGGCAATTGCAGAAGCTGAAAGAGCTCATAGCTTTCATAGCTATCCGGATTCAGTTCCATAGCAAAGGCATCACAACTTTGCATTTTTTCAATTACGGTAGAATCAAAGTTGATTACCTGCTTACTACCTAAATGCAGAGTGCCAAATAAATAACTGGGTTTTGTAAGGCCGTTTCCTTCAATTTGCCACAACAACGATTGCCCTTCAGCTAAGGCCGAAAAAAGCAAAAGTCCAATAAACAGGAATTGCCTTATATCCATCTATCCATAGGGATAGAACCAAGTGCAATTACAAGTGCAATAAGTCCCATGATAAGAGCTCTGCGGTTTTTGTTCTGCTTGCCTGGATTTTTATTGGCCCTGTGAAGTAGTGTTACCAGCACTACAAACAGCAGCATGCCCGTGATATGCTCCACCGCTTTCCACCTTAAAATTGGATCGTCCATATGGCTCATATACTGGTAGTTTTGATACACTACAAAATACATTACCAGGCCTATTACTGCCTGCAGGTGAGTAGTTCCCATAAGCATTGCCGTAAACTTGGTATCGCCTTTTGCCCACTCTTTTTGAGAGAAGGTATTGATCAATGCTTTTATAATGACAATCAATAAAAAGAGAAAAACCAAATAGCGAATACCAGAATGTGCGTGGAATAAACCTGTTTCCATTGTGAAGTATTTATGGCCGCAAATAACGCGGTTTCTTTAGTAAGATTACTGAGTGTCCGCGGTGAGATTGCTAACGAAATCGCTTACTTTATGTACTAAAACATCGGCTCGTAAAATTCTCACATGCCCAAAAGATTCAGTAACAAATACCTCTGAAAAGGGCATGTTCTTATTCAGAACTTCGGCATTCTTGAGGCTTACTTCCCGGTCATCTTTGTCTATACAAATTAAAAAGGGTGTTTCAGGAAAGCCTTTTGATAGATATTCTCCTGAAACCTCGTAAAACTCCATGTTGATGCGTTGGCGCACATAGTTCTCTATCCATTGAGATATTTTGGCCTTATTCGCATTCAGCCTGCTGGCATAGTTTTCAAATATTTCGTCGGCTATTGCCGGGGAATTAATGGTTATCTGTGGATAGGCGGTCTGGTATTTCTTTTGATAAAACATGGTGGCAATGCCGCCGAGCGAATGGCCGATTATACAAATTGGTGCACCGTGCTCCTCAACAATGTGGTTAATGCAGGCAGCAAATTCGATAAGGTTTGTGACTTTGCCTGTGCTTGTACCATGTGCTGGGGCGTCAAAGGCTATAACCGAAATTCCCTGAGATTGTAAATGGTCAATTATTGCGTGGAACTGCATTGCCCTGCCGCTCCATCCATGTACGCATAGTACGTAGGGTTTAGTAGTTCCCCATTGGTATGTCACCATCCGCTTGCCTAACAAGTCAAAGTGACTTTTTTCCGCTCGTTGAGCCGTTGCCCTTTCTCTTTCAGGGAGGGAGAACTTGAAGGGGCGAAGAAAGAAACCTACTCCTATTTTTCGCGCAAGGGGCGGAATAAGCTTTTCAATTAGAGGATATGAAGCCCGTAAAACTTTAAGAGCAGGATTAATAGGAACTTGAGGTGCTGGAGGTGTTTTTTGACTTTGAGCCATGTAGCAAAGATGCCCTCTTTTGCCCGATATACCTTCTTTTAGCGACTCATGCATAGACTAAGGTTTTCATAGTGAGATAATTAAGTGTCTGGTTTTTTTTTACTTACTAGAAAACCCAATGCGTTGGCCATCACATTTTTAAAGTTGCCCAACTACCTGTTTTATATAGGAGCTAATGGCTGAATATTTGGCTAATCATAGGGGTAAAACGAAGAAGATGAAGAAGTCACTTGTACTATTTTGGACCATGCTCGCCTATCAATCATTGATAGCTCAGAGCCTAACAGCCCCACAGGCACAAGGTGTATGGGGAGGGAGAATACTTGATATTTCGGCCATTCCCATTCATGCCGATACTACGCGTGTTTTTGTAAGTACTGAGAGTGCCAATACAGCTTTTTTTGCAGATGTGTTTCATGGCTCTGCATCGCGTTTTGGCCTTTTTAAACCTGTAAAAGGCATGGGCCTAAGAGATAATTATGGTGACAATATCAATTGGATACAGGCGCATGAAACATCTGGAAGGCTCTATTTTATAGCAGAAGGTAAACTACTGAGTACCCATCCTAAAACGACGGGTGTGAGCACACACCTATCCTTTGGAGTTTCAAGTTTTCTTATACACGGTGATACTATTTTCATCTGCGAAGGAAACAAATTGCATTGGGGTACTTTGGGCCTGTCGGGTACTTTCACGGCTCATAGTGCATCTCCCATCACATTGGCCAGTTTTACAGCTCCACCCTTGCTGGTTATTGATCCATTTACAGATTCGTTGTATGCCTTTAATGAGGGCACTAGCCCCAAACTGTATGGACTAAGCGATACATATAAAGGACTGTCTGCAAGTACTGGCTACAGGTCTGTTCCGCTGTCTGCATTTGCAGCTACTACCGAATGGAGAACCTTTGGAATAGGACCTGATGGCCGGTTTTTTATGGCGGGAGCAGATTTTAATCCAGGCCCTATGCCTTCATCCAATCAAATCGGATACTCAGATAACCAGGGACAGAGCTGGAGTTTTCACGCAATGAATTTGCCTGGACCTCCAGGAGGTGCAACGGGTCCAAATTTTGACTTTACCGGTAATACATCTGCCTACTCGGTGTTTTTGGGAGATGCCTATAACAACAAAGAAGGAGCTGCGGGCCACTGGAAATTGCTGGGAACACCGGGGGGAACCAATAGGTTTAATGTGGCCAATGATGGTCCGGTGTTAAAGGACCCTATTGCCGACAGTGTATTGTACTTTATCACCAATCAGGGATTGGGATATTCCACTGATTCAGGGGCATCTGTATGGGGTTTTAATCGTGGAATTACTGCCGTGCAGGTGTACGATATTGATATGAGGTCGGACTATAAAACCGCCTGGGTAGCTTCTAAATCGGGTATAAGAAAGGTGACTAATTTTAAGTCAGGAAATCCCATTTGGTATTGGACACAGTTTCCAACCGGTGATGGCTCTCCTTACTTCTCTGCCGATATGGCTCTTAACGATACGGACAAGGTATTTGTAGGCAATTCACGTGTCTACAGAACCAGAGATGGCGGTGGTAGTTGGAAAAGAGTATTTGATCCTGAGCTAAGTCCTTTTAATTACCCTCGTATAGGTACTGAAGTACAAGCCCTTGAAGTGTGCCCTTTTGATACATCAGTAATAATGGCAGCCTATTATGTACAGGGAGGATCTCAGGGAGGGCTCTTTGTGTCACATGATGGTGGCAACCATTGGTCTCAAATTTTAATAGCGACAAGTTCGGTTGGATCTGATGTAAACCTGCTAGACGTGGTGTTTGCCATAGAGGGAGTGGATACTGTGGCTTATGTGAGTGCTGATGTGACCAGCTCTGGAGAATCAGTGTACAGAGTGGTAAAGTCCGGAACTGTATGGACGGCCTCGCAGGATATGGGCGCAACTGGCACTGCTACAGCCACGGCATATTCTCTTAGTATTACCGATATAGAGCTCAGCAGTAGTGGCGATACTGTGTTTGCTTGTGGTTTTGATCCTTCGAGCAATGCTCCTGTGGTGTTCATGAAAGATTTGGCAGGGTTGAACTTGTGGACTTCGGTAGCTTCTGTCAGTTTGAGTACTGCTGTGGGCTATCATGCATCTGCCATCACCTTAGGAGTAGATACGTTGTATTGTGCAATTGATGAAGAAATTATGTGGTACCCCTTGAAGGCAGCGAGCCCGGCTTGGTCTTCGGCCTATACATACCCCAAGGGTACTAAGATCAACTTTTTATACTATGATGAGCTTCTGGTGGGTACAAGTCATGGATTGTACGCGCAATATGGTAAAACGGCAACCAAGGTACATGATGTTCAAATGTCGGACCAGGGAATAGAGTTGTTTCCAAATCCGGTAATGGATGAGTTATCTATTAAACTGGATGGTCAGGTTGTTTCGGGTGATTACCAAATTGAGGTAGTGGGGCTAAATGGTAAGCGAGAACTAAGGGAAAAGATACGAGTGATAGGAGGTCGAAGTCAGGTGTTCTCGCTAGCAACGGATGCGTTGGAACCCGGAGTTTATGCGTTGAGAATTTTTTCAAATTCAGAGAACATCTATAGTACTGCTTTGGTGAAGAAGTAGTGTGGATTTAAGGCCGGGTTCTTAAAAAGGGGCACATGGTTTTTGTGTCCCTTTTACTTTATAACTGAATCCAAATAGACTCTCTTTGGCGTGAGTGATGGCTAAAATCAGTTGAAGTGCTGTAGGCCAGGGTGAGGTAAATGCGTTGATTGCTCTTGAGCAGGTAGTGAAAATTGTCTTGAGGTGTAGCCTGTATTTTAAGAATAAGACGTTTACCATTTCCAAAGTCGTCGATGGATGCTTCTGCTATATGGGAACTTCCTCCCAGGTCATCTACTGTGGGGTGTGTGCCCAAGCTCGTTATGTATTGATCTTCTATGGCTGTTTTACCGTTTCTCTGTGCGGCCATAATGAGGTTTGAGCCTATCAAGTCGCGCTTGTTATTGAAACCAACAGCTAGCCAGCCTTTTGAAGGCGATGTAAGTTCCATGCAAAGCTCGTTCTGATTGAAATGCCACTCAGCGGTAATGCCGGCCATTGTATGTGTTTTCATTTGAGAAGGGGTACTTAGGCCGAAGGTGATGGCCGATGCATATAGAAGGTGAATGAGTGGTTTCATATCATTATTTGATATATCAATTAATAGATTAAAATTTTAGATGAGGTTTTTCCAGATTTTTTCAAGCGTTTGAATAAAAGCTTTGTTTTCAGCGGCGCTTATGCCCTTTAAACCAACAAGGCGTGTGGCGGCAGCATGTGGGAGTATTTTTTGTACCATGGCATCTCCTATGGGGGTAAGCCATACTTCAAAGTTTCTACGGTCGTTTCCCTGCCTGCGTTCTACAAGGTCCTTTTTTACTAGCAGGTCAAGTGTTCGGGTAATGGATGCAGGATCTTTATAGGTGCTTTCGGCCAGGTCCTTTTGCGTGATTCCCTGTACCTCATGGCATCGTTTTAACAATACCCATTGGTCTGAAGTAAGGTCCAGGTCCATGTTTTTAAAAAACTGTGCCTTGTGCCTCTTCATAGCCTTCATCACTCGCTCCAGCCAAAAGATGTATACCTCGTCCAGGGATTTTTGTTCTTCGGAATTTTTAGACATCAATAATTGATATATCAAACAAATGTAAATGAAAAAAGGGAATTGTGGCAACTCCCTTTTCTATTTATCTAAATGTTACGGTATAATTCGTTTCTAATGATGTTGCTGCCAAAGTCAAAGCCTTCGCCACCTCTGTCATCATCGTCTTCTTCCAGATCCACACCGCTATCACCTACGTCGGTTCGCAAGGCAATTGAAAGGTAAAACATATTAGAGCTGGTATTGGCATAAGGTAAGCTGCCGTTGGCCTTTTCGTATTCAGTATTAAAAAAGTCGGTAAAGTAGTACTTAGCCTTGAGCATTACCCTATTGGTGCAGTAGCCTATCATGGCTGATTGCTGAAACATATTTACCTCATCGCTGAGCCAGTTGCTCACTTTGTTTTTGTTGCCGTCTTTGTCCCAGTCTTTCTTTTTCAGATGGTAAAACAACTCAGCCTCACCTCCAAAGAAGAAAAAGTTCTCGTTTTCCAAATCGCCAATTTTAAACACAAGAGGAACACCAAATGACATTGATCTGCGCTTATGCTTTACTGAGTCTTTCCAGCTGAATCCCACATTGCGGTGGCTAAGGCCTAAGTACATTCCTAAGGCACCGTTGCCATCAATGTTGTACACTAGCTCATAATTAGGAAACATGGTAAAGCGAGTTCTATTACTTCCGTCATCTGAATCGCCCACGTAGTTTGACCAGGAAAGAATGTATTCACTTTGGCTGGTAAAATAATTACGTTGTGCATTTGATTGAAAACTAAATATGGTAGCTACAATCGCTAAGAGCAGAACTTTTTTCATTTGTATCATTTGATGGGGCAAAAATAGGATGTATCAAAAGACTAGCTTGCCTTCATAGTTATATACGGTGTTATTCAGCAATTGTGCGGAAGCGTGGATGTATGAATGATTTTCACTACTTCAGCGTATCAGCCCTCTACTCAATGGTTGGCCTACAGCTTCCTTTGGTGTTTTGTGGCTTCAAAGCTTGGGTTTGCTCTTTCCCTTGAATTTGCATTTTGAATTTTCAGTTGTGTTTCCTACTTCCACTGCGCAATATTCTTGCACACCCCGCTTTCTTCTTTGCACCCATGATTCTTACATCAAAACTTAAAATTCAATTAAAAATAGAATTCAATTAAAATCATCTTTATCTTTGTGATCAGGAAAATTTGAATTGAAGAGCTGCCTAAAAGTCGCACACAAAAGCAGCCTTATAGAAAATGTATTTGTAATGGGAAAATTCAAACAATCACTTGTTTGGCAGAAGGTTAGTGCCTTAGATAAACAGATAAATATGCTCTCAGAAACGCTTCTGGAAGACGAACCCTTTGGCTTGTTGGGGCAGGTAAAGGAAACAGTAGATGCTGTGGTTTCAAGCTTGGATGCGGGAGATAGCCTTGCTGAAACTGGTAAGCTTAAGTACCATCTTACCATAGCGCTTAATGCCACTCTGGAACTGGAAACGCAACTGGTAGTATTGAGCGATTTAGAGATAGCAGACGCTGATGATATAAGCCCTATGCTGGAGGATATCATAGAAATACAAAAGCTTTTAAAAAGAGAAATACAGAAACAATCGTGAGAACTATTCAAAATACATCATACTAAATCCGAGGCCTGTAACCTCTGCCAACTACCATATGAAACACATTGCCCACATGGACCTTGATACTTTTTTTGTTTCGGTTGAAAGACTAATGGATTCGCGGCTAATGGGCAAGCCGGTACTTATTGGAGGGGTTACTGATAGAGGGGTAGTGGCCTCATGTAGCTATGAAGCTAGGGCTTTTGGTATACACTCTGCCATGCCTATGAAAATGGCACGGCAGCTGTGTCCTGAAGCAATTGTAGTGCGGGGCAATTCAGGCAACTACATGAAGTATTCTGATCAGGTAACAGAAATCATTAAAGAAGAAGTGCCATTGTTTGAAAAGACCTCAGTAGATGAGTTCTATATGGACATGACAGGCATGGACCGCTTTTTTGGCTGTTACCAGTTGGCTTCGAAAATCAGAGCCCGGATAATTAGGGAAACAGGGCTCCCTATTTCATTCGGGCTTTCTACCAGCAAAACAGTGGCCAAAATTGCCACAGGTGAAGCCAAGCCTAACAATGAAATTGAAGTAAAGCACGGCACAGAGAAGCCTTTTATGGCTCCCTTGTCTGTCAAGAAGATTCCAATGGTAGGGGCTAAAACCTACCAAACCCTACGAAACCTTGGAGTAAAGCGGATTAAAACCATTCAGGAAATGCCGCTTGAGCTTATGGAGAACGTATTTGGGAAAAATGGGCGGGTGCTTTGGGAAAAGGCCAATGGAATGGATGCTACACCTGTAGTAGGTTATCAGGAGCGTAAATCCATTTCTACTGAGCGCACTTTTGATCGTGATACCATTGATGTAAGCAAGCTAAAAGGCATTCTTACCGCAATGACAGAAAACCTGTCGTTTCAGTTGCGAAGAGGGCAAAAACTTACTTCTTGTATTACAGTCAAAGTACGTTACTCCGACTTTGATACGCGTACTCTGCAAAAGCGTATTCCTTACACATCAGGCGATCATGTGTTGCTTACTGCTGCACAGGAAATGTTTGACAAGCTATACAACCGACGTGTACTGTTACGGCTCATAGGCGTTCGGTTTAGCCATTTAGTAAGTGGCAGCTATCAGGTTGACCTATTTGAAAATGTAAAGCGCACCATTAATCTATATACAGCTATGGACCATTTGCGCGATCGCTTTGGGGAGCGGTCAGTGATGAGAGCATCAGGTATAGAAGCACATAGCATTGGTAGAGGGAATCCCTTTACAGGCGGGCCTCCACCATTGTTGGCTAATAGAAGACAATAGGAGCGTATGAAAAAACAAAGGCTTTTGGTGTATTGAAAATGTTTGTTCATGCTGAAAATGGTTTCAGCCTTAAACCACACATAATGATAGGAGTACAGCAATCTTTATTTCAGTCTTCAGAAAGTAGTTACCTCCCTGAAGCTTACGTATTAGTAGTGAATCCATCTACCTCTGTATCCCGGCACGTAACCAGGTTTAAAAAACACTTGATGCCTATGCTGGGTTACAACTTTGGCTTGCCATCAAAACCCCACATCACGATAGCAGGATTTCCTTTGGGAAAAGAGCAGGTGGGGAGGTTCTCAAAACGTATGGAAGAAATATGCGGTGACTGTACTCCTTTTCAACTAAGTCTGAATGGTTTTGGCACTTTTCCTGGTAATGGAACCATTTATGTGGATGTGGTTTCAGAAAGGTCGCTTTCAATACTTTACCAAAAAACTGCTCAAATGTTGCGTACGGCTATGCACATACCAGCTGAGTTTGCTCCTAAAACCTTTACTCCTCACATTACCATAGTGCGGAACCTTGATCGGCTGCAAGACGGCAATGTGATATACCAAAAGCTATGGGCAGATTATGAAGATGCTGAATATGAAGCCAGTTTTCAGGTTGATGAATTGGTGTTGCTTCGTTATAGAAGCGATGGTCGTACCACTGAGTTAGTACGAACGTTTCCATTGGGCAACGATTTAGATGCTTTGTCATTGCTTTCTACCTCACAGCAGTTCAACTAGTTCGTTTGTACATCAACTGTCATACCCATTTTAGCTATAAATACGGCACCATTGCGCCTGAGGACTTGCTACAACAGGCAAGCCAAAATGGTATAGACTGCCTGGCAATTACTGATATTAACAGTACATCAGCTTGTTTAGACATGTTGCGCCGCACCCATAGAGGAGGCATAAGGATTGCCCTGGGTATTGACTTTAGAAACAGTGCCGACCAGTTGTTTGTGGCTATTGCACAAAACAATGAAGGCTACCATGAAATCAATGCCTATCTGTCACAGTTTCTCACTACTGAAACAACTATAATTCCGCCCAGAGCGCCGCTTTTAAAAAATGCCTTTGTCATTTATCCGTTTGAGAAATACACAGGTTTCCCTTTGGCGGCTAATGAATTTATTGGAGTGCGGCCCGAGCATTTGCTGAAAATCAAGTTCAATAAATGGCGTTTTGATCAGGGCAAAATGTTAATGCTGCAAACGGTTTCGTTTAGTAATAAATCGCATTTTAATGCCCATCGTCTGTTGCGGGCTATTGATAAGAACTTACTGCTTAGCAAGCTGCCTAAAACTGAAGAAGGCCAGGCGCATCACCGAATGCTACACCGCGATAAGTTGCTGGAAGTGTATGCTGATTTTCCTCAAATAGTACAAAATACTCAGTGGCTTTTTGAGCAATGTAACATGGAGTTTGGCTTTGACCATGAGCAGGAGCATAAAAACCAGCAGACCTACTCAGGTTCTATAAAACAGGACAGGCTATTGGTACGGAAACTATGTGATGAAGGACTTGAATATAGGTATGGCAATGCACCTTCAAAGGAGATAATGGAGCGTGTAGAAACCGAACTAAAGGTTATTGAAGACAAAGGTTTCCTCTCTTATTTCCTTATCAACTGGGACATTACCAGCTATGCACGCAATAAAGGGTATTTCTATGTAGGCAGAGGGAGTGGTGCTAATAGTATCATTGCCTACCTACTGCGCATTACTGATGTAGACCCCGTAGAGCTTGACCTGTACTTTGAACGTTTCATCAATTTGTACCGTAAGAATCCGCCGGATTTTGACGTAGACTTTTCATGGGCTGACAGAGACGATGTTACCAAATATATGTTTGATCGTTTCCCCAATGTGGCACTACTAGGAGCCTACGTCACTTTTCAGCGGAGAGCGGTAACACGTGAACTGGGCAAAGTATTTGGTTTGCCCAAGCATGAAATTGATGCTCTTTCAGCAGGAGAGTACAACCTCCGCAAAATGGATAAAATGAACCTGTTGGTATTGCGCTACGGTCATCTTATTGAAGGGCAGCCCAGCCATTGCAGCATCCATTCCAGTGGAATTCTAATTGCTGAAAACCACATTCACAACTTCTCATCCACCTTTATGCCGCCCAAGGGTTTTCCTACTACACAGTTTGATATGGTAGTAGCTGAAGATGCAGGGCTGTACAAATTTGATATCCTAAGCCAGCGTGGCCTGGGCAAAATCAAAGATGCGCTGGAAATTATAGCTGTAAACCGAGGGCAAATTCCAGACATACACGATATCAAGAGCTTTAAAGAAGATCCTAAGATTAACAACAACCTTAAGGAAGGTAAAGCCATAGGAGCATTTTACGTGGAAAGCCCTGCCATGCGTATGCTTATGAGCAAGTTGAAGGTAAGCACCTATATGGGCCTGGTGGCAGCCAGTTCTGTTATTCGCCCCGGTGTAGCCAAGTCGGGTATGATGCGCCAGTACATTTTGCGCTTTCGCGATCCTGAAAAACGAAAAGAAGCCCACCCTGTACTGGCTTCCATAATGCCCGAAACTTTTGGAGTAATGGTGTATCAGGAAGATGTGATTAAAGTGGCTCACTACTTTGCAAAGCTTACGCTTGCCGAGGCAGATGTGCTACGACGTGGAATGAGTGGCAAATTCAGATCGCGTGAAGAGTTTCAGGTAGTGCGCAACAAGTATTTTGACAACTGTAAGGAAATAGGACACCCTGATGACCTGGCGGCAGATGTATGGCGGCAAATTGAAAGTTTTGCAGGCTATGCTTTTGCCAAAGGGCATTCCGCCTCATATGCTGTAGAAAGCTATCAAAGCTTGTTTTTAAAAACCTATTATCCGCTGGAGTACATGGTAGCCACGCTCAATAATGGTGGTGGCTTTTATAGGGTAGAAGATTATGTACACGAAGCACGGATGCATGGAGGCAATATTCACGCACCTTGTGTAAATAGAAGCGAAGCCCTTAGTACCTTGTATGGGGAAGATATTTTTCTGGGTATTGGCTTTTTAAAAGAACTGGAAAGCAATGTGGCAAAAAGAGTGGTAGAAGAACGGTATGAAAATGGACCTTACCTTGATTTTAATGATTTTATAGATCGTGTACCTATTGGTATAGAGCAAACCGCAATACTCATTAGGATAGATGCCTTTAGGTTTACAGGCAAAAACAAGCGTGAGTTGTTATGGGAAGCCCATTTTAAACTGAATAAAGAAAAGAAGAAATACCAGCAGGAAGCCCTGTTTAAGCCCGCTCACAAACACTTTGATATCCCCAAGCTTGAAAACTCCTATTTCGAAGACGCCTTTGATCAGTTAGAGTTACTGGGATTCCCTTTGTGCCATCCTTTTGAACTGGTTAAAGAGCAGCCCCAACACAAGCTCTTTGCGCGTGATTTTCACAAATATGTAAACCAAACCATTACCATCTGGGGATACCTTATTCATGTAAAGAAAACCAATACATCGCGTGGCGAGGCCATGAGTTTTGGGTGTTTCCTGGACCAGGACGGTTATTTTTTTGATGCCACCCTGTTTCCCATCATTGCTGCACAATACCGTTTTAGAGGCCGTGGTGTATATGCCGTAACCGGAAGAGTAGATGAAGAATTTGGCTTTCATAGCCTGGAAGTGGAGTCCATTCGGAAAATTGACATGATGGCCGACCCACGCTACAGTGATGCGCAAGAAAGGGTGCCTGATGCCAGCATTATGAACTTTTTAAAAGCCAAGGTTTAAACCACATGAGTTATGCAATACCATAGAAGCAATCAAAATTCCCATAGAATTATAGCCCGAAGCATCGTGGCCTTCACCATACTCAGCCTTTTTGGATTTTACTATACCAGCGAGCCACTGCCATCCGTGGCCGTAAGTGATCCATTTCAAGATACTGCCAAGGCAGGCGATACCATTTACCATGGATTTGGGAATGAACCAGGCTGGCACCTGTTAGTCACCACTTCCGGAAACAGTCAACTTAGCTACCGCCTACTTCTTGACTATGGAGAGATAGAGCTGCAAGGGAGTGCCAGCTGTTTTGACTCTGACGACTATCCGGGAATCAGCTGGTTTGTATTGGAAGATGCAGAAGAGCGGGTTTGGGTAGCCATAACTAAGGAAAGCTGTATAAGTGCCATGGAAGTAGACCACGGCACATCAGTAGAACTCACCTATAAGGAGAAAGAGTACCACGGTTGTGGCAGCTATAAAGAATATTTGGGAAGCACGTTTTAAGGGGAAGCACTAGTCTTTCCTTTTTTCAAGATACACTTTGAACTGAGGGCTTTTTGATGAGATTCCACCTTCCGTACGGGAGAACAAGTTTTCTGAGTTCCAGCGTTTTGGCTTCGCGCTGGGGCAATGTCAGGCGAAGTATTCATCAACACCTTTAGTCTAGGCCTTGATACATAAAATGAAGGACCAGGTAACCTGAGTGAGAAATGCAAGGGGAGCAGAAGCATAGGATACTCAAGTAGCCACGCAAGAGAAATTAGTGATATGTAGAGAAGTATAAGAGCAGCCAGAAACTAAAAGCAAAACACTATGAATCCAAAACAAACAAAGGGCAGGGGAGCTCAACAAAATGTACACAACAAGTTTAGCCGGTACGCTGTAGACGATAGCTTTTTTCAAGATGCACTGGCTGAGGAAGAGTCTGAAGAACGACCCAAAACAGAGTTTTTGGCCGTACATCCTAAAACCATTGTCAACAAAGTACCAAGTCCTGATATAGGAATGAATTGGAGCATGAACCCCTATCAGGGTTGCGAGCATGGCTGCACCTATTGTTATGCCCGGCCTACTCATGAATACTGGGGGTATAGTGCCGGAGTAGACTTTGAGCAGAAGGTATTGTACAAGCCTAATGCACCCCAATTGCTTCGTGAGTTTTTTAACAGAAAGTCATGGCATCCTGATTACATAATGCTTTCCGGCAATACTGATTGCTACCAGCCAGCCGAGCGCAAATTCAAGATCACACGCCAACTGCTGGAAGTAATGCTGGAGTACCGCAATCCGGTAGGAGTGATCACTAAAAATGCTCTGATACTCCGTGACCTCGACCTGATAAAGCCCCTGGCCGATATGAACTTGATAAGGGTGGTGATATCACTTACCAGCTTAAATGAAAAGACCCGAAGAGTATTGGAGCCCAGAACTTCATCCGTTAAAATGAGGCTAAAGGTTATTAGAGAATTGTCAAAAGCAGGTGTGCCCGTTATTGCTCAGATGGGACCTGTAATTCCAGGGCTTACCGATCATGAAATACCTGAAGTAGTAAAGGCTGCGGCTGATAACGGAGCTGCCCAGGTAGGCTACATTATGGTGAGGCTAAACGGTGTGGTGGCCACTGTATTTGAAGATTGGGTGCTTAAAGTATTTCCTGACAAGGCTCATAGAATATTGAATAACATCAAAGCGGTTCATGGAGGTAACCTGGGTGAAACCCGTTTCAAAACCCGAATGAAAGGGGAAGGCAACTTGTCCGATGCCGCTGGTAGCTTGTTTAAAATGGCTCAGGCTAGGCATTTACCTAAAAGAGATCTTCCGCCCATGACTACCAGTTTGTTTCAAAGGCCCCAAAAAGGACAATTACAACTATTCTAGAGTTGGGCTATAGAGGGATGAAAGAGCCATTTATTGTCAGATACGTCAAAATAGTAGATGTTGTCGTAATACTCAATTCGCAAAAGGTTGGGGCCAGCTTTCTCAATGCTGTTGTAAATAGGGTGTAGAATGGTTTTACCTGAAATATCTACCAGGCCGTAACCATTCCAATCAGTAACAGCATAGGTAATTCCGTTGTCACTTTGGATATTGAGAAATCCTTGTTTTGACATGTAGTTGCCGTGTCGGTCTATTAGGTTCCAGCGCTCCTCATTTCTTACCATGGCTTTACCGTTTTTAAAAGGACGAGCCTCGTCAAAATGCGCATTTCCAATGCGTACTCCCTTTCGGTTAAGAAAATAGAATCCCTTGTCGTCCTTGAATAATGCAGTGCCCTTATTAAAGTGCGATACCAAATCGCCCTCATAAGAGAAAATAACTTCTCCAGTCGGGTCAATGCATTGCTTTACTTTCTCGGTAGTTGTTACAAAAGCCCTGTTTTGTACGAATTCTCCGGCCTCTTTATACTGAGTGGCAATTGCCAGATTTCCAGTGGTGTCAGTATACCCGTATTTACCTTGTGAGAGCGTGAGTACTAAACCCGACTGGAAGGTACCTTGGTAGGAGAAGTCGGACTTAAGTTTTATGCGCTGACCTTTTACATGGAGTGCCCAATAAGTTTTACCGTTTTTTGCTAAAACCCATCCATCAGAATAGTCGCCCATGCGCTTGTACCCTTTCTTGAAAACCGATTCACCTTCTCGGTTAATGAAGTAATATTTTTTCTTCCTGGAAACCTTGGCGAAGCCTTCAGGACCAAAGTTGCCCTTGACCCAGTAGATGGGCTTGCTCAATTCTTCTCCTGCTGAGTTTATGAGTGCATAGCCCTTCTTTCTATCATTTGTGGCAAAGGCCAGTCCATGATAAAACGGGCTTACCTGTTTGTATTTGGTGCTTCCTATTTCCTGGCCCGCCGCATCCAGTATGCGCCAACCACCCGAGGCAAAGGCCCAGGTTTGTTCATCTGTGTACGGCATTAGTTTATAGTATTGCAAGGGAGCGGCGTAGCCACCGTTTGAGTCAATAACTCCCCAGTGTTTGCCTCTATATACTTGCGCATAGCCCTTATTAAAAGGACGTACTTCTTGAAAAGAATGGCTCTCAAGCGTGTCGAACGAGCGGTCAATGGGGATCCAACCACGCTCGGTAGAAATAAAAGCCCTACCGTTGGTAAAACTGGTAGCCAGAGAAAATGTAGGCCGTAGCAGGTAGTTTCCTACAGAGTCGATATAGCCGTGGGCTGAGTCAAAAGGAGCATAGGTAAAGAATATACCATTTTGGCAAATTATGGGCTCTATATCTCTGTTGATGATGGGCTGTGATAGAGGCTGGCTGTTTTCTAGAAATTGAATTCGCCCCATGCTATCTCCCTCATAAATCAGATAATTACTTAGTATGGGCCTCTGGCAATATTCAAAATATCGGGGGTTCACTTGCCATTTCTTCCCACCAGGCTCACGCATGTAATGACCCCGTTCATTGATAAGGCCCCATTTTCCACCTTGAATGTTTACATACCGCTGTTTCAGCTGCTCTACATTGAAGGCTCCTCCTGTGGGTAAGAGACCAAAACGCCTTTTGAACTCATATTGTGAGCATATAGTATATGGGCCTATGGAATCAGACAGTGTGTAGACCCCACCTTCATTATACCTTCTATAGCCATTGCTATTTCTGGCACCTATATAGCTGCATCCATATTCATAAAAAATTGAACCATGTACGGTAATAAGCGTCATGCTACCGTCTTTTTGAATAACCCTTACAATGCCATTTTTATTTCCTTCCAGTTCGTCCCGGTCAATGGCACAATACTTTGGTGTTACTTCATCCGCGCAGTTTGCCATTTTCATTATCCCCATACGGTAATTGAATGTGTACTCCTCATCCAGGCTCAATTGCACCACGTTCTTATTCGCCATGCGTTTGGTCAGTAAAAAGCCGCTTTCCCCAACAGGATTTATCTCAAGGTATTTAGCCCCCATGGCCTTTACTCCTTTTTCGGTGTATTGAACCCTCCTCCAAACCCCTAGCATTTCTGAGTAGTAGCAGCAGTTCTCAAAACTGTTGGCATTAAACGTATCCTTTGTGGAGATTAGCTTTTTACTTTTTCTGGCGCGCGAGCGATTGGCAATTGAATTAATTGTTTTATTGAAAACCATACTGTCAACAATCCTGGGGCCATCGTCAACTTGATATAAGGTGGTTTTTGCACCTTTAAAAGCCTTTATCATTGAGCTGTAAACAAGGAGCTGGTCGTATTTCACAGGGATAAAACTCTCGCCATCTATTGTAAACAGTCCAAACTGGCCTTGCCTGTTCACTTTGAAAAGCTCGCTGCCAATTTGTGCTATTTCATTGAATCTACAGGGAAGTAGTTCACTCCCGTCTCTTTTGTTCAACCCCCAACCTCGTGCTCCCAGCAAGTAAATAAATTTGTCGCCCACACGTACGTCCCTGTAATTCGGTGGTATCCATACGGTGCCTTCCTTGGTAAGTACTCCACTTTTATTTCCCTTTCTTATCTTATAATAGGCCCCATAGGGTTCTATTCGCCAGTTTTTGTCTATTGGGAATTCCTGCCCGGTTTCTATATCAAATACAGCGTCCTCCTTTACCCCATGCATACGGTACTTGCTTTTGAACAAGTAGGTAACACCTTTCCATTTTTGTTCCGACATATTCTCTGTAGCCGGATTTACCAATTGAACACCTCCTTTTTCATTTTCAAAAACCAATAATGGCCACCAGGTGTCGTGTATTTTTTGTTTGGGTTGCAAGCCAATAATAAACTCGCCTTCGCGGCTAAATACTTTTCTCTGCCCTTTTCTGGTTGCTATAAAGCAGTGTTGTTTTTGTTCAATGTCATCCCATTCCATAGAAAGTACCGTTTCCAGGCCTTTCACAATTCCCTGCTGTTTGTTCCTGAAGGTTTTGGCAAAACCACCATGGAGTGCTGCTATGGAGTCAAAGCCGGCTTCCAACCATTCTCTGGTTTGTAAATTGTAGGAAAGGAGTTTGCCCGTTTTGGTTCTTAGGTAAGGAGTTTGTTGCCAGTCTGCAGCAAACAACATATCTGCAAACCAGTCTACATGCCCGTTTTTAAAAACAATTCCGCATGAGTCTTTGGCTTTGTTGTAGATAATGCCGTATCCACTCTTTTGCAGTGCACTACCATACAGCGGAGGCACCAGCACCTTACCTGAGTCGTTTATAAATCCCCATTTACCATCTACCTGAATGGGGAGCAGTTGTTCCTGAGCATTACTGCTCATTGAAATGGTAAGGGCAAGAAGAAATAAAAAGAGAATCCGATTCACTATAGCGAAGCAAGGATTTCTGAAATATCACCTTCTCCGGTAATAGCTTGTACAGATGGAATATTTACAAGCATATTTCCACTGTCAAAGGCCACATTCTTATTGGTTCTAATGTTTTTAATCACCCCCACTTCATTTTTGCCATTAATCACCAGTAGGTGGCATTCACCTTCTTTGAATAGCCTGAATTCGATACCTGAGGGTAAGTATTCCATACTCAAAACGCCCGGCTCCTGACCATTTTCTTTAATAAGAACGAGTTTCGCAGCGTCCTCAAGTGGTACGGACTGTTGTTTTACGTTGAGTACAAATTGTTCGTAAGGATTTCTTGAGAAGACATCGCAGTTGAAAAATCCCCAGTTAGATACGGCAAATGCGTTTCGAACATTATTAAAGTTGCTGTTCAAAGCCCTGAGTTCGTCCATGCGCTGTTTACGTTCTTCGGCCATTTTATACCTCAAATTGTATAAGTCTCTGGCCCTTTTTAGTTCACTTCCAAAAATGACAGGCATAAGGTTTACAGATACTTTCTCCGTTGGTTTAAGACTGTCTCTTTTTATTTCCTCATACAGTTGGAAAGTGGTCTTTATCTCAAAGTTGCCCTGGTCAATAAACTGCGTCTTTACCAGTTTGTAAAGTCCGTCTTCAAATTCGGGTCTTTGAAGCGGATTGTTTTCCAGATCATCTTTGGCATAGCGCCACATGGCATGGTCTACAGCCGTACCCGTAGGAGAGTATATTTCAAAGTTTATTACAGGTTCGTCAGGATTCATCTCTCTGGGCTCAGTAGGTGGTGCTATAGCAGCAAGCGAGTCCAGTTCGTTTTGAACCCTTATACTTTCTGGATCGGGTATTGGAGTGGGAGCTCCGGTGAGCGTCCATTCTCCTGTGCTCTCATTTAGTACGTAGAAACCAACTTCTTCGGTTCCAGAATATTGAGTGCTTAGTTCAACATTAATTGCTTTGTTGGGGTCTATAAAAACTTCACCACCCTCATACGTTCCTCTTATTTCGCACATTCCGGCAGTAGCCAGGTAGCCTTCTTCTCCATTTTCTTCATGGTACATGGGAATACCTGCAATCACTAAATCCTGTACGGAGTGGAACTCTTTAAATTCAATTTGAACTTCCCCCTTTATTACTTCACCATTGGCGTCTAAAAAGGTATTAGGTTGAATGCTTAATCTACTGCCTGAAGCAAGTTCAACTTCTTTTCCTTCTTCAGCACGCACAGCTATAATTTCCGTTGGGTGATCAATGTTTGCGAAGTTCTGCTGAATAACGTTTTCGGTCATTGACTGGTCCTGTTGCACAGGTTTACAGTTTACCACCAGGAGCCCAATAAGCAAAAGAGCAGTAAGAAGTGATGTAATTTTCATGAGACTTAATTTTTAGCGCAATAAAAACAAATGAAAGAATTTGATCTGATTGATTGTTATGGATTAACAACCTTTAGTAGGTATTTGGTATTTAGGTAACCCATTCACTTTATAGCTTGTCTCATTTACCCCGTAACTGGTTGCTTTTTTCTGTATTTCAGTGAGATGAAAAACGAGATGTTTCTACTTTGAGTCATGGCATTTCTTTCATTGTTTTGGAAGAGTTCTTCTGTGAGCATCGTAGAAGGGCCGGCTCTTAGGAACAAACAGGCTATTTAAAACTTGAATAAACCACCATTGTTAGAGAGCGGTTGTAAACATGGTTTATGGCTCTAAAGCTCTGCATAAGCACTTCTTGTTTATAAATCATGAAGCCCGTTTTAAATAAAACATATCTTTTAGGTCTAAATTTTCAGGATTTATGTTGAAGTACGGAAGAATTGTAACGGCCTTATGGCTCATGGCATTCGTGTGTCATGGCCAGTTAAGGGCCCAGGAAAAAGTACAGGTTATATCCAAAGAAGTAGGTTTTTACACTTCTATGGTAGGGGCTATTACAGGGATTGTAGGAGAAGACATTAGCAAGGCTGATGAAGGTCAAAACCCATTGGCTTTACTGGCTAAAATTCGTGAACAGGAAAAAGCTGATTCCATACGACAGGACTCTATTGACAGGGCTATTGCCATGGCTGAAATGGATACTGTAGCTGCTGATAGTATAGAGACAGGTGGTATCGCGCCGCCAGAAATGGAAGAAGAGTCAAGTGAGCTTTATGCCATGACTGACCCTGATGCAGAACCACTTGAGCAAGTGAGTGAAGAAAGCGCTTTGGAGCCCTCTAAAGAGGAAACCAGCGTGGAAGCAGAAGCGGCGGATGCTGGTGTTGCTTATAAAGATGGAAAATATGTAGTGCAAATAGGGGCATTTAAGTACAGACCCTATGCAGAGCGAAGGCAGCAGGAGTATGGCGGGGAAATGATTGAAGAAGATGGCTACCTCAAAATCATTAAGTATTTCGATACCCTTGATGAAGCTGTGGCTGAGAAAGACAAGGTGGAAGGCGATTCACCATTTATGAGACACGATAAATAGAAAGAGAGATGAAACAGATATACATTATCCCATTTTTGGCACTCATACTTATGGCTGCCGATGACAACGAGGAAGTTGTAGCAAACAAGTTATACGCCAACTATGAGCAAAAAATAAGCTTTGAATACCCTAATAGCTGGAGCCAAACAGCGGGTCAGCAAACGGAAGCCATTATTATTCAACCCAAAACGGAAGGTGATCGATTTAGAGAAAACTTCAATCTGTTTGTTCTTGACGATGAAAGTATGTCTCTTGACGATTTTACTGAAGAGTCTCTTGAAGCTCTCACCAAAAACCACCATAAGTTTAAGATGGTTTCAAATGAGAAAAAGCAGAAACTAGGAAAGAACAAGTACACCCATATTACCTACAATCATCAAACACTAGGCTATCCCGTAACGGTTGACTGGTACGTAACTACCAAAAAGGAGTTTATTTACAGTTTCACCTTTTCAAGCGAAAAAGACTCGGCAAGCAAGTATATCAGTTCGTACGAAAACGTAGTGAAAAGCTTTAACCTGAAGGCCAAAGCGCCAAAAGTGAAGAAGGAGAAAAAGAAAAAAGAAAAGAAGAAGGAATAGGTGAGACTCAATTGAGAGTATGCCTTGCGGGCAATACTTGTATCAAATTTGAAACCTTTCAGCATCTTCGCAGTTCATGGAAGTCAAGGTTTCAGCCGTTATTATTTGTTTCAACGAGGAGCAAAACATTGCTCGTTGTATTGAGTCGGTACAAGGCTTAGTAGACGAGGTATTGGTGTTGGACTCTTTCTCAAAAGACCGCACACCTGAGATATGTAGGGAACTCGGAGTGCGTTTTGAGCAACACGCCTTTGACGGGCATATTCAGCAAAAGAACAGAGCCATGGAAATGGCTACTTACCCCTACGTTTTGTCTTTGGATGCCGATGAAGCTCTTGACGATAGATTAAAGGCAGGAGTGCAGGAAGCCAAAGAGAATTGGCAAGGTGATGCCTACCGGTTTAACAGGATTACCAATTACTGTGGAACCTGGATAAAACACTGTGGGTGGTACCCTGATACCAAGACTCGCTTGTGGGACCGACGGAAAGGAAGGTGGGGAGGAGAAAATCCACATGATAAAGTAATTATGGAGAAAGGGGCTGAGGTAAGGAAACTAAAGGGAGATATTCTTCACTACTCCTTTTACAGTATTGAACAGCATTTGGATACCATTGAGAAGTTTTCGAGTATCAAAGCCAACAACAAGATACGGAAAGGACGTACTTCTAACGTGTTTCAACTATACCTGCATCCCATTGGGAAATTCCTGAAAATGTACTTGTGGTACATGGGCTTTCTTGATGGTAAAATGGGTTGGCATGTTTGTTGGAATTCAGGATACTCGGCCTATTTAAAGCATCTGAAAGTACGCAAAGCACAATCGTGAAAATCTGTTTAATCAATACAACGCCTTTTTGGGGAGGTGGAGAAAAATGGTTTGTTCAAAACGCCATTTTCCTGGCCAAAGAAGGCTTTACCGTTTACATGTTGGCCAACAAGGCAGGTCCACTTTGGAGTAAACTTTCAAGAGTAGAAGGTATTCACCTAAACCATCTTGAAGTGAGTAACCTCAGCTTCCTTAACCCTAAGAAAAAGTGGGCCCTGAGGAGCTTTTTTGCCAGGAAAGAAATTTCTACGGTTATTATGAACAGTTCGCCTGAAGTGAAACTGTGCGCTCCAGCTGCAAAAAAGGCTGCCGTGCGAAACATCATTTACCGCCGTGGAAGTGCCATTGCGGTAAAAGCCTCTAGTATCAACAAAGCGCTTTATGGAAAAACTGTAAACCATATAATAGCAAATTCAGAAGCTACTAAGGCTACATTCTTGAAGCACCTGTCTCATGAGGTAGCCTCTGATAAAGTAACCATTATTCCCAATGGAATAGAAATGCCTCCCCAAGTGTCAATCCCAGATACCAAGGATTTTACAATAGGCACCCTGGGCCGGTTGGTTCATCAAAAAGGCATAGACCTGGCTTTGGAAACTGCACAATTCCTTAAACAGCAAGGAGTTTCCTTTAAGTGGTTAATAGCTGGCGCTGGCGATGACAAGGAAATGCTTCAGGCACAGATTGAGGAGTTAGAACTTGGCGATCAGGTAGAGCTTCTCGGAGAAGTGTCAAACTTGAATAAGTTCTTTGGGGCAATTGATTTGTATGTGCATACTGCACGTTGGGAGGGTTTTGGCTTTGCCATAGCAGAAGCCATGGCCTATGAGAAAGCAGTGGTAGCCTTTGATATTAGTAGTAATCCTGAGTTGGTAATTCATAATGAAACCGGAGTGTTGGTAGCCATGGATCACTGTGAAGAAATGGCAACGGAAATAGCCAGACTCAGAGACCAAAAGAATAAGCTAGCGACACTGGGAGAAGCGGGTAGGCAACGAATAGAAGAAGGGTTTACCCTCCAAAAACAGCAAGGAAAGTTGTTGCGTTTTTTACAAACTATTTAACCGCTCTGGATACCTTAGAGGTTTAAAGAGAAGAAATGAGTGAGTTGATACGCTGTGACTGGTCAGTAGGTGATCCCATTTATGAAGCATACCACGACCAGGAATGGGGTGTGCCCGTACATGACGATCAAAAGTTGTTTGAGTTTCTCATTTTGGAAGGAGCTCAGGCCGGACTCAGTTGGATAACAATCTTAAAAAGAAGAGAAGGTTACCGACAGGCCTTTGACAATTTTGATGCTGAAAAAGTGGCTTCCTATGGGGAAGACAAGGTGGCCGACTTACTTGCCGATAAAGGAATTATACGAAACAAGCTCAAGGTGGCAGCGGCAATTACAAATGCACAGAACTTCCTGAAAGTGCAGGAAGAGTATGGCTCGTTCGACAAATACATATGGCAGTTTACCAATGGTGAAGTAATAATGAACCATCCTAAAGAGATGAAGGATATTCCCGTTACTACAAAAGAGTCTGATGCCCTGAGCAAAGACCTTAAAAAGCGCGGCTTCAAATTTGTTGGCTCTACCATTATGTATGCCCACATGCAGGCCACAGGAATGGTGAATGATCATATTGAAACGTGCTGGTGCAAGTACAATTAGTATGCTGCCAAATCAGTCATAGAAGTGCTACAACTTAAGCCCTCATTAAGTGGGCAGTCAACATTTTCTTAGCAATAGGTAAAAAGGTCTCCTTCACCGGAATGTTTATACCCGATTCAACCACATAGGTAGCCGGGTTGGGCAAATGTTTATGCTTGCGTATCAAATCAGTTTTGATATGTGGAAGCGTATGAACGATGTTTTTCTTATAAGATTGGATAAACTGTGTTTGCAAACTTCTGTATCCAATAGACGAAGAACTAAAGGTTGACATCACATAATTGTAAACCAAATAGTCGCCACGAGTCCTTGAAAGAATCAAGTAACCTTCTTCCTTTCTTAGCGGAACAAGTCCCACCGTTTGCAGGCTCAAATGCTCCTCAATTAAGTCATACAGTTCGCGCCCATTTTCCAGCGCAGCCTTTATCTGCGGAATGGAATATTGTACAAGCCTCTCAATGGTTTCCAGTGTTCTGTCGTTTTTAGCTACAGATTTGTAAACGAGCCGAAACTTCTTCAGGTCAATCCCCTGCATTTCAGTTGACAGCTCATCGTCTAAAGAAGCCTTTTGCTCAGTAAAGTGTTGCAGGTTTCTAAAGTGACTCACAAGCTCGCCCAATGCAGGGTATAGTTTAGTATCCTTAAAATGCCTTTGCACATATTGCAGGTAGGCCAGCAACACATATTTTTTGTACTCAAAGTCAATGTTTCCGTCGTAAAACCAATTGTTATGTAGCTGTGTCATGTTTCTAAATTTAAGGATTTGATACAGTATGACATCCCTGTTGAAAAAATGTCATAGTAATAAATACGGTTATTCGGCTGCTTTAGTGCCATTTGAACATTTTTTCACTTTTCACCCTGTCAAATTTTCCAGCAAGCAATTCCTTTGCACCCGAATTCGCACTTGGCACAGAATTCGTAAGACCGAGTGCACATAAATAAAATCATAAACACAAAGAACATGGCATCATCTATTACCCCTTTAGCTGACAGAGTTCTAGTAGAGCCCGCAGCTGCTGAACAAACGACTGCATCGGGTATTATTATCCCTGACACCGCAAAGGAGAAACCACAAAAAGGTACTGTTATCGCAGCCGGTCCTGGTAAAGTAGAGAACGGAACCAAAGTAGATATGACTGTGAAGGAAGGCGATACCGTTCTTTATGGTAAGTACGCTGGTACAGAGGTAACTATTGAAGGTAAGGAGCTTTTAATTATGAAAGAATCTGACATTCTTGGTGTTATCGCTTAATTAACTGAATTCAATTTAAAACTAAAAAGACAAGAGAAATGGCTAAGCAAATCAATTTTGGTGCTGAAGCAAGAAATGGTCTTAGAAAAGGAGTTGATGCACTTGCTAATGCAGTGAAAGTAACTCTTGGGCCAAAGGGAAGGAATGTCGTAATCGACAAGAAATTCGGAGCTCCTTCAATTACGAAGGATGGTGTTTCCGTAGCTAAAGAAATTGAGCTTAAAGATCCTGTAGAAAATATGGGAGCACAGATGGTAAAAGAAGTAGCTTCTAAGACTGCCGATGTAGCAGGTGACGGAACTACTACTGCCACTGTTCTGGCACAAGCTATCGTAAATGCCGGATTAAAAAATGTTGCCGCTGGAGCAAATCCAATGGATTTGAAAAGAGGTATTGATAAAGCTGTAGGTTCTGTGGTAGGTTCTTTGAAAGAGCTTTCGCAAGAAGTAGGTGACGATTTTAGCAAGATTGAGCAAATCGCTACTATTTCAGCCAACAACGACGGTCACATCGGAAAACTTATCGCTGATGCAATGCAAAAAGTGGGTAAGGAAGGTGTAATTACTGTAGAAGAAGCAAAAGGAACTGAGGACGAATTGAAAACTGTAGAAGGTATGCAGTTTGACAGAGGTTACCAGTCTCCTTACTTTGTTACCGATACTGAAAAGATGGAAGCTGATTTAGAGAATCCTTACATCTTAATCCACGACAAGAAGATCTCCAACATGAAGGATATGCTTCCTGTATTGGAGAAAACAGCTCAGTCTGGTCGTCCACTTTTGATTATTTCTGAAGAAGTAGAAGGCGAAGCGTTGGCTACTTTGGTAGTAAACAAAATCCGTGGTACACTGAAGATTGCTGCAGTAAAAGCTCCTGGCTTTGGTGACAGAAGAAAAGCTATGTTGGAAGACATCGCCATCCTTACCGGTGGTACTGTAATCTCTGAAGAGCAGGGTTTCAAATTGGATGCTGCTGACCTAAGCCACTTGGGTGAAGCTGAAAAAGTGACTATCGATAAGGACAACACTACTATTGTAAATGGTAAAGGTGCTGCTGAAGATATTCAGGCACGTGTAAACCAAATCAAAGCTCAAATTGAGAACACTACTTCAGACTACGACAAAGAGAAATTGCAAGAGCGTTTGGCCAAGTTGTCAGGCGGTGTTGCAGTAATCTACGTAGGTGCCATGAGCGAAGTAGAAATGAAAGAGAAGAAAGACAGAGTTGACGATGCATTGCACGCAACAAGAGCTGCCGTTGAAGAAGGTATCATCCCTGGTGGTGGAGTTGCCCTAATCAGAGGTATTGCAAGTCTTGATAACGTTGAAACTGTAAACGAAGACGAAGGAACAGGTGTAGGAATCGTTCGTAAGTCTTTGGAAGCTCCATTGCGTCAAATTGTTGTGAACGCAGGTGAAGCTGACGGTTCAGTAGTAGTAGAAAAAGTAAGAGAAGGCAAAGATGATTTCGGATACAACGCCAGAACTGATGTATTTGAAAACATGTACGCTGCTGGTGTAATTGACCCAACCAAAGTAACACGTGTTGCCTTGGAGAATGCTGGTTCTGTAGCTGGTATGCTTCTTACCACTGAGTGTATTTTGGTAGATGAGCCAGAAGAAGCTCCTGCAGCAGCAGGTGGTGGAATGCCTGGAGGCATGGACCCTGGTATGATGGGCATGTAGTAAATACATACTTACATAATAGAAAGCCGCTGCATTCTGTGCAGCGGCTTTTTTATGTTTTGGAGTATCGCTGCTCAAGTGATACCGACTGCTCGTGCACTCGGAATTACCATTTGTACAGTGTGTGAAATGGGAGGCTAAACTTCTGATAACTTGAGCACTCACGTAAAAAGAAATGCCATGAAGAAAACTATGAGCCTTATATCGTTGGCTGCAGTGCTGTTGATTTCGGGATATTTTTTGGCCGATGCTGACGACGAATACGAGTTGGTTCACATTAGCCAAATAGATCCGGCCATTTTGGAAGCAGCTTCAGTGATCAATTGCGTTTGTATAAGAGGCGTTGCACCAGCATGGACAGACTATGAAAACATGCAGCCCGATAAATACGGATATATATATGTAAACTCTAATGGCTATCCCATTTGCCTTCCATGTGAAAATGAACATCAAGAGGAAGATCCGGGTAACTAGTTTAACCTGAACAGAACTTACTGCAATCAAGGGCCGCATATTGTTTGCGGCCTTTTTTGTTAAAATTCCAGTGGCTCAATGGTTTATTGACAATAACATATCTCATTTGGGGTTACCTGCGCATGGGTAGCCACATTAAAAGACGTATGACACGTCTAATTCTTGTTTCAATTGCTTTAGGGGCTTTATTGCTGTTTTTCCCAAATATCGGACAGGCACCGCAGGCCGTTTTCAATTTTATGTCCAATACCATATTAGAAGAAAAATTGCCGCGGTATGTCATTCACAAAATCAATCCACAGGCTGAAGGCATTGTAGTAAAACCCTCAGGAAGCTATGATTCCATCAAAATAAAGATCGCCTCTCAACGAGAAGCACTTAGACAGAAGTGGGATGCGGCGAGTGCAGCTGAGAGAGAAGAGGTGATAGCAGAAGCAGGAAATGTCTTTACAGAGAGCTTGCTCAATGAGATTATTCCCCATTGGTATGGTACAGTTTGGGATTATAATGGATACACAGATGTGCCTGGCTCAGGCCAGGTGGCTTGCGGCTACTTTGTTTCTACTACCCTTAAGCATATTGGAGTAAACCTTAATCGCTACAAACTGGCTCAGGCCTATTCCTTAAAAGCGGTTGAGGTATTGCAGGGCAGTAAGGCTACCAACGTATCAGGTGTTGGGCAGGACTCCTTTGTGACCTATATGGAAACAAAAAAGGACGGTTTTTACGCCTTAGGCCTTGATAGCCACATAGGTTTTGTTTTGGTAAGAAATGGTAAGTCCTATTTTATTCACAGCTCCAACGTGTGGCCCGGCATTGTCTGTATTGAGTCTGCCAGAGAAACAGTTCAGTTTAGGTGGAACAACAGCTTTGTAGTGGCAGACCTCTCAAATAATGAAAGCTTTTTAAAGAAGTGGATGAAGCAAGAAGCTTTTATAGTACCCTAAAAGAATTGAGCCCCGTCAACGGGGAGTTGCGGGGCTCAATAGGCATTAAGTAATTTAAAGGTTTTTGGGCTATGAAGTTGTTAGGAAAACGGAGGTAGTCTCAAATTTGTTGCAGGCCTTAACATACCTTAAGACTTTTGTTGTCAGCTTCATAAATCGATATCCCAACAGCGGCTGCCAATTGATTCCCCGTTTCCTTTAAAGCCCACAGTATTAAAAAATGATGAAGGGATTTTCATGGAGCTATGAAAGCTAAGCATCTATCTTTGCGGCCCAATTTTTAGATGGATGATTGCTATACAGACCATTAGAGAAAATGCCGACCTCGTTATAGAGCGTTTGGCTGTGAAGTATTTCGATGCAACGGAAGTGGTAAAACAGATTCTGGATGCTGACGCAGAGCGAAGAGAAGTACAGAAAGAATTAGACAGTCTTAAAGCACAGTCCAATAAGGTATCGAAGGAGATAGGGAACCTGTTTAAGAGTGGCAAAGCGGCAGAAGCTAATGAGCTTAAAGCAGTGGTTGCCAAAAACAAAGACCATGTAAAGGAGCTGGAGACAAGGTTTTCTGAGTTGGATCATAAGCAGCAGGAATTGCTATTGCACTTGCCAAACATTCCTTGCTACGATGTGCCACATGGTAAAACCCCTGATGACAATAAAACCATAAAAGAAGCGGGAGAGCTTCGTAAAGAAGAGGGCTTAAAGGCGCACTGGGACCTTGCTTCTCAATACGAGCTTATTGATTTTGAGCTTGGGAATAAAATTGCAGGTGCTGGTTTTCCAGTCTATAAAGGAAAGGGAGCCAGGTTGCAGCGAGCCATGCTCAACTTCTTTTTAGATGAGAATACTGCGGCGGGATACTATGAAACACAGCCGCCTATAGTGGTGAATGAAGCATCAGCTTACGGTACCGGGCAATTGCCTGACAAGGAAGGTCAGATGTACCATGTTCAGAATGAAAATCTTTATTTGATACCAACGGCCGAAGTGCCCCTGACCAATATTTTTAGAGGAACACTGCTCAATGAGAGTGACTTGCCTATTAAAATTACGGGTTACACACCTTGTTTTAGAAGAGAAGCCGGCTCTTATGGAAAGGATGTGAGAGGGCTTAACCGCTTGCACCAATTTGACAAAGTGGAAATTGTGCAGGTACAAAAACCAGAAAACTCTTACCAGGCACTTGAAGAAATGGTGCAACATGTAGAGAGCCTTCTGCAAAAACTGGAGTTACCGTATCGTATTTTGGCATTATGTGGTGGCGACATGAGTTTTACATCAGCCTTTACCTATGATTTTGAAGTGTATTCAGCAGCACAGGAACGTTGGTTGGAGGTAAGCTCCGTTTCTAATTTTGAAAGCTACCAAGCCAATAGAATTAAACTTAGGTATAAAAACCACGAGGGTAAAAATCAGTTGGCTCATACCCTAAACGGTAGTGCGTTGGCATTCCCGAGAATTCTGGCATGCTTGCTGGAGAACAACCAGACCGAAAAAGGAATTAAGATACCCGAAGTACTTGTGCCCTATTGTGGGTTTGATATGATCGATTAGATCACGTCACTAAGACTTACTTCTTTCGTTTTAGAATTACTGTTTTATTGGCATCGTAAACAGTTTCCCATTGTGGACTCTGTTGGTAAACAGCTACTGAATCGGCAAATGCTTCATCGCTTTTTAGCGGATAAGTGCCTTCGCCCATAAGTACCGCTATGTAGTCAGCATCTTCTACAATAGGAAATTCATATAACGTTTTCCTAAAGGCAATATGTGGTACCAAAGCAAAGTGAGCACTTACTGATACATCCTCGTCTTTAGGGATTACTTTGAGGGCCTGGTACAATTCCTTTACCTCAAAACTTCTTTTGTAGTGTGAAGGCGCAAACACATTTTGCCTATGTGGATCATACCACTTAGCGGTGCGAGCAGCATATTTAATAAGTGTAATACTACCGGTGCTTAAAACAGCTAGCAAGGCCAGGCGTCTGCCCCAGGTTCTCCATTCAAGGCCTGAGAGTGCATCAAACAAACCAAATGTGGCAATTGCTACCAGTTCTGCATTGTAGTGATAGTTAATACCCCATTTTAATATTTGATCGTTGAGCACCTTCTGGGCAATTATAGGAATGGCCATTAGCAGCCATCGTGGTTTAAAAAACCAAGCTACAGCTCCAGATAGTGCCAAAACCAAATACAGTTCAAACTTGATCCCATTTCCATAGTTAGACCCAGTGTGGTTCACAAAGAACATTTTGAACGTCTCAATAGGATGAGTCAGGGCAAATTTGATGGCATCTCCATAACTTTCACCTAAAGCACTATAATGAAAATGCAGATAAGAAGTACGTCCTTCATTGGCTAGTGCTGGCATTACCACTTTAGTAACCGTAAGAAAGTAAGCGATGCAAAACAAGCTGGCAACAATGGCCATAGAGCGCTGTTTCCAGGATTTTTCAAAAGGCTTAATGGCTAGTACGGCAAATATGAAGAACAAGAACACAGGTATATTCTCCTTGCAGGAAACGGCCAAAAGTAGAGTTATAGTAAACCACTTAATGTTTGACTTTCTTAGGAAATAAAAAAGCCAGGGAACCGCAGAGGCCCCAACTACATTGTCGTGATAGTCAAATGCCAGGGCTGAATGGAAGCCGAAGAAGGCAAAATAATGTAGCATGGCCAATGCTCCCAGATGCCGGCCGTATCCAAAGTCTGAGAAGAATCTAAAAACTCCCCAACCTCCTAAGAGGATAATCAGCCACTGGAAAATAAGGAGTGTATAGGAACCAAAAAGCAAATAGAAAGGAGCAAATAGAAATTGTATGAGGTTGAAATGATCACTGAGTTTATTATCGAAAAATGGCGTTTCCAGTTGGGCGTTTAAAGGGGTAAGAAGTTTGCAATCATTCGCTCTAAAATGAGCGTAATCGTAAATTGCATTGGTGTAGATTCCCAGAGGATCGCTGGATGTGCGGAAGAAATAGTGATTTACAAAACTTATAAGTCCAAAATACAGCGCAAAGAACAGCAGAATACGTTTAGCTCCCTTTTTCGAAAAGAACTGCTCAATTCTATCTAGAAAACGATCAATTTTTTGCCACACGCTACAATATTAATGTGAAGGTTTTGTACGTGTTGGACTTGTATTAAAACATATGCTTTTGTCCTCAAAAAAACAGAAGTCCGCGTTGCGTGCTTAAGGCCATTGCCGCAGTTGATCTAAAGTAAAAGTCCATTCCGGGCTTATCAATTCGTCTGTGGGAATTTCATACCATGGACTTAATTCTTCATTCCTGGGGTTTTTCAGAATATGTAACTCCTGTGCCGGCATATAGCTTTGTGCAAGTAAAAAGAGCTTTTCACCCGCCTCGTTTACGATCACTTTAGCCACTATTATAGCATGTCCCGGGCTTCCTCCTTTAATCCAAACGTCGCCTGTTTCAATGTCGGATACTGACTTGGAAATAAGTTCCTTTTCCAGAGATAGTGTACTGGCATATGACCAAACGGTCTCCAGGTACTTCCAATAGCTTTCATCTGAATCTCCCTTGCTTCCTCCTGTATACCAACTCACTTTGCTACCATTTACCTTTATTCTATTTCCGGCTATCCATTTAGAGTATTCACAATTAAAACCACTTACAAAGTGAAAATTGATCTTATTGTATCGGCCCTCCTTTCTCAGAAAATCTGCTCGCAGTCGCATAACGGCATCTGCACATTGGTGTAAGTCTTTTGAGCCAATAGGAAGGTTTACCACTGCATAATGGGCCTGCTGATTCCACTTGTTCTCTCCATTATAGAGTTTAACAGGAGTCCCTTCTTCCTTGAGTGAAAGGCCTGACAGGAAGTTGCCAAATGTCTTGACATCACCTGTAGAGTTACTAAACCCGGCCGGAACCGGAATTTGTCCGATATTTTTTGGGAAGTCTCTCTCCTGGAGCGGTTGCTGTTTTTTTTGTTCTGTGGGCTCTTCTCGTAAGATTTTCGCTTGCTGGCCCGAACTGTTGCTGCAACTTGAAGTAAAAAAACTTCCCAGACATAAGGCCAGAGTCATCAAGCTAAACGCAGGATGTGTCAAGGATCTTGACTTGTGTACTTCTTTGATTTTGAGAGCGTTTTTATCAAGAGCGAGCTTAAGGAGCATGTGTTAAAAGGTTGATTCAAATAGTGATGGAGAAAATGGCCCGAGGTAACCTTCTAGTATAACTTGGTTTCAGGACGAACATCTCATTTGGTCTGAGAGCGACAGGAGTCTTTCTCAATGCACATCTTTGCCGTACACGTTTTGCATACTAGCATACATAGCATACTCGAGAAAGTTTGGGGCTATAAGGCCTTCCGACCTTTGCAAGAAGAGATCATTCAGTCTGTTTTAGATGGGAACGATACGTTGGCTCTTTTGCCAACTGGCGGTGGCAAGTCACTATGTTTTCAAGTACCGGCCCTGGCCATGGAAGGTGTTTGCATTGTTGTGAGTCCGCTTATTGCACTTATGAAAGACCAGGTTGAACAACTGGAACAACGAAAGATTAATGCAATTTATCTGCACTCAGGTATGGGGAAAAGGGAAATTGACATAGCTCTTGACAACTGTGTATATGGAAACGTAAAGTTCCTTTACATCTCACCAGAGCGCTTGCAGGCCGACTTGTTCATTGAGCGGTTTAAGAAAATGAAGGTATGTTTTGTGGCCATTGATGAGGCACATTGCATTTCAGAATGGGGACATGACTTTAGGCCTTCGTATCTGGAAATAGCCGCACTCAGATCCCTCAGGGAAGACCTTCCTTTTATGGCGCTTACGGCATCGGCTACAGGTCAGGTACAGACTGATATTTCACATAAACTCCTATTTAAAAAGGGTTTTAAGGTTTTTAGAAAGTCATTCAATAGACACAACCTTGTCTATGCGGTGAGCAAAACAGAAGACAAACATGGCCGCATTTTATATGCCCTGCAAAAAACTCCAGGTTCAGCAATAGTATATGTTCGTAATCGTAGGCAAACCAAGGAACTAAGTGACTGGTTAAATGCAAGAGGAATAAACGCTACCTTCTACCATGCAGGGCTGGCTAACAAAGACCGGAACCGGAGACAGGAGCTATGGATTGCAAATAAGCTGCGAGTAATAGTTGCTACCAATGCTTTTGGTATGGGAATAGACAAGCCTGACGTGAGATTGGTCATGCACTATATGTTACCTGATAATTTGGAGGCATATTATCAAGAGGCGGGTAGGGCCGGAAGGGATGGCGAAAAGGCATTTGCTCTAAGCTTTTTGGCTAGTGGTGATTTTGAAAAGCTCGACGCTCAGTTGGCTATGCAATTTCCAGAACCAGCGCAGGTTATTCTTACTTATCATGCCTTGGGAAATTTCTTTCAAGTGCCAGTGGGTATGGGGCAAGACTCCGTACACGATTTCGATCTTACGGAGTTTTGTAAGGTGTACGAGCTTAAACCACTTCAGGTGATGGCTCATTTAAGGGTGCTTGAACAATCAGGGTACCTGCTAATGAATGACGCACTAAAGGAGCGATCAAGATTGCAGATAAGAATGCGCTATGAAGATATCTATGGATTCATAATATCCAATAAACGGTTTGAAGCCACACTTAAAGCGCTGATGCGGCTGTACGGAGGCCTGTTCGAAAACTATGTGAAAATTGTTGAATCAAAATTGTCTTCGCTTATGCGCGTTCCGGTGCAAGAAGTACAAAAGCTACTGACCGAACTTGCCAGCCTGGATGTTATCGACTACCATCCAACAACTGGTAAACCGCAAATAGTTTACTTGACCCACAGGCATGATAAAACTACTGTACGCATAGATCGTAATTGGCTGGAAGAACGAAAAGGGATTGCTCAGGCGAAGCTTGATGCTATTAAAGAGTATGGCGATACGATTGCCTGTAGAGGGAATGTGCTGTTGAATTATTTTGACGAAGCTCCCAAGGAGAATTGCGGACATTGTGACTATTGCCTGAAGCCTAAACAGGCGACGAATACAATTACTGAGCAAATACTCAATAGCGTACCTGCGGCAGGGATAGTTCTGGATCAATTAAAAATGAGCTACAGCATGAAAGACCAAGCTTTTGCAGAAGCCTTGGGAACTTTGCTCAATGAAGAGTTACTGGAGTTAAGGGAAAATAAGATTTACAAATTGCCCCCTAAGGCATGAAATACGAATGTCCCCCGTTATTGTTGGCCTATAGATGGGTACATCACAAATTTGTACCGATAATTGTCGCAGCGCATTGAGTTTGGTTTCGAAAAAAATTCTTTTTACTGTAACGAATGACCTGTCCTATGATCAACGTATGCATCGTATATGCACTACTGTGCACTCAAGAGGGGCACAGGTTACTTTAGTTGGTAGGCTTAGGAAACACTCCAAAGACCTGAAGCAATTTCCCTTTGCCACAAAGCGGCTCAAGTGTTTTTTTGAAAAAGGAAAGCTGTTTTACCTGGAGTTCAACTTTCGTTTGCTGCTGTACATTTTGGTTAAGCGTTTTGACATGGTATGTGCCATTGATTTAGACACCTTATTGCCAGCCACACTTGTTGCAAAAGTTAGAAGAAAGAAGCTGGGATACGATGCACATGAGTTTTTCACTGAAGTTCCGGAAGTAGTACATCGTAAGGCGGTTCGCTACCTCTGGAATGGGCTTGCTAAGTTTTGTATTCCCAAAACTGATTTCAGGTATACGGTTGGGCCAAAATTGGCAGCCAAATTTGAAGAAAAGTATGGTGCTCCATTTCAGGTAGTGCGAAATGTTCCCGTTTACACTCCCGGGCTCTCAGCAGAAAAAGACTCTCTTTTCAATTTTGATACTCCTTTTATTCTGTATCAGGGAGCCTTAAATGTAGGCCGTGGCTTAGAATGTTTAATTCATGCCGCTGAAAGCTTAATGCTGTCTGTAGTGATAGCTGGCGAAGGTGACCTGAGCAATGAGCTGAGATTGCTGGTAAAAGACAAAGGGCTTGAACACAAAGTGTTGTTTACCGGGTTTGTGGAGCCTTCTGACCTAAAAGAGTTAACCAGAAAAGCCTTCCTGGGTTACAATCTTCTGGAGAACATGGGGCTCAGCTATTATTATTCCTTAGCAAATAAGTTTTTTGACTATACCATGGCAGCAGTGCCTTGTCTCAACAGTCCATTTCCTGAATACAACGCACTAAATGAAAAGTATAACCTTTCGGTTTCATGCAATTTGAATGAAAAGGATATCATTGAGGCAATTAATGAGCTTGTAAAGAACGAGAACCGCTACAACCAATTAAAGGCCAATTGCATCAAAGCAAGGGAAACCCTTAATTGGGATAAGGAGGCAATGATATTAGCATCTATATATGAACAACAAGTACAATAAGAAACTACATGTGGTGTCTTTCGATGTGCCGTTTCCACCTGATTACGGGGGAGTAATAGATGTATTTTTTAAGATACGTGCCTTAACCAGATTGGGCTTTAGAATTACATTGCATTGCTGGCATTATGGACGAGAGCTCGCTTCACAAGAGTTGGAAAGCATATGTGAAGAGGTGATTTACTACAAGAGAAATAGGTTTAAGAACCCCTTTACAGGTCCTATGCCATACATAGTGAAGACCAGAGTTTCTGATGAGCTGGTTAAGAACCTGAGAAAGGATCAGGCTCCTGTGCTTTTTGAGGGGCTTCATACCACGGCTCCCTTGTTTTTTGACGAGCTTAAGGACAGGACCGTAGTAGTAAGGAATCACAATATAGAAAGTGATTATTACCGTTTACTGGCCGAGAAGGAGGGAGGCTCTTTCAAGAAAACCTATTTCAGACAGGAAGCAAAATCACTGAAGAGCTATGAAGATGTTTTGGGACGAGCTGACTATGTGGCCTCTATTTCAATAAAGGACCATGAAGCCCTAAGCAAGCGTTTCAATAGTGTGTATGTACCAGCATTTCATCCTAACGAAGAAGTGAGTGTTGGAAGTAACTACGAGGACTATTGTCTTTATCATGGCAATTTGGCGGTTGGTGAAAACAATGAAGCCGCGCTCTTCCTGGCCAATGAAGTATTTACCAGACTTCCTTACAAACTCATCATTGCAGGAAACAGAGCCTCTGCCCAATTGAAAGAAGTTTGTGCAGGTAGAGAGAATATTGAAATTAGGGAAAACCTAAAAGTTGAAGAGTTCGATGATCTCATTAGTCATGCCAGAATTAATGTGCTACCCACTTTTCAGAATACGGGAATTAAACTAAAGCTGATCAATGCCCTATTCAAGGGAGGTCATTGTGTGGTAAATGATGAAATGGTAAAGGATTCTGGCCTGGAGAGCCTATGCGTTATAGCCAACGGAGCAGAAGAGTTTGTAGATCAAATAAAGAAGGTGTACACCAAGAGCTTTCAAAACGGTTCTATTGAGAAAAGGAAGCAGGTGCTCGAGTCGAGCTTCAGCAATGAACACTCGGCAAAGTTGCTCGCAAAGTTATTTTAGCTCATAGTCAAGCTCCGCAGGATCTATTTCCAACACTCCCTTATCGGTAAGCTTTAAAACCCTGCTTGGGTAATAGTGTATCAAGTTGTAGTTATGCGTGGCCATCAGCATGGCGGTTCCTTGCTCAGTAATGCGAATAAGCAAGTCCATAATATCTCTGCTCGTTTCCGGGTCCAGATTTCCGGTTGGTTCGTCAGCAAGCAATACAAAAGGTTCGTTAACAAGAGCACGTGCAATTACCACTCTTTGTTGTTCACCACCTGATAATTCGTAAGGATAGCTTTTACCCCTATCCTGGAGTCCTACCAATTCGAGTACTTCCGTTAGTCGATTTTGCATGAGGTTTTTCTTCTTCCAGCCTGTTGACTTCATCACAAAAAGCAGGTTTTGCTCAATGTTTCGATCAGTGAGCAATTGGAAATCCTGGAAAATGATTCCCAGCTTTCGCCTCATAAACGGAATGCGCTTTCTGGAAATGTTGTTTACCTTAAAGCCTGAAACAAAAGCCTGACCTCCCATAATGTCCAGATCTGCATACAAACTTCTCAGAAGTGATGTTTTACCACTGCCTGTCTTGCCTACCAGGTATACCAGCTCTCCGGGAAACATGTTGAAACTTGCCGACTCAATAATTGTATTGCCCCCTTGCTGCAATTGTACGTTCTGAAGGTCTAGAACAGGAGTGGTCATAGAGAAAGATTATTGGCTCAAAATAATTACAAATGCGCTCAAAGCTCTTGTTTATTTATCCATAAAGGGTAACCGGTTGATTATTAGTTACATGTAATACTCAGTAGAACATCAGCTTTAGTGTTTCAATTCGAGCAGGTATTCATACTTTTGTGCGGATTTTGCAACAGGTAAATCGTTAGATCAAAATGAGGAATTCAATTAAGGCAGGTGTAGTACTTGTTTTTGCAGTACTGGTGGTATCGTGTAACCCACTAAAACTTATAGAGAAATATCTCGACGATATTCAGATCGTCGCAACTCCTAAGATTTTGGAGGTGCACGGAAATTCTGTAGAATACTCACTAAAGGGAAGAATACCGGCCAAGGCTTTTCATAAGAAAGCGGTTGCCACCCTTACACCAGTGGTACATTATGGTGGTAAAACCATGAACCTTGATCCTATAGTTCTTAAAGGAGAAAAAGCAGAAGGTTCAGGTAAAATCATTAAGGTGAAAGAAGGAGGCTCATTTGATCTTTCGGGTTCTTTTGATTACGATCCGGCCATGGAAGGCAAGGATGTATATATGGACTTGAACTTCAAAGTTTGCAAGAGTGGTTCAGAGTCTTGCGGCGATTTCAAAAAGGAAAAAGTTGCCTTGGGAATGATTACAACATCCAAGTCAGTAAAAGGGACTGAGGATGTATACATTGCCGGAGACTTTAAACCAGCTAAAAGGAAATTTCAGCGTTCAATATATTTCCTTATTAACCGCTGGACAGTGCGTACTTCTGAGTCATCAGGAAAGCAGGTAGAAGAGCTTAGGAACTTCGCCAAAACCGACCGTTTAGAGCTTCAGGGAATCTCTATCAATTCATTCGCATCACCTGATGGTGAGTTGAGAATTAACCAAAACCTTACTGACAAAAGGAGTGCTTCGTCTTTCCGTTTCTTAACAGGACTCCTTAAGAAACTCGATATAAGTGCTTCTGATGAAGACTTGTACAAAAAGCAGTCATTGGAAGAAGACTGGAAAGGATTTAGAGCCTTAGTGGCCGCCAGCAATTTGTCTGATAAATCTAAAGCCCTTCAAATCATTGATTCGAAGCAATCTAATGACGAAAAGGAGAAATCTATCAAGGCGCTTGACTCTTGGCCAAGTATGCTGGATGACATGATGCCAAAACTCAGAAGGTCTGACGTAATACTTACAGGAATTGTAAAGAACAGAAGTATTGACGAATTAAATGAAGTAGCTAAAACTTCATTTGAAAGCTTCACAAGCAAAGAGCTTCTATTGTACGCGGCTGAAGCAAAGTCAAATGCAGATAAGGCAAAAGCATACCAGGCCTATATAGATATGAAACCAAAGAGCATTGTAGGTTACAACAACCTTGGAGCGGTGCATATAATGAATGGTGACTATGACAAGGCTAAAAAAGTACTTGACCAGGGTATAGGAAATGCTGGTGACAATGATACCCTTTACAACAATATGGGAATTTGCTACAGAGCTATGGACAATAACGACCAGGCGATGGTAGCCTATTCGAGAGCTGCTAAGGCCGGAATTGCTGTAGGGTACAACCAGTCTATTATTCACATTATGAATGGTGATTATGATGCAGCGTTGTCAAGCCAGCCTGCAGCCAGATGTGATTATAACACAGCTTTGGCAGCCTTGTTAAAGGGCAATTATGATGATGCTATTTCTGAGATCAACTGCCAGAAAGCAATTTCAGCAGATGACTACTACCTAAGAGCAATTGCTTTTGCAAGAAAGTCAGACCCTGAAGAAATGGGAGCTTCTTTAAGTCTTGCTATTAAAGAAGATAAATCTCTTTCGCAAAAAGCAACCAATGACATGGAATTCTATTCTTATTGGAGTAATAAAGACTTTACAAGCGTTCTCAAGTAAAATAAAGCCCTATGAAAGTAAGATTATTAGCACTTGGACTTCTCACTGTACTTATGACCACCATCTGGTCATGTGGTCCTGGAGACAATACCGTAACTATTGAAGTACTTCCAGCCAATGAATTTCCTGAAAGAGGAGATGAAGTGGCCATTACAGTACGAGCCGATAGTGAGCATGAGGATCTTACTGAAGTTACAGTAGTAATTAAGGCAACTGATTCTACCGGAACGGAAATTGAAGTATTGAACGAAACAAAAGAAGCCTCTGGTCTTTCTTTTGAAGAAGACTTTACAATGTCCACCCCAAACTCTGTGAAAATTGGAGAAGTACTATCAATTGTTGTTACTGCAAAAGACGCAGAGAGCGGTTCGTTTGAAGGTACAGGTAGCGCAGAAGTTGTTTCATACTACAAAGTATATAGAGCGGATGCCGTGAGTGGTCACAGATTCGGCACTCAGGCAATTGGATACAATCTTGTTGACGCCATTGAAGTAT
>ENA-OWNT01000706-OWNT01000706.1-seawater-metagenome-genome-assembly--contig:-NODE-706-length-62470-cov-6.719696_pt1 | contig 62470 bp, 60 predicted proteins | sample MGYA00238136_ERZ651165 | MGnify/ENA primary metagenome ERZ651165 (study PRJEB26861, sample SAMN08777766) | seawater metagenome | isolation source: coastal seawater | place: USA: Florida | collected... | reverse complement strand
TATACACAGCAGTCTATTGATAAATATTTACATGAACACCAGCAGTACCATACAGTTAAGAATACAAGGTTGGTACCCTTGTCTGTGATCATGTCAGTACGTGCAGGCTGTGGTATAAATATGGTATAAAATCAAAAATGGTGGGTTGATTATGCAATAAAGTGCCGGTTAAGCAATTGAAATTGCAACACCAAGCAATTGTCCGGCCAACTGCCCGACACGCAAGGGGTCACTGGTTCGATCCCAGTACCACCCACCATTTTATACCAGGATATTTTCCCCGCATACTTCCCCAAAACATTGATGAGCGCCATGCTTCATCATTTTGCTTCACGAATGTTCATCCGGGCCACTTGCGAAAACGTTCACAAATGTTCTCATTTATTCATTGCGGCTGGTATAAATATGGTATAAAATTTAAGGAAAGGAGGTAGCCATGAACAGCATTAAAACACGCATCACCCGATCAAAATTACATCAGTTAGACACATGCGATAAAATATGGGACACCGAAGTAGCGGGCTTTTATGTCTTTAAACAGAAAACCAAAACCAGTTTTTATTATAAATACCGGACAGGCGGGAAACAAAAGCTGGCAAACCTGGGACAGGCGGGCTCTATCAGCCTTGAGGATGCCAGGACGAGGGCCAAACAATATTATGTATTATCAAGGGATGGTATCGACCCGGAACTCTTTTTGAAGCAACAGGCCCGGGAGGTTGAAGCCAGGTCGGCCAAAGAAAATTATACTATTGGTGACGCATACAAAGATTGGGAAGAACATTACAAACCGCAACTCAAAAAGTCCTCACTATCCGAATGGACATTATATGACAAGTATGTAGAGCCGGAGTTTGGACGTACTCCTTTGACGGACATATCAGCCGAAGATATGAACAAGTTCCACAGGGGAATAGAAAAACCCTACTCCGCTAACCGCTCTGTGAAGATCCTTAAGAAACTGTATGCCGTTGCGGAAGAACTGGACAAATTCGAAGGTAGGAAGCCGTTTATCGCGGTTAGGCTGCACCCGGAGAAGAAAAGGCGCAGGCATCTGACAGGTGATGAACCGAAACGGCTGTTCAAAGCATTGGAAAACTATAAGCAGAAAGGCACGGAGCAATACAAAGCCTGCGCCTGTGTCATGCTGTACCTGCTCACCTCAGCCAGGAAGAGTGAATGGCTCTCGGCACGGAAAGAATGGGTAGACCTGAACACGGGCGTCCTGTTCCTGCCCGACACCAAGAACGGTGAGGTAGATGAGAAAATGCTGTCCACCGCCGCAGTCGAAATTATAGCGGACCTCTTTGAGCGCTACCCAGATAGCCCCTGGGTATTTCCCTCACCCAAAAGAAAAGGGCAACCACTGGAAAACATCAAACGCCACTGGAACAACATTCTCAAGGCGGCGAAGCTGGAAGATTTCCGGTTGCATGACCTGAGAAGGTCGTTCGCATCGTTAGCATTGACATCAGGGTACAACCTGCACCAGATAGGCGAGTTGCTGAACCATAAGAACACGAATACCACCAAAGGCTATGCCTACCTGGTGAGTGACGCCAAAAAAGCGGCTGCTGAACATATATCCGAAGAGATATTGAAGCGAATGAAAACAGACTGACACCAGATCACATAGCCATCATATAAACAGCCTTGCTGAGAGTGGCATTAACCCTTACCCTTTGACTTTTCATTGAATTTTTTTTCAAGGCTGTAGTTGGTTTTGTAATAGATCTTCGCCTCCTTCCATGAAGTTTTGCGTAGTTGCTCATGCCTGTACCGCTGGTTCTGTTCCAATCCATCCCTATCACTTTCAGACTGGAACCCTTCTTCCACCCCCATATCGAATAAAAATTTCTCGGCCCCATCCTTATGGTCGCGGATGGTTTTCTTATCCATATAATTATTACGGAACTTATCCATCTGAGCACGATGTTTTGTGTTGGGTGTAACTGCTTTGTGCTTCTGAAACTTCAACTCTAATTCCAAGTGCTTTGGTATATTATCGTTATCCGGCATGATATAAGCTGTTTTAATTTGCCTCTTACTACTTATCCCGGAAAAGCGTTGATTTTTATGACTATTCCGATTATAATAAATATACGAAAAAAAAGAGGGTAAAGAAGATGATACAGTATGATGAAGACAGGTTGGCGTATATTGAAAAAACATATGCTGTCGCTGTAGACAACTTCCCCGAACAGGCGGCTCCGGCAAAGGAGCTGGTGATCAAATACCTGGAACGGTACGCCCCTGATCTTTTGCCCGTGTACGTTGGTGAAGCAGCGGATAAAGACCTTATCGGTTGCGACCTGGATATCGCCCACTATTTTATCTGTGGCCTGCTCCGGCAAAGAGACGAAGGCAACCCCGATATGACCGATGAGCGGATAGACACCCTAGCCAGGAAATACCTCGATCTACCCTACAATACTTCCGATACAGTGGGCTAAAAGTCGTTCTGTTCATGAAAAGACCTGTTAATCTTTACTCGGGCCATCATCCTTCCCGCGTGTCTTTTCATTGAAGTTCTTTTCTAAGCTGTAGTTATTTTTGTAATAGCTTTTGGCTTCTTTCCATGAGGTTTTGCGGATGGCTTCACGCTGCTTGTCATGGGTATTTACCACGGCTTCTTTTCCTTCTTTCGGATGTACACCGATATTTACCCCATCTTTAAAATGTTTTAACTGCATCCCTTCCTTGCTTTCCTGTTTTGATTTCTCATCCATGTAATTGTTCCTGTACTTGTCCATCTGCGCTTTATGCCTGGCGTTGTCGGTAACCTCTTTATGTACCTTGAACTTTTGTTCCAGTTGTTCATGTGTCGGCGCTTTCTCTTTTGAAGGCCTGTAATTCAATTTGTTGAAGTCATTTTTGTTATCGGGTACCGCCATATTCCTTGATTTTTAAAAGTGAACAATGTTATTATGAATATTAGCAAACAGGAGATAGAATGAGCAGGTACGACCACAGGACCAGGCAGGAGCACAGGGAGAAATCCTATGCCATAGCTAAAGAGCATTACCCTGAACATGCAGCCGCGGCGCATGAGCTCATCATCAGCTACCTGTCCCGCTATGACAGGGAACTCCTGCTGATCTATACCGGGGAAAAGGCTGACCCTGACTTTGATGCATTCGGCATAGATTCCGCCCTTTGCATGATCGCCTCCCTGCTCCAGCAAAAGTCCATCGGCAACCCTAAGGTGACCGATGAGCAGATCGACAGACTGGTGCGGGTATACCTCGGCCTGCCTTTTGCCGTTATAGATGGCGGTAAAGCCTGATATTTGACCTAGTCCAGCCATTCACTGTCAATTTTTATCGAACTGATAAATACCTCCCCGTCATCTGCGTCAAGCGCCGTATTGCTTTCCCTTAACCACAATACCTTTTCTTCATTCAGCCATTCTTCTATCCTGTCCAGGTTCCTGCCCCTGACAACCACCGTTAGGTCATGGGTACAAAGTTGTAATTCCTGCTTTGACGAAAGACGAATGAGTGGCAGGTAAGCATAAGGAATGCTCACGCTCTCTCCGCCCTTTAACAGTAGCCTGAACCTTTTGACCAGCCTGTTCCCTGTTTCTATGCCATAAAAGCCGTCTTTTTTATCTTCCTTATCTTTCAATGCCGCTTTCGCTCCGGGAAAGGCCCGGCTGAGGTTGTTGTGGTAGTCTTGTTGCATAGTGCCTGTTTAATTCCTGTTCGTAATACCGTACCCTGCGGCCATGGGTGATCCTTTGGTAATATTGTTTAGCTATATCGATTGCGCTGACCCTGTCCGCACTGCGCCGGGTTGCTTTAGCCAGGTTTTCTTTGTCGTCCGTATAGATAAAACAGCGCTCCCGTCCCCTGGACGCCGAGACATAGAACTGCTTTTCATTGGAGGCGGGTAGTGACCTGCTGCTTTGCGCCAGGAAGACATCCTGCGCGTCCTTGCCCTGGCTGGCATAAGAAGTGGCGACATGGCCATGGGTAAAATGCCTGAAGTCTTTGTCTAATGTCTTTCCATTGGACAGTCGTATATGCCCGTCTTGGGTAAAACCTTTTACTTCATATGCCTGCCCGTTGTGGATACGTGTTTCTTCCCTTGTTTTACCATTGAGGGTGATCCGTACCTTGTCGCCTTTGGCTAATGGGATCTGTTGCTCCGTATAGACCTCAAAGCGTTCGACCTGGGCTGCGGGGAACGGGAACTGTTTATTATCTGTCAGGGACCGTACCGTTAATTTGCCCGACCGTTCATCACGGATGACCCTATAGCCTTGCCCCGCCTTAAAACCTCCTTTGCCCTGTTGGTGGAAGCGCAGGTACATGCCATCTTCATAGATGGCCTCGTCCTTCTTCTGTTCTTCGGTAAATGAATTGTTGCGAAGTGAAGTGAACACTCTTTCTTTACCTTGTATGATCTCTCTGCGCTTCAGTTCCGACCGAATAGCACGGGTAATGGTTTGCCCTTCCGTATGGGTGGGGGATACCACTATGGCGGAACGGCCACGTTCAAGTGATCGTACATAAGCTTCCGCCAGCAGGCTTTCCCGTTCTTTCTGATCACTGTGTTCAATAATAGCCCCTGCTTTATCCAGCTTCTTATAGCCCTGGACAAATTTACCTTCAGCCATATCCTGTATGGCTTTGCGGAAAACTTCGTTCTTCTGCTGGCGGATAACCGTCTTAACGGTAACTGTCCGCAATCCTGCCTGTTGTCTTAATAGCCTCAGTGCGTCACCTGCCTCTACGCTGTTGTGCTGTAAGGTGTCCCCGGAGAGTATCAACCTGGCTTTTTGTTTTTTGGCGAGTTGCACTAACTCCAGCATAGTATGGGTACCGACCTGTCCCGCTTCATCCACGATCATCACATGGCCGTATAGGTTTCCCTGTAATTCCTTATTGCGCAACAGCGAAGTAATGGTATCGGCGTCTTTAAAATCTTTTGCACGGAGCACGCCACGGCTGGCACCTGCCGAAGGTTCAAAAGCGAATACTTCGTTCCCGGTTTCTTTTACCGCTAGTTGCAGTTCGGTCAGCAGGCTGCTTTTACCGACACCTGCACCGCCATGCAGGATGGTCACGGCATCTTGTGATTGCAGGAGCGTATGTACCGCATTACGCTGCTCTGCACTTAAAATATCCTGTCTGATATTATAATCGGGATGTAGTGGTGGTAGCATGCCTTTACCGGATACCGCTAAAGAGATCAGCTTGTCCTCGGCACGGACCATGTCTTTGGTAGTGATATATTTAATGGTCTGTCTGATAGCGGACAGGATATCTTTCCGGCCTTTTAGGGATTTTTGTACCTCATCCGGTAACAGACGGCCATAACCCAGTGACAATGCCTGTGCCAAGACCCTTTTTTCAGGTATGGCTGATTTACGTTCCAGGTAATGGTCCAGGGACCGTTCGATCGCTTGATCTGGTTGTATCGTAAATTCAGGCGGTGCGCCTACGCTCCCTTTCACGGAACGGATATGAAACAGCTCTTTTCTGCTCAGCCGCTCTTCCCAGAGCCTGTACAACTGCTGCTCTTCCACGCTTTTGTTCTTTTTGATACGTGTCCTGGCACCTAAGGCCGCTTTGGCTTTACCGGATAGCCCTTTTTCCCTGGCCAATGCTTCTATATCCATGGTACGCCGCGAGAATTTTTCGATTAGCGGGCGGCTGATACCGCCTACCTCCCAGCGTTCCTGTGTCCGGGTAATGGGGTAGCCTTTGTCTGCAAGCGCCTTACTAAATACCGAATGGTAGACCGATTCATAGTAGGGCGCCAGTATCCTGATATTACCTTCTTCCAGGGACTGCAACCTGTTGTTACGTTCACTCCATGTTACATTAAACATGAAACAGTGAGAGTGCAGGTGCGGGTCCGGGACGTAGCGTTTTGAATCACCGTCTGTTTCCTCAAGCGGGCGAGTAGTAAAATGGTCAAAACGGGCGTAGAGGATGGATGGGCTGTCCTCATATTCGATACGACCCGATACCTTGTTTTTGGTCTGCATGTCCCGCTCGATCTCCGCCATAGCGGACCTGACCGCCAGGCGGTGGGCGTTCAGTATCTCTTTGTCTTTGGTGAAAGCATATAATAGCGAAACGGATTTCGGGGCGTTGAAGCAATACTCGTAACCGACCCTCCTGTTATCCGCTTTGCGGAGTATAAAACTTTTTCCGCCTACAGGGTTGACACCGTTCACCAAAGCTTTAAAATCATTCCGGCTGACCCTGCCGCTCAACCCAAGCAGCTGTGCGAGGCGACCTGCATAAATGGCAGATATTTCTTTTTCCACAAAGAAGTAATCCTCTTTTTTCAACGCGGTTGTGAGATAGTCCATCGCCGCCTTTGCGTCCTTCCAGACGGTGGTGCGCATCATGGCTTAAACATTTTCGGCGGCTCAAAAAAGGGGCGTTTCGATGTAGCTATGTGGGGGCTATCTTCACGCCCCTTTTTCGGAAGTGAGCGGTCACTTTTATTATAATCATAATTAATTCTGATCGTATCTTCCACCATATAGTCTTCTACCGTTACCATAGTATTTTTGTTTTACCGGACCACACCTGTTTTAGGCTTATATTCCTAACAGAAGGCGCATAAAAAGTCAATCACTATATATTATCAATAACTTCCATTTTTACTGACAGACATCACGCACCGGTGGGTGCAGTGATGTCTGTGATGAGGGTCAACCGGTTCTGTGTCGCATCTGCGCCGCCCTGTCGATAACCTCCTGTAAAAAGAGCGTCAACCCCGAAAAAGCCAGGAAGAGCGCGAAGGTCCTGTCCTCTATAACAAACCACAAAAAAGCGGCGATAGCGCCTAATATCAACGGTTCAATTACGGCCTGTACGTAGTATTCCGAAACGCCATGATATTTCAGGAAGAAATGATGCAGCAGGCTGGTGCCTCTTTTGGTAGGTTCCAGTTGGTCACCGTACCCAAAGTAGACACAACCGGTATGAAAGAGTGCGGCACATAAATAAATACCGGAATATACCACCATCGGGATAGAGCGGATGTCTTCCAGGAAAAAATCCTGCCAGAAAGACACCTCAACAAACAATGGAAATAAGGGTGCTGTAAACGGGAAAAGTGGTTTTGCGATGAGGTACAGGTAGTTGCTGTTCCAGCCGGCTATCATCAGGAAGGTAAATATGGTCAGCATGATCCCTATTGTGCGTCCTCCATACCTGTACCGGAATAATACACTACCGGCGAAAGAGCACATAGCTAGTTTTATGCGTAAGAACTCCCGGAGTATGATCATCGTGGTACTCGTCTTACGGTCAAAAAAGCTCCTCCACAGTTTACTGCGGGGAATGTTGTATAATATTTCTCCATCTCCATATAACGGTGCGATACGGTGCCTGAAAGAGGGAGACGATGCACTTTGGTTATTCATATGCGTATTTTGATGTTTATGAGATGGCTTGTTTATACGTTACCCGGTTATAGTTATCACCCGAGCGCCACTTCCGCCCCGCTTTGAACAGGACCGCTTCTATCTTATATTTAGGAGGCCCGCCTGTATGCAACCTGCTGAAGGTTTCCGGGGGTACGATCTTTCTCCTGGCCTGGTTGAACGTCCTTTGGCCCTGCTCCGTCTTTCCGATGGTCGTAGAAGTGGTACTGACCATATGATGGCCAATGAGGTCAGAAGCCATATTGTTTGTATCAGTACAGGAATTAGCTAAAAATACCTTAAGGCCAAGATTGGATATAAAGCTCTTCACCTGTTCGCCTCCTGATTTTTTCGAAAGTGCCGAGCGTAATGCGGGTAGCGTTTGCGTGATATATACAGATGCGATCAGCTTATCCCTGGATATCAGCTGAAAGGCGGTGTCATAGTTAGAGACCAGCTTTTGCGCCTCATCCAGCCATAAGAATGCGGGTTGAGAGCTGTCGGAAATATCCCTTCGTTCCCCCGCCATCTGGAAGGAGGTCTTTATGATGGAAGCGGCGTATATACCGGGCAAACCCCAGACGACTACGGGAAAATCGATGATAATGATCTTCCCTTGCTCCCAACATTGTTCCGGCCTCAACTCATCACTCACGCCATGGGTGAAATGCCTGCGCAACATGCCGGATTGAAAGGGCTGTATCAACGTGAGGTAGGTCTGGGTGATGATAGAACGTGTTTTTTCACCTATTTTAGGAATGACTTTCAGAAAAAAGTCTCCGACCTGTTGCAACTGTTCCATTTCTTCATTTGTCAGGTCTTTACGGCTGTTCACCTTATGAAAAACACTTAAAAAAGCGTTGTTATCCAACCAGGCTGTATAGTCGTCCCATACTTTTTGCTTTTCACGGTCACTGATACTCTTATTCGATAAGGTCGCCCACATACCATTATATTTACGGATATCATCCTCATCGAAGAGATCCAGTATGATCTTCTGCATATCCACAACGCTAGGTTTGTTGCCGGACAGGATCAATAACTGTATCGTGTATTGTATCAGTGATTCCAGGCTGTCCTCCCAGAAATGGTCACTACTGGAAGTTTCGCTATTCTCCCTGTAATTCTTTGTGATATGGTATATCCGCATGAGCAGGTTAGATAAGTTGGTCACTTCTTTGGCGCTGGGGTCCTGCCGCTCCAGGAAATACTGGAGCATCGAAAAGGATAACCTGCTCTGGTCATTGAAAACGACCAGGTCCTGCTCCCTGCTGCATTGCTTGATGATATTCACCAGCTTATGCGTATCACCTGCCTTGACCACGTTGATGACCCCACCCATGCCACTTTTGAGATAAGCCTTTAATAGCAGGTCGTTCAACAGGCTGCTTTTACCGCTACCTATTTCCCCGAAGCAGATAACGGATTCACACGCGTCGCGAACGGTAAATACATCACCATACCGGCTCAGCCTGCATAGCTTTCCCGATAAGGTATCCTGTAGTCTCGGTTTACGTTTAATAAGGTGGCCAACACCTCTGAAAATGCCCATCCATATATGTTTTAATGGTTAACAATATTCACTCATGCTCATGTTTCATTGGCGATTAAATGGTGAACCGTGTGCTATTTTATATCGTGGTTATACACCTCTTCCGGGTTCAGTAAATCCGTACGCATGTCCAATTCTTTTTCCGTTAGCCCGATAGTCTTAGCGATAAAACTGATCCCTTCGTCATCTTCTAAACTCTGGTATAACTCTTGTGTTGTCATATTGCTTCCGGTTTGCGTTTTGTAGCTTTGATTCTGAATGGCCAGAAAGTTTACTACTCGCTGTAATAGCGTATTTCTTGCCGTACTGAATTCCTGTAGCTCTGATAAATACAATACGATATCATCTGCCTTGTCATTTTTACTCTGAAAAGTATTTTTTATGGTCATTGATCTTCTCCATCACCGTTAATTTGTACATATAGGCTATCATAACAGTTTTTTTATGTCAAGTGTATTATTATAATTGTTAAGTAAAAACATTATATAGTGTAACAATGAACGCACTGGAGTGTATCGCATACTCCCATGCAGGAGGTACAGACGCTGACAGCAGTAGTTCATGATCCGGCAAGGCATCCCAAAAGGTCACAGCAAGTGTATTATATACCCAGAATATACCCGGGAAGACCAATGGAGAAGCTATCGCCCTTTGTACATTTAATGACTTCTTAGGGGCTATGAATAACCCTCCTCCGGTCCAGCCGACTATAAATGCGCCTGTTGTATAGAATAATACCAGCCCGGATGTTATGGCCCACCTTCCTAATAGCCACTGTCCGGTCCAATGGACAATACCGGTTGCCAAACATCCTGTCAAAAATGCTGACAGGGGTACCAAAAACCAACGAATTGTATTTAACATACTTATATCAATTTAATAAGACCAAGAGACCTGCAATCAATACGATCCAGATCAAAAATGATATACACACTTTAACCCAGCTATTGTCTTTCGTGCTTTTAGTGTTAACTACCGGAGCTTTTTTTTTATAGTTTATTGTTTTTGTTTTTCGGATGGGTGGTTCCCGTTCAAGTATAAATGGTTCCCTGGAGTAATAATGGAATAATTTACCCCAATCACTAGTACTAGGTCTATTCTTGAAGTGGAACCTATCTGACTCAAAAGCCCTTTTGAAGAGCATTTGAAGAGGTCTTGGCGTTGCCATGAAGTTTTTGTGTGGAGGTGCCAGTTGTAATAGGTACTTGCTTGCCTTTTCTCCATGAACAAAAAGTGCATTTGATATCCTTTCTTGCATGGTAACCCCTTCATATTCTCCTGAAAAAGTTGACGTATAAGGATGTATGCCAAATAAGACCTGATAGAAGATCACAGCCATTGCAAAGAAATCCCATGAACGGTCAACTAACTTATCTTGATATAGTTTGTACTCCGGCGGTATGTATTCCGGAGTACACATACTACTCTTAAATAAAGTTTTTCCATTACTGGTAATTTGTATAGAGTCACAATCAATAATCGATACTTTACCATCAGGAGTTACTAAAACATTTGAAGGCTTCAAGTCAACGATGGTATAAAGCCCATGGATGTGAAGTCTGTAAATAGCAGCCGCAATATTGTTACACAGTTGCAATCTTGCACGAGAACCGTTTAGTGTATTTCTGCTATACTGAGTATAGTCATACGAAACTGAATGATTGACATTACCGATTTTACAGAGATGATATAGTTGGATTGAATTGCCGGAAAATGGCATAACAAAACCTATTAATTCATTATTCTGTACCAAACCATCAACAGGCCAGCATATTTTAAATCTATTTGTCAAATATCCCTTGGGAGGGTGATCAATCATATAAATTATTCTTTTTTCACGCTCTTTTTTTTTCAATCTCTCGTTTGGTGTGTTCGCATTGTTATGTTTAAATAATTTTACACAATGCGTATCCTTACCATTACCTTCCGCAATTTTATGAACGTTACCTTCTGCACCTTCATTAAAACTTTTTTCAAATATTGTTACTCTTGTTCCTTTCAAGGTTTGGTAAGTTTTCACACCTTGCATATCAAGTTGTTTTAATCCCTAAGATCATGGTTTTATCATCAGGCTCATCGCGCAGACCATCTGTTCCTTTCTCTAAAAAGCCCCTCCATTTTTTTGATATTTCATTATCTAAAACACCAGCATGAACCATAGCACTCAGCGCTGACCTTAGAGGGTTAAAAAAGCCTGGATGAGGTCTGTTAGCAGGTATAAATCGCTCGTTAGCTTTATCATAACTACCTAAGTCAAAGCAATGACGTTCGCAGCCATCAGACATCAATGCGAAGGATACTACATCATCTTTAATCACTATAGACTCTGGGACAGTAATGCCCTTTAATTTTAAGCCACCTTTCATCCATATCTCATTTGTAATAAAAATAGTTTGATTAGCTTCATTCCCTTTATGTGGTTGTAGTATAGATATCCATTCACCATCAGCATTTTGGTATGCAGCACGTCCATCTCCAATATGAGTGAACAACAAGCCTTCCGGTACATATATTAAAACGATTACGGTGCATGCCAGGTCATCAATATCCAAGGAATGTGTATCTGCATGAGACTTCAGTCTTGAATAAATAGTTGTTAGTGCTCGATCAGCAATTTCACACCATTCCTTCTCTTCAGGGAATACTCCTTGATTCCATCCATGCTCAATGACTAATTTTTTGAACACATCTACTGCTTCTTTCGATACAAATTCTGACCCCAAATCGGAGTTGCACGCAGAACCCGCACCGTCACATACCACTGCAATCCCACACTTGTCAGATATAGGTTCGTGTTTATTATTATCCTGGCATGGAGTAGGCTCATCTCCATATTTATGCTGCCAACCTATAACGGAATCATGCACAACTACCCAGCTACTGTTTGATGGGATTTGCTTTGGTCCGTACGCAATAAATTCAATTTCACTTTCTTTATATGGATACCCGTTCAGTTCAATATTTCTTTCCTTGATGAGTATTTTTTTTCTTCGTTTTTGAATGTATAGCCAAAACAACACTGTTGCCGTAATAAGCTGGAGTTCTACAATCAGCACGAAAATGAATAACATGATTTCTTTATTTGTGTATGACATGACAATTTATTTATTCAACTGTATGACCCTCCCACCAATTCGGACTTGGTAAATCTGTTGTATCCGCATCCGATCCGATAATTCCACTCATACTGGCACTAACCCATTTGAAAAACTCAAAAAAGTTTAAGCCTTTAAGCTTCATAGCCTCCATTTTTCCCCAATCACCACCAGGCTTTTTTGTATAACCAGCTATTTGATTGAGTATCTTCATTTTTGCACCTTCAACACCAATCGGGAGAAATACATAATCTTTGTTTTTTGTTCCTACTTCAATTTCTTGTGATAGCCCCGCTACGTCTTGTCCACTGTCAGGTGCACCATCCGTTATCAGAATGACCCATGGTCTTAAATAGGGTTGGCCTGTTTGTTTGTACCAGTTTTTTCTCTCCTGTATCAGCTCAATGCCTTTTCTTACACCGGTTACCAACTGGGTTGACCCAGCTGTACTTAAATGAGGCATCTCAAACTGTGTTGTCAATAATGGCGGTTGAACAACTTCAACAGTGCTATTGAACGTGACCACTGCCACTTCAAGCCTGTCCGTTGTAATAGAGTTTGTTTTGATCTCACTATGGAAATGCTGCAATCCTTTATTGAGTTCATCTATGGGATAGCCATCTGGAGACTGGGCCATAGAACTTGAAGTGTCTAAAACGAAGCAACAGAGGCTTTTTTCTTCATAATTTTGGATGCCTGTAATTTCGCCATTTGAATTAAAATCTATGTCATTTTGTGCCATTGTATTTAATTTTACAGTTAATAATCAGGTGATTATGCCACCTGTGTTCAACTGTAAACTGCACAAATCTATCCGAGCTAAAAACCTGTATTTGCCCAACGGCAGAATAATTTGCTGAACAGCAATTATTTTTTCTGGTTGCCGCCGGATCGCAGGATATTTATCTGTTTGTAAAGTTTTTCCCTGTAAGCCCTGCCGATAGGCACGGGGTCTTTATAGTCTTTCAAATAGGCGACAGACTCTTGTATATAATCGATCTTTTCAAGATTGATATAGTAGGATTTGTGCACTTGTTGTATGACCGGGTTGTTTATTTGCCTGGCCACGTTGTTGGAACTGATAGAAACATAAAAAACATGGTGTTGATCATCCTCTACATAATGGATATAACTGTACGACCCGTCCGCTTCAATGCAAAGGATATTTTTGACGAATAGTTTTTTGTATTTGTTGTCATCGCACAATATAAAAGCGTAACGGGAATCCGCTACCTGTTCGCCCTTTATATGTTCTGTTTCCAGCAAAGCAAGTTCTACGGCACGGTATAACGATTCGTCAGTAAAAGGTTTTGTTATGTAGTTCCGGGGCAGGACTTCTTTTGCAAGAGCGAATATATCTCCGTCTTCAAATTGGGTGATAAAAACGATGGGCATATCGCTGTAAGTATTCCTTATCGTTTTGGCGGTGGATATACCGTCTGCGGGCCCTTCGATACCAATATCCATTAATATAAGATCCGGTTCTTCTTCGTTAATACAGTCCAGCGCTTCTTTCTTTGATGTGGCGATACCGGTTATATGATAGCCTCTTTGTTCTAATGTAGCTTTCATGCCATATCCTACTATCGCCTCATCTTCAACGATCAGTATTTTCTTTGTTTCCATATTTATTAATTGCCCGCTCAAAACTGAGCACCTGGTACAATGTTGGCTTGTCGTTATAGATATTGAAGTTACCTTTTAATTGTTTTGCCAGTATCTCTACTAAAAACAAACCCGTGCCTTTCCCTGCCGGCACCTGGGAATAGTCCCATGACGATGGATGGGTCATTATAGTAAGCTTTACCTCATTATTCTGCTCCAACAACCTGATATCCAGATTGGTCATGCCTTCAGCCGTAGGGTGGTGTTTGTATATATTCGTCAAAAGTTCATTAAGGATAAGCCCCAGCGGAATAGCCTGGTTAATAGACAACCCAAAATCATCGATCTTTAAGCTGACATTAAATTGTACAGACCAGTGTTCAAACATACTGAATAGGTGCCTTGAGAGTTCATGCACGAACTCTTTGGTATTCACCACCTGGCTATAACCTGTATCCAACAGTAATTTGTGGACCATATTGATGGAGTGGACCTTACCCCTGATCGACTGTAGTGTTTCTTTTTGCAAGGTGTTATGAGCCCCCGCGATTTGTAACTGTAAGACGTCGGTGATTATCTGTAGGTTATTCTTTACCCTGTGGTTGAGTTCATGCAAGAGAACTTCGTTGCGCTCCTTGGCTCTTTTCCTTTGTTCACTCAGGCGAAAGACCAGGTACGAAATAATAAGTAGTAGCAAGGCTGCCACTGATAAGAAGAAAATATAGTTTTTCTGGCGGATTAACTTTTTAGATTGCAGCGCCTCTTTGTGCTTGACTGATAACAGTTCAACTTCCTGCTCTTTTGTCCTGTACCTGGCTTCCATTTCAGATACAGCTAATGCCATATCCCGGGAAAATATACTGTCTTTCAACTCATGGGCTTTGATCGCATAACCCAAAGCCTGTTTGTCGCTGCCTTCTGCCGTAGCAATATCCACCAACAATAAATAGTTACGTAATCGCTGTCTCAATAATCCAGCTCCGGGACCCATGCCGTTCTCCAGTGTCCGTATAGCGGTCTTTTTTGCTTGGGCTAATTCATTTGTTGCCAGGTAAAGCTCTGTAAGCCCATTCGCAGTGGTCATTGTACCGTCCACATCTTCTCTTTTAGTGCGGATCTCCAAAGCTCCATGATAGAACTTTTCAGCTTCTTTGTAACGGCCCAGTGAAAACTGAACGGCTGCTATGTTGTTAAGTGTAACTGCGGTAGAGGCGGCATCGCCGATCCTTCGTTTTTCCTTCAAAGACCTTATGTAGTAGCTTAAAGCCTTATCGTACGCTTTCAGGTATTTATAGGTGTTGCCGATATTGTTGAGTGTCCCGGCAATACCAACTGTGTCGCTTATGGCCTTACGGATGTCCAAGGCTTTTTTATGATAGTTCAAAGCCTTTTCAAAGGAGCCAATCTCATTAAAGACGTTGGCGATGGAATTATAAGCGTATCCCAGGTTGGTATTATCATCAATGGAGTCCAGTATGCTTGCGCCCCACAGTAACCTTCTTAATGCCATATCATACTGTCCTTTTTCCTTGTATATGATACCTGTGTTTACCATAGTCATTGCCCTGTATGCCTGCATACTGCTATCGAATACAGTAAGGGCCTCATCATAGTACGGTAAAGCGCTGTCGTATTGGGCCTGCCGATGATATATGGCACCTATGTTATTCAACGACAATCCTTGCAACTGGTGATTATCGTGCCGCTTTGCATAAGCCGCGGCAGCTTTAAAACACTCTAATGCCTGTTCTTCATCTCCCGCTGCTAGATTGGCCAGTGCCAGCACTCTTAGTATATCGCCCCTGCCTTTTAAATGATGTTTCCAGGCAACGGAATCTGAAAAGCGGGCGTAATATAACCTTCTCGCTACCGGAGTGTCCGGATGTTCTGCATAGGACAAATAAACAGGTATAAGTTCGCTCAGGTTTTCGTTTTTTTCAGTTCTTGTGTCCATACAACCATACAAAGTAGCGGTTGCAATGATCAAAACTACAAGATGGCGGCACTGCTTCATATGCTCAAAAATATGATTATGCACCAGATCATGCAAGATGACCTGGTGCACTGAATTTACGAACCGTACATGGTTATCACGATATCTGTTAAGCTGTCGGTGAGGATTACACCCTGAATAAAAACATCCTGGTATGCTTCTTTATACACTGACAGATCACCTATACCAAACATACCAACACCTAAAGTACAGATGCCCGGATTGTAACTTAAACCTGATGAAGTATCACTGTTGATTATAAACTCCACGGTTGCTCCGTTGACAGGGTTTCCCTGTATGTCGGTTAAATGGGTGATAATGATCGGCGGGTCATCTGAATCATGCCCTTCTTTATAGATGTCATAGTCAACCTCGTGGGGATAATCATCGTAGAATTCCCGGTTTTCCTGTTTTTTGGTACAACTCGCCACCATAAGGCATATCATGGCAAGTAGTACAAGCGTTTTGCAGTTGTACATTTTTCATTATTTTACAGTTAAGAGATATGGAGGTACAGCCGGTGCTTTGGCGCCTTCAGGTGCCGGCTATATGTTTTAAGGCTTTCCCTATGTCTTTGACATGTAATGAAAGCAGACATGACCGAGAATTGTGCACAAGGGACGATCATATGAATTTTGTAACCTCTCTTTTAACAAAATCTGAAATCGTCCTCCCTGAGTCCGTCTGAGACAAAGGGAAGCATAAAACACTGATTAAAAATTTTGCGTCAATGCGTCAGGAAAACGAGATAATTAATATTGATTTTAAAAACGCTATTAAGGAAACATTTAAGGAAGCTTCAATGGGAGCTGGTTTTAGCTACAGAAAACTGGAACCAAGCATAAAGCTGTTCGCCCAATCAGACTTGGCTAAACTGGATTATGAACTATGTAGTTTCTACAAGGACAAAAATTATCATGGTTTAAGTCACAACACGCTGTTACGTTTACTCGATAAAGGTGGGAAAGGTAGCCAGGAGATAATAGACCTCTTATCCTACTATGTCTATGGAAGGGATTATATCACGTCTGTAAATGAAGGTAAAGTCGCAGGATGTATCCCCGCCTTTCAACTGCTCAAACGTAATAGAAAAACACAAAGAGAGAGTATTATCGGGGCTGAACAGCATAAGGCCGCATTCAAGCTGGACTCAGATATAATAAACATTCAGAAACAAAAGGAACTGGAGAAAATACAAAAACAACTGAATGCAAAGTTCAACCAAGGTTTCCATGGGGGCATATTTACTGCCTATCACGTTGAACGGTGTAAATGTAGTATATACACAACAAAACCTACCTTAATTGAGCAAAAGAATGATTTTTTCTTGATCAATGATACATCCGCTTGGCAACAGCTATTCAGCAAGGTCACGGGAAGAGGCGATAAAAAGCCGGCAGGCGGCTGGTATTTGATCTATGAACAGAGAAAGTTCTTGCAAGAACAATTAGAGTTAATCTTCAAACATCAATCAGGAACAGAAATAACTATATGTGAAGCAGGTTGTGCTTCATTTGTTCATCATTTTACATTTGTTTCTATCATCATTGATGCACTACGGGCCAGTAAGAGAGATATTAAAGTTAAGCTTTATGTAGTTGATGAGTACTTGTTCCCACTATACCAGGTGTTAGAAGTTCTGGACAAAGTAATTACAAACAGGCAGCTTTACCCTATGACGTTTTTAGAAATGAATGATAGTAATGGTAATTGCCTCCCTGAGTTCAATGTTGCTTCAGACTTTATTGATTTTATCAACTCCGAATTTGGGATAAAATATTATAACAAGTATATACAATCAACTGAATTCCTCCATAAAAACTTATGTGAGACCCAAGAAATGCCCAAACTTGACTTCGATATTATTACTGAACATTTCCTGATGAAGCAGGATAGTGATGCCGATACACTCAAGGAATGGCTTGACAAAATTTCTAATACTTATCGCCATTTTGCACCCACAGGCAAGTCATTACATTTAATATCAGCAATTGGTGAAAAAGCAAACGACTTGGAAGGTGATTACTTCAATCTTTATAAGAAAAAGGGGTTTCAGCTCGAAAGCCACGAAAAGGTATGGGATATACATGACCAGAACTACTATTATGGGAACCAGGTTGATAAAAGCATACCGTACAGACTTAAAAACCATCTTATTTACTGGAAATACCTGAGGAGCACCTGACAGGCTATTACAAGCTACTTGTCCTTCTCTATGTCTTTATTTTTAACGGGTAGATGTTTAACATGCGAAGGTTTATAGTTAAGTTTGTTTTTATAGTTTGGTTCCATAGCCTTGCTTTTATCGGTGCTATATTGCACGTGGCCAGCCCTAAAGCCGGAAGCCCGCTCATCTTTTCTCTCTGACAGAGCCTTTGCAATATTGTCTGAAAGTACCGGTTTATGTTTTGACAATTCGTAACCAAGGTTAAACCATTTTGTATACTGTTGCTCGTCCATGATTAAAAAGTTTCTGTTGCGTTTTGTTCCAGGTAGGTTTCCAGTGATTTACGGTCATAAAGGATTATGCGCTTCTGAGGTTGTGTATATCTTACTTTGCCGCTATCCCTCAATTGCTGCATAGTAGTCTTAGATTTTACATTCAGAAGAGACATGGCTTCATCTGTATTCAACCATTGCGCAGGAGCAGCTGTGTTTTTTTGCTGCATACGTTCAACGACAGTTTCCACCAGTTCATAAAATGCAGTTTCTTCAAGGCAGATGACTTCCATAACCGCAAATTAATGAAATCAATTCAAATGTGCGGCTAACATCTCGGCAGGAACTTTACAAGTTCTTCACATCTGCGTAATACCCATCGGATATGTTGAGGATCCGCTCGTTTTGTTTTTCCGACCAACCAACCCTTAATCACGTCACAACTCAATGCAGGAGGTATATCCATACAACCTTCGAAAATCTTTTCAGGTAGGATACCATAGTCATACTTGTATTTTTCAAGATATTGAAGTTGCGTTCCATTTATCCTTTTTGTTGAGCGCCTGAGCAGTTCTTCATATTTAATATTATAACTCCTTTGTCTGCAAGGGGTACAACTTATAGTTTAATCTAAACTATTTATTAATCAATCCAAGGTACAATAGGATGTGATTAACAGGATTTTGCTACGTGAATAACATTTAAAAAATCAACAGATCTACTAAGAGTAGTCTTATAAATAGAGAAGAGAACTGTAGTGAGTTATTCGGATGAATTTAATGCAAGAGCTAATCTTACTCATTTGCAATTAAGTGCGGCTGGGCTTGCGGAAGAAGCCGGGTTACAGAGTTTGAATAATGTGCGTGTAGATGATAATCCCAAATATTGTAAGCAAAAAAAGGAAGAGAAGCGTTATCACGAATTTTTGCAACTCCTTACTGAAACACAAATCAAACTGCAAGATTTTATTGATGAAATAGAACGGGATCTGTTACAGGCTCGGCGTGAATTACAGGAACATAAGGATATGCTGGCAGAGCGGATTGCGCTTGAGCATTGTATTGACGTTTTGCAAAATGATGGGTTGTTGGAGCGTAATGTAGATGGTTCATTGAAAGATAAAAATTTAGAGCGCACCGTTACATATTACCTCAAAAGCAATAATATGGATGTGGATCTAAGCGATGATGCGCGCATTTATGCCGTGTCACAAAACCTTATCCTTGCCTATCCAGCACAGGATAAATTAAATGATGTGATTGACCTGGATGAACAAATTATCAGTACCATTGAAGATGGAAAAGAACAGGCAGTAAACTTACAGGGCAAGTTAAGCGATCCTGAGATTTCAAGCAGTGAGGTTAATCAGATTTCGGAAGACGTGGACAAGCTATCTATGAATGTTAAAACGCGTGCTACAATCTTTATACATGAGAAGAGCGAGATTCTCAATTCTGTACAATTTGTTTCGCCACAAGAACATTCAACAAAAAGTACTATATCAGATAGGTCTATAGACGAAAAAACAACAGAAGACCTAGCTTTGCCGATTCAAAATATAAGTTTCTAAGTTTTGTGGTCTCTAAATAGGGTTTTGAACTTTGTTTTAATCAGTGTTACTGGATATTCAGTTTTACAGTTTATGAGCATCATACCTTCCATATCCATTTTGCTTGCATCATTTATGAAGATAATCCCCCACTTGCCAGCAACTTTACAAATTGTAGTAACAGGTTCACTATTTAGATAAAAAGTGATTTCGTGAGTTTCCAGAGGGTTAGTATTAGGTGAAAGTTGATCGTATATAATCAGGACGATGTTCTCATAACCCTCAACATCAAATTCACGGATTATGCTTTTAATCTCTTTGATAAAATGTAAGTCTTGAGTAGATACACCTATAACAATTGGAAGCTGTTCTGCATATCGATTTATGAAGCGCGCCGCAGAGTCAAAGCCATAGCCTCTTAAATCATAACCTTTACGTGTATCAAGATTTTGCGCTGGGCTTGTGTTTGATTGTACCAAACACAAGCTAAGGGTCAAGGCAACATACAGCATTGTTTGTTTTCTCAAATTCATTCTTTTTGGTTTTTATGGTCTTTTATTCGTTTTAAAAGAGTGTAGACGGTGGTTTTGTGCCAGCGCCCTGTCTTGCTGTGTGTGGGGATTTTCAGGCGATTAAGCTCAGCTGCGATTTTGCGTGTTGAGACAATGCCCTGGCTCTGCATTTTCTCGATTGTCGGCTTCATACTCAGTGCAAATTCAATGGCTTCAGCTTTGTTGCGTTTTGACAGTACATCCCGACCGTATGCACCGATGATTACCCCTCTTGCTTTTGCAGCCTGTAAGGCTTCTTTAGTGCGTTGGCTAATCTTGTCGCGTTCATCTTCTGCTACAGCCGCAAGAATGTGTATAAGCAGCTTTGTCGCATCGGGGTTATCAACAATTTTGAACTTAACGCCAGACTCCATGAGCGTTGAGATAAACCTCACGCTTCGGCTAAGCCGGTCAAGTTTTGCGATCAACAATGTGGCTTTATTCTCCTTGCAGCTTTTTATTGCTCGCTGAAGAACCGGACGTTTATTTACCTTGCCGGACTCAATCTCAACAAAGTTGTGGTCCACTGCATAGCCGTTATACGCAACGAAGTTTTTAATCGCCGTTTGTTGTGCCTTTAGCCCAAGTCCACTACGACCTTGTCTTTTGGTCGATACCCTGTAATACGCAACAGCCCTTTTCATCGTCACCAGTTATTTGTTTGATAAGGGTGTTCGCTTGCGCCAATTTCGTACGCGGGCAAGCCAACGCTTACCTTTGTACACGTGTGGGGTCATGGGCGCAAGCGAACAAGCGAATGATACTCTGAAAGTTAGGCTGAGCGCAAGGTGTGTTTAAGCGAGAAGCTCTTTATTTTGTGAAATGCATGACAGTTTTGTCCATGCGCATACCTTGGTATACATATGGACAAATATTTTAAATCCCTGAATGTCAGTATTCTTGCTTTTTTTATATAGTCTGATTTTTTATTGTAAAAAGTTTGACATGCAAGTCTGGGCTGTTTATATGTTTGCAGGAAATTATATTTTATGACTAATAATTCTTTTTACAATCTGCTTCTGTTTATTTTACTCATAGCCTTCGCGCTTATTGCATTTTTTAGCAAAAAAAATCTAAGCAGGAATTAACAGAAGACTATAACATTACACGTTCAACGCTGTCCAAATGGATGAAATTCTTTCAAACCGACTATAATATGGAAGATTGGAAGAAAAAAAGAATGCTAGCACCGCTCGAAATCGCATCTATTAAGTCCATATTGGGAAATGATGTTACCATGGCTTTATCAAAAAAACAGATAGCAGAAATGTCACAGTCCGATTATAAAACAGTTGCCGCAAATGTGAAATTACATTTAGACAAAATTGGCATTACTTGGGACGCATGGAAATGCTGTAATCTTTTCCCGCCTAATGTGTCACGAAGAATACTGGATGCCTTAGGTTAAGTAGAATAATCTTTACCCCTTCAGGTTCAGGTAGTATCTGGTACTTCGGCCACCACCAATAACGCTGAATGCGCCAAGCTCCAATAGATTTTGCAAATCCCTTGTCGCAGTGGGTTTTGACGTTTTGGTAATGCTCATATACTTCTTTGCGTTCATTCCACCAACAAAGCCGTCAGCCCCTTCATCCAGCATACGCTTGACCGCTTTTAGTTGTCGCGCATTAAGCCTGTCTTTATAGCTGTCAAAGAACTTAGTTTTGTTAAGGGTGAATTCAATTAGTATTTCTGCTTGGTCTTGCGCTTTTAGAATAGTGTCGATGAAGTATACTAACCAGGGCGTTATTTCATTGCCGAGTTGAGCTTTTTCAAGAGCGTTATAATAGTCTTTTTTATGAGCCTCAATAACAGCAGATAAGCTAAGTAAGATCGGACGACCAACGGTTTGTGATAATGCCTTTTCAGCAATTGCCCGGCCTATACGCCCGTTCCCATCTTCAAACGGGTGTATAGTTTCAAAATACAGATGCACGATTGCTGCACGTACAGGCGCATGTTTTATTTCTTTTGCGCCTTTAGGAGCAGTAGCATTAAACCACTCTATAAAGCCTTTCATCTCATGAGGAATGTCTTTAGCTGGCGGCGCTTCAAAATGTACTTTTTCTCGACCATATGCACCGGAAACCACCTGCATAGGGTCTTCACTATCGCGCCAGTTGCCGATGATAATATTGGGATTGTGCTGCATTAGAATGCTGTGCCATTCAAAGAGCATTTTTTGTGTCAGCTTATTGGCATAGCCATTCCGTACCTCTATCATGAGTTCCGCAGCCCCTTTCGCTTTCTTGTCTTTTACCTGCTTCGTAGTTTTATCCAGACCTAGGTTACGGCGGATAGATGAGACCACGTCTTCACGATTGAGATGCTCACCTTCAATCTCTGAACTTTTTATTGCCTCAGCCACCATGGTATTAATCAGCGTTTCCACCTGGGTATCTTCCGGCATAGCTTTGAGCGCTCCACTGATGCGCCCCACCTGTTGCGCAAAAGTGTAAAGCGCGTCTTCTACATCTTGAAGATCGTAGCTAAACTCAGGCCATTCATTTTGTTGCCAATTATACTTCATGAGCCGATTATACGATATATTCGGCTCAAATATAAGAAAAATATGAGCCGAATAGTAAAATTATTCGGCTCACGTTATGACTTAAGCTATATAGTTTCTCAATTTGAAAAATAACATGTGTTAATTTGGTATAATGCCAGTCTTCAGGATTAATATTTTATATGCCAACAGAAAGCGTTACAGGGGGCACCATATTGTTGAGGGGGTAGAATTAGATACTTACTATAAACACCTGTTTCGGCTTGCTCAAAGAGCCTCTGTACCTATTGTCTCATTTGATGTTGTGCAAATATCAGAGTCTTCCCGCGAAGCAACATATATGCGGGAAAACAATCTTAAGCGAATGTCTCCTTATGTTCCAAATGTGCAGCCAAGACCAAGTGCAGGAAAACGGAGAAGGCGATTTTAATATTGTATATTGAATAAAAACAATGAGCGTTAACGATGGAAAATTATCAGTAGAAGAATGCCGGAAAATACTCTGCAATGACGGGGTGGAATACAGTGATGAAGATGTAATTAGGGTAAGAGATTTCCTTGAACTAATTGCCGAAATAGCTACTAATCAAATATTAAGAAACACCTCGGATAGAACTGACCCTAAAATCCAATAACCGTTTCTAAAGCATCGTCCGTGTCTTTATGAATAAAGCTAGCCTGATAACCTATAGTAGTCTCAATATCGCTGTGGCGATATAACTTTTGCAGCATTTGAATAGGTATTCTGTCCCCTGATATATTGCCAAAAGTGTGCCTGGCGATGTGCATCGTAAGAGGCTTTTTTATTTTAGCTGTAGGTGCTACTTCAGTTCTTAAAAGCCTGTCCACTACATTTATCTTTGATTTGATTTTCTTCTCAGTATCAAATTTATCATTCAGGTTTGCATGACGGATATGGGGGAATACCAAATCAGTGTCTTCGTCTTTTATGTCCTCATATTGTTTGAGAATAAGCATAACCTTATCCGATACTTTCAGAGAGTCCGCCTTCCTATTCTTACCCATTGTATAGTACAATCTACCATCCTGAAAATCCGACCATTTTAGCCGGAATACATCAGAGATGCGCATCCCTGCAAAATATAATGAAATAAGCCAAAGGTTCCTTGCATCGTTTGCATCCCCAACTAAAGGCGCATCTTCTATTGCTTTCACCTCTTCGGGCGATAAACCTATCTTCTTTGAGTCCGGGAATTTTATTTTCAGCTTACCCTTACCAAACGGATAATATTTGGAATCGCAAACGCCTTCTTTTATGGCTTGGCTAAAGATGCACCTAACAGTTACCAGGTGGTTGATTGCTGTACGTTCAGATACTTTATGTTTGGAAATCACATAGGCTTTAAATCGCTCCAAAACGGGAATAGTTAAGTCCTGAAAAGCTATGTCATGTTTTAGAAACTCCTTAAGCCGCTTAACGTTCGACTTCTGGCTATTCCAGATATTATACTTGCCAAGCTCTTTCAGGTTATACAAATACAAATCAGCTTGAGAGAAAACCGTCTCGCCGGTCTTAGGTTTTATCTTTTGAGAAACAGCTTTCGCAGACACATAACTCTTGGCAGTTTCTAATTCCAGTGACGTGTTATTTGCTTCAGCCAATTGAGTTATTAAATAATGATTGAGCCTGGTTGAATTAGGATGTGATTTTTTAACGCGCTGGCTACTGCTATCCCAATCCTTTTCATGGACATGTTTACCAAGATGTATGAACGAAGTTTTTCTATCTTTTGTAATACGAATAGCTAATGGGAAAGTGCCATCTTTATTCTGTTTCCTGCGTAAAACGATCTTAATTGTTGCCATGACTTTTATTGATGTTGTGGTGTAAGATTCCTAATATTATGGTGTAAGATTTCTTTTAGTTTTGGTGCAAGATTCTCCATCTGGTATAAAATCTATTTTCAAATCTGGTTAGCAATCTGGTTCTTTTGGGTACAATATAGGTACAACATTTTGTGGTTTTTTATGTATATATATGAATTTATAATTTCAATAAAGGTAGTAAAATCAACCATTTCAGAACATATGAATTCATATCAAACCAATAATTGAAAAACTCAAAATCTGGTTTCTTTACGGGAGTGCAGGTTCGATTCCTGTTCTGGGCACAAAATGAGAGCGAAGAGCGGCAGAGCGTGTGAGCGCGGGCCGGGTCTTCGCTTTTATTTTTCTTTCGCTCTATTTCTGTTGCTTCGCAGTTTTTCTACATATCCATCGGTTTATTATACATATAATTTAGTATACTTTGTTGCATTTTGTTGCAAAATGTTGCGGATTTTCATGCAACAACATTTTCTATTTTTGGATTAAATAGTTGAAAGTCACTTGGTTGTGCTGAATCCGTAATTTGTTGCGGAAAATGCATGTAGAATGTTGTTATGTATAACGTTTAGACTTTGCATTGGAACCGGGTGCAGGGCAGGATGTCAAAGAACTTAAAGTAGCAGCTAGGGCTATTACTGTTTAAATATACGTAAAATTGTCATTATTTCAAAATCTGTGTTATGAGATACCAGGTTAGAACTAATAAGTAGCGGTGAGTCTATTTGCTGTAGAATATTACTCTGCTATTGACAGCATTATTCAGCTTCTGTTCATTTCTTTTGCTCCTCCAAAAGAAACGAACCAAAGAAAAAGAGTCCGACCCCATAAGCTCCAATCTTGTCGGGTGTGGCCTTGATGGGGCTACATTGCTACTGCGCTGCCATACAATAGAATACGTATGGATTTACTATAACGTTAATAACAAAGAGAATAAATCAGCCCTCCCCGTATGGGGAGGGCTGTGCGCGCAAAGGGTATGCCAGTACCTCCTACGGCCTCCCAGGACCTCTTATGTTACAAACATACACAGCCACATTATAAAACCTTTCAACATATATGTTGATGAGGGTAATTTTTTTGATCAGGAACTGGAGTGGTATAATGTTTTCGCCCTTGTTGGTGTTACCCACCAACAAGCTCGCGCTGGATACGAAATGCAGGGAAAGGGAATATGTAAAAGATAATATTTAAATTAGGGTGTGTGTGCTTACAGACGATATGAACTTATTTTTCTCACCGCTACTATACAGGAATGGAAACCCATTCTGCAGAACGACGAACTTAAAAGTATAATCACCGATAGCCTGAGTTTCCTGGCACGGGATAAGAGAATTTATCTGTGTGGCTTCTGCATCATGAATAATCACATGCACTTGCTTATACAGGTTATTGAGCCACATGCGATTGAGGACGTGCAAAGGGATTTCCTAAAATATACCGCACAGAAGATCTTGAAAAACCTGAAGGATAACAACGCAGAATTGTATGAGACACTAAGGGTTGATGCAAAGGATAGAAAATACCAGGTATGGAAACGAAATCCATTGTCTGTACCGCTTAGAACTGAAGCGGTAGTAAAACAGAAACTGGATTATATTCATGAGAACCCTGTAAAAGCAGGATTGTGTAAACATCCTGAAGATTATTTATTCAGCAGTGCGTATTTTTATGAAACAGGGGAGGACAATTGGGGTTTTATTACGCATTATATTTTTGATTGAGCTTTGATCTGCGCGAGCGTGTTGGTGGAAGGAACACCAACAAGGGCGGGAAATTAGAAAGTGTGGAGGATATCAGTTTATTCTCTGCACTTTTTAAAAATCATCCAACTCCTTGTCCTTATACATCTTCTCGTAGTTGTTGAGTTTTAGTGATACGGTGAGGTCTATGAACGGGCCCTGCGGGCGTTGCGACCTGTAGATGGTTACGTTGTCGGTATATACGTAGTTGATGTCGCGGTCGGTCATGAAGGCGTTGCGTGCGTTGAGGTTGAAGGTGAGCTTGTTCTTATAAAAACTCTTTTTGAGGGATACATCGCCTGTAAAGTTCCAGAGGCTCTTACCCTGTGGCTCTACCGACCCGCTGCGGAAGCGACCATTCAGTTGCAGTGACCATTGCTTGAGCGTAAAAGTGTTGCGCAGGTTGATGTTGTAGTTGAAGGAGTTGGCGCTGTAGTCCTGCCCCTCAACGGTGCTGCTCAGGTCGTAGTAGTAGGCGTTGAAGCCCGTGTTGAGCTGGTACCAGTCGGAGAAGCGGTAGTTGATCGCCGCCTCGGCTCCGGTGCGTTGCCCCAGCCCAATGTTGTACGGTTGCTTTATGAGTATGCCCGGCTGGTAGGTGGTCTGCACCCATTGCACGGCGCCTGACATACGCCTGTAGTAGGCGTCTAAACTCCAAAATCCTTTTTGCCCCAGCGGGTACATATAGCTGAAGTCGATAACGGTGATGTAGGTGGGGTTGAGGTCGGGGTTACCACTGCGCACACTGTAGGGGCTCTCCCATGTTATGAACGGCTCAAAGTACCAGCTGCGCGGCCTCTCTATCCTGCGCGAGTAGCTGAGCAATACCTGCGACTCGTTTTTGAAGGAGTAGGACAGGTGGGTGGACGGAAAGAGGTCGAGCCTGTTGATGGTAGTGGCGTCGGGGAAGTTGACGGAAGTAACGGTACGGTAGGTGTACTCCGCCCTCAGTCCTGCCTGGAAGCCTAGCTTTTTCAACTGGCCACCAAACATGGCGTAACCCGCGTGCACGTCTCTCACATAATCAACATCAGAGCTGAAGAGCGGCAGGTGTTCGTAGTTGCCAGTAGTATTGTCGTACTGGAAGTTGTCCCCATCGTCGAAGCTGCGGCCAAACTGCGCCTGCAATCCTGTTTCAAAACGGTACTTATCTTTTATAGGTCGTTTATAATCCAGGTCGAAACGGTACATGTTTGACGGCCCTACTTCGGTATATGCATTGCCTCTTATCAGTTGGTCGCTGTTGTTGTAAGAGAGGGTAGAGTCTGCCTGGTCTACATACCTCAGGTTGGCAATAGCGCCAAGGCTCAGGTAGTGGTCTTTGTTCCTTTTAAAATTGTGCTGGTACACCAGGCTGTTAGAGCTGGACCACATATCCACTTCGGTACGGTCGTCTGTAAAAAAACTTTCGGAGAGTGTATTGTCGTTGTAGTTCTCAAAGTCGTTCTCCTCGAAGAATTTCATGTAGCGGGTATTGTAATCGGTTTTTACAACGATCTTGTGTGCACTGTTAGGTGTCCACTGGAAGCCTAACCCTCCGCCCCAGTTGTTGCCTGCGCGTCCGCCTGTGCCTTTTGAGTTCAGGTAGTTGGTATAAGTGTCGTAACGTGTTTCGCGGTTCTCTATCCTGTTGTCGGGGTGGTTACCGGTGCGGAAGTTGGCGTTCACATCAAATGCAATAGTTTCTCTTTTTACATTGAAGGCGGCGTTGCCGTTGTAGTTGTTGAACGTTCCGGCAGTGGCGTTGATGAGTGAGCTGACGCCCTGCAGTTTGCTCTTTTTTGTAATGATGTTGATGACGCCGGCTGCTCCTTCGGCATTGAACTTTGCTGATGGATTGGTGATGATCTCGATATCCTGTATAGAGGCGGCGGGTATCATGGCCAGTGCGTCGCTGGGGTCGAGCACGGTAGGTACACCGTCAATGAGTAAAGTAAAGCTGGAAGAACCACGCAGGCTTACCGTACCGTCTGAACTGACGATGATTGAAGGTATATTGGCGAGCACTTCGGTGGCTGTTTGCCCGGCGGTATTCTGCATGTCTTCAACATTCACCACTTTTTTATCTATCTCATAGGTGATCTCAGGCGTGCTGCCTATGATGACCGCTTCTTCCATCTGGTGGGATGAGGACGCAATTGTTATATTCTGTAACTGGTATGATGGTTTATTCTGTGTAAGGACAGCCGTGTTTATGATCTTTGTGTTGTAACCAATTGAGCTGATGTGTACCTTGTATTCACCAAGGGGTAATTCTTTTACGGAAAATTCTCCGTTCTCAGCAGTAGTGGCACCGCCTACCAGTGCATCAGTTTCCGCATTCATCACTTTGACTATAACGAATGACACGGGCTTTTCGGATAGTGAGTCTATTATATTGCCGTATATCTCACCTGCCCCGCCATCTCTGCCGCCGGGTTGTGCATATATTGTTAATGATGATAGTATCAGTAGTATACTTGTAAGGCTCTTATAGAAATTCATGCTCGTTCGTTACCTGGTACTGTTCGTATCAAATGTGGTTATATTTTCCAGTAATGAAAAATTAAAAAATATGAAAGTTGTAAATATACAACGAATAAAGGGCAATTGATGTCTGAACATATAAATACGGGCAATCAGGCTATAAGCGCATGGGGCTTGATTTTTGAAAGACGATGACACATCGGTAAATTGCTGCCAAACAATATAGAAATGAAAATACTGTTCACGATATTATTTGCTATGACAACAACTATATTATCTGCACAAGAAGAAAAGCTGCCGTACTATGAAATACCCGCACCTGCTGAAGATTATACGGCTGGCGCTGTAGCATCGAGAATGATAGACGGATTGGGCTTTCGCTTTTACTGGGCAACTGAGGGTTTGAGAAAGGAAGACCTTGCCTACAAACCGGGAGATGATGCCCGTACTTCGCTGGAAACTATAGAGCATATATACAGTATGTCGTTCGTCATCCTGAATGCATCGAAAGGAACACCGAATGTACAGGGGCAGAATAAAACAGCTTCTTATGCTGAAATGAGAAAGACAGCATTGCTGAATTTTAAAACAGCAAGTGATGCATTGCGCACCAGTACAGACGAACAACTGAAAGAGTATGACGCGGTATTTCAAAAAGGTGATGAAGTAGTGAAACGCCCGTTCTGGATGGTGATCAACGGTCCGATAGCGGATTGCATATGGCATTGCGGGCAGATAGTGAGTTTCCGAAGGCAGTCGGGCAACCCGTTCTCAGGCAAGGTGAGCCTGTTTACAGGTACGGTGTCTGAGTAGTGTTACTTTAACATGGCATTATAATTGTGTATATACGGTTTGTTATTATGTTTACACTACGCACAATTATTCATACTTCATGGCCACAAACAGCAATAACGCACGCAAACTCATAGACTTATATACAGACGGCAGGAGCTTTGAGGAGGTTTTGAAGGCTATTGAGCAGAAGCGCCCGGACGATATTCCTGCTTATACATACCCAGCAGCAGGCAATGTGTTCACTGAAGAAGAGAAAAACGCCAGGCTGGAATACCTTGAAAAAAACTACGGATTTAACCCTGAGTTTATAAAAGGAGTAAATCAAATACACGACCCGAGGTATTATAAGGGTAATATCGAAAATTTTATCGGGCTGACGCAAGTGCCTACTGGCATAGCCGGTCCGTTGTTGGTAAACGGTACGGTTGCGCAAGGCGATTATTTTGTGCCGTTAGCTACTACAGAAGGTGCGCTTGTGGCCAGCTACAGCAGGGGAGCGAAAGCAACGAGACTGTCAGGCGGGGTAACATCGGTTTGTACAACAGAGGGTGTGCAGCGTACGCCATTGTGGAAATTCAGATCACTGCCGGAAGTGGGTAAGTTTATCTTCTGGCTGCTGCAACAACAGGAAGTATTTAAAAACATAGTTGCCGAACACAGCAAACATGCCAGGCTGGATGAACTGAAGCTGAACATGGAAGGCAATAACGTGCTATCCATTTTTGAATATACAACCGGTGAAGCCGCTGGTCAGAATATGATCACCATATGCACCGATGCCATATGCAGGTATATAGTCGAGCATACACCTGTACAACCGCAAAGCTGGTACGTGGAGAGCAATTACAGTGGTGATAAAAAAGCAACCGCTGTTTCCTTCTCCGCTGTAAGAGGCAAAAAGGTGACATCGGAAGCGGTGATAAAAAGAAAAATAGTGGAGGATGTACTGAAAAGCACACCTGAAGATATTGCGGCATACTGGCAGGCGTCGGTTGTTGCTGCATCGCAGAGTGGTAGTATCGGTTTGCAGGGGCATGTCGCCAATGGGCTTACCGCATTATTCCTAGCCTGCGGGCAGGATGTTGCCTGTGTGTCTGAAGCGTATGTAGGTATCACCAGAATGGAAGTGAACGATGACAAAGACCTGTATATAACGGTTACCTTACCATCACTTGTAGTGGGTACTGTCGGTGGTGGAACTTCATTGCCTACACAACAGGAGTGCCTGAAATTATTGCAATGCACAGGCAAAGGGAGTGCCAGGAAGTTTGCGGAAATATGTGGTGCTGTTGCGCTGGCGGGTGAGTTATCTATTGCGGCAGCACTGGCATCCGGGCAATTCAGTAATGCGCATAAACTGTACCGCAGAAAGTAATTATATTCACGAAAACCTGTACTGTGGCCACCTACCTGCAAAGATTATATCAATACCAGAAAGAACGTTTCCCGATAGCGGTGCATATTCCGCTTATTGCGGCATTCAGTTTTTCGGCTATAGGTTATTCACGTGCACTGCGTGGCGCGGATGGGTTCATTCCATTGATAGATTATGTAGCATGTGCGTTTACCAACATCAGCATGTTTTTTATGCTGCGTGTAGCGGATGAACACAAAGACAAAGATGATGATGCCGCATACCGTACCTACCTGCCTGTACCGCGTGGACTTGTTACGTTGAAAGAGTTGCGTTACACAGCATGGTTCTTATTCGTTGTAGCGCTACTCATTAACCTGTTTTATTATCCTGCATTGCTGTGGATGTATGCATTTGTGATGCTGTACCTCGTGCTGATGCGCTATGAATTTTTTGTAAAAGACTGGCTTAAAAAACACCAGGTGGCATACATTACCAGCCATATGTTCATCATACCTATTGCTGATATTTACGCCAGCAGCTACGACTGGAAATTATCAGGTGTAGCACCTTCCATAGGTTTGATGTTGTTTTTTATCGTGTCTTATATTAATGGTCTGTTATTAGAGATAGGCAGGAAAATGCGTGTGGAGAGTACGGAAGAATATGGTGTGGTAAGCTATACAAAAATGTGGGGCATAAAAGGCGCAACTGTCATTTGGATAACACTGTTGCTGGCAGACTTTGCAGTGGCATGGGCGGCGATAGAGCATACGCATTATACCAATACAAGCTACATGGTATTGATAACAATGGCTGTACTTACGCTGGCGCCTGCTGTATGGTTTATCGCAAAGCCTGCTAAAGCAAGCGCGAAAGCAATTGAGTTTGCTTCGTTGATATGGACATTAACGATGTACCTGCTGCTGGGAGGCATACCTTTATTGATACAACTAATAACCGGTAACGCGTGATCATAAACAACTCACATACAACACTACCCGGTATACAACAGGTAGGAGGTAAAGGCCACAACCTGATGGTGCTGCAACAGGCGGGTTATAATGTGCCACGGTTTGCAGTGATACCGGTCAGCTTTTTTGAGAAGCTGAATACAATAGATAACACATCAGTTGAGCCATTGCTTCCTGAGTTGTTACAGTATTTTGATGACGGTACACAGCTTGCAGTGCGTTCGTCGGGAGTAGCGGAAGATGGCAATAACTATTCTTTTGCGGGGCAGTTTAAAACAATACTTAATGTAAACAGAGACAACCTTGTTGTTGCCATAGTTGAAGTATGGAAGTCGGCACAGGATATTGCAGGTGCGTATTTGCAACATGCTGGAGAAAAAGATGTGAAGATGGCAGTGGTAGTACAGGAAATGATACACGCTACTGCATCGGGAGTCGCGTTTGGTATAAATCCACTTACAGGAAATAAGGATGAAGTGGTCATCAATGCAGTAAGTGGTTTGGGTGAAGGGTTGGTGAGCGGGCAGGTAAATGCTGACAAGTACATAATAACAAATACAGGTATTGAACAGCAAACCATACTTGATGCGCCTGTATTGACATATAAACAATTACAGGTAGTAAAGGATACTGTAAATAAACTGGCAACCACTTTTGATGGCCCCCAGGATATAGAATTTGCATTTGATGGTGATGAGTTTTACCTGTTGCAATCAAGGCCAGTAACAGCGGTGAGTAATGAAAAAGAAAAAATAGTTTGGGATAACAGTAATATCATCGAAAGCTACCCCGGGCTTACATTGCCGCTTACGTTCTCTTTTATTGAAAAAATGTATGCAGCGGTGTACAGGCAGTTGTCGGTTGTGCTGGGTGTGCAGCAAGCCAAAGTAGAAAAGTATCCGCAGGTGTATGAAAATATGCTTGGCCTGCTGAACGGACGAGTGTATTACAACCTGAACAGCTGGTATGCAGCACTGTCTTTGTTGCCCGGTTATAAACTCAATGCCGGGTTTATGGAGCAGATGATGGGTGTAAAGGAGAAAGCGAACGTAGTACTGGTGACGGAGGAAGAAGCTGAGGGTAAAAAGATATCCGGCTACCTTGAAGTATTAAGCGCTGCTAAAAGCCTGTTGTATAACCTGGGTACAGTACGCAAACAGAAAAAGACCTTTGTAAGAGACTTTGATGATGTGTATGAAAAGTATGCAGGCAAGGACTACAGCAAACAATCAATAAAAGATATTTACACGGATTATCTTGACTTTGAACGAATGATGGTGACGAAGTGGAAGGCACCATTGGTGAACGATTTTTTTGCCATGATATACTTTGGTGTGTTGAAGAAGATGTGTGCGAAACACCTGCCATACAATCCTGATATACATAACCAGTTGCTGGCATCGTCTAAAGACATTATTACGACGCAGCCGATGGTACGGTTGCCACTGTTGGCGCAAATCCTCGCACAGAACACCGTGCTGAACAAGGCGTTTATGATACAACCCGCAGATGAAATATGGGCCCTGCTGAATAATGGCCAGTTTGATAAAGAGCTGAAAGAAGTACAAAAATATATTGATGACTGGGGTGAACGTTGTGTAGCCGAACTGAAGTTGGAAACCATCACCTATACGCAGGAGCCTGAAAAGCTGATAGCGGTATTACAGACCTATATAACACGTGGTACTGAGAATGTGTTGGTAAATGCCGATACGGATGCCATGCGCATTACTGCTGAGGAAGAGATGAAAAAGGCATTCAAGGGTAGCTGGGCAAGCAAAAGAATGTTTATGCATGTGTTGAAACAGGCAAGGTACCTGGTGTCGAACAGGGAGAACCTGAGATACTACCGTACCAAGGGTTTTGGTGTTGTAAGACGTATGATGTTATCAATCGGAAAGAAGATGGAAGAAGAGCAACTGCTCACAAAGGCACGTGATATTTTTTACTTAAGCCTTGATGAAATAGAACAGGCGGTGGAACAAAAACTTGATGCGGGAAGGCTGAATGATATTGTATGCAGCAAAAAAGAAGACTACAAGTTGTTTGGGCGTATGCCCCTGCCTGAACGGGTAACTACATATGGCAAGCAGGATAAAATAATCCAATCATCAGCTACTGCGGATGACACGGAGCAGTTAAAAGAGTTGCAGGGCGTTGCCTGTTGCCCGGGTATTGTGCATGCTAAGGTGTGTAAGGTAACATCTGCAGATAGCCGTTTCCCTAACGATGAGGTACTGGTTACCTACGCTACAGACCCAGGTTATGTGGTGATGTTCCCATCGGCAAAAGGGATACTTACAGAGCGAGGCAGTCTTTTGAGCCATGCCGCTATTGTGTCGCGCGAAATGAATATACCCTGTATAGTAGGTGTAGACGGGTTAATGACGCAGCTGAATGATGGTGATGAAATTATTATGGACGGCAGCACGGGTGTCGTGAAAATTCTTGATAAACGCGGCAGATGAGTGAACTGGCGAAACAGGTAGATTTCGGGCTGATACGCTATGCCAACTGCTGGGAGGATGCAGATGTGTTATTGCATGGACTGTCGCTACAGCCGGGTACTGATGTATTATGTATTGCATCAGCGGGTGATAATGCCTTGTCACTACTCACTACAAACCCAACAGGTGTGCACTGTGTTGATGTTAGTATGGTGCAGCTGTACCTGCTTGAACTGAAGCAAATGGCCTTTGCAGAGCTGGAGTATAATGAACTGTTACAATTGCTGGGCGTAGAGGAAGCCACTTTGCAGATACGGGTTGAACTATATCAGAAAATACGACAACGGTTAAGTAGTGCCGCGCAGCAGTATTGGGATGAACATATAGCTATTATTGAGAGGGGAATTATATACAGCGGGAAATTTGAAAACTACTTTGCAAAGTTCAGGAACTATATATTACCGCTTGCGCACAACAAGACCCGCATCAGGGAATTGCTTGCTGTAAAGAGTGAGGAAGAGCAAAAGCGCTTTTATGACAACAAGTGGAATACATTGCGCTTCAGGTTGCTGATGAATTTCTTTTTCAGTAAGTACGTGTTAGGCAAGTATGGGCGTGATCCGAAATTTCTGGAGCATATAAAAATACCTGTGGCACAATATATCAGGCAAAGAACAGAACAACAGCTGAGGTCTGCTCAAAGCCAAACTAATTACTTTCTGCATATGATATTTACAGGCAGGTTTGGTGACAACCGGCCGCATTACCTGCGCGAAGAAAATTTTCGCGTCATAAAAAGCAATATTGATAAACTGTCAATAACTCAAATGTCTGCCGAGCAGGCTATAGTAGCGAATAAGTATGATGCATATTGCCTGTCGAATATTTTTGAATATATTTCAGATGAACAGTTTAAGGCTATTGCAGAATCATGGGCAGAGCACATTCCGGCAGACGCAAAACTGGCATACTGGAACCTGATGGCGCCACGTTCATTTTCAGAAATAGATCCGCAGCACTATATTTATGATACACTATGTGACGAGCTGACCAAAAGAGATAAAGGTTTTTTTTACAGCCGTTTTATAACTGAACAAAGACGATGAACAATCCATGGATCATATTATTGCAATTGTCTGCCTGCTTCATCGGGCTGTTCGTTTTTGCGGAGTTGTTATATCATTTTGCTAAAATAAAAGCGGAGCATACAAGAAAGATAGTACATATAGGCAGTGGTGTTTTAACCATGTTATTCCCTATATACCTGGATAGCGCCTTATATGTGTTGATCATATGTACTGCCTTTCTTGTTCTGCTATTAATAAGTAAAGTGTACGGGTTCCTGCCATCTATCAATAAGATCAACAGGACGTCAGTGGGTAGCTACCTGTACCCGGTTGTAGTCGTTATTACTTTTGTTTATTATGATGCGCAGCCAAGTGGCGGTGCTGATTTTGGCAGGCTTCTGTATTTTTATTTGCCGATATTGATCATGAGTATCAGCGACCCTGTGGCTGCGCTTGCGGGGCAAAGGTTTGGTAAGGTGAAAGATAAAAAGACCTTCGCCGGCTCGTTGGGATTTTTCTTTTCGTCTATAATTATATCCTTGTTGTTGTTCAGCTATTTTAATAAATACGATGGCAGTCTTGCGCATATAGTATTAAATGCACTGGGTATATCACTGTTTACTGTTATAGCTGAGCGATACAGTAAATACGGAATGGATAACCTTACGATACCCTTAGCAGCAATTGCGTTTCTTTGGATACTGGAAAATATGGCTCCATGGTGAATGTAATTGAGATAAAAACATGTATGCCGTATGACGCCCTGTTTACTGATTATGAAAAAGCATCAGCACAGCCATTGTCTGAAATAGATACTCCTTCGCTTGTTACATGTGTGGTAGCTTATAAAGACGATGTGCCATCAGGCAGGTTGTGCATATATCAGAATACACATTTGCGTTACCGGGAAGCACCAGTATTACTATTTGGTAATTATGATTGTACAGATGATATAGCTGTGAGTAATGCACTGCTTGCATATGTAGAAGCTGTTGCAAGAGAAAAGAATATACCATTTGTTGTTGGCCCGGTAAGTGGCAATACATGGAATAGCTACCGTCAACCTGTAAAGGGAGCTAAGGCTGTTTTTACAGGAGACCTGCAACAGCCACTCATTTACAAGAATCTTATTGAGCATGCAGGCTATGCCGTTATGCATAGTTATTATAGTGCAATAGCTGATATTGCTTTTGCTGAACTGCCGGATGAAGAAGCTCTGAAAAAGCTGGAATCATCAGGAATTACTATACGTGGCATTGATGTTACAAACTATGAGGAAGAGCTGAAAAAGATCTATAAACTTTGCGAAGTAGCTTTTCCGGGTAATGTTTTATTCTCACATATAAGCGAAGATGAGTTCTTACAGAAGTACCTCCCGTTCAAAAGTATCATTACGAGCGATTTTGTATTACTGGCGGAACAGGATGATGAAATAATAGCTGTGTTTTTTGCATACCCCGATCTGCTGGCTTTACCACAAAAAAGGCTTGTAATTAAAACTATGGCAAGACATCCGCAAAGAAAGGTGAAAGACCTTGTCAGCACTATGATAAAAATACTGTATAGTAATGCGGCTGAAAAAGGATATGATAAAATTGTGCATGCATTCATGCACGAAGACAACCGCTCGCGGGAGTTGTCTCAACAATACGAAGGTGATGTGGTAAGGGAATACGTAGTGTACATTAAACGAGTACCGGGTGAATAATAGTAATATCATACAGCTGTTTATAAAATCGGCGGAGCAGTTTCCGGGCCGTCATGTTCTGCTGTACGGTGATGATGCTATAACTTATTCTGAGTTATTGAAAGATGTGAAGCAAACAGCAGCTGCATACAGTTACAAGGGTATAACTCAGGGCGATAAAGTGCTGGTATTTGTACCAATGAGCATTGACCTGTACCGTATCGTACTGGCATTATTTTATATTGGTGCCTGCCCTGTGTTTTTGGATGAATGGGTAAGCGTAAGCAGGCTGAAAAAATGTTGTGAGGTAGTGCCATGCAAGGCTTTGGTAGCAGGCACGAAGCTGTTGGCAGCGGCATTGTTTATCGGTAGTTTAAGAAAGATACCCGTTAAACTCCGTACTTCACTGCAAGACAAGTCGGCTGACGGTATTGACCCTGTGCATGTAAATGGTGAAGAAACAGCATTGGTTACGTTTACCACCGGAACAACAGGCACGCCCAAAGCCGCTAACCGCACAAACAACTTTCTGTATGCACAGTACAAAGCACTGGAGCCTTTACTGAAAAATGATGCACAGGTGTCTTTCGTATCCTTGCCGATCGTTACCCTTATTAATATCGGCCTGGGCAAAACTACTTTGCTGCCCCCAAAAGGGTTTACTAAAAAGTGGGCTGAAGTGTATACGCAAATTTCAGATGATCTTTTAAGGTCGCACGCTGACGAGATCATTTGCTCTCCTTCTGTACTGCTGAAAATAGTACCTCATGCTACCGGTTGTGCACATAATATAAAACATGTTTTTACAGGCGGTGGCGCGGTTTTTCCTCACGATGCTCAAAAGATAACGAACACTTTCCCCGGTGCTCGAGCTACCGTTGTGTATGGCAGTACGGAAGCGGAACCCATCAGCCATATTGATATGGATGTGTTGTTAGCTACTGATATTGCAGCGATACAGGAGTATGGCCTGCCTGTTGGTACCATCAGCATAGCTGCTCAATGTGCTGTTATTCCTGTTACAGATAAACCGATCGGCCCTGTGTCAGCAAGGGAATGGCAGGAGTTGATCCTGAAGCCGGGTGATGCGGGAGAGATAGTAGTGTCTGGTGAACATGTATTGAAGGGATATGTCAATAATGAAAGCGCAGTAAAGCAACAGAAGATAAATGTAGCCGGAACAATATGGCACCGTACAGGAGATGCAGGACGTATGGATGCTGACGGTAAGCTATACCTGCTCGGCCCTCATAAAGAGATCATTCATCATGAAGGAATAACCTACTATCCGCTTATCACATCTTACTTATGCTCTGTAATAACAGCTACTTCTGGTGCGGCATTATTGCTCATGAATGGGCAGCTTGTACTGGTTATTGAGTCTGCCAGGCAGTTGGAAGGGGTGATATTAAATGCAGCAATGGACCAACTTAAATTACAAGCGGCTGCAGTACGATATGTAGATAGCATTCCTAGAGACAAACGTCATAATACTAAAGTGGATTACGAGCAGCTGCGGGCATTGCTGGATAGTTAACGTAAATATGGTGCCCACTCGTAGTTAAAGTAATTTACCAGTATCTGGTTGTTGAGTTTGTTCACGTCTGTAGGTACCTCACTCATGTCGGCGGGAAAGGTGAACATACTGTTCATAGTAGCGCTGTTAATGAATTTTAGTTCTTCAGGAAATTTTCCGGAATTCCGCCATGAGTGGTTTTTCATGGCCATAGTATATCCCCACTCGCCAAATGAAGGGACAAAAGTATGGTAGGGTAGTGTGATGAACCCTGCTGCGTTCAATGTATGGCTGATGCACCAGAACGATTTAGGGGCAACCAGCGGAGAGGTGGATTGAACAACAATAATTGCGTTGTCTGTTAGTAAATGATGCAACTGTTCGTAGAACTTACTGCTGTATAATTTGCCTATGGAGTAGTTGGATGGGTCGGGGAAGTCAACAATAATAAAATCATACTGATTGGTCTCAGCGCTTACCCAATTGAATGCATCGTCGTTTATTATGTGCATTTTAGGAGATAGTAATGAACTGTCATTCAGGGCGATCAGCATTTCGTTGGTGCTGAATAACTCAGTCATTGCCGGGTCAAGGTCTACCAATGTGATGTTTCCTATTTGCGCGTATTTCAAAACCTCCCTTGCAGCAAGCCCGTCACCACCACCAAGTATTAAAACATTTTTTGCGTTGGGTAATGCCTGTAAACCAGGGTGCACCAGTGCTTCATGATAGCGGTATTCATCTGCAGAGCTGAATTGCAGGTTGCCATTCAGGAATAGCCTTAGTTCCCTGCTGTTACGGGTTATCACCATTCTTTGGTAAGGCGTACTCTTGCTGAAAATAACATGATCCTGGAACGCCATTGTTTCGGTATATGACAGGATCTTTTTAGCGAATACAAAACCGGACAGCAGGACACAGGTGCATAATGTGATAACGGCGATGAATGATTTCCTGTATTTAGTTGTTTCCTCAAATTGATACAACAGGTATATAGCAACCCCCATGTTTAGCACGCCGAATAAAAGTGAGGTTCTTATAAGGCCTAAATAAGGTACCAGTAGCAATGGGAAAATTACTGAGGCCAGTAAAGCACCGATATAGTCGAATGTGAATACCTGCGAAACAAGGTTCTTGAAAGTAGTGCTGCTTTGGAGTATACGCATCAGTACTGGTATTTCCAGCCCTACAAGTATCCCCGTAAGGCATACCAGGGTGTACAGTACTATTTGAAATGAATGTATGTGTTCAAATAAAAGGAAAAGCAGTGGCGCGCTGCAACCCCCAACAATACCTACCAGTATCTCAATACGGATAAACCACCTTAACAGGTCTTTCTCAATATATTTAGACAGCCAGGAACCTATACCCATAGAAAAGAGGTAGGTGCCTATTATAATAGAGAACTGTGTTACAGAATCGCCCAGCAGGTAGCTGGCAAGTGTACCCGCCACCAGTTCGTATATCAATCCGCATGTGGCTATGATAAAAACCGAGAAGAGCAGTACACGCTGCCGCGTAAGTATTATTTCAGCATCGGGCTTAGCCATGTATCGCCGAGCTGATGATCATACCTACTGCAATGATCAAAGCGGCAGCGACAATAGCTACAGCCTTGTTCTGTTTTTCTATCAGTTCTTTCCAGAGGTTTTCAGGCGTTACTTTCTCAATAATGACAAAGCATACCAATAAAATTACAATACCCAGTAGTGAGTAAACAACTGATCCGATTATGTATTGCATTGTGACCATATTTTTAATGTTTTATTTGTGGTATATTCTATGTGTTCGATGACCGCCTGATTGTGCAGGTTGGTTGGTATTATTGTCGCTTCCCCATATTCTATGCCCGGTTATGCCTGCCCATAACCACACGCAGAATACAATAACGCAGAGTATTGCGTATGGTCTTATTTGTTTTATTTCATTCAGTAGTTTCAATATTCGCCTGTTTTAGTGTTTAGCCTGTTCTCTCAAATGTTTCCTTAATGCATAAAAGCCGGGCAACAACAGTATGATGAGTATAGCAAGAAACGCATTGGAATAAAGCACCGTATTTTCTTCTACTTCTACTTTGATTGGGAAACTCCTGTCCGTATCGCTGCCGGGACTTATATAAAGTGCATACTCTCCTGCAGGTACATTTGATAGCAGCGCGTGTGTGGTTTGTGACCCCTCTTTCCAAAATTCGCCTCCTTCGTAGCCGGAGTAGTATTCTATCACTTTTGTAAAGTTATAGGATGTTCCCCCATTAGTACTTTCCAGTGCTACGTCCAGTTCAAGCCATTCATTATTGAGTTGGGACGTAAATGCAATGTCAAGAGCTGTAGAGCCAAATATTTTTATGGTACCCGCATCAATGGTTTTCATGTTATTCCACGATGCAGAGTCTTTTAAAGTAATAAAATCTTTCTTGAGTATATCGCGTGGCTGATTGAACATAAGCAGCACAAGTTGGGCGACAATAATGAGTACGATCATTATCACACCATATTTTTTCACTAAAAATTCAGTGTCCTGTTTGTTCAGCTGTTTTTGTGTGTCAGCACTAAGGTCTTCTTTGGCAAATGCGGTTAGCACCTCGTAGTTGGACAGTAATTTACCCCTGTACCATAACGTTTCTTCTTCGTCTGTTTCTGCTATCAGCATATGGTCATTGCTGATGTACTCAACTACTTTTATTTCTTCAGCGTCTTCTATAATGTCGGAGTCAAACTCACCTTCCGCATATGTTATATCATAAGTGAAACTTGCGTACTCTTCATACTTTCTGTATGGGTTGTACTCGGTTATATAAGATCCGAAAAGCTCTGAGGAATGCCTGGGGTTGATATCCTGTTCTTCTGCCTTCCACACGAATATCCATGCACCTTCATCAAATGCAAGGTAATAGTAGCAGTCATTAGCATCATCATATAGGGTGTATTCATCCCAATACACCATTTCATTTTTATCCCACCTCTTGCTGTAGCCTGTAACTATGAATTTATGCCCATGAATATTACCGGTCGCCCCGATTGTTATGCCCGGTACCGAAGATGAACTCCAGTCTTGTTTGCTTATCCGTTCTGTACTGCCATCAGTATTACGAATAAAGAATGTATTGCATTTTGCGCAACTATAATGGCATGAGGCATTAATGTTATATTGTTTGAGTGTACTGCTGCAGCCCGGACAAAGGATCTCGTTATATGGTGTATTGTTGTTTGTGTCCATAGGTCAGCGCATTATTTCCCGGTTGTTAATGACTGTAGCTTCAAAAAAATCCAGTGTGCTGTTATAAAGGTTCCTTGCTATTTCAGTATTGTCATTGTTGAAGTTAGAAAGGAAAACATCAAAAGTAGCTAACCCATGCTCCGGCCAGGTATGTATAGAAATGTGCGACTCCGTAAGACATACAACAGCTGTGTATCCACCCATTGGAAATTCGTGATATATATCGCCTACCTTGTTTAAGCCATTTTCGTTTATGATAGCATTGAAGAGCGCTTCGCAGGCCTGCATGTTTTTCAGCGCAGCCTCATTGCTGCTGAAAGTAGAAACAATATGTAGTCCTGGTTTATAGTCCGGCATTTTTAGTACTTGGAAAGGCCAAATATATAATTTGTAGGATTATTATACAAAGCAGGTAGGTATTTCAACATGCATCCGCCATGATATTTATTACTATAAAAGCCGGCAGGAATACGCGGTCTTCAGATACAAACAGATAATTACTTACCTTTCTGCAAATTCTGAACATGAGGTTATGTGTACTGGCTTTGGCGGTAATGTTATCCGCTGCCGCCTGTGGCCAACATAATAAAACAAAGGATATGAATACGGAGCATAAGTATACCAATGAGCTGATACACGAGAGTAGCCCTTACCTGTTAGAGCATGCGCACAACCCGGTTGATTGGTACCCTTGGGGAGAGAAGGCACTGGCACTGGCTAAAGAGCAGAACAAGCCTCTTATTATCAGCATTGGCTATGCAGCCTGTCACTGGTGTCATGTTATGGAGCGCGAGTGCTTTATGGATACGGCTGTAGCTAAGGTGATGAACGACAATTTCATTTGTATCAAAATAGACCGTGAAGAGAGAACAGACCTGGATAATATATACATGACGGCTTCGCAAATGATGGGGCTTGGAGGTGGCTGGCCGCTGAATGTATTCGCTTTGCCCGATGGACAGGCCTTTTATGCAGGCACATATTTTCCTAAAGAGCAATGGATCAATGTTATGTCGCAGGTGAGTGCCAAGTATCAGCAAATGCCGGACAGGATAAAGCAACAGGCAGAAGCTGTTACCAAAGGCTTGCGTACTATTTCTGTAATTGAGCCACCAACTACAACAGCTGATTTTAAAAAGACGGACTATGATGAACTGTTCAGCTACTGGCGTGGCAATACTGATAATGAGTGGGGAGGATTCAATAAGGCGCCTAAATTCCCCATGCCGGTAGGTTGGGACCTTGTGATGCAATACCATGAACTCACCGGTGATAAAGAAGCGATAGATATTACCTACAAGATTTTGAACAAGATGGCATGGGGCGGCATATACGACCAGGCTGGTGGTGGCTTCGCCCGTTATAGTGTAGATAAAGAGTGGCTGGTGCCGCACTTTGAAAAAATGCTGTACGATAACGGGCAACTTGTAAGCCTGTACGCACAAGCCTATAAATTTTCAAAGAACCCATTGTACAAGCACGTGATAGAACAGACGCTGGAATTCGTGGAAAGAGAGCTGATGGATAAAAGCGGAGGTTTTTATTCTTCACTGAATGCGGACAGCGAGGGAGAAGAGGGTAAGTTCTATGTATGGACCAAACAGGAAATAGAAGAACTGTTTGATGCAAAAACAGCTGCTTTGGTTATTGATTACTATGAAATAGAAGAGCAGGGTAATTGGGAACATGGCATGAACATTCTGAACATCAGGAAATCGAAAGAAGAGTGCGCGACAAAGCATAACATTTCAGTTGCTGATGTTGATAAGATCATCAGTGAGGCGAACAATACCCTTTTAAAGGCACGTAGCGCACGCATACGCCCCAGTACCGATGATAAAGTACTGACCGCATGGAACGCCCTGATGCTGAAAGGTTATGTGCACGCCTACCAGGCATTGGGTAATAAGCATTATATAAAGGTGGCTCTGCGTAATGCAAAATTCATGGAAAAGACCATGATGAATGAGGATGGCAGCCTGTGGCGCAATTATAAAGATGGTAAAGCAGTGATAGCCGCCTTTAACGAAGACTACGCTCTGCTGGCTGATGCTTACATTGAACTATACCAAACCACATTAGATATTCATTGGCTGGATCTGGCAAAACAGCTGACCGATTATTCCATCAGGCATTTTCGTGATAGCTCATCGGGTATGTTCTATTTTACCAGCGACGAGGCGAAAGATATTCTGGTAAGGAAAATTGAGACTTCTGATAATGTGATACCGGCCTGTAATTCTGTAACGGCTCATAATCTTTTCAGACTGGGTGCATATTATGATAACAGCACATACAGCGATATGGCTAAGCAAATGTTACACGTAGTTCAAAAAGACCTTGCAAAAAGCGGGCCTTATTATGCTAATTGGGGCAGGCTGTTAGGTATGTACACTTATGGAGTAAAAGAGGTGGCTGTAGTAGGCAAAGACGCAGCGGAGAAGGTTGCTGAGTTGCAAAAACACTATGCGCCGAATGTTTTGTACCTGGGTGGGGCAGAGGAGAACCTGCCTTTGCTGGAGTTCAAATTACAAAAAGGCAAAACCATGATATATGTGTGTGAAAATAAGACCTGCGATTTGCCTACAGATGACATTAAGAAAGCACTTGAACTAATAGGGCAATAATTTTTATTTTAGCGTCATTATGATCAGGAAAATCAGTTTCAGGGTTGCTGTGCAGGCAATGATGGCTTTACTCATAGCTATTATTGCATATCATGTATTGATCATTTCCGGGGTCATCCCCTACGAAGCTACATGGGGCGGCAGGCTCAAAACAGATGAGGAAATGTACAGGTTCGAAGCTATATCTATTAGCATGAATCTACTGATCCTGTTGGTTGTGGCAATAAAAGGCGGCCATGTAAAGGCCATAAAACCCGGCAAGGTGATCAATATACTATTGTGGGTGTTTGCTGTACTGTTTGCATTGAACACCGTTGGTAATATATTTTCTGAAAATATTATAGAAGCTATCGTGTTTACACCTGTAACACTCTTATTCTCCCTGTTTTGCTACAGGATGGCAGTTGAGCGTTAACAGGTTGACATATTTTCAATTACACTGCTGATATACAGGTTCATTCCATCATAAAATCTTTTCGGATTTCACCTTTTCCGTTTCGCTACTCATTTCTTCCGCTTCGATGAAAATCGTTTGCCAGGCGTGGGGATTTTCTTTCCCTTTGTGCCCACAAAGACAAAAACAATGAGGCACAACAGCTGTTAAAAAACAAAAAAATACCGCAAAGGCGGCCACCGATGCGGTACATAAGTATCAAAATTTTCAATTAACCAAGAATCAATTAATCAAATTAAAACACTTAAAAATTAAAGTTATGAAAAAAACAATTATCATGTCATTCTTTGCAGCTGTAGCAGCTATAGGTATGAATAACAACGCAAGCGCACAGGAAGGTTTTTACATTGGAGCACAGGCAACACAACAGTTCAGTGGCATGTACAACCAGGATGATGTAGACAACAAAAACTTTGACTACAAAATAACTCCGGGACAAACATTTGGTTTGAGTGGTGGGTACAACTTCAATAAGCACATGGGTGTTGCAGCAGAAGCTATATTCTCAATGGAAGGCCAGAAGTACGAATTGAATAAAACTACTTTCAGGAGAAAGCTGAACTATATAAAAGTGCCTGTACTGTTTACATACAATACCGATGCGTCTAAGAAAGTAATGTTTACCGCAAAGCTGGGTCCCCAGGTTGGTATACTTACAAGCGCCAAATTGAACGATGCTGATGGAAACACACTGATAAAAGACACTAAAGATAGTTACGAAACATTATCATTCGGTGGTATGCTGGGAGCCGGCGCAAGGGTAAACCTGGCAAAGAACCTGTACCTGGATGCCGGTCTGAAACTGGATGCGAGCTTCATCAACAATGAACAAACTACATATAGCGAGGGGAATACGGAGCGCGCACAAACTTACAATACCAATGCAGGTATTGAAGTGGGTATCAAATACTTCTTCAACTAAGAGAGAGCATTAATAGGTATAGTTTGACAAAAAGGAGCGGGAGTGAATATCACTCCCGCTTACTTATTTAATACCTCTCCCACCATCTGCCAACAGGGTGTTGACTCCCTATTATTACAGGCTCGCCAATTTCCGGTGTACACAGTATTACATTCTTTTTCAGTGCTTCTGCTGTAGCCCTTTCTATCGGGTCGGTCCATGTGTGCAGTGATAGCGTAAAAGCGCCCCAGTGTATCGGTTGTGTTACTTTGGCTTGTACATCGATTGCTGCCTGTATGGTTTCTTCCGGCATCATATGTATTGATTGCCATTTTTCATTGTACTGGCCACACTCCATCATAGCAAAATCAAACGGCCCGTATTTTTTACCTATCTCTTTAAAGTGTGGAGCATAGCCGCTGTCTCCGCTGAAGTATATTTTCTTCTCTGGTGATTGTATGATCCACGAACCCCACAGCGTTGCAGCCCTGTCGCCAAAACCACGGCCGGAAAAATGCCTTGCGGGTGCGCAGGTAAATGTCAGGCTGTCCAATTGTATCTCACCCCACCAGTCCAGCTCATGTATATGTTCATCAGCCACGCCCCATTTCCTGAAATGCGCACCCACACCCAGCGGCATGTAGAATTCTCTGGTCTTTGCCTTTAGTTTCATAATGCTACCATAATCAAGGTGATCATAATGGTCGTGCGACATGATGATGGCATCAATATTCGGCAACTTATCTATAGCAATAGGTAAACCGTTCGAGTAGCGCGATTTACCTAACCATGGATGCGGTGCGGGTACATCGCCAAACATAGGGTCCAGCAGAATCTTCTTGCCTGCAATCTCCAATAAAAACGATGAATGTCCGAACCATGTAAGCCTTGTAATGCTATCCGGCTTCTGCTCAATCTCAAGAGAGTCTATTTTCTGCACGTCAAACTTTACGGACGGCTGTCTGTTCGGGTCGCCTTTCAGTTGCTTGTACAGTAACGATGGTATGTCCTTTACGCCAATATCCATTGGCGATGGTATCTGGTTTACAAACTTGCCATCTTCATAATGCCCTGTCTGAGCATAGGCAAGTTTCTGTTCGGCAGTTGGTTTGCCGCCAAACTCCGGGCTGGTGTACATAAACGCAGCACCTGTTATTATTACCAGTACTATAATACTGATGATCGTTATCGTTGTCATTTTTAATATCTTCTTTAGCAAAATATTTGTTTGAGTATATGATCATTAGTTTACTTCCTGCATTTCCCTTATTTGTTTCAGTGCCATTTTCTTTGGTAATATAGGTACCATGCTTATCATCATTTTATTCATACACGATAGCCCGCTTATTACGTCCAGTTTGCCTTGCATCATTCCGTCATAGCCGTCTTGCGCTACTGATCGCGCACTTGCTGTTTTCCTGAACATTTCTGTTTTGTCCATGCCCGATATACTGCCAAAACCTGTTTCAGTTGCGCCGGGTTGTAAAGAGGTTACTGTAATATTGGTATCGTACAGCTCTTCGGCTATGGCATTGCTGAATGAGTTGACGTATGCCTTAGTAGCATAATAAACAGCTTGCAACGGACCGGGCATAAGGCCTGCTGTTGATGAAACATTCAGTATCCTGCCACTATTACGTTTTACCATATCAGGTAAAAAATGCCTGGTTAGTGCTGTCAATGCAATAATGTTCAGGTTGATCATAGCCAGGTCTTTCTCCCATTCACGCTCATGAAATTTTCCTAATCCGCCAAAACCCGCATTATTGATTAAATATTCAATCGCTATACCTGCTTGATTTAGTTCATCGTATATCTCTTTTGGCGCGTTTGAATTAGTTAAGTCCTTAGTAATACAATGCACTTTTATGCTGTGCTTTTGCTCCAATTCGGATTTCAGTTCTTTTAGCTTATCGCCACTACGTGCAATGATTACAAGGTCTCCCCCTTGCTCAGCATGTATACGTGCCAGCTCTTTGCCTATCCCGCTACTCGCTCCTGTTATTAATGCTACTTTATTCATTATTATAGTTTTATTAAGTGATTACTTACTTACATTATTGATTAAAAAAAACGCTAAATATTATACTTAGCTTTTAGTGTGTTTAACAGTTGTTCTTTATGCTCAGGTTCGTGCAGCAGCATTGCAGTAACAACACCATCCAGGAGCATCAACAATATTTCAGCCTCTGTTTCCGGTTGCTTGTACCCAAGCTTTTTGAAGGCGTTACTTAAGGCAAGCCTGAGCGGCTGCATTTTTTCTGGATTATAGCTGTTGGTCTGCCATTTCAATGCATACATCAGTCGCCACACTTTATATTCCTCTTTCGGAACCACAAACGGTAGTGTCAATGTTTTGCTTATTACTTCCCTGGCGTCAGTCGTCATCACTATATCAGCAAATACCTGCCTGGTCTTTTCCTCAGCTTGCTTCATGATCGCCTGCAGCAAACCTTCTTTGTTCTCAAAGTGGCGGAAAATGAGGGCCTCACTCACACCTGCCTGCCTGGCTATCTTGCTGGTAGATACAGCATGATACCCCTGCGTGGCAAACATCTCTAAAGCGGTCAATAATATATTTTCCTGTTTCTCTGTCATTGTAAAAAGTGAGTAATCACTCACAAAGGTAAGCAGATTTTGGTTTCCTCAAAATTATTTTTGGTAAAAGTGAGCAGCTTGCTTCTAAAGCATTGATTATCTTCGTCATCCAATCAGAAAAAAATTATGGCAGGTACAAAGATCACGATCAATAGCAACGGCTCGGTAAGAATAGAGGGCGATTTCCAGATAATGGATAAAGAAGGTAATGAGTATGGGCTCAATGGCAGGACAGTCGTGTCTATCTGCCGCTGCGGGTTATCTAAAAACAAACCCTTTTGTGATGGCGCCCATAAAGGTTGCTTTGAGCATGAGGCCGTAGCATTCGATCTTCCACCTAAAAAAACAAGCTGATGCTGGAATTGAATTTTGCGCCATTTCCTGAAATGGAAACGGAAAGACTTTTATTACGTAATCTCACAGAGGATGACGTACAGGATGTATTCGAGTTTCGTGGCGACCCGGAAATCATGCAGTATATCCCCCGTCCAATTGCGCAAAATCCGGAGGATGCGAAAATGGTCATTGAGATGATGACCGGGTTTACGGCCAATAATGAAAAGATAAACTGGGGCGTTGTGGAAAAGGCTACGGGTAAGCTGCTAGGCAGTTTTGGTTTCGTGCGTTTCAATTATGAAAGTTACAGGGCAGAGGTAGGATATATTCTGAATAAGAACTACCATGGTAAGGGCTATGCAAAAGAGGCTTTAGCACCCATTTTGGATTATGGGTTCAATGAAATGGGCTTACATTCTATTGAGGCGGTGATACGTGCTGAGAACACACCATCTATGAAGCTGATAGAAAAGTTCGGTTTTACTAAAGATGCCTACTTTAAAGACTACATCAACCATAACGGAGCGTTTTATGATGCTGTGGTGTACTCGTTGGTAAAAAAATGAAGCAGCTAGGGAGACACATAGTATTCCTTCTTGCATTACTATCTGGTAGTTTATTCTTAGCAGGTGACTATGAACTTCTTGCAGGTGCTTTGGGGATTATCATTATAAGTTATATAGTTGCTTTGTTTTTCTGGCTGATAACTAAGCTTTTTACTAATCTGCTACTGTGGTCTTCTTTCGTTGTGTTTGTAGTTTGTTATTTGTTAGCGCTGAATATTCTGTCTGTTTTTGATGGCGGCGGTGCTTTAACTGTTTATATCTTTAGAAAAGTTATTAATAATGAACTTGAACCTCACATACATTTCTTTATTTACGTACATATTGTGTTGCTATTAGCAATTGTTATTGCATTGGTTGAAAATTCAAATAGCAGGAAATAAGGCTGGGATAAAAAATCAGAATTATCTCTTTAAATAAAAAGTATATTAATACATTGCACGTAGACTGATTAACGTGAATCAGGCACCCTGTTGCAAGCGCTGGTGACTTCTGTGCCTGACGGGAAACCATACTCTGCTTTTAGTTTTTTTACATGGTCTTGCTGAAAGGTTTTCGATTCAGCTTCTGTCATGGAGCATACGGTTGTGTCAGATTTGCCCATACCACTTGCTGATGTGGCAAATTCACACCGCCAGCAGCTTTTCTTGTTTTTGGCGCAGGCTGTCAACAACATAAACGGGGCAATGATCAGTAGGGTGTATTTCATTTTCAATTGGATTTTAGCTTTAACGCATAATAGTGTTCATTTAGTATGATATAGGGCAACTATATTAAAAAAGCAGTATTAAGAATGTGTTGCAAACCACTGGTAATCACCATAAAACGATAGAATTAGTTAAAATTAACGAACACATAAGGAACAGATGTGTTATATATGATGGAAATAGGTAACTAATAACTAATTTTACACCCCTGTTTTTACAGGCACACACATTAAACTGATTTTTACCGCCCATGGCTTTATTGGGAAATATTATATCTCGTTCGTTAAGGCTCAAAAAGCAATTCGAACTCCCGGTGGCTACACCGCAAAAATACCAACGCAACACATTGCGTCAGCTGCTGGAAAAGGCCCGTTATACATCATTCGGCAAAAAATACGGCTTCAGCGATATGCTGGACCAGGAGCTGGATTTTATGAAGGCTTTCCGCAGTACAGTACCTGTGCATAATTATAATAAGATGCACGACCAGTGGTGGTACCGCTGCCAGCAGGGTGAGGAGAACGTAACATGGCCGGGAAAGGTAAAATACTTTGCATTAAGTAGCGGCACCAGCGAGAGTGCCAGCAAGCATATACCCGTTACGCAGGATATGATCAAGTCTACCAAGAAGGTAGGCTTCCGCCAGCTTTATAGCATGACGGATTTTAATGTTCCAGCGGCGGCATTCCAGAAAGGGGTATTGATGCTGGGTGGTACTACTTCTCTATTTGAGAAGGGTGAATACTACGAGGGCGATATGAGTGGTATCAGTGCCAAGAATATGCCCAAGTGGCTCAGCAGCCTGTTTTACAAACCGGGGCAAAAGATATCCAAACGCCCACACTGGGAAGACCGTATCAAGCTCATAGTACGCAACGCCAGAAAGTGGGATGTTGGTACTGTATGTGGTGTACCGGCGTGGGTACAGATAGTAATGGAAGAGGTGATTCGCTACCATAAAGTGAATCATATCCACGAGATATGGCCCAACCTGAGTATATATATCCATGGTGGAGTGTCTTTCGAACCATATAGGGAGAGCTTTAAGAAACTACTGGGCAAGCCGATTACTTATATAGAAACCTATATGGCCAGCGAGGGCTCTTTTGGCTTCCAGGCAAGACCGGGTGGTCATGGTATCAAGCTGGTACTCAACGTGGGCATCTTCTACGAGTTTGTACCGTTCAACGAGCAGAACTTTGACGAGGACGGCAACATCCGCGAAAATCCTGAGAGTGTTTTGCTGCATGAGGTGGACGAAACGACCAACTACGCAGTAATGATAAGTACCTGCGCGGGTGCTTGGCGTTATATTATTGGCGATGTAGTACGTTTTACCGATGCCCAAGAGCACGAGATAGCTATTGTGGGCCGCACCAAACAGTTCCTGAGTCTTTGCGGCGAGCACCTTTCTATCGATAATATGAACAAGGCGGTAGAGATAGTGGCCAGGAAACTGAACATAGAGATACACGAGTTCACCGTTGCGGGTTTCAAATACGAAAACCTTTTTGCGCACCGCTGGTACATAGGTACTGAAGATAAAACTGCAGATGCCGGCCAGATAAAAGAGTTGCTGGACCAGACACTTAGCGAACTGAATGACGACTATGCGGTAGAACGTACATCTGCACTGAAGGAAATATTTGTAGAGGTGCTGCACAACGATACTTTCTACGACTATATGCGTGCCATCGGTAAGAGCGGTGCTATGAATAAATTCCCACGAGTAATGAAAGGTGAAACTTACACTCGCTGGGCAGATTGGTTGAAAGAAAACAACATCAAGAAGTACAGCTCGGTATAATCAAAACATTTCGTATTTATTACACCTCTCCACCTTCAGGGAGCCGGAGGGGGTTTAAGACTGTTTCATGTACTCATAGTATGCCTGTGCAATGCGTATCTCGCCATAAGTATACTCATCAGGCAGCAGATCTTTAATAGGTTTTGCTGCAACGGTTTGTCCTGTTTGCTGAATGATACTTGTAATAGTTTCCAGCTTTTGGCGCGGCATAAATTTGGTAGCGCTGATCTTACCATCCAGTATAAAAGCTGTCAGGTGCCCGGCAATAGTATTTACGGATAGTTTTCGTTGTGATGCGATCTCTTCCATACTATGCCCCTGCTCAAACAGTTCAAAACTGATGCGCTGTGTATTGCTGATAGTAGGTTTGTCTGATTGTGCTTTACGCTCCCGCTTAGGCACTTTGAGTTGTATTTTCGATTCCAGGTTGTGTTTGTTGGCATAGGCTTGCAGCACCTGCATAAATGCAGGTCCATACTTGCTCACTTTATAATCACCAAAGCCCGATATACGCCTCAACTCATCTGAACGTAAGGGCAGGTAAGTAGCCATATCCAGCAGGGTGTTATCTCCTACAATGATGTATGCCGGTACGTTTTCCTGTTCAGCTATTTCGCGGCGCTTGTCTTTCAGCAGGTTGAGTAGGCTGCTGTCGTATTCAGGTGTCTTAGCTACAACAGGTGAATCTTCTTTTGCCTTCCTGAATGTTACTTTAACTTCAGATCTGCCTTGCAGTATTTCGCGGCTTTTGTCATTCAGCTTCAATGCTGGATAAGCACTGTCTTCCAGTTCTACCAGGCCCTGTTGCAGCATCTGCTTTATGATTATCTGCCAGTCTGCTTTTCTGATGTCTTTACCTATGCCGTATGTTTTTATCTCTTTATGCTCCGGTACAATTTTTACGCTGTTGGAGCCACGCAAAAAATCAATGATGTATTCCGTTCCGTACCGTTCTTTGGTACGCACCACTGCCGATAGTACTTTCTGCGCTTCGATGGTTACGTTCCTGTGCTCCAGGTCGCTCAGGCAATAGTCGCAGCTGCCACAATACGCATCTGCCTGTTCGCCGAAGTAGTTGAGTATGTACTGTCGCCTGCACCCATCCTGCTCTGCAAATTCTTTCATCTGCATCAGCTTCTTTTTCAGTATCTCGGTCTGCTGTGCATTGTTCTCAACAGTTATGAAACGCATCAGCTTGCTGATGTCTCCTGAAGAGTAATACATAATGGCATCGCTGGGCAGCCCGTCCCTGCCGGCACGTCCTGTTTCCTGGTAGTAACCTTCCATATTCTTCGGTACATCGTTGTGTATCACAAACCGCACGTTCGATTTGTCGATACCCATACCAAAGGCGATCGTTGCAGCTATGATCTTTATATCATCCCGTTGAAACTGCTCCTGTATATTAGCACGTGCGCCGGGATTCATACCGGCATGATAAAAAGCAGCCTTATAGCCCATTTGTTTCAGCTTGTTGGCAAGGCTCTCCGCACTGGCACGCGACAATGTGTAGATGATGCCACTGTCGTTCCTGTGTTCGTTCAGGTAGTGCAGCATCTGTTCAAATGCTTTGCGCTTGGGTTGTATATAATAACTGATGTTTGCCCTGTTGAAACTGGATATATATACCTGCGGCTGCTGCAATTGCAGCTTATCTACAATGTCACGCTGTGTTATCTTATCAGCACTGGCGGTCAGCGCTATTACAGGTGTACGTGGGAAATGTCTCTTCAGTGCTGACAACCCCAAATACTCCGGACGGAAATCATGCCCCCATTGAGAAATACAGTGCGCTTCGTCTATGGCAAATAATGAGCAATTAAGTGTTGATAGAAAGTTGATGAATTGTGTACCGTTACTGAACAATCGCTCTGGTGCCAGGTACAGCAGTTTTATATCGCCGCTGCGTACTGCATTGATGACATGTCCCTGCTCTGTATTGGTAAGTGTTGAGTTTAAGTATGCGGCATGTATACCCGCAGCCTGCAATGCATCTACCTGGTCTTTCATCAGGGCTATGAGTGGTGATATAACAACGGTCAATCCATTCAGCAACATAGCTGGCAGTTGGTAACAAATAGATTTACCTCCACCCGTAGGCATAATAGCCATCACATCCTTTCCTATAAGTACCGATTCTATTATTGGCTGTTGGTTCAGCCTGAACTCATCGTACCCGAAAAAATGCTTTAGCGCCTTATGTATGGGATATTGCGTCATGGTCGGTAAAACTAAATATTATTTTGTGGCTAACTGTATGGGGTGGAGAACTTTCAGGTATTAAATATATTATCAGGTTTCGCCTTTATAATGCCTGTCTCCACAGCCTTGTCAAACAGTGTTTCTATCGCTTTGGTGCCAGTGTCGCCAAGTGTAGTGCTGTATTCATTTACATATAGCTCAATATGCTGGCGCATCACATCTTCCTGCATCTCCTGCGAGTTAGTGGTAATAAAAGGGCCCAGCCTTGGGTAGTATTTCCAGCCATACAGTACACTGTCTTTAATAATATTATCTATGGTGTCTATCAGGTCTTTATCAAAACTCCGGCGTGCAACAATACCCCCTAGCGGAATAGCCGCCTGTACGGTCTGTTCCCACCAGTCACCCAGGTCAATTAGTTTGAACAATCCCTTGGCCTCATAGGTAAACCTGTTCTCGTGTATGATAAGCCCTGCGTCTACCTCTCCGCTCAGTACGGCGTCTTCTATCTCGCTGAATACGTACGGTATCTTGTTTTTAGCTTCAGGATGTGCCAGCGATAAAAGCAGGTTGGCGGTAGTATTAACACCCGGTATAGCTATACGCATATTTTCAAGGCCGCCTAGTTCCACCGGCATGCGGGTAATTAAAAGCGGGCCTACGCCTTTGCCTAAAGCACTGCCACTATTCAGGAGTACGTACTTGTCTACTGTATGCAGGAATGTACTGTAGCTTAGTTTAGTAATGTCCAGTTTTTCTTCAAGCGCCCATTTGTTAAGGGTCTCTACATCCTCCATTACATAATCAAACTTGATACCATGGGTATTGATCTTACCGTTTACCATCGCATCAAAAATAAAAGTATCGTTTGGGCAGGGGCTAAATCCTAATGTGAGTTTCATATCTGTATGCAAATTTACAATTCTTATATAAAGACACATATCTCAATAGTTTATACGGTAATTAATAGAGTGTATCCCGTTTTATGTGTGTAAATTGGCTGCGCAATAAAACTATTTGTTCCTGCCCAATGGCGGCAATCCTGAAGAATATAGAAAAACGTTGGTTGGTCGGGTTTCTTAACTCACCATTGATAGACAGGGATACTATGTCCCTGCAAAGCCGCTATGCCCACCAGTTGTATTATGGTGCAAAGGATGAAGATTATCCTGAAGACTATCCTCGCGATTATAAAGAGTTCTCAAAGCAATATCCTGAACTGGATCATGAAGAAGCTGTTGACAGGTTAATTGCATTCCTTCATTTTACAGGCATTACTATAAGCAAGGATAAAGTAATTGTACACCTTGATAAACACCCGGCAGACCTGCAGCAGATGGTGGAAAAGTGTAACTATATACTCAAAACCTTTGCGCACCACGCAGACAGGCTGGACATTATGAACCCCTACCAGGATAACAGGGGAGATATACACTTCTTTCTGCGCATAGAATCGGGAGATAGCATAGAAGGCGGACAGCTTACGATGTTTGACGAAGTAGAAGTGCCTGTGCTGCACAATAAAATTGCCAACCTGCCCGAGGGCTATGAAAATGACGCTGTTGTAAAAAGCCTGTTCGAAAGGATAGAATATACCAACGACAGCATATTTATTACGGGTAAGGCCGGTACAGGTAAATCAACCTTTGTGCATTACCTGGCGCAAAAAACTAAGAAAAAATTACTGAAAGTAGCCTTTACAGGTATAGCTGCCATCAATGTTGGCGGGCAGACTATACACTCTTTTTTCAGGTTCCCGTTCAAGCCCCTGATGCCTGGTGATGATGAGATAACGCAGTTTAAAAAATATTCAGAGAAATACAAGATCATCAAAGACTGCCAGGCTATTATCATTGATGAAGTATCAATGCTACGTTCTGACATACTGGAAGGTATAGACCACTCATTGCGTATCAACGGCGGCAACCCCAACAAGCCTTTTGGTGGTAAGCAACTGATATTTATCGGTGATATTTTTCAGTTGCCACCTGTGATGGATAATAATGACGAGGTACAACGATACCTGTTTACAGAAGTGTACAAGAGTGAATACTTTTTTGATGCGGAAGCCTATAAGAATCTGAACCCTTCCTACTTTGAATTTAAGGTGCCGCACAGGCAAAAGAGTGACCTGCCCTTTGTAGAACTATTAGATAACATCAGGGTTTGCAAAGCTGAAGCATCGACCCTCAACAGTCTGAACAAAAGATATGAGCCTGGTTATAATCCCGGCAACGATGAGTTTGTTATTACCCTTACCACCAGCAATGCAATTGCTATTGCCGAAAACTCGAAACGACTGACTGAGCTGAATTATTCAAAATTCACTTTTGAAGCGGAGATAACAGGGGAGTTCAAGCAGGACAGGTATCCTACCAGCAAAACGCTGGAGTTGAAAAAGAACGCCCAGGTTATATTTATTAAAAACGACCTGAATCGTAAATGGGTGAACGGCACTATTGCAAAAGTAGATTTCATTTCGAATGATATAATAGAGATACGTTTGCAGGATGGCAGCGTGCATAAGCTGCAGCGGGAAGTGTGGGAGAATAAAAAGTACAGGTACGATAAAGCGGAGCGTAAGATAGTTTCTGAAGTAATAGGTACATTTACCCAATACCCTATTAAGCTGGCCTGGGCTATTACTATTCATAAAAGCCAGGGCCTGACCTTTGATAATGTTGTAATTGACCTGGGTACTGGTGCTTTTGTGAACGGGCAGGCATATACCGCTCTCAGTAGGTGCAGAACACTGGAGGGTATTACTTTAAAGCGTATGTTGCGCGAAGAAGATATTATTGCTGATGCAAGAATTATTAACTTTCACGAAACGGAACAACTCTTAAATGCCATTGATTTTACGGATGAATAGTTTTCTTCGATGCCTTAATTCGTTTTGTGTGGTATGCACGATTATGCTTGTTGTGAATGCACAGCAGTTGTTCGCGCAAAACAATAAGCTGGCAGGCTATGGTATTGAGGTAAACCCATCTTTGGGCAAGGTCATCAAACACAATTATATTTTTCCGCCTGTGCCGGGACAATCATATGCCCTTGATATTAACGTCCTGAAACGCACTACAGGGAACAAAGAATGGCAGGTGCGTCGGAAAAACCCATTGGTAGGTTTGGGTATTACTTATACCAACTACGGTATCGATTCCATATACGGCCAGTGTTTTGGTGTGTATCCCGTGTTGGAGCTACCGATAGTAAGAGGTGAAAAACTGGAATGGACCTGTCGCTTCGGCCTGGGTGTGGGTTATGTTACAAAACGTTTTGAACGTTACCCCTCCTGGGATACTGTGAACAACCTCATCGGCAGCCACCTGAACAACTTTACATTGTTCACCACACAACTACGTTATAAAGCCAGCCACAATCTGCATGTGCACGCAGGGTTTAATTTCAGTCACCTTTCCAACGGCTCTTTCCGTCTGCCGAATCTTGGTATTAATATGTATGGTGGTCATGCCGGGGTGCGTTATTTCCCAGTAACAGATGCTCCACAGGAACGCAATGTACAGGCACCACAACTACCCAACCGCTGGATGGTACAGGCAAGAATAGGCGTGGGCATGACGGAGTTTAATAATGTAGACGGCCCTATGTATCCTGTATACGCTGCAACAGTCTATGCCAGCAGGCGCTATGGCAGCCGCAATAAAATACTGGCAGGTATCGATTATAGTTATTTCACTTCAGCACATGCTTTTATGCGTTTAAACGAAGTAGAGGTGGGTAACGAACGAGCCAACTCCTGGGAAGGTGTCATATTCGTGGGACATGAGTTTATGTTTGGCAGGCTGGGTATTGTTGCACAGGTAGGTGTCCCCTTCAGGCACACCGCTGTGAACGATGACAAAACGATACAGAAAATGGGCTATAGCTATTACCTGTTGCAAAACGAGGAAGGGATACTTAAAGAATTAAGTCTGAACGGATTTATTAAATCGAATAACCTTGAAGCATCGCATCTTGAGTTCGGTTTTGGTTTCGGTATATGATCAGTACGATTAACCAGCAGATAACTATTATATTAAATGCTTATTAATTTGTGTTTTCAATATTGAAAACACAAATATTTATTGCAACCTTAGTTGTTCGATTACAGATTGAAACGAAACGAAAACATTTTTTAAAACCCTTTATCCGATCCCATTTATTTTGATGTAGTGAGTGAGAAGTAATGGATTATGTCCATTAGCCAAAGGCATGTACAAGCTAATATTCAAATACATAAAACACCCCTTTTTATGAAACAGAACACACATTCAATTCTTACGCTCCGGATCCGGACTAATACTTTTTACAGTACACTAAAGCATCGAAAACGGTAAGTAATTCCATAATTCCGTGTCGCTAATTTTATGTTTAAGCGATTGATAATCAGCTAAATAAATCTTGGGACGTTTTAGGGACGCCCGATGTTTGCAATCAGCTGCTCCCCTGTTGCATATTTACAAATGCATTTTTTGCAAGCTGAAAATAGCTACGGGATAATTTAACGATACATATAGTTAAGATAAAGAGAAAGTAAATGATCTGTTGCCGGATGTCATCAACTTGTGTAATGCATGTTGTTGACAGAGAAATATTATATAACAAAACATCTCTTTATTAATGAATTAGAAACATCAATCAAAAGAATCAAATCATTTGTATACCTCAATTAAAAATTAAGATTATGAAAAAATTATTATCGCTTGTCACATTGTTATTACTAACAATGTCGAGTTATGCCCACGTGTGGGAGATTCGTGTCAACCAGGCGCAGAATGGTACGCTTACCTGGTACCTGCAGTCTTACCATGGGTTAGGCCAGTGTGGTATTGCCAACTCAGGACTGAGGATAAACGGTGTAAATTATCCGCTGCAATCTGAACATGCAGGCTCAATAACAGGCCTGAGTAATACTGTATTCGCCACTACCGGTAACTATGCCAGGGGTAGCTACGCTATTGTAACTACGCCATTTCTTGGTACTACTTTGAGTGTTCAGCCATATTCAAGTAATGTATGCTGGGCCTTCCTTGTGGGTGGATCGGGCAATTTTACGCCACCTCCTCCACCTGTTTGTACGGCATGCCCTATTACAGGATGGTCAAACACAACAGGTACACCAAGCAACAATGGTACATTGTGTAATGTTACAGACGATTACCTGCCTGCTACAATAACTGTTAACCACTTGTCTTGTGCGTCAATCACCAGCGGTGGCCAGTTCAATGTAATATATGACCCGTCAGGTGCTAATGTATCGTATGGTCCATACAACTTCACAACAGGAATCAGTACGAACGTTTCAATAAACCTGCCATATGGAGTAAGCAGCAGCACACAGCTTAGCGTTGTCAGCGCTTTTCCTTGTACAGTAACACATGGTTTGTCTGTTCCCGGAGGCTCTTTCAATGGAGTGGCTGAAACAGTGCCACCAACCATTACCTGCCCGGCTGCTGTAACAGTAAATGCTGATAACGGTAGCTGTGCAGCAACCAATGTAAATCTTGGTACCCCTGCTACTGCTGATAACTGTGGTGTGGCATCAGTTACAAACAATGCTCCTTCTGGTTTCCAGCATGGCAATACAACTGTAACATGGACGGTAACGGATATAAACGGTAATACGGCCAGTTGCACACAGCAGGTAACTGTTGTAGACAACCAGAACCCGACTATTACTTGTCCTGCTGATGTGACAGTAAATGCCGATAACGGTACATGCGCGGCTACAAACGTTGCACTGGGCGCTCCTGTCACAAATGACAATTGTGGTGTAGCCGGTGTAAGCAACAATGCACAGGCAAGCTATAATGTAGGTACTACCGTTGTTACGTGGACTGTCACTGATGTGAATGGTAATACGGCTACCTGTACACAAAATGTAACGGTAGTTGATAATCAGAATCCAACCATTACTTGTCCTGCAAGTGTAACAGTAAATGCGGATAACGGAGCATGCGCTGCTACCGGTGTCAGCCTTGGTACACCAACAACAGGAGATAACTGCGGTGTGGCTTCAACAACAAATAACGCCCCGTCAAGTTTCCCCGTAGGTACTACAACCGTAACATGGACAGTAACAGACGTAAATGGTAACAGCGCGACATGCACACAGGATGTAACAGTAGTAGATAATCAGGCTCCTGTTGCTTTTTGTCAGAACTATACACTTAACCTGAGTGGTGGTACCGGAACTGTAACTCCTCAGGATGTAGACAACGGTAGCTCTGATAACTGCGGCATTGCAAGCATGAGTGTATCTCCGAACACGTTCAACTGCTCTGATGCCGGTACGCACACGGTAACACTTACAGTTACAGATATCCATGGCAACTCTTCAAGCTGCGATGCTACTGTAACAGTACAATACCAGCCAACATGTACGGTAACTACAACACCATCCAACAATACCTACACGGGTGGTAATCCTAATAACATCTACCTGGGTTATGGTCCTCAGAGCGCAACAGTAACATGTAATGCCACAGGTGGTAGCGGATTTACCTATTCATGGTCTCCTGCTGCAAACCTGAGCTGCACTAACTGCCAGTCTCCGGTATTTACACCAACTGCTGCGGGCAACTACAGCTATACAGTAACTGCTACAAACAGCAATGGCTGCGCTACAACATGTACCGTTAGCTTCTGTGTACTGGATGTGCGTGTACCTGGTAAAAAAGGTAAGAGCAGCGGTAAAGTTTACTTGTGCCACGTACCTCCGGGTAACAACAGCAATCCACAGACGCTTTCTGTAAGTGTTAATGCGGTAGCGTCTCACCTGGGTAACCACTCCGGCGATCGTCTGGGTAGTTGCGATGAGTCTTGCGGAAGCGCGGCTAAAGGTGGTAAGAAAGCCCAGGAGCCAACAACTGAAGATAACTTCGGTAACACAGCCGTTGAGATAGGCCAGTTGAGGGTTTATCCGAATCCGAACAATGGTAAGTTCATAGTTGAGCTGCCTGAAGAGGTGAAAGGTGGACAGGCTACTATCCTTGATATGTCAGGCAGGGTAGTGCGCACTGTTGATTTTAATACTGATGCAAAAGTTGAGATCAACCTTGGAGATGTAAGCAACGGAGTTTACATGGTTCAGGTGTTGAACAACGGAAACGTTTACCGCTCAATGGTATCAGTGAAGAACTGATATTAAAATACAAACAAAACAAAATAAGAGGGCTGCCATATGGCAGCCCTCTTATTTTGTTTTGTTACCTGGCATTTATTCAGTAGTAATATGCTTTTTTGTTTTTCGTAAGTGAATGATAATCAGCTGTAAGTTTTTTGGGACGCTTTGGGGACGGCATATTCTTGCATTCCGGTACCCTTCATGCACATATTTGTGGTATGAGAATTTTTCGTTCAATAGACGTCCGTTTAACAGCAAAATACACTTTGGTATTGCTAATATCTATTGTCCTGGCTGCGGTAGTATGGAGCTATTATTCTCAAAAAATTCATCAGCTTGACGAGCAGGTTGAGTTATCGCATTATAGTTGATATAAGGGAACATCTGAAAAGTATTTTAATAACAAATAGTGTACTGCTTGCAATGCACTACTAAAATTTCTATGTATATGAAAAAATTATTATCACTTGTCACATTGTTATTGCTGACAATGTCAAGTTACGCACACGTCTGGGAGATACGGGTCAACCAGGCGCAAAATGGTACCCTGACATGGTACCTGCAATCTTATCACACGGTAGGGCAATGTGGTATAGCTAATTCAGGTTTGACTATCAACGGTGTGAACTATCCGCTGCAATCAGAGCATTCCGGTTCTATTACAGGGCTTAGTAACAACGTTTTTGCAGTAAGTGGAAGCAGAGCAAGAGCGAGTTATGCTATCGTAACTACACCTTTTCTGGGTACCAATCTCAGTGTTCAACCTTACTCAACTAATCAATGTTGGGCATTTCTTGTAGGTGGTTCAGGTAGTTTTACACCCCCGCCTCCACCGGTATGTACTACTTGTCCTATAACATCATGGTCTAATACAACCGGCAGCCCGCTAAATAACGGTACTTCCTGCGATCAAAGTGACGATCTGCTACCTGCTACTATAACGGTTAATCACTTATCATGTGCTTCCATTACAGGTAATGGTAAGTTTAATGTAGTGTATGATCCAAGCGGAGCTAATATTACTTATGGCCCGTACAACTTTTCGTCAGGCATCAGTACAAATGTGGGTATCAACCTTCCTGTGGGTGTAAGCAGCAGTACACAATTAAGTGTTACAAGCACTTTCCCTTGCACAGTAACACATGGCTTGTCTGTACCGGGTGGTTCATTCAATGGTGTACCGGAAACAGTGCCACCAAGTATGGCTTGTCCTCCGAATAAAAGTGTATTTGCCGATAATGACGCATGTTCGGCACTTGTTAATATTCCACAGCCGCTGGCTACGGATAACTGTCAGCAGCCGGGCAACTCATTAGATTTTGACGGAGCTAATGATTATGTGGAGATAGCT
>ENA-OWNT01000703-OWNT01000703.1-seawater-metagenome-genome-assembly--contig:-NODE-703-length-62737-cov-4.286467_pt1 | contig 62737 bp, 21 predicted proteins | sample MGYA00238136_ERZ651165 | MGnify/ENA primary metagenome ERZ651165 (study PRJEB26861, sample SAMN08777766) | seawater metagenome | isolation source: coastal seawater | place: USA: Florida | collected... | reverse complement strand
TCCAAATACGGAAAGAAATTTCGATGTTCTCGCCCCCCCAATACTCCATGTGTTCGTCGAATGCACCGATTTCGAAGAAAAAGTCTTTGTGAATCGAGAACAAACCACCTGCCATCGCCGGGGATGGCTGCGGATCGACCGCAGTTCGGCCCGGAAATTGGTCCTTTTTCTGCAATCCCATTCCATGGTCAACAATCTGGGTGTTGAAACCAACCAGCTCGATGCCTCCCGCAGAGTAATCGAATGTTTGGCTCAGTCCGTCGATGATGGGCATCACAACGTGATGAGAGTCTTCACTGATTCTCTTCATCATTACTTGCAGCCACCCTTCTTGCGGACTGATGTGCGAATCCAAGAACGTTAGGACCTTTCCGGTGGCGACCTTTGCACCTTCGACCCGTGCAACCATTAACCCTGAGCGCTTGCCCAAACGAATCATTTTGATGGTCCCGGGCCCATAAATTCCATTGACGTAGTCGATGTGATCGTACAACTCATCAATGTACCAATCCAGTTCGCTTCCATCATCGACAAGAATGATTTCTTTTAATAGGTGACGTGGCGCCGTTTCGAGCACCGAGTGGATGGAATGGTAAAGCGAAGAGAACGGCTCATTGCAGAAAGTGAAGATCACAGATGTGTCGGGCAGCTGAGACTGGTCCATTGCGTCGATAGTATCAACGTAGCCTCTGCATTCAGGAGCTCGGACATCTTTTGGTCGATCGCAGACAAAGCACTTGTCGCCACCCTTCGGCTCCGGCAATGGGATGTTCATCGCAGACTTGTCAGAACTCTTTGACCGTCGGACCGCGTGCTCAGCAACATTTGCTTTGACAAGAACTTGAGCATTCTTGCCCTTGAGTTCCTCTATGGCGACCTCGGCCATGGCTTTGACTTCTTCCGCTTTCATTCTTTGCTTCTTGGGGTCGAAATGCTTCCGGTCCTTCAGAATGTCGAGGAATTTGTCTTTTTTTTGCTGGAGATCTTTGTTGTAAACATCATGGTTTTTCCCTGATCGGAGGTCGGCAAGGTCTGCTGCTTCCTGCTCCATTTTTGCCAATAACGACATGAGCTTGTCCTCAACCGCGGAGTCTTTGTCAACAGTAGCAGACTTGAGACCATGGCCGGCACTGTCGCCTTCCATGACTTGTCGATGTGACTCCACTTCGTGTTCTCGCACATGGTCCGAAAGTCGTTGCCCAAGTACTTGCGCCTCCTCGTCGGACAACACCATTTTCTTCGGCAGACCGTGTTGGGCTTGCTGAAACAGCTCCATGATGTCATCAGCGTGAACTTGGTGCTCGAACGAATCGTCCAGCAGAATCTCGGAGCTCCGTCTCGAGCGTCCATTTTGATTGTGTCCATGATGTCCGCGATTATGAGGCGTTTTGTGCTCGAACGCAGATTTCTTGCGCAGGAAGAAGAAGTTGGCAGCAAATACCGCGCCGCATAGCACAATGACCAACAATACAATCAAGGTCAACGGAGAAACAGACTTCGCCTGCTTCTTTTTCAGTTGTCGCTTCTTGAACATAGTTGCGGGCAACACGGGTATGGAAGAGTCCCTTGCTCCACTCGCTGTCTGACACTGCGCCTTCCACCTGATCACAGCATTTTGTGCCTGGACAACTTTCAGCACTTTTATTTCCTCTGGATAGAGTGCCGACACTACGCCACAGCCTTTTGACTCTAGACTCTTGCGCCATTCTCTCTGTCCCATCACAGACTCGACATTCATACGCTTGTCGCTGCCGGATCAACCCGCTGTTGCAACAGTTCCCAGCCTAACCCCCAACGACTGACGACTGACGACAGGGACTGACGACTTGCTCCCGAAGGCTGCCTGGACGATATTTCTGGATGCCGACCTGATCCTCCGACTGTTCCGTTCTGAGTCTTTGCATTCCGTACGGAGAGTCTCGCGAGTGGTTTCAAATTTCACCGCTTGTCTTCGTCGCTTGCCCTTGACGTATCGTCGAGAAGAGCCAGCAGACCACCACAGTGTCATAATTCCGTCCGACGCTGCCGACCCTCCAACCAACGAACAGTCAACGGTCAACCGTGTATGGCACAGCAAACTCCCCCACCGTCGTGTTGGAGGTGTCATACCATACGCGTCGTGCGTTGTTGCGTTGTTCGTGCATCGCTTGGGCGCTCGCCGCCTGCACGCCTGCACAACACACACACCAGCGACGAAGCCTCATCGTCACTCACTCACTAGCTGACTGAAGCCACCGGCCACTCACCCACCCACTCACTCGCGCTCTCTCTCACCCACTTACTCACTAATTCTTTACCCACTTACTCGCTCATTGACTCCTCGTTGCTGGTGTTTGAACTCACTCACTCACCGCACTCACTGCACTCACTGCACTCACTCACTGCACTCACTCACCGCACTCACTCACTCACTGCAGTGTCGTGTAGTGTAGTGTATAGCATATCAAATCTGCTTTTCATTGTACTTTCACTCTTTCACTACATTCGTTCAAGATTCCGTTGTCATGCAGACATTGTCTCAATGTAGTACTAGTACTGTGTTCAGTACGACCAACGACCAATTGGCGCTCCCCCTCCCGTTGCCAGCTGACAGTGATGAGAGAGCAAAACAAAACAAAACGGACGGCAGACGGCAGGTGACTGACAGTGAGTGACTGACAGTGAGTGAGTGACTGACTGACAGTGAGTGAGAGTGGGAATAGGAGTGGGAGTGGGAGTTGCGGAGAGTTTGTAACTGCGTTGGTTGTTGGTCGTTGTGGGTTGTGGACGTTGTGGATGTCTGTCGTCCGCTCCGTCGTTCGTTGCTATCATAATGCGTGTTCGTTGTTCGTTGACGCGAGCATACGTGCAACAAGTGAAGACGTTGAACCAAGGTCGGAGAGCATTTACCCCTTTGGTGTATTTAACGTTGAATGGCTGCGTCTGTTTGTTCGTGCGTTCGTTCGTCGAAAACCTCGGTGGGCGGCTGCTTGGTCACCTACTCCTGGCGCTGGCTGACAGCAGTGCTGATTGCAGGTGGTGGCGTTCGTGGTCTGTGTAGCACCCGGGGATTGCAGCCATCAGTCAACGTATCGCGTCGTTCGCGACAGATAAGACTCAGGATGACCAGTTAGCAATCATCAGTCAACAGAGGTCGGGCGTGCCCAGTTTGGGATAATGGATAATAAGTTCGCGGAATTGCCGTGGAAATTGGGTGTTTTGCATTGTTTGTTGGGTGTCGTGTCGACAGGGAGTGTTTGTTTGTGTTCGTTGCGATGGTGTCGTAAAGTCGTCTCCCAGCTTGATATCCGGTGGAAGGATGCCATCGCCGGGTTCCGATGGGCGATCTAATTTGTTGGACTACTTGAGTTCAACCAACGTTCGACACCGACGGGAAGTCGAGGCAATAACAAAAGCAAGACAGCGCGACATTATCGGCGCCACTGCGGCGTTGAAAGCTCGTCACAAGAGCGAGTTGGCGAAATTAACAGACAATCATTCCGCGCAAGTCAAGGCTCTGCAAGAAGCGCACCGTGAGAAAATACAACGACTACAATTCGACCTTGACGCATGCAAACTGGACGTTGCCAGTTACAAGCGACGATTTGAAAAAGCTGAGAAGTTGAGGCTTGAAGGTCTCCAAGCTCTTCGAGCAGCTCAGAAACAAGCTGAAGTTGTTGAAAAGCAGCACGTCGCAGCCTTGAACAAGTTGAAACAGAAGAATTCTACACTGAAGGAAAAGTGTCAGACATATGGCACAAAAGTCAGCGCACTATCATCGACGGAAACCAGCATTGTGCAGGAGTTAGATGATACAATTGATGAGAATGCCCAGTTGAAACAGATGCTTGCTCAGTCGCAAAAGGGTGAAAAGCGACTGCAGAAGCACTTGCAGGCACTGGAGCAGCAGTGCTCCGGTTTCCAGGCTCGTTTGGACATTTTCGGTTTCGCGGATACCAAGATTCGCCAACTGTCGTCAGTTCTCACCGATTCGGTGAAAGAACTATTGCCGAATACATCTGCCGATATGGAGTCGTCGCCTGATTCAAATGGCACCTCGAGCCCGGAACTGCAGGCACACGGTAACAGCGAAGCAAAGCACAGAAGCGATCGAGAAACAAAACACCAGACAAACCACAAACGGTCCAGTTCGCGCGGTGGCAATGGTACCAAGCGCTCAGAGCGGCATCGCAGGACATTGTCGCGCAACAAGTTTGCGCGGGCAGGACAAATTTCCGACCACCACGCGGCACAAGACTCGTCCAGAAAACACAGAAAGACACAGTCATCGTCATCAGCTTCGCATACGATGCAAAAACAAGTACCGCTGGAAATTATTGTGACAAGAATGAACAGAGATCTGACGCGGATTCTTAGCCACGCACGGAATCTTGATGCTCAGGTTCGAACGCTGTCGAGTACCAACCGCACTCTGGAGCTTGAGCAGTTCAATTTGAAGAATCGGCTTGCCGGAAAGTCGAAAATTGCCACTCTCATGAAGTTCAAATTAATGAAAGTTGCCGGAAACCGAGCGGCTCTTGGAAGCCGGAGCCGTAGTCCCAGTGCTGACAGGGGTGCAGTCACCAACAACAACACTTCACAGCTTGAGGACGATAACGCTGCGAGTGCGGCACGCGGATCCGATCGCGAGGTCACAGATTCACCCGCGGACTTCGGTGTTTCGGAAGGAGACGAATTCGACTTTCGTTTGCTGCAGAAGGACCTGGAAGCGAACCTTCGCGAACAACTCCGGCGTGAGAACTACGAACGGCTAGCAGACGCTATGGGGATGGAGGACTTGGAGCGGGGGTGGGTCCTCTGTTCGTGTCGGAGAACTCTCCGTTCCGATGCCAAATCATTGTGCTAATTTTGTGTGTGCTTACGCAGGTTTATTGGGCGTATTTTACAGAAATTTCATGGTGAAATTCAAAGACGTTTAGATATCGAAGCCGACTTGAAACGACGCTTGGGTCAAGCCCAACGACAATTGACGGCAAATGCCCGAAAATTTCAACAAGAAACGCAGCAGACACAGGCAGAATTGAAAAAGCAGGAGGACATTATCAAGCAGCTTAATTACAGTCTCAACGAAAAGCAAGTCGAGTTGCAGGACTTGCACCGCCACGGAGTCGGAGGGCGAGGACGTTGGCGCACACGAGGGCACTCTGCTTCTCGAGCAACGTTCCGCAAGACACACAGTGAAGTCGGGGTCAAGGTTCTCAGTGTGAAAGATCTACAACTGCAGACAGCTCACTAGGTGCTCAAAGTAGTCATGCCATCGTATGTTGATGCGCGAAGCGGCAACTAAGTTATATTTATTCCCTTTATTATTGTGCCGTTCACGCCACGATTACCACGACATGTTCGACCCTCAATCGAAGTCATCCCCGTAGTCTTCTTGGCCGTCCTCTTGGCCGGAGTTACCTTGAATTTCATCTGTGGTGCTGGATTTGTTGCCCGCATTGCTGTCGCCAGGACTTTGCATCCGCGCTGCTTGCAACGCGCTGCCGGCTGCGTGCGGGGCTGGGTCTCGCGCTGCGTTGGAAAGCTCCAACAGTGCAGCGTCGACCTGCGCGCTTTTGTCTTTAAGACGATCCTTCAATTCCGTGATGTCATCTTGCAGTTGTTCCAGTTCGTACTCGTGTTCCTCCTTGAGTTTTACTGACGAAGCTTGCAGTAATTCAATTTCTTTTCTGAATTTTGCTGCTTCTTCGTCTTTCTCTTCCGTCAAGCAGTAAATCTGGCCTTCGAGGTCATTTATTTGCGTTTCCAGTTTCCGTGCCTTGATGCGGGCAGCGCCCAACTCGAGCTTTTGCTCGTGAAATTCTTCTTCGAGCTGTTGCAAACGGGCACGGTCGCCTTCGGCCCGTTCTAGCTGAGATTCTAATCTCGAAGCTTTGTCCTCTAGTCGCATAACTTCAGTAGCACCGATGCCACCCTGTGATTTGTCGGACATTTCAACTGCCTTTTGTAACTTGTAGTTGAAGACCTGAGCGCGCTTTACCTCGCCTTCCATTCGTGCAACAGACTCCAAAGCTTTGCGCTCAGCCTCTTTACAGTCATCCATCTGGTTCTGAATTTGTTGGATCTTTTCATCACAGGCCAGCTCAACCCTCTTCAGGTCCTCAACAGCCTGTTTTTTCTCGTTCTCTTTCTGTTCGACTGCTGCTTTTTGGTTCTCAATTTCCAATTGAAGCAACTCAATTTCCGACTTTTTTGTCTGCAATTCTTTGCGGGCGTCGTGAATTTGGCTCAGAAGTCCTGCTCGTTCGCTGTCAAACTCCTCAGCTTTTTGTGCCGCGGTCGACGCCTGTGCTTCCAAATACTGGGCCTGCTCGGCAGCATCCTTATTGGCATTTTCTAACATACGCTTAGCGGACTCTACCTCTGCGAGCTTGGTTTGCGTGTCTTTGTATAGTTTCGTCGCTTTCTTTGCTTTCGACGTCATCTTTTTCAGTTTGGTTGCCTGCAATTTTGAACTTTCTTGCTCGGATTTGAGTTCTAACTCAACAGCTCCAATCTTCTCTTCCAAGGCCGCAATTTCACGGGTCTTTTCTGCTTGGACAGAGCTCGCTTTCTGGACAGCGTTCTCCGCTTCTTTTTCAAGCTCTGCGACACGCTGCTGCAACTCCTCGACTAATTTTGAAGTGTCCCCGCCTTTCTGTGCAGCTTCCAACTGATACTTATCAAAGGCCTCTTTTATTTTCCACTTCTCGGCTCGTTCAGCTTCCAATTGTTCGGCCTTCTCCGCTTCCAGTGCGGCGATGCGCGCTTCACTAGCAGCGAACTGTTTCTCTTTTTCATCTTTTAAGAGTTGGACCTGATCGGTCTGCTGTTTGAGCTGCAGTTTGAGTTCGTTCACTTTCTGTTTGTGGGTTGTGGATGAGTCGGACTTTTCCTTCTTCGCGGCATCAAGCTTTGTTCTTGCTTCGAAATTGTCGTTCCTCAAATTTTCCACCGCAACGCGCAACTCTGTTATCTCCGTGCGCTGTCGTGCATCTCTCTCTTCTGCATTGTCCAAGCTTTCCTTCAACTCTACAAGTTTGGCTGCGTCTCTCGACTTCTCCTCTAGTAGTTCAGACTCACGCTCGCGGTACTCATCGATGGTGGCATCTCGTTGTGCAGCTGCGCCTTGCGCTTCGCGCTTCGCTTCGGCAAGCAACTAAATACCAAACGAGCGCCAATCAAAACAGTGAGGAAGGACAAGCACAGAACATTGGTACGAACCTCACGAGACTCCTCCTGGGCGGCGGTGAGAGTTGTGATCTGGGCATCTCGACGATGTAGTGTGTCGTTGACTTGCGCTACATCAGTGTTCAGTTGCTGAATCAATCTATTCGCTTCGCTGAGTTCTTTTTGAAGTGACGATATCATATTTTCTTTGCTTTGGAGCAACTGTTCTTGACTCTGCTCCGCCAGTGCTTCCTGCACGCCGAGTCGCCAATCGATAACTTGGCCGATTGATTGGATCAAAGAGTGCGTAGCAGACACCACCGATTGGGCAGCACTTTCGTGATCGCCTTTTGAAATCACTGCATCGTAATTGTCACATTGACTGGACAAATCATTTTTCAATTCGTCCGCACGTATTTGGTGCTTTCGCACGTCCTTTGCAGCAGCATCGGCTTTCTTTTGCAGTGCAACTTTAGCATCCTGATCTTCAACACTGTTGACAACCTCGACCAGAGAGTCACTGTGAGCCTTCTGCTCATTGATTAACTTGTCAATTCCGCCTGACTCCGCTGTCGATATGTCGCATAGACGCCGCAGAATAGCATCATCTGCTATGGAAGAGATCTCTGTCGATCGAAACAGACTCTTCACGTTACTCTGCTTTGCATCCACCTGAACCTGAAGGAGGGCCAATACTGCAGTTGCGTCAGCTATTACAGCCGTGTGCTGCTCCAAAGCAACTTCATGCTTGCGCTTGACATCCTCGGCTTCGGAGAGGGACAATGCTTGCATTTCTTCTTCCGTCGGTATCGGAATTGGCTTGCTAATTTGCAGCAACCACTCGTCAATGTCAATCGGTGCCGCCGTGCTGTCCTTCAACACTTTTTGCGACTTTGACAGCAAGTCTGCAAACACAGTCCCAGCAGCAGCAAACTTTTCCTGCAGTTTGATCACGCTCTCGACAGAGTTTTGCAACATTGCAAAAGTGCCTTTCAGTCTGTCGAGGCGCAAGATGGTTGGTGATGCATTCTGCGTCGGCCATCGTTTTATATCCTTCGCAAAATTGGCTTTGTACAGCTCAAGAGTCAGCAACTGATCTCGCAGCTCCCTCTGGGCGGCCTCTACATCGGCAGCAGCCTTCGACAAGTTGGGACACTGAGCCGGCATCTCCTCCACTGTGAGTGAAACGTCGTTTTTTGTTTCGACAATTTTCAAGCGACGTTTGCGCTCAGCGAGAGCTTGTTGCTTCTGGGCTTCTTCGGCTTGCTGTGCTTGTTCGGCGAGCTGCTGTCGTCGACGTTCGAACTCTTGAGTCTGGCGTTCTTTCTCTTCCCATGCCTCCCTGGCTTTGCGTGCCATTTCTTCTTTCTCTCGGGCAAATTTTTCCTCCATTTCACGCTTTTTGGACTCGTCCATGCCACCATCGGCAATTTGGCGCTTCAGTTCCTCAATTTGGTTCAATAATTTTGCGACCTAGCCATTCGCACCGAACACGTTCAACAGACACAACAAAAATGAGTTGATCGCGGTGCCTAAGTAAGGAAAAATGTCATGACGCACTTGTTCAGAGTTGTCGTTCTTCTTTGCAGACAGCTTGATGGCCTTTGCACGATCGGCATACTTCAAAGTACTGAGAGTTTCTGCAAAATTGTCACTTGCAGGTGACAGTGCAGCAATCATCACGGTCAACGAATTCCCTCCCAGCGACTCTTGCAACACCCGAGTCAATTTGGAGTTGCGGTATGGAACAAAATCTTTCTTTTTGGCCCCAGCATTTTTTGCAAGCGTGTTGATTACTGTGCCTAAAGTTGTCAGAGACTTGTTGATGTTCGCTCCCTCCTTCAGGCGAGCACCAGTTGCATTTGTCTTTGACGATCGCTCAGAGCCGGCAAGGTCCACCAAGTTAATCTTGGAGAAAATTTTGATCTCTTTTCCGCCCGCTGCTTCCACTGCTTCCCGCTGGTGAATTTTTAATGTAAAGATCGAGTGTGATCTTGATGACTCAGCATTCATACTGGTTGCACCCACAGAACGGTTGGTGTTGCCTTGCGAGATAATGTCTGCAATTTCACTTTCTGACTTGACTACGAGCTCATTGAGGCCATCGACGTAAACGCCACGAGCTTTTGTTTCACGGAGCATGAGGTTCTTCCGCTTTGCACCTGGCTTTGTTTTGGCCACCAACAAGTCGAAGACCTGCTCATTGTATATCTCAAAAAACGAAGCCTCAACCATGAAGTGCCTTTCTTTCCCCTGTGCCGCGTAATCCTCCCTCAACTTTTCAATCTTTTGGAACAGCTCAGCACTCATGCGTGGGATGATGCCGGGATGCTGAGCATTTCCGCTCATGGTCCAACTTTTCCCTGCACCGGTTTGACCATAAGCAAACACCGTTGCATTGAATCCCGCAAAAGCCTTCTCGAGGAGGGGGGTGACGTTGTCTTGATACACTTGATCTTGTGTCGATGTTCCATCATAAACAAAATCGAATGCGAACCGCTTTGGCGTGCTGCTCTCATTGTTGGGATCTTTCAGGACGGCTTCGTTGCCGGACGCTTGAAAAACATTGTCAACGGCACCTCTTTCAATCTCGAATTGCCGAAGCGGACGACAACGCACTGCTACTTTAATGCAGTCAGCATTTTCGCTCATCGTGCGATGATCGCGCGACTACGAAGTGACGTTTAGTACAACATCAGCTACGTGTCTGACGAAATAAAAGTATGCCAAAACACCAGATACTCAACAGGTTTCGTGCAAAAATAGGATGTTGTACTTTTCTGACCACAAGGAGGAGTTCAGTGGCTTCACAGTGTAATGGTTGTCAGGAGTCATGGACGTCTGTCTTTCCGACAAGAAAAGGTTGCACTGACACACTGTTTTTGAACCGCAAACAAGTGTATTTCGTTGATCGTCGTTGGCGCTCTTCGGTTGATCGCTGTGTGTCTTCAATTCACGGGGTTGTTGCCTGACAACGTCTCTACAACTCGAGCGGACAGTTCGTTCAATCTGCAAGCTGCAAGCTGCATGCTGTAAGCTGCAAAAGAGTCGAGTAGCACGGCGTCGGTGGTCCGGTTGGTCCGTTCCCGTGACTCCCGTGATGTTGGATGTTGCGTGTTGTGTGTTGCGTGTTACGTGTTGCGTGCCTGTGGGCCTGTGGGGTTGCTGCGCTCCAGTCCCCAGTCTCCTGTCCCCAGTCTCCAGTCCAATCCAGCCGTTTCAAGTTGTGCTCGCCGGTTGGTTGGTTGGTTGTGGTTGGTTGCTTCTTCAGCACTCTCCTTCCTTTCCTTCCTTCCTTCCTTCCTTCCTTCCTGCCTCCTCCCTGCTTCGTCTTTCGCTGCTCACTCACTCCAAATTTCATATTTTAATGGCGGTGCTCGTATAGCCTCCAGACTCACTTTCTCGCAGCCACGTAAAGTTCTATTTCATGTACTGTGTTGTACAATTACACAATTACACAATTACACACAAGGATGAGGATCAATCAACACCTCCTGCTTCCACTCAAACTCTCGGCTTCGAACGTTCACTGTGAGTCCATACATTTCACTCGCCCCCACTCTCCCGCTCTCAGTCCATACATTTCAGTCGTTCAACCGCTGCATGAGATGACTTTCGACGTGTGGCAAATATACACAGGCTACTACACCACATTAGTGGACTGTAAAATGTACAGGCTCAACATATCATGGCTGGCTCGGTTCGGCTGTCCGAGTTTTGTATGAGTTGGATGAGCCATAGTTGGTCGTTCGCCGTCAGCCAGCCAGTCAGCCAGTCAGTCAGGTTGTGAGTTGTGAGTGATGAGCGAGTGTTGGTTGGTGGTTGGTTGGTTGCTCGCTGTGGGCGGTGGGCGGTGGGCTGTGGGGCTGTGGGGCTGTGGGCTGTGGGTGGGCGGAGGCTGTGGGTGTGTGGGTGTGTGGGTGTGTGGGTGGTGTGGGTGTGTGAGTGTGTGAGTGGCAGAACGAATGAATGATGCCGTTGGCAGTGAACGACTGACTGTGAACGAACGAACGTACGAACGAACGAACGAACGAACGAGGGCTGAGTGCTGCTGTGAGTGAGTGAGTGGGCGGTGGGCGGTGGGTTGACTGAGAGTGATGCATGTATGTGGATGACAGGCAGTGACCAGTGACGACGAGTCTGAATGAAGGCTGCTGTGAGCGAGCTGTGAGTGAATGAGTGAGAGAGTGAGAGTTTGTGCAAGTCAGTGACCGTGAACTTTGTGCATGAGTGAGTGCGTGTGAGTGCGTGTGAGTGCGTGTGAGTGCGTGTGAGTGCGTGTGAGTGCGTGTGAGTGGCCTGTGCCCTGCCCTGTTCTTTGTGACTGCTGGGTGAAAGGCAGTGCGCGGCTGGGAGTGTGAGTGAGATGCTCAGTGTGTGTGTGTGTGTGTGTGTGGTTTCTGGGTGGGGACATCGCCGTTCGTTGCTGCTCACTCACAGTAAGTGAGTGAATGAGTGGGTGGGTGGGTGGGTGAGTGAAAGAGTGAGTGAGTGAGTGAAAGAGTGAGTGAGTGGGCGAGTGAGCGATTGGGCATTGAGAATACGTGCGTGCGTGCGTTGGTCAGTCAGTGAGTGTCCGTGGTTGGTGTTCGTTCCTCCTGGTTGTTGTGCTTGTGTCTTCTTCACACACCCGCTGAAGAAACACACACACAGAACACAGAACAAACGCAATTGGTCCTGCGTTGTGTTCTGCGCTGTGTTGTGTGTCGATTTGTTGTGCTTCGAGTATTCAGTGTTGTGTGTTTGGTGGCTCCGTTGGTCGGTCGGGTCACGGTCGTCATCTATTCGAAGTCATTGTATCGGTAGCGTGGCGAGGTAAGTTGTAAGCCACCGATAGAACGGGTTTTTGCGAGTGGAGGCGAACACAGTTTGGTTGCATTCGCGTCGAGTCCTGTTGTTCCTGGTGCAAAAGCACGACGAAACCACCACCTCACAGAGCCACAGCCGTTGTCTGCAACCAAAGTTGACGTTGGTGTGCGTTTTAATATTCGCGTTTTAATATTCTCGTGACGGGAAATTTGTTTAACACGTCCCCATAAATTTGTGTTTCTGTTCGCACTGTCGCGTTGATTCTGTGTGCTGTAGCTTGTGAGTCGGCAATTGCCACTGGACTAGCCATGTCACTTTATGTACGACGTTCGATCAAAGCCACAGCCACTGTGCAACGTGGTGTCTTGAATGATTTGTGGAACAAGGTGCCATTGTTTCCACCTATTGATGCACGTATGACTCGTCAAACCGGAGTTGAGTTGTGGTTGTGGTTGTGGTTGATGTAGGTTGCACCTTACATAGTGTTGGACCCCAAGCACACGTTCAGTTATTTGATCAAAACACGAAATGACAAGCCTTCTGGGCCTTATGGGGCAGCTTTGACTGACGGCAGCGTTCAAAAAGGATATCGATTCCCAGCACCAGGGTACAGTCCAATGACATTAACTTCCGCTGGTGTACTTTGCCTCTTGAGATCACTGTTCGTATTTTTGCCTTGGCCAGCAACCTGGAACATCCGTCTATCCCAGACAAAACATCAAACCGCAATTATGAAATCACGCACTACACGAGGGATACGTCACGCACAACGGAACCCGTTACTATCTTGAAGGTCGACCCAAGTCGACCATTGGCGATTGAAGGAACTGACTTTATCCCGCTCACAGACGGATCCCCTGGCAACAAGAACATTGATGTGCTCAATTACGATCAGTCCGGCCTACGCACGGTAGGCCTCGTCCTCTCTGTTGTGACAACGAGGTCATGATCGCATGAAATGTGGGTGTGAATTGTGTTTTCAAGGCCATGACGACCAGTCACGAAGCTTTGCAAGCCAGCCTTGCTGCGCTGCAACCAAACCACTTACCTGAGAGCGCGTGGGAAGGAGACGCCGAAGACATCATTCGCGAGTACACAGAAAAGGGACTCTCTCCTGTTCCAGGGCGGAGCTTTGAATGGAACGTGACGGAACAACAACGAAATCCAGTGTGGTAATACTTTGCGAGGTAGTTTTCTGTCTTCAAGTAAAAGTGCTAAAATTATACGTTGTGCGAACAACGAAGCACTCGAGAGCATGTTTGTGCCAAAGATCGACTCACTGCTGGTTGCATGTTTGAATGTTTTATATTATTTACTGACATCAAGCCCCGCGTTGGAGCTTGTGTTTCTTTGTTTCAGCTCGACCCAAGGTGTCTCGGGGAGCTGCAGTACTTACATGAATATTTACATTTACAAACTTCTTCGAAACAGTGTTCGTGTCAAAGAATCGATGAAGTCTGTTAACTTTCTTTTTCGTTTTTTGTAAAAAACGATAATTGTTTTTGTTGTTTGTGTAGCCGAAGGTTACACAGTAAAGGTCAGGGTTTCCGATGCCGGTGAAATGCCAACTGCGGTGGAGACAAAAATTCGGACGTAGTAGTCACCAGAACTCAAGCCGTTGGAGATGATGGTCGTGTAACTTGATGTACCTGCAGTGTGTTCCACAGTTATCTCACCGGAGGCCACGGCGAAGTTGCTCGAGTCTGATATATAAATCGTGTACGATTTGATTTCACTGCCACCTTCAGCAACGAGATAAGGGCATGACCCAGGATCAGAATCTGTGCCGTTGCACGGCAAGTCAAACCACGGCTGTGTCGGCGCAGACCAGGAGATCAGGGTATCACTGCCACTGGGATAAACAGCGAGGGATGTTGCTTTGCCTGGCTTTTGAAGGCTTGGTGTGACAGCTGACGGGCTGGATGCGATGGACGGGCCATAACCCATAGAATTTGCTGCTGATACCTTTACAAAATATTGGGTTGTATTGGACAGATCACTGATCGTGTAGTAGTTGTACTGAGATGCACTAACAACGACAGTGCCTTTGTTGGGAGCTTCCGCATTGCTGTTGCAAGTTGGGGTTAAATCCCATTCAATTTTGTAAAAGTCAATAGTTTCACCACCGTCATCAATAGGATCGTTGAATGACACGGTGATGGCATCGAATGATGCACTGTACACAGCCACGTTTGAGGGAGCTCCCGGTGTACGGCGTGGCACTTCAGACTCAGGTGATGTCAGCGCGACAGAGCCATACCCTTGCGAGTTCAGCGCACGAACACGAGCATAGTACGTTGTTCCGGTCTCCAACCCAGCAAAAGTGGAGGTGAAGGGAGAACCACCGCTCAGATATCGCACTGGACCTAAAAATTCGGCTTCGAAAGTATGTCCATTGACTGTAGTGGAAGTACCACTGTCGAAGGAACTGGAGCTATCTAATTCGACCATGTACTCAGTCACTGAGTCGCCACCGTCGTCCAAGGGCACGTTGAAGATCACACGAAGAGACGAATCAGAAACCACGCTCAGAACAGCCACGGTGGGAGCGCTTGCGGTAGTTTGAGGCTTTTCAGAAGTTGAGGCTACTTGCGGCAGACTGAACCCAACACTGTTGTAAGCGTATACGCGGGCTAGGTATTCTTGCCCGTTAGTTAATCCGTTGATTACGTACGAGCCGGTGCAACTTGACATGGCGGAAAGGCCATCTGCCGTTTTGGTGATGTCCACGCCAGATCCTGATGTGAGTTGCACGTCAATGTCTCTATCATCGGTGAATGTGACCGTGAACGTGAACTGCTCACTTCCAGTATTGGAGCGTTTGACCTTAACTGAGGAAATAGATGGAAGATCTTCCAGATAACTTTGCATGGAACCAACCAGTTCTGAATCACGCGAGCAACTAGCCTCAATATCGTCAGTGCAGTAGTATGTTCCACTCGTCTCATCAATCGCCATTGCGGAGGCATTGGTCGGAATTGGCAGTGTGTCTTCTCCGTCCACAGATAACACAAACTCCAAATCGGCAGAGGTGTTGGTTGTGATCACATACACTGCCTGGTATGGGAAACTCGCACAACGAATGTCATCAGAATCCATGGTGCGTTCATCATCAGTCGCGTTTTTAGTGACAGTACCTTCGAGTGCCTGCCAAAAGCATTCAGCTTCTGAAGCATCGGACGACAAAGCACACCATTCTGCCTTATACAAAAGGATGTCACTGCCCCCGTCACTGACAGGAGAAGCAAAAGACAAAACTAAGCTGTCAGGGGATCCTGTGTCAACAGATAGCGACACGTCTGTTGGTTGACCTGGTGCTTGTGCCGGCATTTGGTACGTGGCAGGTGTAGACGTCATCGGCACCCCATTGCCACGCGCATTCGTAGCAATTACGCGTGCGGAGTAAAACTCCTCAGACTCCAAATCATCCACGCTAAAAGATCGGTCTGCTGCCGACAGCGTTTCAGATGCATAAGCCAATGGCTGCTCTCCCACAACACACTCTTCGCAAATTACAGCCGCTGAAGCATTGGTGTCAATTGCGTTGTCACCATCAAATATGTACACGGTGGAGTTGAGATGCTGATCATCGACATCTATAGCCTCAACATTGCCGACGCTGGCGTCAAAGGTCACCAACCAAAATACTGGATCAGCATCAACTTCATGCACGTTCACAATCCCAATCGTGGATAAATCCTCCAGTGCCGATTTTATTCGTTCAGCTCTCTCGTCGGCGTCTGTGATATACACATACGGCGATGACGCTGATCCTGCGAATTGGAACGATAGCCAGCCACCTGGCGTATCGGATGGAGCAATCTTTTGGACCTCACCAACTCCACCATCTCGAATGCCGACGACACGTTCAGAAATTGTACAAGTCGCCGGAACAGCGTCTGTTGTCAGTGATGACGCATCGCATGTCATCGCAGGCACATTGCCTTCGTTTCCGATGAAAGAAATTTGGTAATCGAAACCCAGTGCTGTCGTGTCCTTCGTGACTTGGATCTCATCCAAACCGGCGGCATCGAAGGCGGTTAACAACCACCACCTTAAATCTTCACCAGAAATGTCGTACTCGATCGGACCAGAGTCTGTGCCTCTGTACGAGATCTCGAATGTGCCCCCGGTTGCATAGCTGAAGCTGAGAACTTGTACCTCAGCCACACTACCAACTTTCCACCATTCTGCTGTGTACGATTCGATTGCAGAACCGCCTTCGTCGAGCTGGAGGCTACTCCACGTAATCTGAGCGGTGGTGATCGGTGAATCTTGGATCAGGACCGATGTTAGTTCAACGGTGTCAACGGCACCTGGGTGCGCTGCTGGCACTGCGTATGCAATGCTTGAACTCGCTGTGCTATTTCCGATTGACGTTGTTGCAAAAGTGTTGGCGTAATACACAACACCAGAAGTCAGGTTTGTAACGTCAAATGCAATATTTCCCTCCAGCTGAGGAAGATCTTGGGCGTCATGAGAGAGGACCACCGAGTCAAGCAAGTCAGAACTTGTTCCCAAATTGAGAGAGTAAGTCGTGATGGGTGCACCTCCGGTACGAGCGGGCGGCGTAATCCAAGCACGCAGTGAGGTTGCTGAAAGTCGTCGAACTTCGACGAGCGTCGGAGCATTCGGTGCGATATCCGCAGGTACAACTGAGGAAACGGAACTCACCTCAAAGTTTTGATTAGTGGTGCCATCTATGTTCAACTGAAACGGCACATCATTCTGGGCTCCTACCCGGACAAAGTACGTCGTACCGGCCACAAGACCAGATATGATCACGTCATACTCGGAGACGGACGTATCTGGTGTATACAATGTTGACTGAGGAGAAGAAAAATCTGCCGAAGTATCGAATTGAATTTCGTACACGGTGATTGCTGATCCACCATCACTCAGTGGCGCACTCCAAAACACCTCAACCTCTTCCGCTGACACAACCTCCGCAAGAACATTGCGAGGAATGCCAGGAACGGTCATTGCAGTCTCAGAAGCAATGTTGGAAGAGTCTTCGTGTTCTCCAAAGTCGTTCATTGCGTACACACGTGCATAGTAGGTGTCTCCCGCGTTCAAATTTGTCAAATACGTGCACGACGCACAATCACGCCCAACTACCTCAATGAATGAATCACTCGGAGACAAACTCAAGTGATCGTGGCTCTGCACGGTGAGCATCTCCTGTTCGGCAGTTTGGACAAAAGTTACTTGCCATTCAAAGCCACCTGCACTGATCTCCATGTAAGAGGTTGCATCCAATTCAACAATAGTTTGAACATTGGAATCAGAACATGTTACTGTTTCCACCAAGCCTACTTCGAGCGACGACGACGCACCGACGCACACGATCTGGTCACTAATTCTGATTTCATCTCCGTGGGACAAAATCTCCGTCAAGTTCACGGAGTCAACGTTCACAACATACAGATCATTTGTCGCAGCCACAGAATAGTCAGTGGATACGAAAGAGCCAGACTTCGCAACTTCAACAGCATCAATTGAATCCAAGTTCTCTAAAGCCACCCTCATTTCGAATGCTGTTGCATTCACAGATATTGATTCCGTAGTTTCTCCAGCATAAGAAAGCTGGAATGAACCCGAGACATCACTCCTGTCAATGGAGCGCACAACCACAGTTTGTATCTGATATAAAAATTCAGCATCGTTGAAAATGGTTTCGTGAACATCAGCATCAAAAGTTGGCGATGTGGACCACTGCAAGCGGTATCCACTAACTGGGACTCCACCGTGAGAATCTGGCACTTCAAACGATACGGCAAGAGAGGTACCACTGGCATGATAACCCTTGACTTGCTCAATGATTGCAACCCCAACACCGTCACCGGTAAGCGATGCGCTGTCGACTGTGAGTGTCTCCACATCACCATCGTACGAGGATCCAGAAAATGTGGCGCACCACGTATACCCGTTCTCAGTCGTAGGGCCCGTACGATCGACTGTGACGACGCCTTCAGAATACAGCGATTGAAGTTCAACTGCCATATCTTCAGCTGTGATGTCATACGCGAGAGCTGACGTCCATCCGTCAACGAGGCCCAAAGCAAAACTACCCGCAACAGAGTTCTCAGTGATAAAGGACGTAATGTCGATCTGAGCGCCAGTCGCAACTAAACTGGGTGTGCCCGAGAGCTGAGGCATGTCCCCATCATTTATCAAGTCAGTGAAGGTGATAGTCCACGAGAATCCATACTGCTCATCAGGATCGCTCCGCGTTACGCTAACAGAAACGATTTCCGCAAAAGAATCAACAAGTGTTGTTGCCAAATTAGCTGCCGAAACATCATAAGGAATTGGATCGCTGAACTGTTGATCAAGGGCGAGAACAAATGTTCCACTAATGTAGTTAGCATTCACAGGAGTCGCCACTGTGCACTCGCCAACGCTGGTTGTGCAATTTGCAGGGTCGTAGTCAATTCCATCGACGAATGTGAAGGCATATTTTATGCCGGATCCACCGTTGAGAATTACAAGTGACACAGTTGCTTGCACACCTTGAGCCTCGAGCGCATCTTCGAGATCTGCACCGGTTGTGCCATCGACGGGAAATAAGAGAGATGCAACAGTAGTATCAGCGATATCAACTTGAATCGATACTGAAGCTGTCATGTCTGAAACAGTGATTGTCTGTTGCTCGGCAACCGAGTCAGCCGAGGTGGTAATTATTTGAATGGCATCTCGATGCTGAGCGCCGGTTTTGACGCATTGAACTTCGTCAACATGAAGTGCGACATCGAGCTCCAAGTATGATGGTGGTTCGGGGGTGGTCACAGGTGTTGTGGACACCGCAGAGGAATAAGCACAATCGCCTGATGTTGCTGCGTTGCTGGCACACACACGGAAGTATATTGGGAACCCAGTTGGAAGTTCCTCCACGGTTGCTGCTAAAGGGAGGGATCCTCGAACAAAGTCGTCAACAACGCGTAAGTTGTTCCCATTGCTCAGCTGTAGATCGGAGTGTAAGGAAGATACATCGCCTAAATTCGTTTTGAACGTCACGTGGTACATCTTACCACTGACAGTTGACGGCAACAGACTTGTAGTGTTGCCGATTCCGGAATCTGTGAGTTGCTCAACAACGGTGATAGAAGACGATTCTTCATCAATCGACGCCACTGTGTAGATTGGAGCAACAGCATACGTGGGTGCACTTGTTTGTGGGCGCAAAATTCCTTCAGAATCCACGAGGGAAATTTCGAAGTCCGTTGTATCGCCATTGATTGATACATCAGACAATGTTGCAAGTTCACCTTGCAATCTCACGATGTCGTCATCGTACATAACGATTGACGAGTTAATCATTTGCATTGAAGTGGTATTATAGTCGACACTTCCCAAAAGAATATCGGCATTCGATCCATCAAGAGCAGAGTCTACAAGCTCCATAGACGCAAATCGAATACGATCCCCGACAGATAGGTAAGAAGCGATGCTTCCCGCCTCCAAGGAGAAAGTAACGTTGTAGCCATCGACTAAATCAAAGTTTGCAGTTCCAGGAACTTGCCGATACAAGTAGTCTTCGCTTACAACACTGACGTCGCCAATAGTTTGAAGTCGATTGAGCGCAGTTTCGAGTTCACTTGCTGTTGGAACAGCTGCAAGGCTAGTTGTGCTTTCACCATCAAGTTGGAGAGTGAAGCTTCCACCGAGTTCGCGTGAACCACTAACAAGTTCAACAACATCTATGCGCGCTACTGAACCGAGCAAATTGCCTCCGTCAACGTCAAAGCTGTTCACCAGGCCGGATCCAGGAGGGAAGGTTTCGCCATTGACGGTTCCGGTGACCTTCACAAATGTGACTTGCCACTCAAAGCCTCCAATGTTGTTTGACGGCGAAACAACAACAGCATCCCACCCAGCTAAATATTCTGTTCTTGACACAGAAACGTCAATGATGGTGCTCAAAGAGCTATCGAGTGACGCTTCAAGTTCAGCTGCAGTTGCATCAAAGTCGACTTGAACAGGGCCGGACACCGAATCATCCAGATCAATTGAGAATGAACCACTTAATGGTGTGGAGCCCTGCACAATTTCTGTCTCACTTGCGTCGACATTTGACCCAGATAATGACCCAGATGACGCAGATACGACCACAGACCCCGCGCCACGAGGACTGTTGGCTTCGATTGCAAGGAAGGTGATGTCCCACGAGTGCGCACCGTAAGAGTCCACACGCGTGTGCGAAACTTCGACATGCACTCCGTCCAAGTCATTTATTGCTGTGGCCAAATCCTGCGCAGTTGCATTCCATGGTACTTGGACTGTCCCAAAAGATGCTAACGCTACGGTTACATTTCCGCGAATAACGTTTCCGTTGTTGACAAGTTGCACTGTGACACTTCCAATCTCGGAGCCCACGTTTTCAAAAGGAGTCAAAGGTGCGACCGGATCTTCAACAATTGTCATGAAAGGTACATCACCCATAGATTCTTCGTACATGTCCTGAAGGAAAGTGACAGTCCACGTAAATCCGCCGGTTGTCACGTTCACCTCACTTCGTGACACATCAACTTCGAGAACATTGCTCAATTGTTCCAATGCAGCTTTAAGCTCAGATGCTGTCGCGTACACAGAGATAGAATCTGTGGTACTTTCCACACGATCCAGGCAATCGTCGCAATCAGTTGTATTAAACAAAATAGAAAACTCCCCTCCGAGTGGTTCGGTACCTTTGCGAACTTCGTCAACCTCACACAAGGGAGAACTGTCACCATGGGTGGCAGTAGTTAGATCTGCTGTTTGACAACTGAGCGACGGAATGTCACCAACATTTATACCCCACGCAAGCGTAGCAGTATCCACGATTTGGTTCGAATCAAACGTAACAGACCATTCGAACTCGTTAGCTTGCCAATCGACCGTATGACGCGTGACAGACACGTCGCCGACACTTTCAAGAAGTTCGAGTGCAGTTTCAACCTCGGAAGCCGTGGCGTCAACTTGTAGCAAGCCAGTAGTGTAGCCGCCATATGCTAGAGCAAAGAAGCCTTGCAAGGCATTTCCTTGCTGAATGGTGTCAATGTCAAGATGCGGGTTATCTCCTTCTAAATTGTTGCTGGCGACATCCATTTCAATTACGTTTGTCAGACCTGGCGCCTCAATAAATGTCACCGTCCACGAATGACCAAAACCAGGGAGCCCATCAGAAGCAAATTGATCAAAAGGATCCGACATGCTCGTCGTGACAGAAACCGTTACATTTGCAAGAGAGTTCAGGGCATTTTCAATGTCCGTTGCGCTTGCTTGTGCATTAATATCAGTGGTCGAGACACACGAACTTGGGTAAGCGCAGACCTCGAGTTGATAAGTTCCAGCGATTTGGGCGCCATCCTCTGTGGTCACACTAAGCACGGCGCCTGTTGACGGTGTTCCAACCGCCACAATCGTGTTCGACTGCACATTTGTGATGTTGCCGAACGATGTCAAGAAAGTTACGCTCCACTTGTATTCACCACTCTTGGAAATTCCAATCCTTCCAGCAAGCGCCTCATTCGCTTCGTACGCGTCAACATCAAATTCTCCGGTAACGGAAACAGAGCCAATGCCATATACTGCTTCAAATGCAGCTTCTACGTCCTCGTCGCTCGCACTACTCGCGAACGCGATGTCGGCAAGAGCAAACTCAGAGTTGAGAATGACGGTGCCATTTAGGTAGTTGCCTGCATTCGTGGTTGTTACGATGCAAGTAGCGGCAGAGGCATCTGGATTTGTATTGAGCAAAGCAGACGAATCGCAGGACATCTGTGCAATCATGCCATCTAAGCTCAAGAATTGGACCCTATAAGTACGCGCTCCGGTTTCGACGTCGACCGACACCAGTGAGACGTTGACATCTCCAAAGTTATCAACTGCCTCCAAAGTGTCTTCCACCGATTGAATAACATCGCTTGGGTCATAAGACGCTGGTGCGTTCCATGATATTGACGCAGAGGTGCTGGACCGGGGATCACTTGGAATCGACGAAGAGCCGTCCAACCCAAGGCGGAAGCTACCTTGTATGTTGTTTCCAACCGTTGTCACCTCAATGATACCTGCTTTTGATGCACTGACTGCGGAAGCAACATTGAAACTGTAGTGGTCGTTAATTTCGAGGATGAGTAACGGCACATCGCCAGCGACGTCAGATCCAACGAAAGCAATGGAAAATACGTTTTGCCCAGAGGCCTCACTTACAACAACAACGTCTACGTCGTCGATATTTGCAAGATTTTCAAGTTGCGCTTCAATGTCGTCGGCCAATTGAGCAGCGTCAAATGACCCACTTGAATACACAACCGTAATGTCATTGGTGGTTGCCAGCAAGTTCGTTGCACACAATGTGCAGCCAGACGTCGTGTCAAAGCTGATTTGAAACACAGCCCCTTCTTGTGGAGTGCCAAAGAAAGTTAAGTTTTGTACTTCATCAATATCGGCCGCTGAAATAGTGACCAGCTGCACAGTATCTTCGTGCTCGGCCGACACATGAATTGTTTGAACTTCTTTTCTGTCGTCATCAGTTAAGACAATAGTTTGGATTTCTAAAATGGGCGCATCTGCGCGTGATGTCGTGATGTTTTGAATTTCTGCCTCGACGACGTGACCGTCTGTTGTAATAGTTTGCACCTCATCAACCTCGTCGGTTGTCGAAGTGTGCACACGCCACTCGTTGTTGACCACTTCCGTTGTTAGGCGGAGCGCCTGTACTTCCATAGAAAATTCCGAGTCATTGACTGAAAGAATAATAGCTTGTCGTTCTGGAATTGCATAAAAAGTTTCGAAACTGCTGTCCACATTCGCCCATGGGTCAGTGCTAAGTCGTCGCCTGCTTGGCGAAGTACCGCTCCCTGCGTCAGGATCACTCGTCCACTCGACGGTGAAAGATTCAACAGATTGTCCACCATCGAACTCGGGCATGCTCCATTCTACTAGCACGGATGTGCCATCTCCCAGAGGTGTGACGGCAACTCCTTCAGGAGCAAACGGAGTACGATCCATAGGCTGATAAAATTCACTGGCGTAAGCCACGTCACTGACGCCAGCAGATGTTTCTACGAATAATCGAAGGGCGTACCAACTGCCCTCGATAAGTGTTGTATTTTCAAAACCGGTCATTGCGTCACGGTACCCAATCACGGCACTTTCCATATCGCCTTCGACAACCGTCGATTCCCAAGTGGTCAAAGTTGTCACACCCACAAAAGGGTCAACTTCGGCCCATTCGACATGGTAGTACTCAATAGGCAGCCCCCCAGATCCGCCAAATGTCGAGAGATCGGACTGTGGAGCCTCCCATTCAACCAAGATTTGAACACCAGACAGAACTGTTCCGGTGATGTTGTGAACGGATCCAGGAAGTTGGTAGCTGCCAGTTGCAGTTAGTACGTCGGTAAACTCACTTTGCCCAACAGAATTAATTGCAGCAACCCGGAAGTAGTACAGAGTATCTTCCATTAAGTCTTCGACGTTAAAGTTGAATAGCCCAGAGTCATCCTCGTCGTCTGCAAAAGATGTGGACAATCCGTTGTCGAAAGTGTCCACATAGTCCCACTCAATTGTGTACGACGTAACTTCTGCTCCGCCGTTGTTATCCGGAGGTGCAAACACAACTTTAATCGACGTTGGACCGAGAACAATGAGATCCAAGTCCTCTGGGACACCCGGAATTGTTCTAGGCTTTTCTTGTTGAACTGAACTTGCTGCACCGAAACCATTATTATTGCTGGCAGCAACACGAACAAACGTTGTGACGCCCTGCTCCAACTCTTCAACCAAAAAGGACGTGACAGAAGCAGCCAGAGGAGCACTGGATCCGTATCCCACGGGTAAAGTGCCATCAACGAGTGTAGTCGAGGTTGCATAAGCGTTTTCGCCGGTCAACGTATTGTCGTAAACAAGAAGCAAATCAACGTTGCCAAATACTTCATCAAATGTGACAGTGTAGTGATATCCGCCGCTGGTTCCATCGTTTACTTCGAACATCGTCACTGAAACGCCAGAAATAGAATCAAGGTTGAGCAGCGCACTCTCCACGCTTGTTGCGGAAGTACCAGCACTCAATGGACGTGTCCACTGAGCTCCGTCCCACAGCTTGAAACTACCTCCAAGCGGATGCTCACCTTCAGTAGTGGTGTAAACGTTCAATGTGGCGTCTGCTGCAGACCATTCTGCCACAGGAGTAGCACTGAGTTGTTCAACGTCCGCCACACGGGACGCAAACGTCACTGTCCATGTGAATCCAGATTGGGAGTTGCGAACAGTGGAGGTGGACCGGGATACTTCCACCTGGCCAATGGTCGACAGTCGCTCCAGCGCATCAGCAAACTCACTCGCGGTCGCGTTGTAGCTGATAGGTATTGATGTCTCGCCCTCAAATGTCAGCTCAAAGCTGCCAAAAAAGTCGGCCGATGCAGCTGTTATCTCAACTTCCTGCACTTCTTGGGTGCCACCGTCCGCCATCATTGTAATTGATTGCTCCTCTGAAACAAAGGAGCCAGTGTACCACTCAACCAAGTATTGCTCGACGGGCGTGCCACCGTCACTCACCGGCGGATCCCAAGTCACCTGCAGCTGGTCCGTTGCGTATCCAGATCCTTCTTGCACCATCGACACAGCCACGTTAGACGGTACATCCGGCTGCCCACGTGGAAAGTTGGACGCAGTGTTGGAATAATCGCTGACTGCACCAGCATCGCTGTATGCCTGGACGCGTGCATAGTACATTTGGCCAGCTTCAAGACCAGAGAGCGTGGTGGTTTTGTAATCTGTACCTCGAACAAATTCGAAAACTGACACAGTTGCTGACGTTCCCCCAAGATTTGAAGTGTCGACTACTTTCAAAAGGGCAACATTACCCGCACCTTGTACACGCTCATGACTGAGGTGAGTAAATTGAACGGACACAACCAGTTCCTCAGTGGAATCAATGACTTTCTCGACATTGACTGAATGAATGGTGGGAACAGCTTCAAACAATGACTTAAGTTGCTGATCAGTGCTGTCAACATCAAAAGTAACTTCTGCTCCTTCGAAGCTAACAGTGACATTACCGCTAAGGGCACTTGATGCTTCGATTACAATTCTTTGAATTTCGTATGTGTAGTGGCCAGGGACGATGTCGGCTTGACCACTGGTGCTGACTGAAGATGAAACGAGTGGATTGCTGCCTTCAATATTTGTGGCATCAGTTTGAATGGCAGAAACCTGACCAGCTGGAACGGAAATTACAACAGTCCATTCAAAGCCGTTTGCGACGTCAGCCCGCGTTACAGTGATCGGGTTTTGATGGAAGTAGTGGGAACCACTGATGTCTTCTAAGGTCGTGGCAAGTTCTTCGGCTGTGACGTTCCACGCAACGTCATCAGTCACTCCACCCCACGTGATCGCAAACGTACCACCGCGGCCGTCTTCAGTGTCAAAATTCAATGAAATGACCTGTACCTCACGTACAATTTCATCCACAAATACAACAGCATCACTGAAAGAAGGTGAGGTACTCAATTCCACCCGGTATTCGACGATGTCGTCGCCTCCGTCGAAGAACGGCACCGCGTACAGCAAATCCAATGAACTGTCCGTGTACGACAATCCAAGCGTGGCAGATGTTGGGTGAGTCGGTGTTGCAGCGACTGCTGGTGTTGAAACAACTTGCGCTTGAGAAGGTACACCATATCCATGACCATTGCGAGCAGTTACAATCACGAAGTATTCAGCATCAGGCTCCAAAGCTTTGTAAGTCGCATCAAAAGCAGCCAATGCGGTGCCATCGACGAGAGTATCAACGACGACATCAAAGCCAGACCCAGAACACTGTGATACAGTTAGTTGTGGCACTGTCACAAGTTCGTATGATCCAAAAAATTTCACCGTGAAAGAACGATCAAAAGGACTACCCGTCTCGACTCCAGCTTCCGGAACCGACACTGAAACTTCATCAATGTCGTCAAGCATGCTCAACGCTGTTACAACTGCACTTGCATTTGAATCAATTGCCAAACAAGAAGTTGTGTCAGACCCAAAAGTCAGCGCAAAGCCTTCGTCTCCAACCGCGATCTCACCAGTAACACGCACGGTTTGCGTTGCTAAAGGCGCTCCAATCACGAGGGAGTTTGGCGCGACACCCCCTGGACGTCGAACACGAAGAGTAACGCCAGTTCCAGTCCATGAGTTCGGCACCGGCAAGGCGTTGAAAGTCGACAAATCTCCCTCAACAACTTTGAACATTACTTCCCATTGGTATCCGTACCAATCAGTGTCGGATCGAACAACTTCGACAAGTCCAACAGAATACAAAGCCTCAAGGGCCTCCTTCACTTCACTCTCAGATGCGTCATGGTTTAATTCCTCAGTCGCTTCGCCATTGATGACAATGTAGAACAGCCCGTCAATGTCATCTTTTTGAGCTCCAGACGAGACAACAACAGTCGAATACGTGGAAATGGTAGCTTCGGGCCCGCCCAATCGACTGCCATCAAGGAAAAATGGCTCAATTGCTCCACATGTGGCATTGAAATTCACAATCCACTCATACCCAAACCCTGCGTCACGACGGCTGACATTTAAATCGTTGCAAGTGCTGACACTTAACACCGCTTTCTGCACTTCTTCTGCAGTTGCATCAAATGCTACTGCAGCTGATTCATCGCCATTGGACCAGATAGTAAACGTTCCAGAAATGTTGTCAGCCGATTCGAATTCTGAAACAAAGGAAACCGATTGCGGGTTGCCATCAGCACAAGCCCCGACATTGACGGAGTCCAGAGTGCCGCCGCAGTATTGCATTCCATCGACAGACATGCTTCTACTTGCGACTATTGCTCCGTACTGATAGGGTGAAACACCGCTGGTGGAAGACAATGACACGACAGCCCCAACCAAATTCTCTTGATTGACCACCATGCCAGTATCTACTCCGGAAAATTTGCTGGAAAAAGTGATTTGCCACTCAACTGCTGTGGCGGACGAAGTTCGTGACACCTCAACGTTGCCAATGCCAACGATGTTGTTCACTTGAGTTGCAAGCTCAGACGCCGATGTGGTGTCTGTAATTGCCATTGTTGCTTCGCTCCCAAACACTAAACTAAACGAGCCGCTCACTCCTGTGTCAGAGAGGGGATCGGCAACTAATGTAACGTTGTGAGTTTCAGTCTGTGTTGTGCTGTCGGTGGAGAACCATTCAACCTTGTATTCGGAAATAGGGTCTCCATTGTCAATCGGAGTGCTGAACTCGACCACGATTTGCGACGACGATAATGCGACAATATTTTCAATTTCTACTTGAGCAGGAGCAACGGATGCGCTTGCTACGTTCGGAACTACGCCAAGTCCAAGTTGTTGGAGACTTGTGTCTCCAGCAATAGGGTGTAGATAGTTGCTATCGACATCGCTGGAAGATGGTCCTGTTCCGGCGGCCGTGATTGTTGCTAGAGCCACTGCATATGGTGCGCCCTCGACCAGATTTTCAATGGTGAACGTATTGTCAGGCGCAAATCCATCTGTCACTTCTTCAATAGAAACCGTCACATTCTCGGCTGCAAGCACAACCACAGGTGGGATGTTTCCCTGGTTGCCAATAAAGGTAATGGAGTACGAAGCATCCAGTCCGTTAACTTGACGGTCGACACTCACTTGTCCAATAAGAGGGTGTTGTTCAAGCAAAAACTTCATGTCTGCCTCTGTTACATCCGCATCGAACTCTAGCGCGGTCGCCGAACAGTGTCCACAGTAGCCAAAGTCACCTGAATACTTTGGTGCATACATTTCATCACACGCCGGCTGACAAAACAACAGTGAAAATGCCCCAACTTCAAAGCCAAGTGCGTCATTCGCGGCGACACTGACCAGCTGAACTTCATCCACGAAACCGCGCACAGTTGTGTGGGCTGCTGACGTCCAGTCAAGTGATGCAAAAGAGGAGTCGTGGACAACTTCGACATTGACATCAAAGTCTGTTGATGTACAATTGAGTTCAACCGTGCTCTGCGCACTTGAAGTCATTGTGACCGTCCAAGTGTAGCCACTAACATTGGTTGGGCCGGTTCGCACCACTTCAACAGATCCTATACCTCCCAGGGACTCCAATGCTGACTTAACCACTGAACTGGTGGCATCGAAATCAAATTCGACTGAGTCCAAGTCTGTCTCGATATCAAGTCCGTTCATTGTATTCACGCGTTGAACAGTTGTATTTGTCGTGGGACCAACGAATGGCCGGTCAAGATAGAAAATGCAAGTGTCAGTCGCCACCACTACAAACCACTCGTCGACCAGTTTGACTCTTTCTCCCACGGCCAAAACGTCTGACATAGCGTCGGTACCGCCGATCTGTGTCACCTGCGCGGAGCCCGATTCCACGACAACCTCAATGTCTGCAAGTATTGTGTCCAACACCCCAAAATCGGAGTATGTTACAGTAATGCTGCCTGACGTAATCTCCGAGTCGCTGCTAGACGAAATTGTCATAGTCTGCATTTCCAATTCTGAAACTTCGAGCCATGAAATGTTGTAACCAGATATAGGTGCGCCATTGACGCCGTGAGAGGCCCGATCGTAAGGTGTTTGCCACTCAACAACAATAGAACTAGGAGAGAGGCTTTGCAATTTTGCCTCAGTCGGTGGAGTTGGTCGGTCCATCGGCACCACAGCACATGTTCTTGCAGTCCCGTATTCCATTCTACAGTCCCCGGAGCTGGCAGTCCGGGATGCACCATCACCTGCTTCGTTACTCGCACTAACTCGAACGAAGTACGATGCTCCAGGAACAAGGCCGGAAATCGTGTGGTCAAACTCAATTGTATCTGACGGCCAAGTGTTCGGCACAATCACGAATCCAGCGGACTCACGCTGTGTGGCCACGCATGTTGTGTTCACATCACCGAAAGGTGTTGCACAACTTGCAACTGATGCGTCGTGGTCATGTGTTTCTGCGCACGTACTGTCAAAAGAATCAACACTATCGTATTCAATAGTGAAAAACGTTATCGCCAGGTTGTTGATTTCGTTTTCCACAAAGCTCCACTGAACTAAAAGTTCATCATCACTGCTTGTCTGTGGTGCCGACAAATCACGAACGACAGTGGTCACTTGCACAGACTCTGGGGCAACTGGTGGCAAATTGTAGGCAGTGAGAGAAGTAGTGTCTGAGAGAAGACTTCCATGTTCATCAAGTTGTGAGTCCTGCGAAAGGTATTCGTAGAAATCGCCTTGACCAAATTCGTTGACTGGAGCAACGCGAACGTAAGTTTCGACGCCCAGGTAGTCGATGACAACTGAGTAAGGATGTTGGCCTCGAACGGCTCCGAAAGCGGAGCTAGCCATTGATACGTTGGCGTCGACGGAAAACAACGGTTGAATGTGAGGAAATTGATAACGGTTGTGAAAAGCGACATTGATGTCACCCATATCCAACCGGAATAGAAGAGTGTGAATGCTGCCGGAGCAAAAGGAATCACCCACTGAGTCGTAGATGACATCCACAGAACCGAATTGTGATAGAAGTATTGCGGCCTCTGTAGAATTCGAACCACCGTCAATTTCGACACAGTCGGAACCTTGGAAGCATAAGGTTGCGGTAGCACCAGCACACTGCACAGTTTGTACAGCAGGATATCCCTGCACAATTACCTCCGCTTCCAACCCAAGTAGACCGGTACCATCAACGTCCAAGCGGCCAAACTGACTTCCACCATACAAAACGTCCGTGAAAGTCACAAGCCATGTGTGTCCCATTGAGACAATGTTTCGATTCACTTCAACACTATTAATATTTGAAAGCCCATCGAGGGCAGCCTTTAAGTCACTTGCCGACACATCCGCTGCCAGTGGGTTTGTTGTTTGCCCATCATATGTCACGGTGAAAGTGCCACTCAATTCGCTGTTGGAGTCGCAGGACGTGCTGATTGCTTGAACATCTACAACAGGGTCCGGCAGATCATGCTTGATGATCTTTTGACCCAAATTTGACGATGAGAACCCAGTCGTTGTGTCGTACTGCACAATGTAGTGGGTTGTGTCTCTTGCGTATAGAGGCTCCGCCCATTGCACAAGTATTTTCCCAGTTGTCAAAGGAGACGCGACTACCTCACGAACTCGCGATGGAGCGACTGCGACAGGTGTCAACGTGGCAGGAGTTGACGGAGTTGAAAGCCCGTACCCGTGAATGTTGTGGGCTCGTACAGCTACAGCCACCGGCGCTGCGCTGAGACTATCGATGACCACATCGGTGACCCCAACTACATGAATGGTCTCATCTTCACTCGGCGCAGACATGAGGAAGGCGTTGGTTGAAAGTAGGTCAATGTCACCCGTTTGTTGTGTGAAAGTGACAGTCCATTCAAAACCATTGCCAACAATTTCCCTCTCGACGTCAACACTTACAACTTGCCCAAGGTCTTCCAGTGCGGCTTTCATGTTACCAGGTGTGATGTCCACCGGAAGAGGAACCGTGGTTTGCATTTTGTACAGAGGCACATCAACAACACTATCGTATGTCCATGATGCCTCCACAGAGCAGTCACTGTCTGTGGCAAGTGGAATGAAGTTATCTTGTCCATCGTGTGAAATGTGCACACGATAAATTGGTCCAGAGTGCACGTCTCCAATGCGAATTCGGTCGCAAGGCTCCACCATTGTGCTTGTAATTTTATCGCCAGGAAGCAGGTCGTAATGCACAGGCGCATTGGAAATGTTGATGTACGGCGTGATATAGTTGGCATCTCGTGCAACTTGGCCTTGACCAATAGAAGTATCCATGCGGTACAGTGGCACTGACTCGAGAGCAAGTGAACCTGAGTATGATGTAGCTGTACTTGCTGACATTTCCTCACACAAGAAAAAGCCATGACTTTCCACTTCCTTGTTGTTGCAAACCGAGAATACTTCATCGCCTATTTTGACAAGATCTCCTTTGGTGATACGGTTTCGAATATCAATCGAGAGACCGGCATTGATGGAAACATAATCACCACCAGCACGGACGCTACCACAGTTACGACTTGTTTGGGAATCTGCATCACAGATCAGCGTATTAAAGGTGCCGTAAAAGTTTCCGAATGACAAGGTAAAAGTTCCACTTAGGGGTGCCTCAAACGCATCGATGGCTATCTTTTGAATGGCGTTGTCTGGCACAATTACTAAAGAGCTGGTGGAGCCAGCATGAGCGTACGTGAGTTCGAAGTAATCAACAGCATCCCCGTTTGTGGCCACATCTTGGTCGAAGGTCACTCTCAATGCATCTACATCATGTGCTAGTAACTGGATCTCATCAATTGGACCGGGGGGTCCAAACAAAGCAACTGCACTGGACTCAAGTAGTTCACCAAAACCTTTGTCATTGTGTGCCGACACTCTAGCTTGATATTCCTTCTCAATATCAAGGCCTGTTACTTCAAGGACTTGAGTATCTGCGTCAAGACTCCACGACCGATAATTATTCGGAATAACTGGGTCAACCTCCTGTTGCACGATGATTGAGCAATCGCCTTCCAAGAAGTACTCGTTGGGAAGGAAGAGCGTACTTTCCAACAATGTTGAGGACAGCCAGCAGTCTGTACTACAAAACTCATCATGGTGTTGATTTTCCTCACATGAGTATGCATTTGCGGAAGCATCAGAGCAAAATTCATCGCTTGTGAAAGTGACATTCCACGAAAAGTTTTCACTCTCAACACGAATTGCGCCAACAGATGGCATATTCTCAATCGCTTCCCAGACTTCAGCAGATGAGGCATTGTAGGGAATGCGCTGCGAAGTCGCTTTCACGAAGATCGTTTCCACTCCTGTCAGCCCTTCGTACGGACTAGCCAGTGGGATCGTCAAGTCGGTAAAGAACTCAGAGTTATTCTTCGAAACAATGTACTCATGGTCACCAATAGAAACAATGTCCCCTGGGTTCAGCAACTCTGTGAGATCGCAGTTATTTGGTTCAATAATATCACTACCGGAAACAACGGTGGCATTGCAGGTTTTGATATCTGTAGGTCCAAACGCTAAAGTGAAGTAACCAGAGCAAGACCCTGGATCCGAAACAGAGATGGACTGAACGCCGTCAACACCATCATATGGATACGCCGCATCGGCGGAATACAAATCAATTCGATAACTGTCGATGTCTGCACCATTCGAATCTGCGGAGCCGAACGAAATTTCTAGTGATGACTCACTGGTAACGGATACCGTGACGTGTGACACAGTACTTGGTTCTGCACGAGGAATCTCGTACGACGGAGACGCATTCTGAGGTTCGCCAAAGCCAATATCGGTATTTCGAGCGCTAACTCTGACATACACCGGCACGCCTGTGGTAAGGCCGGAAATCTCGAAAAAGAACAAGCAGTCCTCAACGGCTATGAATTGCACAAAAGCTGATCCATCCTGCGAGTCAAAAGTATCGACAGTATCCCACTCAACGCTGTAACCAACAATATCGCTACCACCATTGAAGTACGGCTCGTTCCATTGAACCACAAGAGATGTTGAAGATGCGACATAAAGTGTTGGCTGGCCCCAATCGAAAGAGAACACATCGTTGGAGGCGAAGTATGAGACTGGCTTGTCCGGAGCTTGGATGGGCGGGGTCATGCACGTTGGCGTTGCAACTCGCGATTTACCCCATCCCATTTGATTCTTCGCTGACACGCGGAAGCAATAGCTTTGTCCGGGTGTTAGTTCACCAATTTCAACAACATATTCTGTCGCACCTGATATATCATCCATTTCGTAAGAAGTGTAGTTTTCGGGAGCTACTCCAGCCTGCACAACGCTGACACTGACGAGCGCCGAATCATCAGATATAGTGTCGATTGGGCCGATGTCTTCAGAAAACTCAATTGTAAAGTTTCTGATACCAAGAGTTTCACTCATGACAACTTCTACCGTGCTAGCACTGAGCAGATTTTCGATGCTTGTTTTCAGTTCCGCAACTGAGATATTGGTGGATAACGTTCCCGTAGTTTCTCCTGCAAGAGTGAGGGTGAATTCACCTTCCGTGGTTGAATCTACGATGACTGATTGAATGGCGCTTACTCGTTGCAGGGAAGTTGGAGCATACTCGACACGGTATGCAGTGATAGAATCACCTCCATCAGACATTGGCACAGTGAATACAACATCGATGGTTGTGCCCAACAACTCACTACTTTCTCCTTCGTGTAATGACAGTGCAACAGTCGATGGAGGGTCAGCTTGCTGCATTGGGACACCGCTGTGAACTGAAGAAGTTTCTCCATACCCAAGGGACGTGTGTGCCGACACACGAATGTAGTACGTCGCACCCATTTCAAGTCCTTCGATGTTGAAGTACAAACTTGCTGTTTCTGGCGATGATCCCAATGTTGCATCAAACGACAGCGGTTGATTACCCAAGCTGTCCATCGTCGACGACGTGTCCCACTCAATTTTGTAGTAGTCAATGGTGGCGCCAAGGCTGTTGGCGTCAATGGGGGGCTCCCATGTGACAAACAAACTGGATGACGTGAACTCGTTGGTGGTGAAAGGGGCGCTGACCAAAACGTTCTGTGGCTCGCTTGGTAGCGCGCGGGGAATTGTTGCGTTGATGCAGTCTTCAATCCAGTCTTGGCACATTGCTTGAGCAGCGGTATCAAACCCGTACCCGCGGCTGTTAAAGCCACTCACAAAAATTTCATATTGTTCACCTGCCGTCAAATCAAGAACGGCACTTGCTTCCTCAGTTTCCAAAACCCCGGAATCTGTGAGATTTGCCACATTCGTGAATACAACAGCGTATCCAACAATTGCAGAACCGTGGTCATCACTCGGTGGTGTCCAAGTGACATTCAGCTGATCGGCTACATGCGGAACTGGCCACGCAATAACATCCAGGGGTGCACTCGGAGGAGACATGGGAACAACGGGTTGCAAGTCGGCAAGCTGAGCGGTGCCAGTACCAGCACTCGATGTTGCGCTCACACGAATGTAGTACGGTTGCCCCGGTGTTAGGTACCCTCCGTCGGTAATGGTAGCTACTGATATCAAAGGAGTCGTCACACTACCCTCAGAAACAAAGGATTCACAACCGTCTGTTTGTATCTCAATGGCGTCAAGATCCACTGCTCCAGACCACCCAGAGAAACTTAAAACGTATTCATAACCGTAATCTACCTGTCGCTGCACAACATGCACACCGCCAACCCCAAAATGATTTTCTAGTTCGGCTTTAATGGCTGCCGCGTTGTTCCACGCGACGCATGACGTTTGTGTTTCCTCAATTGTCATGGCAAATGATCCATTAAGTTCACTGAGGATCTCGAACCCTTGCCCGATCACTGTTATGACTTGAACTTCTGACCCCAATTTTGTGCTGCAGGGAGATGCTGTCGTGCAAGCAGTGTACTCACTGGCAGGATTCGCGTACGTTGTTACATCAACGTATCCAAAGTCAGTGCTTGTGAAAAGAGGGGATGTATCATATTCTATCCTGTAGGAAAGAATGTCTGAGTCATTGGTGTGTTGAGTGACGAAACCCAGCTCATTTTGCGTCGGAAATGAGTATCTAACATCGATTTGATATGGCATGCACACATCCAAGCATTCATCAGTTTCGTTGAGAGCAACAAAGTCATCGCAAATGCCCTTTCGAACTTGTTCGGTGTGCAAATTTGAATTGGCAGAACTAAAGTCAAGTCCACAACTGTATTGGACTTCAACAGTGTCGGGCTTAAACGGAATTTGGACGGACGGATTCAATGACACGGGATCTGTTGTTACGAATGGTCCAACAAATCCGTCTGCGTTAATTGCGGCAACTCGAACAAAGTATGATGTGTTGGCTTGCACGTCGACAATTTGATATTGCGTGTTGTTTGAATCAACGACGTCGAACCAAACTCCCTGTTGTCCGTAGTTTGCATATTGACTGCGTTCGAAAGAGGTGTCCAAGTCCCATTGAACAAGGTATTGCGACACTTCCGATCTGCCTTCGAATGCTGGCTCAGTCCACGTAATTCCCAGCGAGACATCGTCAACTGCACTCAACATACATTCTTGCACTCCTGTTGGAGCGGACGCATTCAGTAAGAGAGTGTCAGTGTCAGTCGACCCATCAATCAGTGCCACCACAGTTGTAGTGGAAATGGTACTGTCGTCGATGTTACCATCCTGTGACTGGTATTCGACGACATAAACGTTGCGGTTGGCGACGTTGCTTCCGAGGTCAAAGTACGAAACCGACGCTGTCGAAACGAAGCTCAGTTCTTGAATGACTTTTTGTACTTCATAGGCTGGACTGCCACAGTCGATGGAAGTCCCGTCGATGACGATTGAATCAGTGGAGCAGGAAAATAGTTGCACTTCACCGTTGCTAACGGCTGCATTTGATGGGTTGCTGTATCCATAAGGAGATCGAGCTGTGACTCTGCCAAAGTAAGTCTCTCCAGACGTCAATCCCGACTCAACGACAGCACCGCACTTTCCAACCGCATTGCACGGATTCTCGAATTCAATAGAGACGGTGGCGCTGGGATCAAATGCTGCAGATGAGCTGAGCTCTATCAAGAACGAGTTGACTCCATCTTCTTCCATGTCAGCGGGAGAACGCCACGACACTCCAACAGCTGAGTTCGTCAACGCAGACATTTGCACACTCTCTGGACTATTTGGATGACTGTGAACAGGAGTTGACAGAAAAGTTGCGTAGGACACATCTCCATAGCCCTGTTGATTTTCGGGCGTCAATCGGGCGGCATACTGCACCCCTTCACTGAGCCCTTCAATTACGAAATGAGTCGGCAACCCGCCTTTGGTTGACTCCTCTACACTGACTTTGGGGCCTGAGCCTTCAAGCATGCCAGCAAACGCGATGGTGCCAAACGATGCTGTAGCATTGTCAATGTCGGTCGAAACTAACAAACTCGGAACATCGACACTCAAATTCGAAAATTCGATGATGTATTCGACGCCAAAGTCGCCCACTGGCGGCACAGTACTCTGTTCAATGTCCACTCGTGCAACTTGGACTGAATTAATGGTAGAGAGACGTTCCAAAGATCGTTGTACATCCTCTGCGGATGCGTTGTAGCTTATCAGATGTGACACGGCACCCATGAAGGACACTCTAAAGTATCCTCGTGTGTCGGTGGCACGGCTAGCAACTTTAATCACTTGCACCTCATGTGCACCGGTGACAACTTGGCTACCAAGTGGTAACACATTGATTCCGACAGTTCCAGCATCAAAATCTGGAATTGATCCTGCTTCCAGAATTTCAACGGAGTATGACACAGTTTCACCTGAAAGAGAAATGTCTTCAATTGACATGGCTGAAACAGGCCCCGCATTAGTCAGGAACTCAACTTGCATTGTGGTGTCCGATGGTGCTGAAACTGACACTTCACCAATTGTAGGGATTTGCTGCAGCGCGGACGCAAGTTGCGTAACTGTGACTGGATGATGCAAAACTGGAGAGAAAAATCCATCGTGTTCAATTCGGTATGACCCACCCGTTGCTTGAATACTGATTTGCTGCTTGGCTGCGGCGGGAATGTTGCTGTCCCACTCCACAAGGTAGCTTGAAACAGGGCACCCTCCGTCGTTCAATGGTGCAATCCATGAAAGATTTAGCCGTGAATGCGAGACATCCGTCAAAAACACGGACTGTGCGACAGATGGGATATCGCACGCAACAGTTGTTGCAATCGCACTCGGTTCATACGGCGAGTAAGTCTCACCGACACCGTTCCACGCAGCAACTTGAACAAACATGCGTTGTCCTTCAATGTCCACATTTAGCGTCGCGCTTGCATCTTCTAACACCATATCGTCGCGATAAGCACTTTCCAACGTGGGAAGACGCCCAGTGGCAATTTCGGTCACCTCGAATTGTCCGGAAAACGAATCTTCACCGAGCGATAGCATTGGTTGATTCCCCAAGTTCGAGAGGAAGAAAATGTCATACGTGTGAGTGGACACTTCATCACTGTTGTAGTACACCAAGACATCACCGACTGATGTCAATGCCTCAAGTTTGGCTTCGACGATCAAAGCTGTGCTTCCAAGCAAAATCGACGAGGTTGATTGTCCGTTGAATCCAAGTGAAAAATAATTCGTTGTTGACTCGAAGTCACTCGGCGATAGAACAACGCGTTGATGTTCGTATCCTGCCAACCCATCGGTCAGCGTCTCAACGGCCACAATTGCGCCACCATTCAAAGATGCCTCCGATGAAAGCGTGCTTGGACACTGAGTGTTTGTCGAGGAAAAATACTGTAGATCTGTGTCTGTCGACACCTGCATTTGGACCACGTCGCCGGCATTTCCAATAAACTTGATAATCCAGCGATGGCCGTGATCCTCCACCAATCGCTCCACAGACACTTGACCAAGAGTCGAAAGTTGGTTGAGCTCGAATTCAAGGTCGGTTGCGGAAATGTCGTGGTCAAGCCAACCAGTGCATTCGCCCTCAAATTCTACTATAAATTTTCCATCCACATCATCGCTGGAGGAAGAAGTGACGATACTTTGCACCTCGTTGCTTGCATAAATTATGTCACTTGCACCTGCTAAAGCCGCACGCCAATCCATATTATCAACCTCTATTCTGTACTGAGTCACGGGTGTGCCACCGTCGTTGGCTGGTTCATCGTACGCGACAAGCAATGTAGACCGATTGACGGAAGTCACTTTGACATTCTGCGGAGAAGTGGGAGGAGCCAGTGGTGAAAGAGAGGCTGGTTCAGAGCTCGCGGCCACGACAGAAAATCCATGCTTGTTGTACGAAAATATTCGAGCAAAAACTGGAACACCTTGCTCCAGGCCGTATATTGTATGCGTGCAAGCTGATGTGGAGCACGAATCAGTGGCTGCTACGTACTCGTACGCAAACGGGTTTTCGAAAGATTCACTGGAGTCCCATTCAATTTTGTATTTGGTAATGTCGGATCCACCATCACTTTCGGGAGACATCCACAGGACTCGCAACGTTGTTCCGCTCCCAGGATTGATTAAGCGCACACTGGTCGGTACATCTGGCTTCTGAGGCGGCGGGGCCAACTCCGATGGGGAAGTTACCGTTGGGTACGACAAACCCTCCGCGTTCATGGCTGAAATTCGAGCACTGTAGAGTGTACCAACGTTCAAATTCTCAATGACGTAGTAGTGGGTGTCGCTGTTGACAGTGACGAAGCCATACTCCGCAGGCGTGCCTCCGCCAGTGGTGTTCGAAACAACAGTGGACGTGTCTGATACTAGTCCTGTGACCTGTAAGCGATCGTCTAACGAGCCTACCGACGTTGTAAACGTGACATGCCACTTTTTGTCCACGCTACTATCCTCTGTGACGTACACCGAGCGAATTGACAACAAGGCGTTAAGTTCGTTTTCAATTCTCGCGGATGTGGTGTCATTGAGGTATAAATAGTCAGTTTTCAACCCAGACATGCTGATAGTGAAAACTTCACTGACAGGAATGAAGCTCATGTCAATTGTTTGTACTTCTGGGGCAGCAATCATACCATCTCTGTATGAGTCACTTGAGTATTCGCTGTCAGAAGCCCACCACTCAACTAAGTATGACTCTACATCGCTGCCGTGAACGTTTGAGGAGTAATCCCATGAAAGAGCAAGCGCCTGGATGGAAAATTGAACGGTTGTACTTTCGTCGGCAGGCATTGTGCTCAAGGACGCTGTGGCAACAGCAGCTGGCTTGGACCGTGGCTGCAGTGACAGTGGATTTGAGGAAGCAAAGTCACCAACACCCATCACATTCTGAGCCGCAACGCGAACATAAACCGAGTTGCCTGCTTCCAAATCGGATATGGTGTGCTCATATTCCAAGAGCAAAGTATCAATTGCCAAGTGGGGTGTCGACGTGATTAGAGAATTTGCTGTGCCAGTGTACGATTTCGAAGATGCGAACTCAGCATCAGTGCTCCATTCGATGGTGAACTCTGTGATAACTGCTCCATTGTTTTCTGGTTCAACCCAATACACTTTCAAACTGTCTGCCAAGCCAGCGACACGCAGTATTGTAACTTCGAGTGGAGCGTCCGGGACGGCCATCGGTGTGAGAGAGATTGGTACACTGGGTCCTTGGCCACAAGGACCCAGCAAATGAGGGGATGCACCAGCACCTGTACCGACCGCGTTAGTTGCGGAGATTCGTACAAAGTACTCAACACCTGGAGTCAAGTCTGTAATGACGTCAGTCATAGTGACGCCGTCAACATCAAGCATGTAGTCAGAAACAACAGCCAAATTGTACTCCTCATACTCAGTGCCGTTGATGGATTTCATCAAAACAACACTGCTCCCTCCTTCCATAACTTCGGACCCTATCGACAGTTCGTCGAAATCGCCGTTGAAAGTTTCGAACACAATTGTGTACACATTGGTGAGTCCCACAGCAACGTCAACTGTGACGTCGCCAACTCCGTCGATACGTTCGAGGTAGTATTCGAAGTCATCAGCGGAAATGTTCCACTGCAGCATTGGGGTTTCGGTAGAACTGAGCACGATCAAAGTGAACAGGCCGCCATCAGATTGTAGTGTGTATTCAGTCGGTGTACCCGGCGCTGTGTACCACTCAATCATGTAGCTCTCTATCGGGGTACCACCCTCGTTGTTCGATGCTTCCCAGGATACCACAAGTGAGGACTCAGAGTTAATTTGCAAGTCAACATTAAGCGGCTCTGACGGTTTAATGCCGACGTAACGCTGTGAGTAGGGCGACTCAGCAATGGCCGTTGTGGCATAAAATAGTCGCTCTGCCGGGACAACCTCAAGCTTTTGACTCGGGCTGGACCAAGAAAGCACAATGGAGGCATCGTCGAAGTTCTCACGGAACAGTAGTTTTATTGGGTACAATGTGTCACTTGAAAGAACTGTGCTCGTAGTACCCGTGAAGGTTGACGCTTCTCCAGATTCTTCGCTGGTTGCATTGAATTGATCGATGATCAATTCATCGCCAATCCATAGTTCTGCACCGTCGTTGACATCAATTTGGAAAGTAAACACTTCGTTTTGGGTCGGCTTAATATAGCCCTCCCAAGAAATGCTGATGAGATCAATGCCATTGTCAGTGATTTTGCCAGGCCAGTAGAAGTCAATACCTGCGTCAACTCTCGTCATCACAGGATCATCAAAAAGCCATCTGTTGGAGTGATATTCTCCTGTTAAACCTCCAGGACCGGCAAGGTTTAAGTCCATCGTGTAGTCGCCGGCATCTGGCGACAGCCAAGATACATTGTACAAACCGTCGCTGATGTATTTTATTGTCGTAGTGAGTGCGTTGTCCAGTACTCCCTCAATAGAGCCTTGGAAATCGTAGCCAACATGACCAGCCGCGGTTCCATTTGGACACAGGGCGTACGCATAAATACCACTCGTCTCGCCGTTCAAGAGCGCGCCCTCCGCGTAAATGGGAGCAACGTCACCATCCACGTATGTCAGAGTCACAAACCAACTAGCAGATTCTGTGCTTGTCACTGTCACGTCATTGATGCTCGAAAGCGCCAACAGAGCATCTGCCACGTCTGACGCAGAGGCATTGTAAGCGATCTGCGTTGTCTCTTCACCACCGTAGAACAAAGTGAAAACTCCCCCATTGGCAACAATATCAATACCTTGAGTGACGTAAAGATCACAACATTCAATGGAGGAGTCATCAGTTGCCACAAGGCACGGTAAATCGCCCTCCGCAGTCTGAAACAACACTGTGTAAATCAAAGTGTCATTCATATCATTAGCAGTAACATCAATAGAAACATCACCAACTCCTTCCAACTCTTCGAGGGCTGCTGCCAAATCATTTCCACTCACGCCACAGTCCAATGTCGCAGTCGTAGCCTCACCGAATGAAAGAGAAAAAGTTCCATTCAACGGAGTAGCAACAATTTGCTTTTCCCACACCCAGTGCAGGCGATCGTCGCCTGAACGTTCCCAAGTGTCAAATATCCTGTTTGAAAACTTATCTCTAGACTCAATGGTGAAAAAGGCCTCGTACTGCGAAGTTCCGCCCGACTTGCCACCTTCAGTGTAGGTGATAGGATGGGTTTCGTCAACAACTGTTGACGCAGCCGCATCGAGAGTCGTTGGAGCAACATCACAGTTGTAAAATGAATATCCATCGACAGATGCAATACCGGAAATACCTTCGATTGGAACAATTGCAGGTAAGTTACCGAGTTGTCGAGGGACAACATTGTTGCCATCGTGTACAAGAAACTCGATTTGTATCTCACTTCCCGCACGTTCAACATCAACGACAAGTCCCGCGTCCATGAATGCGTCTCGTACCGTGTCTGCATCATCCGATTCGTCGAATGTGATGACACTGTCACGGAATGTGAGAGAGATGGAAGTTGCATTGGGAGCTAAGGTCAATGTCTGCACTTCAGTTCCAATGTCATGATGAAATGTAACCCATTCTGAGGTAGCTGGCACAACCTCGATCACTGCAATTGCATTCGTGTTAGCGGCGCCAACGAGATTGCTGCCGGACGCATCAAGTTCAAATTCAAGGCCCCGAATCAAACTTGCAAATGTGACACTGTAAATATACCCGTTCTGTACGTTTTCAGCTCGAGTGACGGAAATAGTGCCGAAGGTACCATCGCCCAAGTTCTCGAGTGCACTTTGTACGGAGAGAGCATCAGCATTCCACGCCAGTGCAGCTGAACTCAGTGAGTTGTACATCAACGTGAAACTTCCAGAACGCCCGGTTGACGCATCAAATTTAGTTTCAATTTCTAGAACCTGGAAGCTTGTCGCAAGCACAGTACCGATCGTGTGTGGCTCTGCTACTGTTGGTGTGAAGGAAACACTGTGCAGCCCGTCTTCCACGTATGTCACATCGCCATTAACGAAATCCATGTCGGTTTCACTTGTTGCGCCCGCAATATATGCAAAGGAAGCATACTGAACACGTTCTTGGTCTTCCAGTCGGTTGTTACCGTATCCATCCTTACTTTGGATGTAAAAGCTGGATTCTTGGCCGGCCTCGCCACTAACAAGGCCTTTTCCAAATAGAAAACTGAAATTTGCGTTGACGTTCCCTGGTTCGATTTCTACAATGAAAGGGCTCCCTTCGATCGATGTCACAGAACGGCCTTCTTGTTGCACGACAATAACAACTTCATTCACTTCATTTGTGCGAAGCAAAGGGTAATCCATCATGTCGGGGTACACGATCTCCCAACCGTCATCCAAAGCAATCACAGTGACATTCACACCGATCAGTGCCAACGAGTCGGATACATCTGATGCGGTCGCCTGAAATGAAATCGGGTCAGTCGACAAAACGTCATTTACGAGCGTGAATGTGCCCGTGGTGTCGGCTAAAGCACCATCTGACAAACTGATGACTTGCACTTCCTGAATACCATTGAACTGGACGGAAATGGCGTACGCTCCTCTTACTAGTGGATCAAATTCGATGGAATATGCACCTGTGCTACTGCCAACTTTGTACAAACTGGCATATTGATGGGACAGTCCTCGGTAGATGTCATCCAACGATAGTTGGGCTGGAAATGGAAGACCTTCGTCATGAATACTGAACGTTTGAGTGTCGACCTCGGTTCCATTCACACGAATAGCAATTTGATCACCAAAGTGCAAGTCGGAACTGACATCTTGACTACAGTTGGCCGTTGCGGATCCATCAGCAGCAGAGATGCATTCAATGCACAGCAACGTCCAATCTAAAGGAGTTACAAATGCGTCAACCGATCTAGGCACTCCGTCCGTCAGCTCGTCGACTCGACCTTCGCCAGCCCATCCGTCCACTCCTTGAATATCAACAATTAACTCCAAATCGCCACTACTGTACTTGAAGTTAGACGACGAATCAAATGCGTTGATCAGGAAAGTTGAGGTTTGCAGAGCTGTTCCAACGATAAGTCCGTCGCCTTCTGCTGTCGACTTTGTTGCATCAACATCGCCAGGGTAGACAAGCAAGTTAAATGGGCTTCCTTGAAGATGGGCGTCATAAAAAAGGTTGGTCGACGGAATGACAGCCGAAGATGTAGATTCACTGCTCCAAGAGAGTTGCAATGTTTGGATTTCGTCAGTAACGGCATACCAAACTTCAATTTGATACTTGGTACTACTGTTAGCAACGTCAAATGACCCACTGACTTCACTGACATAGCTGGCAGTGTTCCATTGCTCAAGTACAGTGACCCCATCAATTGTGACACGTACGTTGCCACTGGTCGTTGCGGTTAGTGTGTACAATTCGGATTGTGGGAATAAAATTGACCCGCTCCATTGTGCAGAAAATGTACCTCCTCCACCAAGAAGCAAGTCATTTGTACCGAAACTAAAACTTGATTGACCGGTCGAACCCCAGTCGTGGTCGATGACTGGGTCCACAAAAGTGAAATCACACAACGGTTCTGTCGCGGTGTGATGTGAACCTTTCTCCCAGTAGCACGCACATGAAGCGTCCACACAGTTGCTGTCGACATCATGAGCAGTAATTGGTTCTTCGAAATTGGTGCTGCGGAAGTAGGTCACTTTCAAGCCGCCGCTTCGTACAATAGTAACATCAACATCGTATTCACCAGCGACCGTGGGCATATAGTCAACGTTGAAGATTCCATTGGTTTCTGGATACTGTGCAGCAACATTGGCAGAAATTACAGTAACTTCATCCGACTGTCTTGCAAGCTCGGACGAGTACCCACTAATAGATACAAGCACATCTGTGTCACTTTCAATCTCGGGAACTACATTCAAGAACTCGTCCAACATATGCAGTTGGAACAATTGGCCATAACCTTGCTTTGCGACAGACGCAGCATCATGCCACGAGTGTGGACCGCTGACACCAGCAGGGGCGACAACGATACCAGATGAAACATCTGTGGAAATGGCGACACCATCAATAAGGATTGTGATGTTGTAGTGACCACTCACGTCCGCTGTGTACGCCACTTTGTACTGCCCGCGTGAATCGTCGACATAAGAGACACTGGCGTTCACCGCAACACCTTCAACATCAGTGGATACAACTTCGACAACTATTGAATCGAAATCGAGGCTGCCGGTGCGAGTATTGCCATCTGTCCCTGACTGATATTCATGTGACGCAATGGTTGGCTCATTTCCTGTGAGGAAATCGCCATTTGTCTCCAACAATTTCAGGTTGCCGAAACTGAGGTCAATATTGGAACCGTCGAAGGTGATTGTCCAAATTTTGCGGTCGCCAGTAAGTTGTGTTGCAACAACGGAAACAGAGTCAACGGTATTGTAGGTGTCGTACGTTGCAACAGTAAACTGTGCTAGTGCTTGGAGTGCTGCCTGCACTTCGGCACCTGTGGCATTAAATGCAATAGGCTGGGTCTCTTCGTCGTTAAATGTCAAAGTAAATGTGCCACCAGTTGCTTGCTCCACAATGACTGTTTGAACTTCGTAGCGTCGTGCATCTTTCGCCTGAATAGTAAAAGTGGACTCGATTCCTGCAACGGCAGACGTCAGCCCAGCACCTGTTGCCCAAGATGTTAACGCGTCGACTTCATTATCATCAACGATGAGAGGGAATGGACTTTCCCCCACAACCGCACCATTGGACGTCACCTGGACGTCGTATTCCCCCATTTCCCATACAGTGAAGTGCACGGGGTAGTATCCGCCAGTTGCAGGAACTGCAATAGAAGCACACGATGAACTCGATGCCGTGACAGTTTCTGGGTCCCAATTTTCGATTCCTGTCAAAAAGATGACAGAGAACACTGAACCGCTTTGAATAACATCAATTTCAGAGCCCGTCCAGCCTTTGTTCAGTAGCGCTTCAAGCGCAGGGGCTGAAATGTCACACGGAATGTCAGATATCACAGTGTCAACGTGTGTCAGGTCAAAAGTGCCTGCCACAGAACTATTGAGAGTAACTTCAACTAATGCACTTGAGGAACGAACATCGGTGCCAACGACCTCCACATAAAATGCATCATCGCTTCCGGAACCAGTGTAATAAGTTGGATTGAAGTCACCAAATCGGACGTTTTCGTACGGGTCTTTTGCCACAACGGTGAACGAATTTTGCACATGTGACGTTGCAGTGTCCTCAAAGTCGATCACTTCCGAAGTCGACGCTTGCAAAAATGTGTGAACAACTTTCACAAACTGCGGATCGCTTAGCGCTGCTGGAGATGATTGGCCATGTGAATCAGCGGTCGTGTACAATTCTTGACCATCGAACTCGACACTAACGCGGTATGTTCCTTTGATTGGAATCGAATAAGTAACTTCGTACTCACCGTTCCCCAGATCAACCACAACTCCTTTGTAGCGAACACTCTCGTCACTTGTGCTCACCAAGTGAACATCAAAGTGATCGGCATCTTTGGTCTGTGAATTGCCGTAGATGTCAAATGCATGGATGTAAAACACAGCAGGTACTCCTGCTTCCGCATCACTGAGTCCAAGACCGCTAACAGTGGTGGTTGTGTAGGATGTCAAGCCAGGTTCCACGTAGAGTTCGAAAGGACTACACTTTTGCTCAGATCCAAGGCCGCAGTATATATCTGTGCCACCCATCTGAACTCCAACAGTGTACACACCACTGACCGTTGGCGTGTAAGACACTTCATACTGCCCGTCACCCACGTACACAGCAGGCGCAGAGACACTTGTCGATCCATCTTCCGATTGAATTAGAACTTCGACCAAGTTCCCGTCAAGATCTTCGAAAAGGTAGTCTTGTGTTTTGTTGTTGCCAGAGGCGTCCTTGGCTTGGACAATGAATGATGCCTCGACGCCCGCAGTAGCTTGTGAAAGTCCTTCTCCAAAAGCTGTCGTGTGCACGTAATCTGCCGCACCGGCGATAATCGAGGTTTCAAAAGGAGATCCAGATATGTGTGTTGCGGTGAAAAGGTAGTTTTCGGGGACTACTTGTTTTGCAATGGAGTAACTCGACCACTCAAGCTGGACAAAAGCGGTGCCGCGTTCATCCTTGTACTCAATTTTTAGGTCATGATAGTTACCTTCAACAAGGTCAACACTTACCCACAACTCATCATAGACAGCAGCATCTTCCCAGTGGTCAATGACGACCTCGTGATCCAATGTGACAATGACACCTTCGTCGGCACTTACAAAAAGCGTGAAGGTCTCGGATGCTGGCCCCAACAACTTCCCTGTCCAACGAATGGTAACGTAGTCTTGCGCGGCAGACGTAATAATGTCATCACCCCAGTCAAAATCGATGGTAGGATCCACACGCACCAGCGCAGGTTCACCGTAGAACCACTGGTTGTTGAAGTATTGACCCACCAACCCTCCAACTTCGAGTTGTCGCACTGCCAATGTAAAGTCACCAGCATCTTCAACGACGTAGCTTGCTGTGTACGAGGGATTACCGGCCACCATCTCCTCCACTCTTACGACTGGATTATCACCGGTCTGCGATTCGCTGAGTCCTGTCACTATTTTATCAACACTCATTGCCACATCCGTTCCTGACATCAAACTGATGTCGTACGTCATCAAATCCAAGTCGCCGATGGCTGTTCGAAATGTAACGTACCACGAATATTGTCCATTGCCAAATCCCTCACGCCTAGTATCAACAGTGCCCACGGATTCAACGGCTTCCAACGCTGCCTTCAAATCTTCTGCAGATATATCGAATGACAGGTCCGTTGTCGACGATCCACCAAATTGAAGCATAAAAGTTCCGCCCAATGGCGTCGGTGTACCACCCATGGTTGAAATTCGTTGAACGTCGTATTTGACAGCCGATGCAACCAAAAGGTTTAAATTGCCATTTTGAGTTCGAAAAGTCACATCCCAACGAAATCCATTGTCGATGTTGACGCGCGACACTTCAACAAATCCAATTGTGTCTAAATTGTCGAGAGCTGTTTTGAAATCCTCAGCAGAGACGTCGAATGGCAGTGATTCGGTGGTCGATGACTCGTACTCAACGACAAATGACCCACTAATGGGGGAAAATCCAGCAACGACCTCTTCTGCTGCAAACATGTAGCCCGATGATGATTCATCCACTACTTCTAAAGCTGGTAAGTCTCCAACTGGAGAAGCAAATTCAATTTGGTAGAGGACACAACTCGATCCGTCATTCACCAAAACTTCAGAGAAGTCTACGGTTAAACCATACTCCTCAAATTGGGCTTCAATTGAAGCTTCGTTCACGGATCCAGTTGTCAACACAACCCCATCTTCCATCTCATAATTTCCTAACAATAGCGACAAGGAAACCGCGCCCACTGAAGAGCACGGCACGTCGACAGAGATTGTTTGGACTTCGGGTACGAAACTGGAAGCTCCAACATTAAAGATTGATTGGACTTCGGTTTCACCTTTCTCCACTTCCGACACCAAAATATCAGCGGAGCTTGTATTCAACAGCGGAAGATCTCCAAATTCTGACAGGAAAGTGACTTCAAACACGGACGCAGACGGTTGAGTAACCGACACTGACCCAATATTGTCAAGTTGCTCAAGTGCAATTTGAATATCGACCGCGGACGAGTTGAATGCAAGTAGAGATGTCGAGGCGACCCCATTGAACGAAGTTTCAAACGTGATGTAAAACTCCCCCGTATCTACTGCTGGGAGTGTGATGGACTGCACTTCTAGCAGCTGAGACTCGTAAACAGCAACACCTGCATCCGAAAGCCAATCGTGTGTGCCATCAACTACACTTGCGTCAGATGTCCACACTTCGGTGAAAAACACGTCGTTACCGCGATATTGCTCATCAATAGTAATATCTCGCACCGGATCTCCACTCGCCTTTCGGGGTTGAATTGTGAAGTGGTTTTCGAAACCATTTACATACTCTTCAACCGAAGAAATTGTGGAGCCCTCTGGAGTGGCAACAAGCAAGTCGATGTCGCCGCTTATGTCGCGAAACGTGACTGAATATTTCGTGTGCTGGCTGTCAATGTAATCAACCTCAACACCAACTGATCCAACTAATGGATACAGCGCGTCGATGATTTCGTCGGCGGTTGCAGAACCGTTAAGTGGAGCCGTGGTAATATTTGCGTACTCCAACGTGAAGTCATCTGTACCATTAATGGAGATTGTTTGCTCTTCAAAGATAACACCCGTGATGCCTGAAACGAGGCTCGACCCCACCGCTGTTGTGTAAGTTGGATTTGCACCGTCGCGCGTGTAGACGGTTGGAGACGCGGGGCTTAAGGCACCTTGTCCTTCAAGATTGATAGCCTGAGCTTTGAATGCGAGTGTTTCACCGGCAGCAACAACAAGAGATGTTAATTGACGCTGGTTTGGGTTCACGGAGCCGTCATAGACGAGGGTGGCAGCTGTGCCTTGAACTGTTTGGTCCACGGTAACTTTTGCGTTGGATCCCGTCAACCGTCCAAATGTTGGAACAATTAATGGGAGATCTCCGGCTTCTGTTTGAAAAGTAACAGCCCACTGCTTTTGACCGTGCTCCAACTCGACCTGCGACACTTCGACAATGCCAACAGTTGCTAGATTTTCGAGTGCAACCTTGATTTCTGAGGCATCGGCGTCATGAGGAAGGTGCTGTGTTTCTGAGCCGGCGAAACTGAGAGTAAAATCTCCTCCAACGTTCGGGTTTCCGTTGGATATTGTTGTGACTTCAACCGTGCCATCAACTAAAACATCATCTGTGATGGTTAAAAGCGGGATGTCTTCATTATTGGAGAATGTAATATCCCAGGACGAACTAGACGTCGAGCTGACGCTCACATTGAGGCTGCACTCACTGATGAAAGCAGCTGAAACTGCTCCGGTGTCGCTGTCATAGTCAATGGGGCCAGTAATGCATTCACCAGCCGATGTTGTAGCAAAGAGCCGGAAAGATCCATCCGATGCGTTGGTGGACACCCTTTGAATTTCTCCGTTTGGCGCGTCCAACGTCAAAGAAATGGTTTGGACCTCTTGACTGACCGTCGGAATTCCATAATCATTGTTGGCAATAACGCCGCTGTATTGATATATTTTGTATCCGGCAACCGCTCCGACACAACCACCCAAATCTACTGGAGCCGACCAACTTAATGAAATCTCATTCAAGCCAACTTCGCTAATTTCAATGGATTCAGTTGGCCAACTTGACGCCACAACGGCGGCTTGTGTTGTGAAAAATGGACTGCGCTTGCTGTCACCTGCACTGTTTGTGGCTTTGACATGAAATTTGTAATGCTGCTTCTTGGACAGTCCAGTAAAGGTTGCTGTGAGATCATTGAGGTCAGTGTGTATGTACTCTGTTGTGTTGCCGAAGCTGTCGTCGATATAAACTTTGTACTGGAAAATTTCAGCGCCGCCGTTGTCAACTGGCGCGTCCCATGCAATTGTGATGTTGGCACCGCCGAGGCCACTACTAGCGCAAGCAGTCCTTGCGTCGCGCCAAGGCATAGTTGGGGTCGATGGGACGACGGGGTCGCGTACAATGAAGGTGGATTCTTCACTAAACTCTCCAAAGCCAACTTCGTTGACCGCACGCACTTTGAATTTGTATTTGCCAGATTGCACCACCATTGGATAAATCAACTCAGTCGACAGTGTGTCGGCGTCACCACGCCCATCCCACGCTAATTGCCACTGGCCTCCAAAGCGCGTATCCAGCCAGAGTTGATATCCTGTGATGGGTGAGCCGCCCGTAACAGTTGGATGCTCCCACTCGAGCGTGATTCCACATTCCGGTGCTGCTCCCAAGAAAGAACTCACGAGTCTTGCCGGCCTCATTTTTCCAGGAACTGCGTTAGACAATGTGATTGATGATGGATTGGAGTCCAAAGGCCGACCATAGCCGCAACAGTCGGTGGTCTCTTCGTCCGACATTCCGTATTCCACCAAAGTCACGCATATCGGCGCATCATCCGGGCATGTGTTGGCCGCTGACACTCGTACGTAATACTCGGTGTTTTCTTCTAAGTTTTCAATCGTGTAAGTGAATGGAGCCCCAGCAGAAACATCCAGCAACTCATACGAGCCATAGTCACTAAACTCAGCACCTCCAGTGCCGGCGGACACCTCACTAACATCCATCGACCAACCAGAGGAGTTAACAGGACTAGCCGTCAACTCATTTAGATTTCCAATATTGCACACACTCCCGCTTTCTGTTTGCCTGCAACTCTCGAACGTGATGTACCAAGAATATCCAAGCTCTGTTGTTACTCGTTCCACTGCTACCGTTCCAATGTTATTAAGTTGCTCCAATTCCCACTTTAACTCTGCTGCGGACGCATCATATGGGAGTAAGTTTGTGGTGTACGCCATCGAACCATTGAAATATTCGGAACTGTCATATTCGACTGTGAAGTATCCATTCATGCACGGTGCGCCGTCAACAATGGATGCTACATCTGCATAAGAATTGGAACCCAAGAGGCTATCGCTATAGGTGACACCTAGAGTCTCCAAGTCACCGGCGCCAGCTGGGAAGCAACCGGGATTGGATGTAAAAGTAATCTCCCACTGGTACTCCAATTGTAGACTTAGCTGCGTGCGTACTACATCCACTGTTCCAACAGACGGCAAAGCTTCCAGCGCCGCCTTGACTGTTGTATCTGGAGCGTTGAAGTCGATGGGGTCAGTGATGTAGCCGTACAATGACAATTCGAAAAACCCTCCCAGAGAATTCCCTGCACTGGAACTTCCATCGCATGGCGCGCTTGCGTCCCCGTCCGTGCACACAATTCCGCCGGCAGAGTTGCCTCGCAACAAAGTTGGGTCAACAACAATAGATTCAATATCACCGCCATGGTGTTCACTACTAAAAGTCACGGCCCACGCTGATTCGATATCACTATCAGCAACAGAAACCGCAGCAACCGTGAAGTCTGACAATTCGAGCGTCGGTGCTTCCTGTGACAACATATCGAACACTGCTGCTTTCACATCACTGGCGGAATCATCCCAGGCAATAGGTTCCGAATTGTAGCCACGAAATTGCAGTTGAAATGATCCAGATAGTGTGGCTTCGCCAGGCACTGTCGTGACTACATCAGCAATTTTAAAACCGCCAAGGTCGCTAACATCAGTTGTCATGAGCGGTACATCTCCGGCATAGTTGGTGACGCTTTCGAACACGACCGCAATTGACACAGGGTTGTCACTGTCCGCACTGCACGCCGTTGCTCCTGAAAACGAAACGGACGCGCTGACAATGCTGTCCAAATTGCTAATTGCACTCTGAACTTCTGATTCTGACGCATCATGCTCAATGCATACGGTTGTGTATCCGTCAAAAGTGATACTAAAGCAGCCAGAGTCCGCTAAGCACGTAATAGTTTGTTCTTCATCAACGGAACCAACATCGTCTGAAAATAGTCGGATAATTTGAACTTCTGTATCTGCAGCTGAATTGTCAGTATACGTTGTCAGCACTTGGACTTCATTGTCGCTAGCTGCAGCACTGGAAATTGCCTGCTGCTCACCACGCAGTTCAGACGTATACCATTCTACGCGGTATTTGTCCACAGGCAAACCGTTTGACCATAACGGATCAGACCACGTCACCAATATTGAGGTGCTGTCTTCCACTGATATCTCAACATTCACGGGCTGTTCCGGTGCCGCGGAGGCCGGAATATTGTAAGGTGGATTTGAATTCTTGAACGGCCCGGTTCCAATTTTGTTCGTGCACGCTGCCCTGACGTAGTAGGGGACTCCGTAAAACAAGTCATCAATGACGTACGTCAAGTCATTCAAATCAGTGAGTGTTGCACTTCCCAGAGGAAGCCCACCGTTTCCCGCGTTGAAGGGTGGTGACTCCCCGTCCTGTTCGATGGATACGTCCGCGGATGGCACAGTGCCAGTCATCGATTGAACATCCGTTACAAGTAGCTCAGATGGTTCGAGTTCGGACAAAAATGTAATGTACCACGTGTACCCATTGTTGGGGTCAACATCGGATCTTTCGACACCGACGACACCAACCGTGGAGAGCCCCTCAAGCGCAAACATCATCTCTGTTGCGTCAGTGTCATAGCTCAGAAACCCTGTGCGCTGCCCGGCAAATTCAACCGAAAAGAACCCCCCCAGTACGGCCGACGTGCCATCTTCAACTTCAGCAGCTGTTAATGCAGTTGCGTCGTTTGTCGTGCCAGTAATTGGTGCAAGGTCTCCAGCGTTGTTAGAGAAAGTAATTGTAAATTCGGCGTTGCCACCAGTCTCCTCGCACGACACTGACAAAGTACCGATACTGGCGAGCGCTTCTAATTCAAGTTGCAAATCGTCAAGAGAATCACAGCCGTCAACGGCAAATTCATTGGTAGAGTAGCCGTCGAATACAAGTGACACATTTTCTGCAGCCAGTGGTATGGCTAGTAATTGGATTTCTTGCTGAGTCCCCGCCCGTGTTTCGACCACATCAACATCAGCACCCACTCCGGATAGCTGTGTCGCATCCGCAATACAATCGGGGACGTCACCGGCAAAAGTTGTGAACGACACTTCCCACGAGTAGCCACTTTGACCTGTGGGGCCAGTTCGCAGGATGGAAACTGATCCCAAGGACGGAATGTCTGTCTCGAGCGCAGCCTTAAATTCCGCTGCAGTTGCGTCATATGAAATTGTGGTACTGGCTGAATTGCACGTCAGAGTGAATGTGCCATTAATTTCGTTTCCTTGAACGTAAGCGCTGTCTGAGCACTTTTGGATGGTGTCTGCGTCGACGGCATCATCTTCACAGACGAAAACTTCGGCACCAGTGCCTGAGAGGGAGGATGTGGTGTCAAGCATAGCAACATCCCCTTCGTTTTGAGTTCCAGTAAATGTGACACTCCATGCGAAACCTCCTTGGTAGTCTACGTCGCTTCGAGACACATCAACCGATTCAATTGTTGGCAAACTTTCCAACGCAGCAATGACTTCGGCTGATGTCGCGGAAGATGAGATTTCCGAAGTCGTGGAACCGTCTAAAGACAGGAAGAAACTACCACCAATTTCATTTCCCTCAGTCGCTGTTTTAAAGTCAATCCCAGCACCTGTATGAAAGCAGAAAAAAAAAATTTGTGATGAGTTGCTCGCAGAACCATATCGACCGAGGCATGACGCAGCAGCCATGACTCACCCGTCGCCACGAGATTAGAGGTCGCAAGGCGGAGCTGCGGGACGTTTCCTTCATTTCCAATTCCAGTGAATGTAATGGACCACACATACGCATCAAAAATATTTTCCTCGACACCAAACGAAGATCTGGTAACATTGACAGAGTCAATATTTTTCATTGCCTCCAGTATCGATTTCATCGACGTCATGCTGCTGCTGTCGGGATCGGCATCAAAAGAAATCGGAGATGAAGTTTCACTGCTTCCGCCGTTGGCCGTGGTGTCAAAAGTGACCGTGAAGGTACCGGACAGTGTTTCACCCGGATTTGCATACGTTGTGATGGTCTGGACTTCGTCAACATCTGTTGCCCTTGTGTTGATAACTTTGACTTCACGCACGTCGTCTGCACTTGTTGTTATTGTTTTTATTTCATTTGGCCCCAAATCCACATCTGTCTTGATGGCTTGAATCTGGCGAACCCCCGGCTCAGTGTCATATTCTACCGTACACGACGTAATCTCGGCGCCGTTGTCGCTTTCTGGAGCAGATAGGGAGACGCGGAGTTGAGAGTCACTGTACCTCTCGACCGTTACTGTTGCTGGACTGTCTGGAACGTCGACAGCAAGCGACAACGAGAAAAGAAGGGTAAAAAAGGCAGCACGAAACATCATGTCGGTGTCCGCGTACGGACTGCGGTGAGATGCCTGCCTTCCTCGCCCAAAGTCGTGACAGCCGTGACAGTTTGAAATGCGTTAAAATAATTGCCCTTCGTAAAAGTAGTGGTGTTCCACGCGCACGAAAGAGCGTCGCTGACGAGGGGCGCTGTTAGCCCGGTCGATTTTCTCACCAAAATCCCGGCAACAGGTTTTTATGGTGCACGTGGACGTATTTCACCATTGCCCATGGGTATGCTCGTGTCACGCAATGTTTAGATGAGAACACTCCTCACCACACAGCCGAGTGCCACGACTGTGGTTCATGATCCTGAAGCTGCTGTCCCACGAGCGGCCTCCTCCCCCTCTTCAATTCTCTCCGCAGTATCGCACGGCAAGTGCACTCTCAAACAACCTCTCAGCCTCCGAAACTGCAGTGATGTTCACATTCTACTCATGTCGAACTCGCTCTCGTCTCGTGTGACCGGTTAAGGACGGTGCTTGCGACTGTGTGACAACCAACAAATCCTCTACACAACCAAACAAACAATCAACCAACCAACCAACCAAACAACAACCAACCAGCCAGTCAACCAACCAACCAACGCATCAGCAAATCAACCAACCAGCCGCTTGATAACCAACCAGCCGTCCCTTTGTCCGTCAACGGATACAATCAAAGCACACAACCCACCTCACGCTCACACCCACACACCCACATACTCACTCACTCACTCACTCACTCACTCACTCAATTCTCTCACACTCACGATGACGGCTCACACCCCCCCACATACATTCACACACACACACACACTCACGCACTCACTCACTCTCACCTCCCTGCACGTTGTGAGTTGTGAGGTGCGCTCTGTCCATGTCAATTTCCTCACTGTCATGCCCACTCACAGTCGGGCCACCGGTGGCGCGGGCCTAGCACTTGATGACTGACTGACTGGCTGGCTGACTGGTGTGTGGGTTGAAGGTTATGGGTGACGGTGATGGGCTGAGCGTTGCGGGTGGAGGATGACTGAGCGCTGGACGGCGTCCACTCACTCACTCACTGCTCACTGCTCCCAACGACATTTTTTTTGACTTGAGTCGTCTGTGATTCCATTCCACCTCACACTTCCTTCCCCTCACACTCACACTCAAATACGATTTATTTCGCCGCTTAGCATTCGTTGTTACCGTCCATCGACCCACAGCTCCCGCCCTTCCCTCCCCCACTCTTTCCTACTTCGAGTACCTTTCAGATGAGAAAATCAAAACCCTAAAAGTAAACAGTCGAAGAGTCGAAGAGTGGCCGCAATGCGCCTCACACGCAAAACAAATGCAGTGAGAGTTGGTGAGAAATCACTCAATCAACGAACGCACAAAATGCACTCACACGCCCACACACCCACAATACTCGTGCTACTCGCACTCACGCACGCACTTACACGCACTCACGCACTCACGCACTCACGCACTCACGCACTCACGATTGATCGACGGCCGTTTTTCAATAAATTTGCGCAAAGTACCCTGATTTTGGGAGGGGTTTTGTCAATAACAACAAAGCGACACACCACTGCTCATGTTTGAAGGCGGGCATGAAGGTGTTCTGGCGTTGGATTGTGTGCCCCGAAGTTGCTCTTGGGAAACCTTTAGTGATCTCTCTGTGGACGCATTGCCCTTCGAACTTGTCACTTGGGATCGAAAACTGCTTGTCGCATGCAACGCGACAAACTCTCGGACGGCAAGCGACCGACCGACATTCGCACGTTGGCGTCGTCAACGGATTTTCTGACGCTGTCGACGGACTGATTGTGCCATGGGTGGCAAAGAGGTCGCTGACAACACCTAAATATTGGGCTTAGAGCAAAATGTTTCACTTAACTTTGGTTCGAAAGCGAATCAAGTTGTACATGCGAGTGCGACGTTTGAAAAATGCCGTGTTTAGGATGAATGTAGTTGATTTCGCCGCCGGGCATGCTCCGCAGAGCATCCGCAGTTCGTTCGTTATCGTGCTTTCATTTCTAGCCATCGGGAGTGTCAGCGGCGTTGATGAGTACCGATGTCCCAATGATTGTTCTGGACATGGCCTTTGCTCGCTAAATTCAGCGTGCGATTGTTTTCAAGGGTTTGTTGGGCCTGATTGTTCTGAACGCAGTTGCCCTCATGGCGTGTCGTGGTTTACAGAACCCAATGCTAATCACCTTCGCTCGCTTGAAGACGTTGAGTGCAGCGATGGGGGTCTCTGCGATCGAAGCACGGGCCTTTGTTTGTGCCACACAGCATTCTCAGGACCTGCCTGTGAACGAATGGCTTGTGCTGGCTCCTTAAACAGAACGCATTTTGGTGCTCAAGACGACCCTTTCGTGAAAAGTGGGGGAGGGCACTTCATGGTTGAGCCGTGCAGCGGCCACGGTGTGTGTAGGACTCTCGCCGAAGCTGCCGAGCTGCGGAACGACTACAACTTAATGGTTTCTGTTGAATACACTTTGTGGGATGCGAACAAAATTCAAGGTTGCGTTTGCGATCGTGGTTGGGAAGGCTACGATTGCTCGCAGCGGCAATGTCCTTCAGGTGACGATCCCTTTACATTTGGTGTCAACGGGGTACAAAAAGTCGCTTGCGACTGCGTTGCCACAGACTGTTCTGGCTACTTCACTTTGTCTTTTAGAGGATCTGATTATGCCAGAATAGACGCAACAGCGACGGCGTCGGAATTTGAAACAGCCTTAAATGCGTTGCCTGAGCTGGGGGGCGTGGCTGTGTCGTATCATTTCGACGACAACAATGACGCGGATTCCGACGGCGTTGTTGTGGAAGCAGATTTGAGCGGCGCCTCCATTTGCAACTCAAATAGTGTTTTCGCTTTCGTAGAATTTGAGTACGATCATGGCAGCGTACCATTGCTTCGGGTAGGGACAAACTCAGTGTCGCAAGTCACCGACGCGAACATCACCATCTCTCAGTACGTCGACGATACAAAAGAGAATGTTGTGTGCAACAACCATGGACAATGCAATACTAAAGATGGAACTTGTACATGCGACGACATGTTTTTCTCTTCGGATGGTGCAGGAGGTTATGCAAGTTTTACGTCAGAAACTACGTTGTCGGAAGGAATTTCGGGTGATTGCGGCTTCACAGATTTGTATGGGCTTGATGAAGTCAGCTTCTTGGACGAGTACACTTGCCCATCTTCCACCGATCAGTCTTGTTCAGGTCACGGTCGATGCAATCTTGCCACCATGCAATGTGCTTGTTACGACGGATTTACTGGCCACGACTGTCAACATCAGTTATGCCCATTTGGGTCTGCGTGGTTTGATGAAGCATCTGCTGATGACGTCGCGCACGCCCGGACAGAGTGCTCAAATCGGGGAATTTGCAATCGTCAAATGGGCGAGTGCATGTGTCAAGAGGGATTCGTAGGCGCCGCCTGTGAAAGATTGGCTTGCCCTCAGAACAACGAAGGGCAGGAATGCAATGGATATGGCCAATGCGTCTCAATGAGATCCCTGAGCCATCGTCGACGAAATTCCCAAGGAGTGCTCGACGCCCTCGAGTATGGATCATCGTTTGACTCTGCTGATCGGTTTGTGCATGCGTCGGCTTGGGATAGCCAACACATATATGGGTGTGTATGTGATCGCGAGTATAACTCCATGGCCAGCTCCAATGAGGTCGGTATGCTGGGGTTCGATTGCTCCCAAAGGAAGTGCCGGACCGGCGTATCCGAAGCTGATCTGTCCGAGCCACTAGCATCTCAATCAGTCAGGTGCTCACTGGGAAGCGATGCGTATTTTCAACTCACATTTCGTGAGGACACCACTGCTTGGATTAGTTCCGGGGCGACGGCGGAAGAAGTGCAATTCGCCGTCGAAGATTTGGGCACAATAGGACTCGTGTCCATCAACGGGACTGGTTGCAACATCGATATTTCATTCGGAAGTGAATTGACCAACGTGCCATTGCTCCAGTACAATGTTCGCGGCACGGACTCAGACAGTGATGGATTTGAAGACGAGACTTTGGACATTACAGTTATCACTGAAGGGTCAAGAACAGAATTAGAGTGCAGTGGAAATGGTGTATGCAATAGGGACACAGGTCTTTGCGAATGTTTCTATGGGTTCACGAGTAGTGATGGGGACGGCGGCCTTGGAACCCGCGACGACTGTGGATACCTAATCCCTGAAGGAAGCTAGGCGGTGGAAACTGACGCATCACGGCAACGACATCTTTCGTAACCATTAAAATGAACTGTGTTCATGCAGAAACCCTTAATCGTTGAGGGCCTTCATTGAGGGGCTATGATCGATTTGTGGCACTATGGTAGGTTCCCGAACATCATCCTTCCATAATCTTCTTCCACAGGTCGCGTTCTCGTGCCCTTTCCCAGCCAGCAGATCGCACCACCCTATTCATACATTCCATCATGGCAACAAAGACAGCAACATTTCAATGGTTACGAAAGATGTCGTTGCCGTGATGCGTCAGTTTCGTCCGCCTAGCTTCCTTCAGGGATTAGGTCGGCGCGGTCTCCATCGTGGTGTAGGCATTCATTTGCAGGTTTCTGTTCTTTTCTTTACTCACAACTCTCTCCACTCTGACAGTTTGTCAGTTTGTGTTCGTTCGAACTTCGAACTTCGAACTTCGATCGCACCTCCCACCACCACCCACCTGCCCGCACCTCCCTCACTCCCTCCCTCCCTCCCACTGTTTGAATGTTTATGTTTGAACGACGCCACTTCTGTACAGTACTAAACTAGTTTCTTACGAATGCGTTGGAAGCCAGGATCATCTGCACATAAATGGGAGTGTAGTCATTTGTGATGGAGGTTCACAGGTTCACTGGTCGTTTGTTGGCGCTCGACAGACAGACAGACATTCGACAGTGACCAGCGAACGAGAGAGTGACCAGCGCAGCGAGCGCCAGCGTGAGCGAGGGGTGACCGCTGACCACACGCAGTCACAGTCGGTTTGCTATCTGCCGCCAGCAGTCAGTCGGTCACACTGTCAGTCAGTCACCCGCTGGCACACGCACACACACCGTCGGCGCTCAAAGCGACCTCCTCCTGCAAACTCAAATACAACCAACCAACAAACCAACGAAAACGAACGAACAAACGAACGAACAAATGAATGGACCAACGAACGACCGACGAACTTCTTCCAGTGCACAGTTCATACTGCTTTCCTAACCCAACCCAAGCAAATCGGAGGACACCACGCACAACAGCGCGACGCTTGCATCAACCCGCATCTTATGGACATGCATGTAGACTCCACCCTGCAAGGCCTCGAACGAAGTGATCAACTTCGTTGTTTGGGACAAGAGTGCGACCGCTTTTTCAACCTTGATTTTTTTTCTCCAGAATTAGGAGACAACTCCGACTTTCAACGTTGTGTAGCTGTGTCAGCAACAGTGCTACTGCCTTTCAGCCATGCTGTACGAAATTTTCCACACAACAGTCACGTTGTTGTTGGCTGTGTGCAATGTTTACCACTCCTTCAAAGTGTTGCAAGCAAATGCCTCTGAGCAAACAGTTCGCAAGGAGCTGGAGTTCTGGGGTGTTTACGTGTTGGCGTTTCTGCTGACGGAAATGCTGCGCGCGGACGCCCCGTGGTTGCAGCTTACAACTGCATTGGGCCTTGTCTGCCTCAGAGAGTTCGCAAGTGATGTTGCAGTTTTGTCCACAATCTTCGAGGCTTCAAAAACGTGCGTCAACTTTGTGGACGAACATTTAATCACTCCAAATTCCGAAAAACTGCTCGTGAAGCCTTGCACGAGACTGTTGCGGTACACTCTTGATACTGTGAAAAAGTCAAAGTCGCTTTCGAACGATGACCGAAAAGTTGCCGCAGAGTCTTTGCGGCATAGCCTGGCGGATATTCGGAAAGAAATTGTCGCCCGCGACAAGCTGCGCTTTTCTGAGCAGGCACAATCAACCGACGACGACACGGCCTTTGATGCCAACTCCCAACGGCCTCAAACTCCAGTAAAAAAGACTCCATTGACCTTAGCTTCACTGCACCGATACTTTTCACAGCACGGCATCGGCATGACGGACAGTCAAATTGCGCAGATTCTGAAAAACTACGAGAACCGCGACGACGAACTTCGCGAGAAACTCGAGGCGAAGTATCACCATCCCGTTGAGGAGCACCATGCAGCTGCTCTGCGAACGCCGCAATCCGCTCAGACAAGCAGACCGTTTGCATCGGTGGACGGCGATGACACCTTTGCACGACCTCAAACTGATAACGTTGTTCTGCGACGCAGAAAAACGACTGGGACCGTGAATTAAAATTGGTTTACTAAAAGTTACAAGCTGTACAAAGACAACCACGGATCACCGCCATAAACATGCCCTTTTGACTTGACGAGGCAATTTGCGCCTTCAGTTGTGTCGTTGTGCCCAATTTTAGGTTCTACATTTATTGTGAGCTACCTGACATCACAACGTGGATTCGCGCTGCGGATGAATAAATGTAACTCTCGGCAGAACATATCGAGGTTCATAGTCTTGGTGCCCACTTGGGGCTTCTACATGGGAAATTTAGTTCTGAAGTTTGGACAAACGGTACACTTGCGTAGCGTGAGGGGCCACAGTATATTTATCACCATTGGACGGAAAGGACCCAGTGACATTGCCCACATCTTCATGCTTCCACAGGTCACGGACAGATGCCTCCGTGGTCGACGTCCAACCGAGCTCAGTGAAGTCGACTGAGATATCAGCGTCGTTGTCAGCGGAGTTGTAGAAGGCAACTGCAACAGAGCCATCGCTGAGCACCCGTGCCCAAACTGCATCAGAGTCTGACCTGATGGGGCGCCCCTGTGGGGTCACATCCTGATTGATTGCAATGATTTCTTGGTTGAAGAGAATTTCCTTCTGCAGATCAGAAATCCAGGGAGTGCAGTTGACAGGCGGTGGCGGGCCGCAAAAGCAAACATGCGTTCCCTCTCCATCAACATTGCAAGTCACATCGTAGCCATCGCACTTGAACTCCCCACGACAACCTTGTGAGGTCCACATGGACTTTTCAGTGTCGTTGCACCCGAACGAAACGTCTTCCTCGCATTTAGATAGCGACAGTTGCTTCTCAAGACTGATCGTGCACGAGTCGTCCGCCAAACGACGTTCGGCGCGCGGGCGGAATCGCAGGCCAGCGGTTGGGATGTTTTTGTAATCCCCTTGCGTGCAGTTCATTATTGGTGTCGTCACGGTTAATGGCGAAGCAGAAATGGCCCACATGGAAAATTCGGTCTTGTACTCCTCCGCAGTCATGTTGCTCTCTTTGTTGTTGGCGTGCGCGGCCTGCTCGTAGTTTCCGGTTTCAAGCATGTCCTACAAAACATTCATCAAGGAAAAGCACGTTTAGCAGTTAAACCGGCAGCAACGGCGGCAATCTGCATGAGAACGGCTCGTACCATGTCATTCCATCCAAAAGGTTGCCCAGTTCCGTTCGGAGGAATTGCCGCAGACTCCGCGATTTGCTGCTTGGTGCTCGACCAAATGCCAGTGTGATCCCCCGACATGCGCCAACTTTGGGCGACGTCGTCTCCCCATTCCCACGGGTTCTCCAAACCCCACTCGCACATGTTGAAGTGAATGTGTCGCCCCGACGCGTTCAGCGCCTTGGACATCTCGGCGTACGTGGTCTTAATGTCCTCGCCTTCCGAGTTGCACCAGTCCATTTTCACCCAATCAACGCCCCATTCAGCCCAAACGTTTGCGTCCTGCGTCCAGTGTCCTTTGGATCCCGGGCGCCCGCCAACGCAGGTTTGAGTGCCGCCACATGTGTAGAGGCCAAAATCGAGACCTTTGCTGTGGGCATAGTCCACGACGGGTTTCATTCCGTTGGGAAAGTGATCGGTTTCTGGGTACAGATATCCCGTTTCATTGCGGCCACCTGCCCAACAATCGTCGAGATGAAAGTGGTGGTAACCAGCGTCAACAAACCCCAGTTCTACAAAGGCATCGATTGCATGTTTGACACTGTCTTCGTCACAATAGTCGAAAATAGGGTGCTCCGCGCCTGGAGCGAGCGCCACCCAGGACGACCAACCTAAAACCGGGAGCTTCGAGTTGGGGGCTCCATTGTCATACGCATGAGCGGCTCCAAACAGAGCTGCAGTCGTCGCGAAGAGCAAACGCATTGTTAAGTAGAACTTCTTGAAGAGGAAAGGACCACTGATGCCAAGAAAGAGCGATAGAACTGCTCAGTTATTGGAAACTTTTCTCAACGAGTTTCCACCAACGCCGGGCGATGCGTCGTTGTCGAAAGATACTCTCGCATGTCGTACATCCGCTTTTCAATGGCTGACGCTCAAAGGTATTCATTTCAACGACTGCTGTGTGCAATCACAACGAAGGTGCGGGACCTGCGACGCCAATCATAAATGGTGAAGAGCTTGTCGACTCATCTTTGCAGCGGGAACGGTCGCGCAGTTGTGCCTCATCTTCTCTTGTCTGATCTGATTGCGTGGCTCCCGGTCTATCAGTCCGCACTTGTCTTCCCCGTTGATCAATCTTCACTGGTTGTTGACAAGCAAGCTGACTGCTAACGGGTAGTCTCCGTATCACAGATGGTATCTTCATCAACGGAGTCGTCAACTTTCAATCTTGGACGGCAAACGAGCCGTGTATGTTGTATGTGCTTATACTTACCACCTCGACCAACCAACCAACCAACCAACCAACCAACCAACAATCACCCAACCAACTAACTGCTGGACTGCAGACTGCAGACTGCGATTGAATTGAAGACTGACTGCAGTGAGCATTGCGTGTTGCGTGGCTGCGTGGGTCAGCTGCGATCTGCGCTGCCCAAAGCCGCTTTGAATCTTGGAAGCGATCAGCGATCAACAACAAACAACAACACAGCCAACAGCAAGCAGATGGTTATCAGTACTGCTGGCTGAGAGCTGGAGTGAGTGAGTGAGTGAGTGAGTGAGTGAGTGAGTGAGTGAGCCACAACCAGACAGGAACCAGGAACCAGCAGTCAGCAGAGGGACTGGCTCATTGGGTGTGACAGTGAGGCAGTGAGTGAGTGGGTGAAGGCATTGTGCAGTGAGTGAGCTGTGAGGCGGCCTCACGGATCAGTGAGTGAACTGACTGAGAGCGAGTGCCTGCCTGACTCCTTACTCACTCACTCAC
>ENA-OWNT01000702-OWNT01000702.1-seawater-metagenome-genome-assembly--contig:-NODE-702-length-62960-cov-9.193343_pt1 | contig 62960 bp, 53 predicted proteins | sample MGYA00238136_ERZ651165 | MGnify/ENA primary metagenome ERZ651165 (study PRJEB26861, sample SAMN08777766) | seawater metagenome | isolation source: coastal seawater | place: USA: Florida | collected... | reverse complement strand
AGTAACCACCATGAAGTTCGATTGAAGTGTGATTAAGTCTATGTTTAATAAAGCTTTAATTTTTTAGATTGGAGTGGGGATATGAGTGGGTAGGCGGTTAAAGGTTACCAAAAGTATACTAATTGAAATTATTGGTGGGGTTACCACACTGAACAGAACATGCGGTTTAGCGCAGTGATTTTGTAAAGGACGTAACTTTATGGATTTAGCCAAGAAACATCCATGATGGCGTAAACCCAAGCATCACCTAGCTCAGATATGCCCCATTATTTGGTAGACCTTTACTCATTCACATCCTGTTCATGGGCTTTTGCCCTATTAAAAGTTATCCATTCTTCTCATGTTATTGGCTGTTAATCCCCGAAATGTAATACGGGGTGAAAGTCTGACTTGTACGAGTAAATTATATATGAACAATTTATACGATAGCTTGAAATTGTGATGTATTATACGCACAGCAACAATGCGCATAATACGGATTCACACTAGATGAAACTAGACCTCATTATTCAAACACAAGAACATGCCGTTGATATGAAAACGGGATTAGAAACTATATCTGGAGCATCAGAAGCAGCCCGAAGTGTTGTTGAAGCAGCTATCACTGACAAGGTATCTCATCGAAATACTACTGCCAGTAAGGTGCGTAATACAATGATGGAGTCTTTTGAGGGCTCTTATGGTTTAGTCTTTGATGTTGGAACCGAAGACCCAGAACTAAAAGGGAAAATGGCGCGAATTGGAAATGAAACAATGAGCCAAGTTATTGGCTATTTCATTTCTGAAGCTCTTTATCAGGAAAGTCCTCCACTTTCTCCTGCCGCAACAAAGGTAATTGGCAATATGTCAGAAGAGACTCAAATTAAGCTTACCGAAAAGCTTAGACGGAGCCCCCTACAAAATGCGGTTTCAGTACCAAGTTCATACGGTCACAATGTCATTCTTAAAGTACATACGGGTGAGTTCGATAGACGTGACGTAATCACGCTTTCCCAAAGGAGCAAAACGAACCTTTCCCCTCGTACTAACAAAAGGATACTTCGCTTCAAGGCTTGTATTACTAGGCTTAATATTAATACAGGCAACGGTAGATTACTGATAGAAGGCGAATCGGAGACTGTTGCGTTTGGTTTTCCATCCGCGTATAAAGAAGTCCGCATGGCTGCTAAAAAGCGATTTTCTGAGAACCTTGATTACAACAATGGTCTAACTTCAGATAAGTGGGAGTACATAGATATTGTCGCGACTACACTCAGGTTAAAAAGCGGTCACATTATCAAATATTTAATTTCTGGATTTGAGTGATCAATGAAAAATGACAATTACATCTATGTTGCAGTTATTTCTATCATCGCCGTAATTGGACTTTATTCATATCAGTTTCATAGCTACGATTTATCCAAAGACGTAGATGACTGGAACCAATTCGGGGGTTACGTTGGCGGTGTTCTTGGACCCGTACTTAGTTTTATTTCATTAGTATTGCTGATTCGTTCCCTAAATTTGCAAAACGAATCCAACATTACATTACGCGAGGAAGCTAGGTTAAACATTAAGAACGAGAAGCTACGGTCTTTTGAAACTCATTTCTTTAACCTTTTAAGTGCTCAACGTGAATCTTTTGACTATTTTAAGCTAACTATCGACGGTCAGGTGATCACTGGCGTTGAAGCGGTTCGCAAGCTAGAAGAGAAGATTATTGAGTTGAGAAATTCAAATGCTTCTGATGATGAAATCAAAAGAATGATCACGGACGCCGATTCAGATGAAAAACTCTACAACACACAGAGAGTTTTTTTCATTATATCAAAGACTATTAATCAAAAGTTATCAGATGAGAATGGCTTCAGTATAGACGTACGTAAGTCTCAGATTGAAACAATGATTAATTTTACTGAATTTTCTCAGCTACGCTTAGTACTTATATGTATGCAGTTTTTAAGCTTCAGGTCATCAACGTTGTTAAGAGAGAATAACGAGTTCTTAGCTGTTCTTAAAGATTTAAAGCTCCCGTTAGACTCTTATTAGTGAAAGCTCCCCTGGGAGCTTTTTTATTATTCATAAGTCCTGCTAGGTGTCTTGCATATCTAAGAAGCTGCTTTGAAGTTTTAATTTCTAGCTCAGATTGAATCTCAAGCAATGCGATCCCCGTAATTATCTCTTGAGGCGTTACTAACTGACCAGTTGGCAGCTCTAGCTGTTGATTTTTCATTCTAAAACCATTCCACTCATCGCAATATGATAGTTCTAACCTACTCTGGTTACGCATGAGCCTTTTACACTCTCTCGGTATTTCCTTACCTCTATCCCATTCCTTGACGGTTCTCACACTTATAAAACATAGTTCGGCTGTCTGTTTTACTGATAAACCGCATTCAAATTCACGAAAAAAGTAGTTTTTGGTCATTTCGTGATACTTCATGATTTACTCTCACTAAAGTGCAAGAGTTTATTAATTCATAAATTAATGTGATACCAGTTCTATTGAATATAAGCGCGCAAAGTGCGCACTGTACGAAGGCGTATTAACTGGCAATTTTTGCCTTATAAAAAGTTATTCATGAATTGCTAATGTTCGATTCTTAGTAACGCATTTATGTCCAAAGACGCGCCAGAACAAGCAATGTACCGTGTGTGATCACCAAGCGACTTTGTCATGTATTGTCATCTCACTATTGCTAATTGAGTGGTAAAAGCGGTCTGTGATCTCATCATTCTAGCCTGCCGTTTGGAGTGAAAGTTGCACCTTTTAGATAACTCGACAATATAGTGATCTTTATGCATATTCTAAATGGTTGTTTTGTCATTTGATCGCCCAGCAATTAGTCTGCCTTAGAGAACTTTACCTTTGTGAGGTGCATATGGCAGAGCTTGGTTACTGTTCTATTAACAACTTAAAGTTGTCTAGTAGAAGCCGGGATTCAGTTAAAAAAATTCAAAGTATTATAGAAAGTAGTCGCTTGTTTACCCTATCTTTATCGGCTGTTCCTATTCTAGATAGACATTTTTTTAGGCCGTAAGAATGCCGCCAATCAATTGATCGATATAGCCGCATATGATTGGGTGGAGTTTGGTAAGTTGGCTCAAGCTAGCGGCGACATTACAAAAAAACGGATTCGAGATATAGCTGAACCTATGACTTGGATGACACATGGAGAAGAAGGTGAGTTTTGGAGGTGCGTTAGTCGTGCTGCGCTATAGTTTATTTTTGGCATTATCGTTTTTCTATGTTTCTGGATGTGCCGCATCATTCGAAGAAAGATTTAAAAACTATGCAAATAAAATTGAGGAATGCAAAGTTATTGAACTAGAAAACTCACAGAGTTTTCCCATGACTTCTTGGTTTGTCTCGCTGAATGAGGAAGATCAGAGAAGAGTCGTGTTGTATTTGTCTATAGACAATAGAGATAATTGTTCAAAAACTGAAAGAGAGGCTTTGCGAGGCTCTGAAAGTCAGTTGTCTAAAGATCAAAAAGTACTGTTTGATGCTATGGGAGTAACAGCTAACCCAAATCATGCACAGTACATTGATGGCCTTGATTTAAAGGAAATTGAAAGGATTCAATCTTTGTACAGACTTCCGTTTGACTCAATTAAGTTAGGCGAATCTTTAGGTCTTTTAAAGTAATCAGTGGTGTGTAACCAAACAAACTGTCCGAGAATGACTTACAACACTCGGCATTATAGGTTTGAATCCAGCTTAAAGGGACAGGCTCCATAAGCCTTTCCATAAGCCGTTTTCGATGCCACTTCGAGTTGAGTTCTTGAAGAAAAAGGCCGGTGCGTTTGAATAGCATCGAACGCCACCGATTAAACTCAGCATTCCCGAAAGCAAAGCCCACCGAAAGCGGGCTTTGTTCTCTTTTAGTAACGAGAATAATAACTAGTAGTTAGCTTGAATGCTGACACCGCTATAGTTTGAGTAACCTTGAATCATGACGTGGTAGCGTCCACTTTGTGTCGCGCTGACCGTACATATTTCATTGTTACCGTATTTGAAAGGTCGGCAGTCCCATGCATTCAGTGCTGGTTTTGCACCAAAACGGAGATACAAGTCGGCATCGCCAGTACCGCCATACATCTGTACTGTCAGACGCTGTCCTGCTTCTACATCAACATAGTAAGACGCTACTTGACCAGTTGAGCCACTTAAACCGCTCACTGGCACGCCCGAAGTTAACTTCCCTTCTGGGTCAGGTGTTGGATCAGGTCCACCACAGTCTTGGCCACAATCAGCATCCGTTAAACTATAAAGCAGCTTGTTCACACTGCCTCTTGTATCCGTCACCTTTCCGCTAGTTGCGCGGCTTATTATCAAGGCCTCTACTTGGCTTGGCGACAGCGAACTGTTTTCTTGAAGATACAGTGCTGCTACACCCGCCACATGTGGCGTAGCCATCGAAGTGCCACTAATGGTTTTGTAACCACCGTCATACCATGCAGATTTGATTTGTGAGCCTGGCGCGAACACGTCCACACAACTGCCCCAGTTTGAAAAACTCGAACGTGCATCCGTGCTTGTGGTCGAGCCGACAGTCACACCTGTAGCAACGCGTGCTGGAGAGTAGTTACACGCATCGGCATTGGAGTTGCCTGCTGCTAGCATAAAGCTGACACCTGACTGAACCGCATTTTGCACCGCGCTATCGAGAGCGACAGATTGACCGCCACCTAAACTCATATTGGCAACTGAAGGTCCGGAAGCATTCGCAGCCACCCAGTCCACACCGGCGATAACACCAGACGTAGAACCCGAACCGCTACAGCTCAATACTCTCACACCGACAAGGTTGACGTTTTTCGCAACACCATACAAGCTACCGCCAATGGTGCCCGCAACGTGTGTACCGTGTCCATTACAGTCACTTGCATCTGCATCGTTATCGACAAAGTCGTACCCAGAAACCGAGCGCCCACCAAACTCAACGTGTGCATTGTTCACACCGGTATCGATAACATAAGCCGTTACCCCAGTCCCGTCAAAGTTGGCACTGTAGTTGTTATCGAGTGGCAAATTACGTTGGTCGATTCGATCTAGTCCCCAAATGGCATTGGTTTGATTTGCATCTGCCGGGACTATTGGGTCAAGCGATAGGATTCTGTCTTGCTCAATGTAGTCCACACGAGGATCAGAACGCAGATCTTGTAGCTGCTCAGGACTCAAGTTAGCGACAAATCCACTTATCGAGTGGTCAAAAACCGACTCCACTTCTATCGAATATAAACCGGACATGCGGTCTACAGACTGTTGCGTGAATTGCTCGAATTCCGGTGAGCTGCTCGCCATCATTTGCGGTTGTTGAAATACCACTATATAGCGATCTGCAATGGCGGAGTCGTTCGGTGCAAGCATTAATGTGGCAGGCAATGTGTCGGGAGCTTGTTGTAACTTTGCGCTGTCCGCAATCTCATTGGATTGTGAAAAAACGATAGAAGAATGAAAACAGAGTGCCGAAGTGATACAACAACTTAGTAGTTTCTTTAACATAACATGTTCCTTGAAATCATAGTCTTGTTGATTTTTACCTAGTACCAAACTGTCAACACGAAAACACAGACAATCAGCGTAGTTCGCTCAATACGTGCTGCAGTGACGCTACACAAGTCAAACTAGACAATAAGCAACTATATGCATAATTGAGAATGATTTACATACTCGGAAACATGATCAATAACCAAGCTTTATTGAAATTGAAATGTAAAGATTTATTTAGATTTAGAGCAAAATCCCTAAAATAGAATAATTATACACATCTGGCTTATTGCCTGTTATATGTCCTATTCTTACCGACAATTTACGCAATAAAACCTGACTATCCTTTCATTGGTCATGACTCAAATCGGTTGATAGATGTTAATATAGCCACCTGATTTCTGATGTTTTTTTTAACTCATGGCTACTATTCAAGCTCAATGGAATATGGCGTGCGGTATTGGGCGCTTTAAAAAACTCTCGCCAAGGTAACTAACCTCAATACCTTTCGATAGAGCAAATATAAGACTAATTTGTGAACAGAAAGGCCAGCTGCATTAGTTGAGGAATAGGAGGAAAAACACTTACCCATTTAAGAACTGCAATACGCCTTTGCCCCTTTTCTTGTTAGCTCTTCTACATCATTTACATCTCATAAACTTGAATTATCCCTAGTCAAATCTATCCGATTGAATTGAAAATTTAGCTTTCCTGTTGATAGCTGACTTTTTGCGGTATAGCAACACTTAATGTGCTCTAACTTATTGATTGCTAATTGAACCAATACGACTAAAAATGCATTATGTAAAAGCAAAAGACGACGATCTGTCGACTAATAAGCGTTATGCATAGTCGCCAAATTGGAGTAAATTGCACGTTCAGACTTGGTGTTTCGATGTAGAGGTAAGAATGAAGTTAGATGCTGTGTTGTGGGACTATGATGGAACTCTTGTAAACTCAGTCCCTAAGAATATTGATATTACAAAAGCTATCTTATCCGTTGTTGCACCACATTTAACTGGCGAGTTTTTGCCTAAGTATTTACGCGACGAAGAGTCGTATCATGAAGCCAACCATAGTGCTAAAAACTGGCAAGAACTTTACGTTGACTATTATGGGTTAACACATGAGGAAATGTTGATTGCTGGAGGTATGTGGGCGGAACATCAAGAAAAGAATACAACGGAAGTAATGTTGTTTGATGGCATCAAAGACGTAGTCACTCAGTTTTCTTATCTTCCTCACGGTATTTGTTCGCAGAACTCGCAAAACAATATTCGCCGCTTACTAGAGAACAATTCAATATCTGCACCTTTCAAGTCAATAGTAGGGTACAACGATGTTTCCAATAGAAATCAAAAGCCTGACGCACTTAGCGGTCTCAAGTGTATTGAATCGATTTTTGGTCATACCAACAGCCAGTGTTTAATGTATATCGGGGACCATGAAGCAGACGTAAAGTTTGCGCGTAACCTACAAACGGCAATTGGCGGAGAATCACGTGTAATTGCAGTGGCTGCAGCGTACAGCCGCTCAGTACCAGAGTCTTGGGGATGTAAACCTGATTACACGGCACGTACAGTCGATGAACTTTTTGAGATCATCGGAAAATACGCATAACAAACGACTAAAATTCCAAGATACTTACTCTAATCTATCTCGAGCGCGTTAGAACTTAAAATCTAACGCTCTTCTGTCCATAGGCGTGTTAACCAGGACATAGCTAACACATTCCCCTTCTTTGTCAGAGCTCTTGCTCGTTAGACTACAAACGTTAGCCATGAGCCGTTCAGGCTTCACCATACAGATTCTTGATTGTTTCCCTTAACCAAACAATTTTAGGGTTCTGGTTATTGCGCTTGTGCCAAATCATCGTGAATGGAATGAGTAACTTGTGCTGATATTCTTCCGCGATGGGAATAGGTAAGGCGACCAAGTTGGGGTGGAGCTGTTGACAGTATTTCTGACAATACTTTGGTGCCGTGGTGAGCATTTGGTGGCCGGGCTTTTCTGCAACAAACAGCGCTTGTTCGAAACTCGCCATGGTCAGACTAACGTTTCGGGTGTGTCCTTGCTCAGTCAGGATTTCATCCAATGCCCAACTGTCATTCTTCTCCCACGTCACATTGATATGGGCATAGCTTAAGAAAGTATCCAGATTCCACTCTTGCTTCAGGGCTGGGTGATCTTTACGGATATACACCATAGGTAAATCCGAGAACAGCACTTCGAAATTAATGAAATATGGAAGCAGCTCTAATGATTCTTTAGAGCGTGGGTGACTTTCGCGACCCGTAAAACCGATATCCACTTCACCGCGGGTAATGGCATCTAATGAATCGTAATCCCAGTTATGGAACTTCACCTTAGAGTCTGGATAGGTCTCGTGGATCCGTTTGGTCAGCTCATCGACCATAATCAGCGATAACGGTGACTCGACCCCAAGATGAAACTTAACGCCACTTGGCGCTTCATCCCCTCGGCGCGAAGCGATTTGGTTACCGATCTGCATCCAGTCAGACAAGCTCTCTTGCATGCTTGTGGCAAGAGTTGTCGGCTTCAGGCCCTGCGGCGTGTTCACAAAGAGCGGGTCATCAAACCAATCCCGCAATTTGCCCAAAGACTTGCTTACAGTAGAAGGGGTCACATTCAGTTTTTTGGCTGTTTTGGTGACACTCTGCTCTTGCAGCAATAACTGAAGAGTGAGGAGTAGGTTAAGATCAAGTCGGGCAAGAGATTTCTTCATGAGCTTCACTAACGTTCTGATATGGAAATAATAATATTAGAGAGAGTCCAATAACGCTACTAGCAACTAAGGCTATCAGCAACATCATTACCGGAGACACACCCAGCAATGCCATTAACCAGATGTATAGGGCTGACCATGACACCTGTGCAATACCAAGCATAGAGCTCGCCAAACCCGCTTTACGTGAGAACAGACTTAACGCCTGACTCATTGCCACACCAAATCCCAGAGAAAAACTCATGCTGATCAAAGCGAAGCCTAGCATATAGAGTGTCGAGCTATCGCCATTCAAGTGAGCCGCGAGAATAACGATAGCCGACACAAAGCTGGTGATTAGCGATGCAAACATCAAGGTCGTCTGTTTGAAATAGGTTAAAGCAATTGGCGCCGAAAATGAGGTTGCCATGCCTACCATCGCAAGTAGTGCCATTGCAGTTGAATACTGGCTTCTGCTAAATCCAAGCGTATCCATGACAATCATTGGTGACGTATTTACGTAGCAGAGAATGGCAGTGACACCTAATGAGGTAAAAATGATGCGCGAGATGAAAAAACGGTTAAATAACGACTCGTTCGAGTCATGATTCACATCTGGATTGACGTTGGCAGTTTTCGGTAAAGTCTCTTTCAAAACGAAGCAAGCGATGAAACCTATTGCAATCCCCATTATCGCCATGGCGGTGAACAATACTGGCCACGGAAATTTAATCATGATCAGATGGCCAACCACGGGAGCGAGTACAGGTATAGAGCAGGTAATACCGTTAAGCATTGACAGCACTTTGGCTCGCTTCTGGTCGTCTAATGTGTCGCGCAATATAGCGAAAGCCACCACATAGCAACACGAAGCACCAACACCTTGAAAGAATCGCATGACCAGGAAACTTTCGGTTGTTTCTGCCAAGCCCGCTAGTAGTGATGCAAGCGTAAAGATCACTGCTCCGCACATGGCAATAGGCTTACGTCCGAAGCGATCCGCTGCTCGTCCAACAAACACCATGGTCGATGCCATACCTGCAAGGTAGATAGAAAAGGCAATATGAAGTTGTGATTCGCTGGCAGACAGGTCATTGGCAATTTGTGGCAAAGCGACCAAGTAGAGATCTATCGCCGTGGGATAGAGTAATACAAAGGCAAAGCTGCAGAGCAGATATCGGGATACATTATGTGGTCTCATGGCTACCTGATAAACGAAGTGGGTTTACCGGGATGATATGAGACATCGACTAACTTGGCGCGTTACCTTTATGACAACAGGTATTTCCTATCGCGACATGGGTACAGTTTCTTAACGGGACAGACACCATTAAAGAAGTTTCATTTTTGAAGGGACAGACACTATAAATAATATCGGGACAGTCGCCATACATGCTGTCCAGATTCACCAGCAGTAAAGCAGTGCATTACAGTTTAGAGTCGGTAGGAGCAACTGATAGTTTCTTAACGGGACAGACACCATTAAAGAAGTTTCATTTTTGAAGGGACAGGCACTATAAATATTATCGGGACAGTCGCCATACATGCTGCCCAGATTCACCGGTAGTATAAGCAGTGCATTACAGTTTGGTCTGTAGTACTAAGTCATAGCAGGAGCCGACATTAGATGTATTCTAGGCCGGCTCCGGATCTGTTATTTACCTGGTCTATTTCGCTCGATAACGCTGATCGATATTGCTAAAAACAGAATGTCTTTAACTAAGAAAAAGTTGGTAATCAAAACACCGTCAGATACCTTCCACGTGTTTGGGGTAGTGAGCAGAAAGCTTAACGTGGCAACAAAAATAATCGATGCTGCGATGCCAGACACGTAAGCAATTTTGGCATGTTTAATACCTATGATAAGTCCAAGAGCGACAATGATTTCTGTTGCACCAATGATATTGGACACCGCTTGAACAGAAATGACGTCATATAACCAACCCATCGCAAAATGGTTTTCCACAAGTGGCTGGATAAGCTTAGCTTCGGTAGGTGTGAACTTATAGATTCCAATCCAGATTAGAACCAATGAAACCCCAAATACGCCAATAAGGTAGCCAATGTTATCTTTGTTAGAGCTTTTTTCTACAGTATGCATAAGTTAATGTTCCTCATAATCAACATGCACAAGCAGACCCACAAAGCTAAATAAAAATTTCACTGAGAACAGTTACCTAACAAAAAATTAAAGTAACAACTCCATTCTTATCATTGCAGGAGCGTTTGATCTTCAGTCTGTAAGCGATAGCTAAGCTCCATACTTCAAAGGGCAGGTACAATTAGCTGCCATAGGAAGACGCTTTTAATACGCATATTATTCCCTTGGGAACGGCATTGTTTGAATTGTATACCTACTCGTTGATTAGATACCGCTTGTTGCGGTGTGTCTCGTTAACATTAATTCAGGTAAGAAATCTAACTATCAAACAGTCAGTCAAAAACACGAGGTGCATTAAATTTAATCATAAATTCAGCACCTTAACTTGATTAACTCGATACTGTGTACCAACCTTATTTCATAAGGATAAAAGGGAACAAGTATGCAACTAACACGCGCGGTTAACAGGGATGTGATTGGCAAGGTGATGGCTCCTTCGATTCTGATTAACCTCTTATCTCTCGCCGTCCCGTTGACGGTTTTACAAATTTACGATCGAATTCTACCCAATCAAAGCTATGGCACAGCAACACTGCTTATTATTGGTGCTTGTACAGCGGTGCTATTAGAAGCTCTGATACGTTATGTACGAAGTTGGTTGCTCTCAGCGGCGGCAAGTAACACTGAGAAAGCTACTTTTGATGCACTGGTATCCTCTGTTGCTAAAGCAAAGGCAAACGATTTACGAATCTTAGGTGCTGCCGGTGTTGATAATGGCTTATCTTCTATATCGAAAGTAAGGGAATGGTATTCGGGCGGGATTGTCGCTGGTTTTATTGATGTTCCTTTTGCTGTTCTTTTTCTGGCTTTGGTCTACTACGTAGGGGATACCTTGGTTCTGGTACCGATCACTGTGTGGGGGCTTGCCAGCTTTATCGTTTGGTTGGCTTCACTGAAATCGAAAAGCTTATCTGATGTTGCCTCTGCTAAAGAAGAGCAAAGAAAAGGGTTTATGTTGTTACTCGGACAAACAGTGCAAGGTATAAAGCGCCAAGCGGTGGAGTCCAGATTATATCGCCAGTTTAAGCAAATGAATGATGCGAGATTCTTATCAAAATCGAGTGAAGAACAGCAAAATGCGTTTGCGCTGGAATTTATCCAATTAGCCTCATTGATGACATCGGTTTTGATAGTAATTTCGGGTAGCCTTTGGGTCTTAGATGGACAGCTTACAACCGGCGGTTTAGCAGCGTGTTCAATTTTGTCAGGACGTGCTGTTGCTCCTCTAAGTGCTCTTATTGGCATGCGTGTAAAGCTAAACACGATTTACGCAGCTAACCGAGCTATCAGTCAGATTCAGAACCTTCGTCAAGATACTATCGATGCTAGTAAAATAGCTGAAGTGAATTCGCTAACCGCCACTAATCTAACAGTTGAACGATATGGGAAAGCTTATACCGTCTCTTTTGAGGTGCAACGTGGCGAGATTATTCATTTATTGAGTGAAGAGCGGCATCTCGATAGTTATGTTGCTGGCGTAATTGCGGGTGTAGATGAAGCACAAAGTGGTGAGTTACTTCTAAATGATGATCCTGTTGACATCGAAGCACTGGCTTATGTTACTTCATATGTCGGGGTAAAAGGGCAGATGGTGAGCGGTTCTCTTCTTGATAACTTGTGCGGTTTTGACCCTGAACGAACCGAAAAAGCGCAACGTTATGCCCAAAAACTAGGCTTAGCGAACAAACTCGCTCAGTTGAGTGAAGGGCTAGAAACGAAAGTAGGGCACTCACTTTCAAGTCCATTAAGTATGGGAAACATTAAGCTTCTTAACTTAGCTACTCAGTTAGCGGCCCCTTCAAGTATTGTTGTTCTTGATAAACCCGATGCATCATTAGATCTAGATGGTTTAGCGGCTCTGAAGCGAGTTCTGAAAGACGAAAAAGCTCAAGGACGAATAGTTATATTGGTTTCATATCATCCAGCTCTCATTGATCTATGCGATCGACAAGTGGTGGTCAACGAACTAACGCTAGAGGGTGCAGCATGATGAATAGTTACGAGCAAGCCAGTATTTCGTTGCTGAAAAAAATGGAAGTCAGCACAAACATTCAGCTGTTTGCTAATCAATGGGTTAAGGAAAATGGTTTGTATAGCGTCGATGAGCTGTTATCACTTTTCGACAGAATTCACCTTCCATATGAGATTGCCCCTAAGCTCCTCCCTGAACATGATTCAAAGCATACGCTTGTTTTTAGTGACGATGAAAATATTGATGTTTTCGATAGGGCTGATGAGGTGACCTGCGATAAGCGCCCTGAGTTTTATTTGGTTGCTTTAGGTCTTCCTTTAGAAAAACATCCGACGGATTGGGTTGGCGAAAGATTCAACGCTTTTAAACCAGTATTATCACGCGTACTTTTGATTAGCTTTTTCACTAATCTATTTGCACTGAGCATTCCATTTATCACTATGGCAATTTATGACCATGTCATAGGGGGAGATGCTGCTCATGAATTGCCAGGCATCGCGATTGGAGCAGGCCTGCTGTTTTTTATGATGGGGTTACTGAGAACTCTGCGCAGCAGAGTATTAGTAAGTCTGACTAATAGACTGAGCAGAGAAGTCTCTCAAGCTATAGTTAAAAAGCTCCTGAACAATTCTTTTGCTCAAAATCTACAAACGACGGCCTCTAACCAACAAAACCAGATCTTACTGTCTGAGCGTGTAGCAGGCATGTTATCCGGTCCTTTAGGTGGTGCCTTATTCGACCTGCCATTCGTGCTGATATTCATTGTTGCGATCGGTATTCTAGGCGGTTGGCTTGTTCTCGTCCCGATTGTTGCTTTAGCACTTTATGCAGTGTTGGCCAAACATGCGATAGCTGTATCCCGCAGAGGTTCCATGCAGTCAACAATTGCGGGTACTAACCGACAAAATCTTATCAATGAAGTTTCTTCAAAACTGATCTATTTACGCAGCTCAGGTTTTGCAGGGCACTGGCTCAAGCGTTTTAACAAGGCGAATTTGCTTGCTTCAAAAGTTGGCTTTGAACAAGCGGTTAAGCAGCATAAATATACCTCTATGTACTATGCGATTTCTTTGTGCTCGACAATTGCTATTATGGGGCTAGGGATTGGCTTGATATTCGAAGATATCCTTAGTCCAGGAGGACTGATAGCGTCAATGATGCTGATTTCCCGTATCACGGGACCGGCACAAATGATGGCAAACAGTGCCTCAAGATTTTCCAGTTATACTCAATCCAAGCAGCAGATTAATCGATTGCTGATGCAACCGTCAGAGCGCGATTTTAGTTACCAGCATCATACTCTTCCTCGTCATGCTCCTTCTATCAAGGTTGAGCAGGTAACCTTGAGGTACCCCAAACAAACACAACCAGCGCTTTCTTCCGTGAGTTTTAATATTGAAGCAGGGGAGGTTGTTGCCATTGCTGGACCTGCTGGATGCGGTAAATCTTCTTTGTTGGAAGTATTGGCGGGTTTGCAGCTAGCGCAAAACGGAACAGTTGAACTTGAAGGCGTCAACCTTACTCAGTATGACTCACAATTGCTTCGACATTGGTGTTTTATTCGAGCTGCCTATCCAGATTTACTCTCTTTGTCAGTAAGAGAGTGGTTATCTGACGGAAACGAGGTGTCCGAGCAGAAAATGCTAGATGCACTTGAGCACGTTGGAGGTAAAGCTTGGTTCGATTCGTTGCCCAATGGACTTGATACGGTGATCAGTTCACTTACCTCTGACAGTTTGTTTGACATTCTATCAGGAACGGTTGCTCAAGTACTTATTGATGCAAAAGCGTTGGTCTATAACTACAAACTGATGTTAATGGATAACCCAGTTCCCGATTCCCACCCTAGAGCCAAGAAGGTATTTAGTGAGTTTATAAATAGCAAACGTGGTCAATCGACCGTTATTTTCACCTCTCATGACCCAGACTTAATCAAATTAGCCGATAAAGTAGTGATACTTAACGATGGTGTAGTGGTTTACGCTGGGCCCCTAGAACCCGAGACAGCAGAACAAACGACGAACAGCAAAGAGGTGTCAAATGGCTAAACACGAGTATGGCGAGTTAGTAGAATCTAAATCGACAACCAAGTTACTAGCGATAGCAACGTGGGCTGTCGCGTTATGTGTGATTATATTTGTTGTTTGGTCGCTGATGACTCAAGTTGATGAAATTGCAAAGGCTAAAGGGACAGTTATTCCCGAAGGTGAACGGCAGATTTTACAAAGTGAAATAGGCGGGAAGCTGAAACGTGTATTGGTTAAAGAGGGCGATTTAGTTGAAGCAGGTCAGGCATTGGTTGAGTTTGATGCTACGTTCCAAAGAACAACATTGGACGAGCTTAAGTCTCAGCAAGTGACTTTAGTTCTTTCCATAGAGAGAATGAATGCATTACTGGATCAAAGGGAGCCGGATTTCTCGCTCTATTCCATTGAATACCCTTCTTTGGTCAGTGAACAGCAATCCCAACTGAGCGCACAAAAGGCTTTGTATTATCAACAAAGAGTAGTATTGGAAAAAGACAGTGAGCAGATCGCTGAGCAACTTCGATCAGTGAACAAAGCGTTACCCTCCTATGAGAAGCAGTTACTGGCGACCAAGCAAGAGCTGAATATCTTAGAGAAAGGCTTTAAAGCAGGTAATATTTCTCGTTTGAGAGTACTAGAAATGAGGCAAAAGCTGGCGAGTATTGAGCAGCAAATTGCCGAGGCACGTGGTAAGCGCTCTGTGCTTGAAAGGCAGGCCGCAACAAATGAGCAGAAGATAGAGCAGTTATTGGCAGAAGCTCGGGTAAAAGTGAGCGATGAACGTTCCAAAGCGGTTTCTGACCTTTCTGCGCTTAATGCAAGAGTTCGTTCCAGTGAAGCTAAGGTATCGAATACGGTTGTGACTTCACCGCTAAAAGGTTTAGTACAGAGCGTTCCAAGCACTCAAGTCGGCGGAGTTATTCAGCCTGGAGGGACCGTGGTGGAGATTGTTCCATTGACAGGTAAGGCTGATTTTAAAGCGAAACTTTCGCCTCGAGATATTGGTTTTGTTCGTCAAGGGCAACCAGTTCGTGTCAAAGTAGATGCATTCGATTACAGTCGTTTTGGTGCGTTGCGCGGAGAAGTTGATAAGATTTCGCCAACGACGAGTCAAAATGAACGCGGCGAGATTTATTATGAAGTGGTTATCTCAGTCGATAAGCCCTACTTCCATGATGATCCTGAAAGGTTCGCCATTTTACCTGGTATGACAGGTGAAGCGGATATTACTACGGGCGAAAAGTCGGTGTTTCAGTATCTCTGGAAACCCATTTATACCAACGTGAGTGTTGCATTCGGTGAGCGCTAATTTTCCGCGCTAGTAAAAAGAAAAAGAGCAGCGACTAGCTGCTCTTTGATTTTATGATTTGGTCTCAATAGGGGTCAATAAAATTACTTGGATCAGCGTGGTCATGATGTTCATCTGGGCTGATGAGATCCTTATGTTTGCCATCATCATGTTCAACACCATGCTCGCCGGCTTGTGCGAGGTCAACGTCAGAGTTATGGGTATCAAGAGAGTGGTCTAAATTCTGATCTTGGGCGAGTACGATATCAATGTCATCGGGTAAAACGGGTTGTGGCGATGTATCAGTTGACTCAGTTGTGACTTGAAGCCCAAGTGCAGATAGGTAAGCCGCTGCTCCATGGTCAGAGTGAGAAGCATCATCGTAAGTAAAAGCCATATCAACCGACAACGGTTGGTCAATTTCTTCATCTGATTGACCGAATACTTGCTGAGGAGGTGGTGGTGGAGCTAAGGGAGACACATCAATACCAGTTAGGGTTGTCATATCAATGTGGTGTCCGCTACTTCCGTGAACTGACTGGGAATGCAAATGCAGGTGAACAGCAACTTGGGAGTTTTGTGAGCCGTCTAGGGTCAAAACAAAGGAGTCGGTTTCATCGGTGCCCGATCCATAGCTTCCCCCGCCATGGGTTTTGATTACACCAGACGATGAGCTGTAATCGTAATCCAGATGTCCAGTTTGAGGGTCAACATGAAGGGTACCAAATTGACCTTGTAGGCTAGTCACAACATGACCCCCACCAGTTAATATTCCCCAACCATTTCCGCTATGGTGCTGAGGAGGCTGTCCAACGGATGTATGAAGGTCTTGGTTACCAGGTCCGCCTGTTATGTGAGCTGGTGCGACCAAAGTTGGTACTGGCTGAGTATCAGTATGACCATTAATTACGATCTGAACTTCTTTTGAAGCGGTGCCTCCATGCCCATCTGCCACGTTAATCGTAAACTTGTCTGTGATGGTATCACCATCGTTTAGCGCATTAACATCAGGATTACCATCATTTAGTTGATAGTTCCAGGTGCGAGTTTGGTCATCATAGATAACATGACCATATTTGGGTTGGTGCTGTGCATCAATCGAAACAGACAGATGATCATTATGATCCACATCAGAGATTAGAACTGAGTCACTGATGCTGTGCCCTGAGTCTTCATCGATGGTGTGGACCGTTGTTTGGCTGGTTATTGTAGGAGCATCGTTACTCCCATGAATAGTGACTGTGATAACGTGTTTATCTCCACCTGCCCCTTGTACTTCATACTGTACTTGCTGGCTTTCGCCTTCACTAAGATGCTGTACATTGGCATTCGGGACGCTGTAGGTCCAATCGCCAGCTTTGCCTATTGAAAGAGACCCTCCGTACGGGTCGTGAATGGCATGAGCGCTATGCGTTGCATGAAAATGGTCTTGAGCTGTATCTGGGTCGGATATATTGAGTACACCAGTAGTGAAGATTGTTCTTGGGGTGTTGCCTTGGACATGCACATCCTCTGTGACGCTCCCGGTGTCTGCCCCGGAAAAAGAAGCAACGTCGTTTTTTGCAGTCAGGATAGTAGTTGCTCCTGTATGTGTGACGCCTCCGTGGGCGTCTTTCACATCATAGGTAAATTGTACATTCCCGTTGTAATCCTTATCTGGAGTGAATGTGTAAGTGCCATCGTGATTATCGCGAACCGTACCGTGGTCTGCCTGTAGGTTATCAACGGTGAGTCGACCGACATCGTTGTTATCTATGTCATGACTATGCGCGAGTAACTCCGCTTGAGTTAATGTGAGTGGACTATCTTCAGTCCCGGTTGCTAATTGAACTTGCGAGGTTACGAGCGGGTTATCATTCGAACCGTGGATGGTGACCGTAACGACCTGACTGGCACTGCCATCTTTGGAGGTGATAGTGAATGACTCAGTGAACGATTCGCCGCTACCAAGGTTCTGTACTTCCGAAGAATTGTTATCAATCGTGTAAGACCAACTCCCTGAACGGCTGACCCAAAAATGTCCTCCATGAGCAGTGGTTTCGCTGTGCGCGATAGCTTGAGCATCATCATGATCTGGGTCGTGTACACGAATAAGCCCGCCAGCATATAGCTTCGTCGGGTCACTGAAACTGGTTCTATCTTCGTATAAATTTGGATTAACAGGCAACAGGTTAGGATCAACGACTTCTAAATAGGCTTGATTATCCTCACCATGAATAGTCACAGTAATATCTTTAGTTTGTCCGTCAGAGGTTTTGACCTGAAAGTGCTCAGTAAGTGATTCGCCAGTTTTCAATTCATTGACAGCGTAATGTGCGTGATGATTACGAGCAGGATCTACGTAGTAACGGTAATCTCCATCTGGCCAGATGGTTAACACACCGACGTTCTGCGAGCCTTGAATAATATCAAACACAAACTGAGCCTTATTCTGGCTGTCAGGGTCTTGAAGCGCTAAATGACCGGAGTAATCCGAGATTCTTTGATAAGTCTTAAGTGCTTCCCCTTCAGTGAGGTCAATATTGGAGGAAACGACTTGAGCTTTGTCATCAGTGCCTATGACCGTGATCGTTGCAGTTTGTGCCGTAGCAGCACCGTGAGAGTCGGTGACCTGATAGTGGAAGATGATGGTTTCTTTTTCACCAGCGGCTAAATGCTGGAATGTTGAAGAGGTCGCATCGACTAACAATGTGTGTCCGTCTTTCGCAAAACCAACCCCAGGTGGTAATGCGCCGTTATGGCCTTGATAGTTGCACTGAATTTGACCGATCGACAGCGCATCACCTTCTTGATCTGTTGCGCCTTGTAAAAGATCCAGTTGATGATGGCTATCGCTGTCTTCTTTCACGCTATCGGTGAGTGGTGTGACAATTGGGGCATCATTTGTCCCAGTAATCGTGATGGTCAGATTTTCAGTGGCACTTGCATGATGTTCGTCGGTCACAGTTACCGGTATTGTCAGAGTTTGTACCTGACCAACTTGCAAGTGTTGGTAACTAGGGTGGCCTGGGTCAAAAGCGTAGCTGCCATCCGCGTTTAGAGTGAGTCCATCCACTCTCTGAGCAATCGAATAGGTCAACTTTGCATTATGGTCAATATCGTTGGCGATCATTTGTCCCGATAGTACTGCACCATCTTCAGTTACGGTATGATGCTGTGCTGATAACGTCGGTGCATCATTGCTACCATGGATGGTGACTTGAATGGTGAAAATAGTGCCATCTTGAGATTTGATAGTGCACTCATCGGTAATGGTTTCACCTTGGCTAAGGGTTTGAATCAAAGGTTGATGATCTTTGATGGTGTAGGTGTAATTGCCATCTTGCTGTAGAAGGACATGTCCACCGAGTTTGGTGTCGTAGCCTATGCCCTGATAGGTTTGCGAACCTAGGTTAATATCAAACTGAGCTTCACCTTTATCTGGATCCACTATATTAAGCTTCCCATCAAAATGAAGGTTGTCGTGGGTATCAATGTAACTGCGATCTTCAGTGACCCCTGCTTGATGCTGATCAGAAATCGCGTAGCTAATATGTGCATTGTCGGGCGTTGGCGTTAACGTCAGGGATGCCCCTGTTGGCGTTGTACCTCCATGGGCATCTTTGACGTCATAAAGGAAATGGACGGGACCGTTATAATCTTTGTCGGGGGTAAAGGTGTAAGTACCGTCTTGATTATCAAGAATGGTCCCATGGTCTGCACGTAGATTAGCGATGCTAAGCTTACCAGCATCATTAGTATCTACATCGAGACTGTGCGAAAGTAATTCAGCCTGAGTAATGGTTTGCTGTAAGTCTTCTTTTCCTGAGTTAAGCTGAACTTGGCCCGAAACATACGGTGAGTCATTATCACCATGTATGGTAATTACAATGTCGTGGGTAGTTCCATCAGCGCTACGAATAGTGATTGTGTCGGTGAGTTGTTCACCATTGCCCAAAGCGTCAATTTTCCTTCCGACAGGGCTGTTACCAACGTCTGCGTAGTAACTCCAATTACCGTCTTGTTGGAGTATTAATCGCCCGTACTGACCAAAGTACTGATAGTGGGGGGCATTGTTATCGAAGTGCGCTTCCCCAGAATCTTGGTCTATGACCGTTAGTTTTCCAGATGTATGAATACTATCGTTCCATAGGTGGGAGATATTCCCTCTTTGATAGTCGGGCGATCTGTCGGCATAAGTCGATTCATACACATCCCCTGTGTCGGTACCTGTTATCTGAGCACCGTCATTGGTCCCGGTAATTGCTATTTCGAGGTTTTGAGTGGTGCTTGCCCCATGCTCATCAGTCACCGTTACAGGAATAGTGAGTGTTTGAGTCTGGCCTTGAACCAAATGTTGATAAGCAGAATGAGTGGGGTCGAAACGATAACTACCGTCCGAGCTTAACGTTAATCCGTCGATTGGGTTAGCTATCGAATACGTCAAGACGGCGTTGTTGTCGATATCTTTACCAACCATCTGTCCTGACAACTGTGCACCACCTTCATCCACAGAGTGAGACTGAGCTTGTAGTGATGGTGCATCGTTGTTTCCCTTAACGTCAATCGTGATCGAGTGAGTTGTGCCATCTGCAGACCGAACAGTAAATACTTCTTGGCGGTGTTCAGTTTGGTTGAGGTGCTGAATTTCAGGCTTATTGTTGTCGAGAATATAGTACCATGAACCGTCGGAAGTTAACTCTAAATGGCCAAACAGACCGGTTTGTTGGGTTGCTATAAAGTGATCTTGATTCGCATCAGGATCCACTATTGACAGCTGTCCGGTGATTGAGGTTTGTTTATCTTCGGTAACGGAACCTAAACCACCGGTAATGGATGCGTTGTCGTCAGTGCCTCCAATCGACATATTAACAACTTGGGGGGTTCCGTCTTTGGTGTGAATGACAAACGATTCGTGAAGAGAAGTTTGCGACGTTAATGCTTGAATGTTGGCCTGTGAGTTTTGGACTAGGTACTGCCAGTGACCTTGTGAATCTATGGATAGCGTACCGTATTTTCCGATTATGGTTTCTGGCTGAACTGCACTCTGGTCATGGTCTGGGTCGACGACATCAATTTTGCCAGCCGTGCTGATTAATCCATTCGAGTCGACATTGTGATCTTCAGTAACGCTACCTTGGAGAACTCCAGAGATCTTCGGCGCGTCTTGATGACCCTGTACGGGGATCTGGACAAGTATTTGAGCCCCATTTGATAGATGAAGAGTAAAGGTGTCGGTCCCAGGTTCGTTCTTATGGAGCAATACGTAAGCTGGAGCAGTTGGATTAAGAGTAAATGTATAGTGGCCATCAGTTGTTACATGTAACGAGCCATACTTACCTTTGATTGTTTCATCAATATAAGTAACGGGTGTTTGTGTAGTAGGCTGGGGATTTGTATGTGGTGCCGGTTGCTGTATTACGGGCATATTAGGTATTGCAGTACTGGACGTGTGACCGATAACGCGATGAACCATCGGGTGAAGCTTGGTCGATAAATGATGAGACGAATTTAGAGACACGGTGACATGGGCATTGTCGGTTATGTCAGTTTCAACGACTGTGTCACCCATAGGCTCTGGAGTTTGCTTAACCAGACTATCTGACGTTTCATTGCTTGCTACAACTGCGCTGCTTATTTCAGCAGGAGAAGGCTGATCAGGACTTCCACTGGTGCGATTGTCATCGTTTAAAACGTTCGTTTGGTCTTCGCTGCTTAGTGCCAGTGAAGGCAAAATCATAGCGAGCTCTTGGGGAATAGGAACGTTGACGTTTAATAGAGGGAACAGTCGTGTTTTCTTGTTCTTCTCACGAGATGAATTTCTGCTAGTCGGTGTTTCAGAATGTGGATGCTTGTTGTCACCAGTCGTCATTGATGTACCCTGCGCTTATGAAATTGGTCTTCTTTCATTAAAGTACAGAATATGGTTGTGTGCTAACTTTGTAACTCACTAAAATTATTAAAGTTAGTGGTTTCAGAGCCAAGCCGTCAATTTATGTCTAATGCAATTCAACTGGCATTAAAAAATGGTACTGTAAATTGCAATCCGAACAAGTGGTCTTAATGACTTTTTCTATGAACATAACCCACAACCGTGAACCCAAGCGTGATGACAAAGCTGGCCCATATCGCTTTTGAGGGTGAGCCATCAGCAAGGTAGCCGGCAAATGTGCTGCCGATGGACACCGCTGCGATTTTCAGAGCTGCGATCCACATAAAGACCTGTGAAGAACTTTCAATTGGTGCGTAGTCAACCCTTGCAGCCAGGCTCGCGGCGAAGAAAAGTGCGTTGGTAACGCCACAGATGAAGAAGGCGCCAAGTCCCAACTCATAGCCGGTCGAAATCGAGACCAGTAGCAGACCACACGATACACCAATCGCAGATAAGATCATGAGCTGTTCGGGCTCTTTATGAGTAGGGAAGCGGATCAAACAAAGTGCACCAACCAGATTTCCGATGCCATAAAAAGAAACCAGCGTTGCTGAGCTAGCCTGAGTTTGTCCCCATTGTTCAGCCAGAAATATCGCACAAACCGGCAGAGCCGCTAAAGAAAATGAGGTGGCAACGGTCAGATACATGGTACGGGTCAGTGGACCTATGCTGATAATTTGTTGTGCGACCTTGGCTATACTCGGCACGGATGTGGACTGACTATTATGATGGCTATTCACTGGCAGCCTCATAATCAACAGGGAACTTATCAAAGGAAACAGAGCGATTGATATCAGTGCTGTCTGTGTGCCACTGATGTTGGTTAACCCTGCAACCACCATGGGGCCTAACGTACCGCCGACGGCGTAGCTGCACACATCCCATGCGTGTGCTTTTCTTCTCATCGCATAGTTTGAACTAAATAAGCCATTCAACAATCCACTGATCCCTCCCATCAGGTAAGGGGCAGAACCACCACAAATGATCAGTAACAGCATTATCGCGGATAGAGTTAGATGCTGGAAGAAGAGGGCTGTAGCGAGCATGAACACACTATAGACACATGCCGCTGCGATGATCAGTTTTCTTGAATCACGCGCCATATCTAACCAACGTCCCCATATAGGACCAAGTAGATGCGGGGCGCTCAGACAAGCGGCAAGTATGCCCATTTGATGACTCAGCACCCCATTCTCAGACGCGAGGAGCAATACACCGACAATGGCAGCACCTGTTGCCGTTCTGGCAAAGCAAGCCAGACTGAAGTACAGATACAACAAGGTCTTATCATTGTGAGCCTTTGCTGTGGTGCTACGAATATTGTCCATATGTTTCCCCTTACTGTGAGCGTTACGCGAGTTCCAGCTCTGAAATCAGTTTTTGCACAACGAGCTTGGATTCACTGTTTAGTCCGGTCAAAGGAGCAGGTAGACACGGGGATTCGGCATAGCCCAATAGTTCAGCAGCACTTGCCATTACACGCATTCCACCGAGATTATCTGAGAACAGTTGCCACAGTTGGTCATATTTTTGCGAGAGTTGTTTCGCTTGCTCAGGGTTGCAGAGCTTTGCTTGCTCAAACAGATCTTGAGCCGTTCTTGGGAACAAACCTGCCAGAACGGAATACCAAACATCACATCCGGACTGAAGGCCATTAGCAGCAAAGGCGTCACCACTAACGCCAATCGTGACATTGTCTGGTACTAGTTTTTTTAGCTGTTGAACTCTGCGTTGGCCCTGATCTTCAAATTGCATCCCAGGGAACTTGATTGACTGCACCATTTTCAGCTTTGCGATCTCTGCATGGAGCTGGTCACTAAAGGTAAAGTGAGTGGCGGCTGGGTTGTCATATACACAAACCGGGACCGAAACACTTTCAGATACTCGGCGATAGAGTTCATAGACTTCTTCATCGAATAGGCGTTGATAAGAAATAGGCGCGAGTAAAAGCCCTTTGGCTCCGAGCTGCTCCGCTTGTTCAGCATTCGCGAGCACATCCCTTAGTCGCAGAGACCCGATGCCGACCAAGACGGGAATATCTCCGGCCATTTCGACAGCCGTTGAGATCGCATGATGTTTTTCTTGTGCGTTTAAATACGGGTATAAACCTGTCGAGCCTAACGCACATATAGAGTCTACTTGTGCATCGATTAATCGACCTAGAACCTGACTATAGGCGGTAACATCAACTCGTTCATCCGACATTGGGGTAATAGGGAAAGCACTGATTCCATTAAATATCATAGATAAATTCCTTTCATTACGTGTGTTTACAGAGTGCTATGAGACAATAATGAAAAAACCACTAACAAGTGATATCTTAGTCATAGTCATAAAACTTTATTGTCATAGTTCGATATAAACATTGTCATAGGACAAAGATGAAAGTCAAGATAAAAGGGCAAACCGGACAGGAATTATTTGAGTCTGTCCGTTGTTTAATTGCGTCGGGAGAGCTCAAAGAGGGGGACGCGCTGCCTCCTGTAAGAGAGCTCGCAGCAGAAGTCGGTGTCAACAGAAATACTGTTGCAGGCGTATATCAACGCCTTGTAAAGTCGGGTCTCGCCGAGACAAAAGGCCGTTTAGGGACGCGTGTGAAATCTCGCCAGTCATCCCAACAACAAGACGGCATAACAGAAACGAAATTAATGGATCTTGCTGACGGTAATCTCCGTAAAGAGTGGTTTCCAAGCCTTGACCAATTAGCCGCAAAAGCGCAGTTAAGACAGTTTGTGTATGGTGAAGCGCCAATTTTGCCTGAAATTGAGCGGTTTGGTCGTGAATGGTTCAAGGACATATGTCCACCCAATATGGGCCTTTCGATAACAAGTGGCGCGGTTGATTCATTGGAACGCCTGATGTCGGCCCATCTATTACCCGGTGATCAAGTTATAGTCGAAGACCCTTGTTATCTGGGGTCATCGACGGCAATCAAGTTGGCAGGTATGCATCCGGTCGGAGTTAGCATTGACTCTGATGGGATGGTCGCCGATGAACTTGAATCTAAACTCAGCAAAGGTGCTCGAGCGGTGCTGATTACCCCGAGAGCGCACAACCCGACGGGATGTTGTTATAGCAAACAACGAGCAGAGGCGATTCGAGAAGTGCTCAGTCGTTATCCAAATGTACTGGTGTTAATCGATGATCACTACGCATTACTTGCTGAGCAACCTTATTACAATTTAATTGCTGAAAACTCAATGTATTGGGGTGTTTTCCGTTCAGTCTCAAAAGGGCTGGGGCCGGATCTCAGGCTTGCTTTCGTAGCGGCTGATCCAGTAACAACGGAACGCCTTCAAAGCCGACTGACTATTGGTATGAACTGGGTGAGTCGCATCCTGCAATCTTTAGTTATCACCGCCCTGAAATCTGACAGCATCGACCAGCAGCTTCAGGTGATGAGCCAACACTGCAGACAAAGGAACCAATGGTTGATTGAAGCACTTGAAGCGAATGGATTATCAATTCAAGGTCCTGTTGAAGGCGTAAATTTGTGGGTTCCGGTCAATGGTGACCCGCAAGCCAGCGCGTACGAGCTATCTAAGCACGGTTGGTTGGTGAGACCGGGTAGTCAGTTTGACATTGACGGAAAAGCGCTTGGACTACGAGTGACGACAACTAAACTCAGCCAAGAACTTGCTTTGCAGTTAGCCAAAGATATCGTGTCTGCCTGTACTTAACTAAAGACGACGGTTTTCTGTGAGTCAGCCATAGGTAGTGAGCTTGATCCGGGTACCGTTTCAGCTCATTCTTGTGGTGTGTGTCCCTATAAATTTATCTATAAAGCGAGCTCAAGTAGCTCGCTTTATACTGCCATACGATCGACTATAAACTTTACCAGTTGTTGGGTTAGATAAGAGTGATAGCTTATCGAGCGGTAGTGAATGTAAACGGTAAGTGGCTCTAACTGATGGTCGAGTGTCTGCTCAATTAATCTACCAGACTCAATTTCTTCAGCACAAAACAGCTTGGGCAACGCCACAAAGCCAAGTCCTCGTAATGCGCACGCTTTCGCAATAAACCCGCCGTCTACTTTAATGTTTGATTTTGGATCAAATGGTCTGAGTTGATTAGATTCTGTCTCGACAAATCGCCACGGACTTCCATCAAATGCTTTGTAGCTTGAGATGCAAGGTAACGATTCCAACTCAGATAAACTTTGTGGAGAACCATATTGAGCAACGCATGCTTGTGAGGCGACCACGATACTTTCCCATTCACAAAGTGGTTTTGAAACCCAGTCGCGCTCTCTTAACAGACCACGCTCAAAACTAATGACAACGTCAGGATCACTAGAGATTGCATTTTCGATTGATGTACTGTGTTCACAACATAAGGTGATACTGGAATGCTCGGCCAAAAACTCAGCCAACAGATCTCCGATATATGGAATATCTGGCGAGCTAATCCGAATGGTGCCTTTCAAGGATTGCTGAGAGGCACTCAATTGCTGTAACGATTGGTTAAGGCTGAAAAGTGGTTGCTTGATTTCTTGAAAGAGTAACTCTCCCATAGGTGTAGGGGTCACTTTACGTGTTGTGCGAAAAAACAGTTTACTGCCTAATTCCGCTTCGAGTTGCTGTACATGCCGACTAACGTTAGAGCTTGGAATCGCTAACGCGTTTGACGCTTTAGCAAAGCTATTATGCTCATAAACAGAGATGAAAGAGTGCAGCCACGCATTATCAATTTTGTCTAACATTATTATCCCAAACTTTGCATTACAGAAACCAAGTTTACCCCATTTATCGGTTTTTTGGTTTTAAATAGAATCTGTCCCGAACAAATGGGGGGATGAAAATGAACAAAGATAAACGACTCATTGTCGAGTGCGATGGCTACCAGTTACGCGTTGAACAAAGGGGGAGCGGACCCAATTTATTGATCATAGGAAGTGTTAGTTACTACAAAAAAGTCATTCCGGATCTGTTACAGGCATATTTTACATGCGTGTATATAGATCATCGTGGATTTGCTAAATGTCTCAAGGCAAGACCTGACGAGACGGTGAGTTTGAGTACGATTAGTGATGATATTGAGGTAGTTTGTAATCGACTTCAGATTAGTAAAACCAGCGTATTAGGTCACTCAGGACACGCATATATGGCCATGCACTTTGCGGGCAATTCCAAGGTAGAAGTGGATCAGGTAATTGCTGTCGGCGCGGCTCCCAATTTGTCGGCTAGTATGCAAGAAAGACAGTTAGCCCACTGGTCTGCGTATGCGTCTAAGCAGCGACAAAACCTGCTAGACGAGAGCATGGCAAAGCTTGACAGTGACATAGCCAAACAGCCTGAGCGTAAGTTTGTACATATATGTCGCAGACTCGGTCCTATGAGGTGGGCTAATCCTTGCTTTGACGAAATACACTTATGGGAAGGGGTTGAAACAAACACCTTATTACTCGATAAGCTTTGGGGAGAAATCTTCTCTGAAATAGATGTAACTCAGATGACATCGAACCTCGAACTAACAGTTATGAATGGTGATTTGGACTTTAGTATCGCTCCACTTGAAGAATGGACGAATATTGAATCAGCATTTAGATCATTAAAACTCATCGAACTTAAAGGCGTATCGCATACGCCTATGTTGGAAAATCCGCAACAGTTTGTCGACATGATGCTCAGTATTCACAAACTGAAAAATTAAAGGGACAGACACTATTACGATGTGGTGTAGACGCAGGATTCGTCGAATGGTTGTGAATTGAATTGATGACAAGACTCCACTATAAATGAATGTCTAACGTTAGCTAGCTAATAAGCGTTAAGCAGTTTTAGCTTGCGAATAAGGAGTAGGCGATTGGAAGTAAAAGATTGGAATACCCCGTTTAGTGAGGGGACGATATATATCGTTGACTTATCATGGAACGGGAAGCACTTTTCGGTGAAGTATCCAGATGGTAGCGGCTACGAGCTTGAAGGAAGTAAGCGACATAGTGATTACCAATTGATTATAAGTGTCTTCCATGAAGAGTCTGAAAGTTTATACGATGTCATGTTTGAGGCAGTAAGTGGATTTCGTTTATTGGATGAAGGTGGCTTGCTAGAGCTTTGGACTCAAGGAACTAAGTTCCCCAACAGTGCGCTTATTAAAGGACATTTATGGAGTAAAGAAAGTCCGCTGACGTTTATTTCTGGCTTTGAAGATGAATGGTCTCATTTGATAGCAACCTCCGACGAGTGCGCAGAAATCGTTTCTGATCAGCATCCGGAAATCAGATTTATCGAGAAAATTAGCAAACGAGAGTTGGATAGTTAACACAAAAGCGAGCCCGAGGACTCGCTTTTGGAGGTTAACAAGCAGGTGACTTTCTTAGTCCACCTTACTGAGTTGGGTTAATTGTCACCGGTTCAAAGCTTGCAGTTGCGTTACCGCCAGCTCCAGGGCGATCAATGTAGCTAGTGTCCTGCATCAGGGTATAGTAGGTATCGACGTAGTCATCATCGTTAGTCAGCAAACCATCAGGGATGACATCAATAATCTTACCTGTAATTTGGGCAATGATAGCGTAGCCCTGAACCTCTGGGTCCGGGATCATTTTCAATATCTCTTCTGCTGCCTGAACCAGTAACTTGGCTAACTCTTTGTAGTCGGTGCCGTCATCCTGCTCCATCAGAATCATATCGACTGCACCCCAGCGGTAACGAGGCCATAAGATAATCGTCTGTCCAGGGTAGTAATCTTGTCCGTCATAATCCAGATAAGGCATCTCAACTAAATCGATTTGAGGTTCGTCACGACTCGGATCAACACCAGTAATGATGGCGTAGATTTCCGCTTTACCTGAGATCCACGGTTCCTGATCGTCGTTGAGACGGATCTTAGTTAATTGGGTCGTGCTTAGAGGTTCAACATTGGATGACATGGCTGAGCGACGAACACGCTGCGGCTTGGCTTTAACCTTTGGCTCATCCGTTGTTAACTGGGTAGCTTGTCCCAGACGCTGCATTTCTGCCTGCATCGCTTGTAGACCTGCACGTAGTTCTTCAGCCCCGTTACTGTCTACGACGAGTACAGGTACATCGGGCATTTCGTACACATCAAGCTGATGAAGCTGGCCATAGACATCGTAAGCCTCGATGTATTGCCAGTTTGAATCGTCACCTGCAGGTTCAAAAGCGAAGAGTGGACTTTCACCTTGTTTCCATTGCTCTACCATAGAGGCATCGGCAATACGTAGCTCAATTAGAGCGTCGCTAAAGTCTTCAAGCCCCTTGATTGAGCGGTACTCCTGGTCGGCTGCGCGTAGCTGACGACTAAACTTGGAATAAGGTTGCGCGGATTGTATCTCCTTAACAGATGCAGAAAGGTCTTGTTCAGTAATCTGCTTTTTCAGGCTTGATTCTAAGCTCTGGTAGCGTTCACTAAACTTAAGCGCTAGCTGCTGTTTTTGTTGTGCGATCAGATCTGCCTTCGCGGTACTGTCGAGAGACTCTAGATCGATAGAGGTTGCATTGGCCTGGAAGCCAACCACTGCCGTTGCAAGCATTAAGCTGATAGATAAGGTCGGTCGCATAAAATGCTCCTTATTGTAATATTTATTATTAGTAGAGTTTTTACTCTTACCTAAACCAACCTATCAGCTTCATTGATGAGTGAAAGAAAAATGATTAATTCTTGAGCGGATTTTTTGCTCAAGATCACGATATGGCGTGAATAATCGAAGTTTTGTCTAAATTAGTCATTCGAATTTAATGGTTGCTATTGAGTGTTTAGTAAAATATTCAGCTGATAAATTGATCGTAACAAGAGAATAGTGGCGGTTTTCTCTAATGTTAGGCAATTTTATCAACTTGCTTTTGGGGTAACTAATCACTAAATAACTAAAAATTATCGAAAAAATCACTGCGAAATGCTTCGACCTGTTGCTGATAGTATTCTTGCCATTGAGCGTCATTCATTCCCGCGTAAATCGTGGTTCGCTGACTACTTAACGTTGACTTAAGCTGTGATAGTTGCGTCTGATAATCGGACACTTGTTTTGCCTGACTTTCCACTTGCTGTTGTCTGGCTAGAATGCTGGTAGCTTGGGATGGCGTTAGGTAGATGGACGACAGTTGTTCAACCACTTGCTCTCTTTGCGTTGGTGTATAGTGAGAAGGGATCAAGCTAACCGCTTTTTCAAACTTTGCGATGTCATTATTGAATCCTAAGGCCTCTTGACTGTCCTGCCATCGCTCAGTTAACTGCTGAAATTGAGCCACATAGTCACCTGCATCCGAGGATGTTAGTGTCTGAGCGTCTAATGAAAAGTCGTACAGGGCATACTCATCCGCAAGTATACTGCTCGCTTGTTGACCCCAGAGTATTTGTGCCTGATGTTTGAACTCTGAAACTCTCTCGTTCAAGGTTGCAAACTGGCCGAGCTCCAGAGAGCCTAGCACCTGTTGCCATTGCTGGTGGAGCTGCGGGTAGTTCGCCACTAAATCGTAATATGACTCAGATAGTGAGGCTTGCAACTCAGCAAGTTGGTGCGCGCAGTTTTGCTCGTTGTGACAATTACGCCAAAACAATTCGAGTTGCTGTTGCAGCACACGTCCCCGCAATGTTGTCAGTTGTCGAGCCATGTCGGTTGTTGCTGGCGGTTGGCTTGTGTTCGAGGAATGATCTTTAGACTCAGGGCCTTTCTCCGACTCCGAACCAACAGCAGGCGACATTGGCTGTTGCTGAGCTTGTGCTAGGGGAGGAGAGGGGGCGATCTTCAACCACAGCAAAATGCCCGCCACAATGGCGAGCATAGTGATAAATAAAAAGCGTGGCATTATTCAATCACCGCCGTAACAGGAAAGTGATCAGAGAGATTATAGTGTTTCCATAAACGCTTATCGGTTGAGCGCGGAACATCGACGCGATTGTCGTTCGACGACTTAATCTGATACTCGTTACTTACCATTACATAGTCGAGGTACTCGACATTCTCACCACCGGACATTGCTTCTCCGGCAAAGTCGTTGATCCTCGGATCAAACGTTGACTCAGTGTAGCCGGAGTAGTCAGGTTCAATCGCGCTTAAGTTAGTAATCATCTGTTGATAATCACCAGGGAACTTACGCTTATTAACGTTGAAATCACCGCTATAAACCACGGTTTCATTTTGTGAAATATTGAGAGAGAGGGCAAGTTGACGCATTTGCTTAAACTGGCGCTGGCGATAATCGCGCGCAGTATCGGTATCATAAGAAGCAGTATGCGTGGCGAAAATATGGTACGCCTTACCACCCTTAATAATTTCTGCATAGTTGACGCCTTTATCGGCGAAACAATCCGTGCCTGTACAGTCAGGGAACACGTATTGCGCCTGATTAACGATAGGATAACGGCTTACAATCATTACACCGCCGTCGTGGATATTGAATCCATCTTTATCGAGCATTTTAGTTTGGTAAGGATACTCTTTTGCTAACTCACGTAAGAAAGAATCGCGTCCGCTGGCAAAAACCTCTTGAAGGGCGAGTACGTCATAGCCTTTTACATACTCAGGAATAAGCTGGTAACGGTCTTCAATGTGCGAAGCGATCGCAGTAAGTGCCCAGATGTTGTATGTCATCATCTTGAGTGTATTTGGGTCTGACTCGAGGGATTCATCAATTTTGTCAGGTGTAATGGTGTAGTAGAGGTCGTCGTAGCGAGCAGTACTCATCGACTTAAATGCTAACTCAGCTCCTCTTTCACCAAAGGCATGGCTCGCGTAACGATGAATCTCACGGTCATCTTGCAATGAGACAGGTACGTCCGCTGCCGACACGCCATACTCAATGGTTGAATTATACCAGTGGCCTTTCATCACTTGCTCAAGGGTTACACTTTCACCGCGTGAATTCGAGACTACAGTGTTGAAACGATACGTCTCGCCAGACTTAACACCTTCCCACCGATTAAAGCTCGTCACTTGTTTCGTTTCCCAGGGACCGAGAGTGTCGGTGTGCTGCTGCCATTCTTCACCATAGGTTAGTAAATCGATGCCCTCATGACTCACCTGGATCGTCAAAGGTTCGCTTGAGTTGTTGGTGAGGTAAACATCAGTGTCGGCATAAGCGGCAGCCGAGATCAGAGAAGCCAAGACGAAAGAGCACTGCTTTAAATTCATTTTATTCTTCCTTGTAGTAATTGAATGGATGAATTTAGAGCATATGCTTTACATTAATGTTATGAATGTATGACAGTATAAAACCTGCCAACTTTGATTCTAAAACGTGACTTGCTAATCGTTTCGATGGGGCAGTTATGGTGTCTGTCCCGATAATGACTGTCTGCAAACATGGCCTGTGGCTTAAGAGAGATTACTCATATTAGTTGGCCAATTGGTCTCTTCTCCTGATAACGAAAGTGGATCCAATACTTTGTCAGGTTTGGCGTACTGCAGTCGATAGAGTCGCTGAGTGACGTGGTAGCTGTCCTGTCCACTGATAGTAACCAAGTCAATTGACTCGATATCAATGTACCCGTCAGGCTTGATGATCTCTTTGGGGAGATGCACTTGTTCAACCTGACCCACTACCAATATGGTGTTGTTGGCCTCAATGATGTGATGCTCTTTAAGGCTTAGTGCTATTTTGATATTACTTTCAAGAACAAATGGTGCAGGGAAACCATTCTCATATTGTGGCGTCAACCCAACTGCATCAAACTCACTTTTTCCCTTTGGATATCGAGCCGAGGTTTGATGTGCGAGTGGAGCAAAGTCTGCGTCAACCGAATTTAAGCTAAAAAAGCCGGTTTGGAAGATATTCTCTAAAGTATGCCGTTGAACTGAGTTGGGGCGACTGATGAAGCTGAGCAAAGGTGGGTTAGATCCGATGTGCGTTACGGAGCTTACAATAGCTAGGTTGGGTTGTCCTTGCTTATCAATACTTCCTACAAGATTGGCGCTCTTGAATCCACTTAAGCTGTTAATCAATCTAGCGCGATAGCGGCTTTCCATTTGAGCAATCTGTTTGGCATTGAGAATGTGATGTTGCATTAAAGTTCCTTTCATAAATAGAAAAGGGCAAAGCTGAACCTTGCCCTTATCGGCCCACATGGAGAATGCTACTATTTAGGAATAATGACCTGATCGATCACGTGAATGACACCGTTGCTGGCGATAACATCAGCTGCTGCAACGTTCGCATTGTCGACCATTACTTTTCCATCCATCACTTTAATCATCACGTCCTGACCTTGAACTGTCGTCGCCCTGTCCAACTTGACCACATCGGCTGCCATGACTTTCCCAGAAACGACGTGATAGGTGAGCACTGCAACTAACTTGTCTTTGTTCTCTGGCAACAATAGTGCTTCAACCGTACCTTTTGGTAGCTTGGCAAACGCCTCATCGGTAGGTGCAAATACGGTGAATGGGCCATCTCCCTTCAAAGTATCAACTAAGTCAGCTGCTTGTACGGCCGCAACTAGAGTATTGAATGACCCGTTTTCTACCGCGATATCAACGATGTCTTCCTGCATACCTTTGTTGTATGCCTGCGCAGGTAGAATAAATGTGAAGAGAGCGATTAAAGCAGCCGCGAGTGAAATTGTATATTTAAACATGTGTCTATCCTTAACGTGAGGAGCCAAGCCCCTGTTAGCTGTTGTCTTGCATCGCTAACCTGTTACGCAAGGAAAATAACATTAGATCATATCAATATCACACCCACTCAATAAAAGAGTGGGCTTGATAATCTTGTCTGTCCCCTGATTAATGTGAGGGAGTTATCGGCAACTGATGTTTGGCGTGTCATTCAGAAACCAAGATATCCACCTTCTTTTTGAATTCAGGATGAAGGCCTCATCAGGACGAATCCCACTAGTAATCACTCCATCGGCGCCCTTATCGTTCTCATTGGTAGTGAATAGCCAATCTTCACTGTTCACCCGCTCACCCTGAATTAGAGCCTCATTGAGGCGCTGGCTTAAAATTTTGATCGTCAGACCGTTAGTTTCACTGATACCTATGTCAGACTTACCAATACTGCCAACAGCGACCGGCAATTTAACAATGCATTGCTGTTCATCTTGGCGACGATATGTATAACTGGCTTCTCCGACACGGCCATTTAGCCATAGGAGCTGTCCTTGAGTCATTTTTTCGACTGTTAAGATACCAAAGTCACTTGCCGTGGCAGCAGTTAGTCCGCCACCGTATATCGAGGCAATGAAAAACAGAGATAACGGCAGGTACGTTATTTTCTTCATGGATAAGCCTCCTCACAACGATGGGCTTTGGTTGGATGTACTAACAGGTAGACCAACCAAAATGGTCCGATTGTAGGTAATAAAAAGACCAGTCCCCAATAGCCGGACTTATTGATGTCGTGCAATCTTCGAACAGTGACAGAAAGCGTAGGAATCAAACTCAAAACGCTATAAATGGTATCAAGCCAAATTCCCGTGTTCGTTTCGATATCGATCGCGATACATCCAATGCTCACCAATGTATGTACCATCATAAACACCCAGAACTCTTGGCGTGATGAGCAACCGGAAAAATCGAAGCTACGCGTCCAGGCTAGCAAATAGAACTTCATAACGTTCACCTCAGTTAGGAATTGATGGCTGAATTATGTAATGAAGTAGGCGAAGTAACGTCTCAAAACTGGTTCTAGGTCGTCCTAAAACGAGTTTTTGTCTATGCTGAAGTTTTAATTATATTTCATTGAGTTATCCTTAATTCAGCCCATTCTATGTACCCAAATACCAATTTAGGACCTGTTATGCTTTCTATTCCCATACCATTTGTAGTCTCCATACTATTGGGCGTGCTTGCGATAACACTGTATGTACGATTTTCTAACCAAGCTAAGGTAGCCAGCATGTTTTTGGGCTTATGTGCGTCAACGACTGCCATGGTTGGGTTACGCTGGACGTTTGAACTGAGCGTTTTCAATATTGCTCAACCTGTTCTTGCTTCGACAATTCCAGTTGCTGCTTGGTACGCATTTGTCCATGCGAATCGTAATGCGGGTTTGCTACCCTTAAAACATTTTGTGGCGCCATTGGTAGTGGTGATTAGTGCACTGACCCAACCTTGGTTAGCGCTTCCGTTGGATGAAATACTGACCTTAACTTATGTCTGCTACGGAATCGCTCTTATCCGGTTATCATCTCAGGAAACCGTACTGATTCATGTCTCGCTAGGGAGTTGGGAAGGTGTCAAGAAAGCGGAGAGTATCGCAGGATGGATGCTGATATTTTCGGCGTTGGTAGATACATTTATGTCGTTGGGTTTTGCATTCAATCAGGGTGAATGGTCTCTCTATATCCTTGCTGCGGCGCACCTAATTCTCCTACCAGTGCTATCGATAGCGGTAGTTGTCGCTGGCGTAAATACTCCCATTTCAAATGAGTCAAAGTCGGATGAAAGTGGCAGTACGAGTGAAATACCAGTCAGTCCTCCATCAATGACAAATGAAAGAGCACAAGAAATTACTGCACTGCTAGACAACAAGATTCGTCAAGACTCACTTTACCTCGATCCAGAATTGACCCTGTCCAAGCTGACAAGAAAGTTGGGTGTGCCGGCTAAGCAGATATCCATCGCGGTTAATCAAATCCATAAGCAGAATATCTCCAAGCTCGTGAATGAGTATCGCGTAGAGCATGCGAAACAGAGTCTAATATCGACACAAGATACAATTACTCAAATCTTTATGAATTCAGGTTTTCAGACCAAGTCTAACTTCAATCGTGAGTTTTCTCGGCTAACGGGGATGACACCAAGTGAGTATAGAAAGAGAGCTGTGAAGTAGATTCTATTGTGTAAGCCAGTCAGTTCCCTCCAGCATACTGTTCAACTTAGTTATGAGCAGGCAACTCAAAGTCGCCACAGTTATTTTAGTGCTGTTTGTTTTGGTGATTTATGGTGTCTGTTCCAATAAGATTTCCTTAGGTTGAGGTGTCTGTCCCGATAAGGGGGACGGCTCAAACAAATGACGAAGGAGCAAATATGGCTCCTTCGTCTTGCTGATAACGATTAATAAGCCGCAAACAGTTCGACTACACTACCGGCTTGTTGCGCGGATAACGTAAAGTGCACGTAACCTGCTTGCGCCACCTCGAACTCTATGTATTGATTAACTCCCTGATCTTGGGTTGAAAAGTCATATTGCTGTTTTGACGCCCATCCAGTTAAACCAACAAACAGACTTACAGGTGCTCGATCTGCTTGTAGCCCTTTCATCCAGACTCGAACGGTGCCAGGTTGATTAACATAAAGCCCGACATAGCGAGTCTGCTCAACTGCCAGTTCAGTTGCTTTACTAGGCTGAAGCACGATAGGTGTCCGCTCATCGTGTTGAACAACATGCTTGATCCTAGCGTGGGTTTTCACTTCAACCGCATTGAACGCTTCGCGAGCGGCCAGACTAAAGTAGTATCGACCCGGAGCAACTAACCCATTTGCCTGAGGTTTGAAGACAATGACTTCTTCACTGCCTTGTTGATAATCGGACGATTGGAAATCGTAGTAGTGTGCGACTTGCTGGTAGCTGGCATAAAGATCCGCATCACCGTCTCCGCTAATAGAGACCTGGAATTGTTCAACGCCGTCGGGTACATCAATGTAAAACAATTGCTCTTGATAGGCTCGGGCGGAAAAACGTTTGGTCTGATTAAGTGCAAGGCGTTCGATTGGTTCTGATTGTGGCGTATCGACGTCACCTGAATCCTTGTCATCACTGCCGGTTGACTGGGTGACACTTTCTAGCCAAGAGGCAAATTCCTGTTCTAGCGTTATGCCAAGCTGTTTCACTTCTCTTGCCCAGTCATGGTAGTTACCGTTGCGAGCAAATGTTAGGAGACGCTCAACTTCCTCTGGATGCTTTTCAAACATAAAACGCACTGCCAAGTAGCCCCATCGGTAGATGCGGTCTGTATCGTGTTGGTAGGTCGTGGCGAATACGTCACTTAGTGAAAAATGGTGTGAACCTATCAGTTCTAGCGCAGCATGATAGCCGTTCTGATAATGTGAATACTCGGCAAAACCTTCTAGCCACCATACCATATGACCCTGACTCAGGGTTTGATTAAACCCGCCATAGAGGTTGAAACGGCCATCAAGATAGTGGACATACTCATGCTCTAAATTGAGGATGGCTAGTTCATCGTTGTCATATCGATAAGCTAAAAAGCGAGCAACATTGGTTTTGTCACTTGGATTACCTTCAAGGTATTGCCCACCATTGTCGGTGCTATTGCCGAACAAGAAATTAGAATAGGTGGTATAGGCGGTATTATCTTGCCAAACCACAACTTCAACCTGGCTGTTGTAGTCATCCGCTACAGGTATTCGCCCTGTGTTGACCAAGGTGTGGAACTCATTTTCCTTGGAGGTGAGAATGTCGCACGCCTCTTGAGCTTGTTGTGTGGTGAGGTTTTGCGAACGGATTACTGCTGCGTTTTGGCACTCAAATCGATGTGCTAACAAGCGCTGCTCGAGCTCTGTTTTATGCGCATCGATATTGAGCTCTCGCGAATTTTCTGGCGCATAATGGGCAATCATTTCCGCTGCGCCTATCCACAGTTTTTCTCCCTCTGAACCTATCGGATGACGCGATAGAATTCGCTCTAAAAATGGGATGACTTGTTGGTTTAATGAAGGGTTACGCCCAGCCAGTAAGCGTCCTGTTTCGCGCACCGCGTTGTAGAGTAAGATGTCTGCATCGGTGCCAAGAGCCCAGGTGTTGTTGTCAATAAAACGCTGAAGACGTCGTAAATAGTCAGGATTTTCCACCAAGGCGCTATAGAACTCGTCACGTACAACATGACCATTCATGGCACGAAACAGGTTGTTCAGGCCATCAACATATTGCAGGTTGTCGCTGTTGCCCTGATTAAATGACTCCAATAGGGTTAACATTGACTCCATAGCCAGTGGGAGTTGTTTAACACTGTCGACCAAGATTGTCATTGAAGACATGGCACTTACCTGCTCGCGGCCTTGTAGAGTTGCATAACCTGAGCGGATAAACTGGTCTGATATTTGGGCTATCGAACGACTGAAAGCTTCCGAGAAGTAGCCGTGCTGGTCCTGTGTCGAGTAGCGGGCGTAGTAGGCCGCTTTAAGCAGTTCACTTAAGTTGGCGATGTTAATGGCTTGCTCGGGTTCACCACGGTAATCCGATACCGCTTGTGCGAGGGTTTGTACTAAAGGTGTTAATGACGCTTCACTATATAGTGTTAACCCAGCCTCTGCTGGTGCGTTGAACCAAGATACGTAGCATGATTGTTCAGCATTCGCGACCTCTGTTACCCAGTTAGTATTCTGAGTAAGATCTTGATACTCACACTGCTGTTCGGCTTGGGCCATTAGACTCGACCCACCTAGAATGACAGCTGTTGCTATTTTGCATACGGCTGAATGACGTTGTTTCATTATAACTGCCTGTTTTTATGAATAATTGCGGGCTGGTTATAACAAAAATCAATCTGATTACTTAAATATCATCAATCACGTAATAGACTTTGATTCAGAAAACTATTCATTCTTTTTCAGGCAATCGTTTGTGTTGAACATTTATTTAACAACTGGTTGCCCGATATTGTTTTTTAAGAGTGGAATCAATAAGTTTTCGCGTGTTAGCGATTTAGTCATGATCCAGTAAATCAAAATCGCATACATGGTGGTGGAAGTTACCGCACTCATTACAATCGTTTTTGTACTGTTTGTTTTGGATCGCCAGGTATACTTTTGAGTCAATGAACAGCTTCACTAAGTCTCCATTCAACTGGCCTTTCTCTGCCTCGTTGAGCAGAATTTTGAAGGCAATTTCATTAGGCAGGGCGTTTTTGTAAGGTCTGTCAGAGGCGGTAAGCGCATCATAAATGTCACACACCGTCATAATTTGCGAAGCTAATGGAATCTGTTGACCAGTTAAGCCTCTCGGATAACCGCTTCCATCTATTTTTTCGTGATGTGCCCCCGCGATATGAGGAATGTCTTGCAGATCCTGTGTCCAGGGTATCTGCTTCAAGAAGGTTTCTGTATGGATAACATGAGAGCGTATTTCTTCCATCTCGCTTAATGTCAGGCTTCCTTTAGGAATCGATAAGGCCTGTAACTCGTCTTTAGTGATTAGTGGTGTCAGCACTCCGCTGTCGTCAACTGCATGATAAGCATGAATTTGTTTGAGGTTGTCAGAGGCTGATTCCGGCAATACCGAGGGCTCATTTGCCTGCACTATGTCTAACCAAAACTGCTCTAGTTGAGATATCTGTTGCTGAATACTCTCTAACTCTCTGAGGGCAGAGTGGGAATGCGGCCCCGACATCTTGTTGAACAACGAAAGCTCGATTTCCGCACGTTGGCGAAGCAGAGTCTGTTGTGTGAGGCGAATGCGGTATTTAATAACATCCAATTGATGGTCAGTAAGTTTTTTAGCCTTGGTTAAGACAGATTCTTTGACACCAACTTTTCCAAAGTCGTGCAGGAGTGCTGCGTATTTTAATTGGCGTAAATCTTTTTTGCTGAGTAGGTGATTGCGATACTGCGTGAGGTTCGAGTCTGCCAGACAGTGAGCTAATGCAATTGAGAGGTCTGCAACGCGAAAAGAGTGACCGCTGGTGGTTGGGTCGCGTTGTTCGATGGCGGTAACAGAAGCTTGTACGAATCCCTCAAATAGTCGTTTGATACTCTCAATCAAACGCCGGTTTTCTATCGCAATGGCAGACTGGCTCGCTAAGGCACGTAACAAGGGACATATTTCCGGGGTGAAGGGGATGACATTCTCTTTGGTTACCGAGTGAGACGAGAGATGGACTCCCGGCAGTCTGGTATGATTAATAAACTGAAGAACGCCAATGATCTCTTGGTGATAATTAAATATCGGCAGTGCGAGCAACGACTGGCAGCGGTATCCCGTAACGCGGTCAAAGATAGGGTTAAACTGATAAGGCCGATCCTGAATATCATACACATCTTCGATATTCACCTCGTGACCATGTATCGCGACATACCCTGAAATACTGCTGTCATTAAGCTCGAAGCGCTGCTCGACAAAGTCAAATTCGATAGAAGCGTTCTGCGTTAACTTCAGAACCACATGACGATTGTCTGGATCTTGGTCATCAACTAAAAACAGTGATGCCGCGTCGCATACGGCGAGTTTTCTTCCCTCGTCTAAAATTCTGTTCAACAAAGCGGTCAGGCTCTTTTCGGCAGAGAGCGCGATGCCTATTTCGGTTAGCCGGGTCAAGCTGGTAGATTTGCTGCTAAGTAATAGCTCGAGCTGTTTTTTTTGTAAATTCTGAGTATGTATTAAGAGTGCGGATTCGATGTGTTTTAGAGTTACTCGTTTAGTAAACCCTGTAGGTACATAAAGGTCAGCTTCCACTGAAAGGTGCTGCTCAGCTATAACGAGTAAAAACTGGCTCTGACGCCACTCACTGATAGTTGAGGTGGTCAAAGTCTCGAGTAGTGGCTGATCTAAAATCAATAAAGTAGGGGATAGGTCGAGGATTTGTTGTGCACTACTTACCTCAACACAGGGTAAATGTTGTTGGCTCAGCTCTTGAGGTATAGGCGTCATTGCAAACGTACTGCCGTGCGCTATCAACAGTTTTCCTAGTGAATTCCTATCGTAGGCTAACGTCATGACACCCTCCATTTGAACTTGTTTAGAATAGTTCAGTTTTTGAGCAAAGGCTGACAATTAACACTAGTTAAACTGCGAACAATCAAGGCAAGAGATGCCAAAGAGAGTTTGTCAGATAACTTGATAAACCTTGGTCGGCTGGTCAAATCCTTTAAACATCTTTTCACCAGACTCGAGGAACTGAAATTGGTTGTCAGAGCAGTTTTGTTTAACCAAATCTACCACCAGAATCTGGTCCGACTCGGTGGCATCACAGACCCGCGAAGCCATTTGCACGGCAGTACCAAACAAGTCGTTATTCTCTTCCACAGGCTCTCCAGCACTTAAACCGATACGGACATGCATGTTTTGCTCGGGCTTGTTGTGGTTATGTTCCTTGAATGCCTGTTGAATACTCTTAGCACACATCACAGCGTTGTCCGCTGATGTAAAGGAAATCATAAAGCCATCGCCAGTGTGTTTAATCTCTCGACCGTGATGAGTTTTGATTGCATCGCGGGTGATGACATTATGAATGCGCAACAGATGCATCGATTTTTTGTCACCTAACTTGGTTGTCATAGCGGTGGAGCCTGCAAGATCGGTAAACATAATAATGCGAAAAGCGCTATCTATTTCATTTGGCTCATCGGGTTGTGTGCTGACAGGGTCTTCAATACGACCTAAGAACAGCTTTACGATATCCGCATCGACGGGGATGATTTCCCCAGGTATGTCACCATGAGCCTCTTCGTGAACCTTTCTGATCACCCCCTCATTTTCTGCTTCTACCAGACAGAAGGTGGTGCCTCGCATCTCATCAAACCAATAAGTAACAAATTTGACGCCGTACTTGTCTTGAATATCTAAGTCTTTTTTATGAGCTAACTCGATAGCTTCACGCGTGGGATTTTCTGAAAAATGACGATCCATAAATAGCGGCATAACGATGAAATCTCAACTCAAACTGTTCAATTAAACATAGCACAACTCATTAGCATGTGATGATGGAGCCCTTGCCGTGTTAGGTAATCTTATTGGGACAGACACCTTAAGCAGGGTGTGACTATTGCTGAATAATGTTGAGGAAAACTGAGAGATACCACTCGTTAAATTAGGATAATCGTATTTTTATTTGGATAAATCTGACTTTGGGGTTGCCCTAAAGCTTAGGAATTAGATAAAAGTGTCAGTTAATTATAATGGATTACATGTTGTAACAATCTTTGCTTGGCTGTTGCGACTGGCTTGTGTAAAAAAGCAAACAAAGAAAATATAAAATTATAATTTGTATGGATATTTTAGCGTCGAACTATTTATTTTGGCGGAATTTCGGGGTGGTCGATTGTGCCCAAATGTAAGCAATGTGTGAGAGGCTGTTATGTTGTACCTATTTAACTTGGGCTGCGATTCATCTTACAAACTGGTGCTAAACGGTAACCTATTGTATGGACTTGATGAAGAAAGTAAAACTATGGAGTTTTGCCTTAACGACAAAGAACGTTTTGTCCTTGAATATCTCGCCAAATACTCTTCTTATGACAAGCCTTCAGCTGCAAGGGACATTGAACTCGCTTATCAGGAGCAGTTCTCAGATGAATTTGGTCTGTATAGTCTTAAGAATACTATCGCGTCTATCCGCAAGAAGTATAAGTTAATCACTGATAGTTACGCCATAGACACTCCGACAGAGCTAATAACCAATGTTTTTAAGAAGGGTTATTACATTAATCTCGATGTACTCGATAGCCTTGCCAAAAATAAGCAGCTTAACTTTGATATCAACAATTACAAATTGAATACTCCGGCAATGCTGAGTTTGTTCATTCAGATTTATCAGCGGAGCATTGCTTGTAAAGGTGCCAAAATGGCGGCGATATCAACGCTTTTGTTGGGCATATTGTACATGTTGCAAATCTCTCATATAGAGTCGATTCTGAAGAAATATAAAGGTAATACCAACTTTATAGCCCAAGAAATTATGGCTCACGGATGCGATGATATTCAGAACGTAGCGGTGTTTAGCCAGTCATTGAATCTTGACTCAGCCATCCTGATAACGGGCAATGATCGTTGCTTAATCGACAGGGAATCAGTGCGCTACCTTGATGATGACGTTGAGTTGCAACATTTGCTAGATCAACCCCAGTTTGTTTACACCCTGAGGGCCAATAGTCAGGGAACAGAGTTCTATGCGCGTATTTCCAGGCAATCGATAGAAAGCCGCTATGGCAATACTTTACTGCCGATTTTAGTTGATTCAATCCACATCAATACTGAACTAGGCAAACTGCTTTCGACGGGGGAGCCGGGTAACTTTAGAATTTATTCGCATGACTATCGAGCAGGGGCTGAGGTTGTTTATTACAGTGATGGCATCTTGTTTGAGTGGTTCGTGTTGCTCACATTGCTATCATTCGTCTTTTACATGAAGAGCATTATCCGGTTCTCTCACTTCGTTATCACCTGGGTCGGTTTGAGATATAAGCTGGAAGTGATAATGGACACGGATAAAAATCAACCGATCTATTATGAAATCTTAACCAGAGTTAAAACGGGCTCTCCACTTGATTATATAAACCATATTCGCCAATCCGGACTGGTGACTTTCCATACGATTTTAACTATTCGTGCGATTGAAGATGCTCAGCTCGATGGCGCGAGCAACAATTATGGGATTAACCTGTGCCCGATTACTTTGCAAGGGGACCAGTTTCCGCTTCTCGAACAATTCTTAAGCCGTTTAGAGGCGAACGAGGTGATACTGGAGATCACTGAAAACTCCAACTTGCCTTATTCACAAGAAATTATTGAACACATTTTGTGCCTTAAAGCGAAAGGTTTCATCATCGCCCTCGATGACTTCGGTACCGGCAACAATAATGTCGAAATGGTGAAAAAAGTGCATCCCAATTATCTGAAGATTGATAAAGAGTTTTTGCAGGGAGTGGAAGATGATAGTTCCGCAAAAGAAATTCTGATTAATATTTCAAACATTGGCTATGTCTCAGATTCAAAAGTCATACAAGAAGGTGTAGAGACCAGCTCACAAAAACACTTTCTTTCTAAGCTTGGATATACCTATCAGCAGGGGTTCTTGTATAGCGAGAAGTAGCAGATAAACAAAAGCGAGCCTGAGTCGCTCGCTTTTGTGCTGTCCTTATGTCGATAGACGAAGGATACCGCTAGCTACGGTGTTCATTCTCATCAATCATTCTGATTAATTTGGCTGGTGTACCACCGTAAAGTGAGTCTGGCGGCACGTCCTTATTAACGACTGAATTCGCTGCAATTACAGAACGCGCACCAATGGTTACTCCCTGGTTGATGACCACATTACCACCAATCCAAACATCGTCTTCGACGGTGATTGGCGCGCAGATGGTTTCCCATTCGCGTCGTCTGAGGTAGTCCATTGGGTGGCTAGCACAGTAAAACTGCGTGTTAGGTCCAATCAAGACATTATTACCAATGGTAATTCTGGCGCCGTCTAGCATGGTGACGTTCATATTGATGAAGGTCTTGTCACCAATTGATATTGTCTTGCCGAACTCACAATAGAAAGGCGGTCTGATAACACTTGAAGTGGACATTCTTCCCATCAGTTTCTCAAACAGAGTAGTGCGTTGTTCGTCATCTACGCATTGATTGATGTTCTGTAATAGGGTCGAAGCATTTTGACGGATTTGGTTAATACAATCTGCGCCACCGTCAAACTCTTCGCCAGCAAGCATTTTTTCGAATTCAGTCATTTTGTCCCTCACCATATTTTTCATAGGTTTCTTAACGTTAGATGCTATCACTGGTAGCGAAATCAATTGCTAGAAATGGGTCAAATAATATAGCCTTAATTTAATGGACAGGAAGCCAATGACTAGAGTAGAACGTGAACTTAAGACAGCTTGAAATCTTCTACGCCGTGATGAAATGCGGCACCATATCTGGGGCAGCGAAACAACTTCACGTTTCTCAGCCTAATGTGACCAGAGTGCTTGCTCATACTGAACAGCAGCAAGGTTTCGCCTTGTTTGAACGGGTTAAGGGCCGTTTGATACCCACTCGCGAAGCGCACCTGTTACTGCCTGAAGCAGAGAAGATCTATCAGCAGCTTGGTCAGTTCAGGAACCTGACTAACAAAATCAAAGCAGGGGAGAAGCATCTGACCATAGGCGCGCCACCTATTTTATCTGCGACCCTACTGGCTCCCGTCATCGCTCAGATCTGCAAAAACAGTGACTATACCATTGAGGTATCTACCGGGAATCAGGATGAGCTGTGCGATGCTCTGCTCAAACATCAGCTTGATCTTGCGATCTGTTTTGGCAACGATGCGCCCAATGCTTTAGTACAGAAAACGCTGGTCACTGCAGAGATGACCGTTATTTTGCCGCACAATCATGAAGCTCCGGAGACGGTCAGTTTAAATCAGTTATTGAGCAACCAATCGGGGTTAATTGCGCTGGATAACCGCGACCCGTTAGGTTTGCAGCTGCATCAGGCGATCCACACCTTAGCTCCTGACTATCACCCACAGGTCACAGTGCGAAACTACAGTGCGGCTGCAGAATTGGTGGCACAAGGTCTGGGGAGCGCAGTTGTCGACCCATGGACTGCAACTCAGTACCAACACCGAGTAAACAGCGCCAGACTCGATCCAGCAATTGATATTTCTGTGTCTCTTTTGTACGCAGAGCATTATCCGATGAGTATTGCAGCTAAATGGTTTGTCGGCCAGCTTGAACAAGGCCTATAACTCTTGGTTATAGGCAATCGACGAATGAGTATTCGAAAAGGGGGCTTTAAGTCTTTACCGTAGACGGCATCACTCCAGCAAAACAAGGACTTGCCATGTCTATCGCTCAACCATACCTACTTTTCTTAGGTGATGTTACCGACCCAATCTCAGCTAAAACGGCTCGAGGAATCGCACTATGGCGACCAGATCTCTGTATCGGTCAGCTACGCTTAACACCAGATGCGGTCTCGTTAGGTCTGAATGATCTTACTTTAGAACAAGCGAAGCATCAGGGGGCAAAAAGTCTGGTGATTGGAACCGCTAATGCCGGCGGTGTCATCCCAGAAGCATGGAAAGGTACTTTGATTCAGGCGGCTAAGATGGGGTTCGAAATAGCATCAGGAATGCATTCTCGTCTGACAGAGATCCCAGAGCTTGCTCAGTTGCAACAGCAAAGTCGAACCAAGCTCCATGATGTACGCCATTATGATGAGTCGCTGAGTGTCGGCAATGGAATCGCTCGTCAGGGTAAACGTATTCTTACGGTAGGGACAGATTGCTCTGTTGGCAAAATGTTCACAGCACTTGCTCTGGAAAAAGCTCTGCAGGAAATTGAGGTCGACGCCCGTTTTAAAGCGACCGGACAAACCGGGATTTTAGTTGCAGGCGAGGGGATTTCGATTGATGCTGTGGTGGCGGATTTTATCTCCGGTGCAGTTGAAGCGATCAGTCCTGCTTTCGATGATCACGACTGGGATATTATTGAAGGTCAGGGTTCTCTGTTCAATCCCTCATTTGCTGGTGTCAGTCTTGGATTACTCCATGGTGCACAAGCGGATGCATTGGTTCTGTGTCACGAAGTAAACCGGCCTCATATTCGCCATCTTCCTCACTGCAAAATGCCTTCGATAACGGCGACCATCGAAGCAAACTTAGCCGCCGCACGTTTGACCAACCCCAAAGCTCAGCTGGCGGGTATTAGTCTGAATACTTCAGCGTTAGATGAACGTGAGGCAAAGAATCTGTGTGCCACCTGGCAAGAAGAGTTCAACGTGCCTGTGACTGACCCGGTTCGTTTTGGAATTGACGCAATTGCCGATCATCTTGTGACTCATTTTTAATGGTGGGCTATGACCATGGAGATTAATGTAAAGCCATATAGTATCGAACTCGCGACACCATTTGTCATTTCCCGAGGGGCAAGAACCCATTGTCATACGGTGAGAGTAACGATCGGTTATCTGGGGTATCAAGGCGTCGGAGAATGTACTCCTTATCTGAGATACAGCGAAAGTGTTGAGTCGGTTGTGACTCAGTTAGAAATGTGGCGAGGTGAGTTGGCGGAGCTCACTCCACAAGCAGCGAAACAACAACTGCAAAGTAAGCCTGCTGGAGCTGCGCGCAATGCGCTAGATTGTGCTTTATGGGACCTGATAGGGCAGCTTGAAGGTAAGACATTCCCATCGCCATATTTCTCAATCAATGACGCGATTGAAACGGCTATGACAGTATCGATTGGGGAAGCGTCAGCGATGGCAGCGCAGGCAAAACAGTATGTAGGGCAAGGCGCAACACTTTTGAAAGTGAAGCTTAATGGTGAAAATGTTGTTGAAAGGGTGGCCGCAGTGCGCGATCGCGATGTCGCCCCCGATTGCAAAATTATCCTTGATGCGAATGAAGCGTGGCAGACGCTCGATTTAGCGCAATTGTTTCAACAACTGGCACCATACAATATCGCCATGATCGAGCAGCCACTTCCGAGCGGACAAGATCATTGCCTGGCGGACATTGTTCATCCCATTCCACTCTGCGCCGACGAAAGCTGCCACACCCGTGCAGAGCTGGCGGAGCTGAAAGGGCGCTACGAGATGATCAATATAAAGCTGGATAAAACTGGCGGCCTGACGGAGGCAATGTTGCTTGAGCAACAAGCGCGAGAAGCTGGTTTCAGCATTATGGTCGGCTGTATGCTTGGCACGTCACTTGCGATGAAAGCGGCGCTACCGATTGCCACCAGAGCCGAAATCGTCGATTTAGATGGGCCGGTATTACTTGGTAAAGATATCGATAACGGGCTGAAGTATCACTCCGGCAACCTCTATTTAAATTAGCTTGAATAGTAAACTGACAAGCGAGCAGAGTTAGCTCGTTTTGTCAGTAGAGCCTGCTTGTCAGCCAAGAGTTACCAACGTGAAGTTGCAAAATAGTCTGATAAATAATCTATCAAGGCTCGAACCGCTGGTCGCATATGTTTACGCGATGAGTAAAGTACATAAACGGTCATATCGTCGGGTTTCCAGTCGGGTAAAACCTGTTTTAGTTGTCCGTTTTTGAGGTACTGACTGACGAGATAAGTGGGTTGCATGGCGAGGCCCCCATGGCAAAGTGCTGCATTCAGCAAGGTTGTCGCTTCATTGGCCGTTAAACGGCAACTTACCTCTACCGATTGTTGTAAATCAGCTTTAGTCAGGTGCCAGACATGCTGCTGGAAGTTTTTGTATCCTAAACAGGAATGCTGGGTTAAATCACCCGGCGTTGAAATGGGTTCGCTATTGGCTAAATAGTGTGGTGAAGCAACGATAACCGACTCGCAGAGAGCGATAGGTTTACCTATCAAAGATGGGTCAGGCGTTGAAGCGATGCGAATCGCAATATCGATTTGGCTATCAGTCAGATCCGTAACCGAATCCTGTAAATCAACATCGATGCTAACCTTGGGATGGAGTGCCAAAAACTGTTGAATAACAGGCACTACTTGAGAGTATCCAAACGACATACTTGTCGCGAGCCTGATGGTTCCGGATAACTCACCGCCGGTGTTGGCTAAGTCACCTAAGCTTTCTGCTTGCTTAAGCCATAGCTTAACCTCTTCAAGACAATCTTCACCCGCAGTGGTTAACGAGACTTTGCGAGTGGTGCGATGGAGTAAACGAGCATTCAACCAACTTTCCATCGCTTCTATGTATCTGGTAACCATAGGGCGAGACATTTCTAGTCGGTCTGCCGTCGCAGTAAAACTACCTGATGTCGCGACATCAACAAACACTTTCGCTGCAGTTAGTCTGTCCATTTATTTGCTCGATTTATGAAATAATCATGTTCATTTTGGTGTGTTTTTCCGAACGCGTCAAATGCCTAGAATCCTCTCTGTACAGAAAAACATAACGGAGAAAGGTATGAAACGTTTAACTCTAATTGCAGCGTCAGTGTTGGTAGCAACAAGTACGCAGGCGGCAGACAAAGTCCCTCTCACACTAGATGTGTATAACGCAGACAAAGGGAGCTTTCACGTAAACTCAACGTTGGTCATTGGCGAAACCGAAGTCATGGTTGTCGATACCGGCTTTACCAAAGCTGACGCACTACGTATTGCCGCGAAAGTTCTCGATAGTGGTAAAGAGCTCACAACTATCTTTATTAGTCAGGCTGACCCGGATTATTACTTCGGTGCAGAAGTGCTCCATGATCTGTTCCCACAAGCACAGGTACTAAGCACAGAAGCGGTTAAGAGAACTATTGAGAAAAAACTTGCCGGTAAGTTAGCTTACTGGGGCCCTAAAATGGGCAGTAACGCGCCTGTGGAACCATACCTTCCTACAGCTATCGATGGTAATACGTTGACGGTCGATGGTCATAAAATCGAAGTGCGCGGTACAACTGGAGAGCTGGCTCATCGCCCTTATCTATGGATACCGTCTAACAAAGCAGTTTTGGGTAATGTTGCAGTCTATGGAAACTTACATTTATGGATGGCCGACGCGCAGTCTCAAGAGAGTCAGAAAGCTTGGGTGAAACAATTGGACGAGCTTAAGGCGCTCAATCCAGAAATTGTCGTACCAGGTCATATGCGTGCCGGAACCAAACTGGATGCGAGTACGATTCGTTATACGCAGCAGTATCTGACAGATTTCCAACAAGCAACCAGAAGCACTAATAACAGTGCGGAGCTGATCGACAGCATGTCTGCCAAGTACCCCAATGCGCAACTGCCTATTGCGTTAAGTATTGGAGCTAAGGTCCATAAGGGAGAAATGGAATGGTAGCAGGGGACTGATCGCGATAATTACCGAAGCAACTTGTGGTGAGATAGGTGAGTCTCACCACGTTTGGTTTTAACCGGCACTAAACCAAGGTTAGTCATGATATCCGTCAGTTAGTTGCTTTCGTTAGCTAGGTATTTGGGTGTGCTGTTTGCGATAACCCCGTCTCGCACTTCACTGATAACTGTCCAGATGCTTTGTACCAGATCAGGGTTTTGCCGCGCGAAATCATGGCTAAAAATCAGATAGTAATCCTTCGTCGATATTGGCGGAGCAACTTTTTCGATATTCGTCAGTCTGTTCTGGACGATATAGCTATTGGCAATATTACTTTGAATCGCAATCGCTGCCAGGCGCTTTTTGTTTAACATTTCAAACAGCTTTCCGGTACTTTCCATTTCAAGCGTGCTGATCTGTTTTGCTTTCAGTTTCCTGGTAACTGAAAAGCCGCCGTGAGCCCCAACAGGCATGTCACCTGTGGAATTAAGCTTATCGCCATCCCACTCTAAGGGGTGCTCTTTAAGCTTGTAAAAGGAGTAATCTAAGGTCGCGATACGCAATGAACTATCGGCTTGTTGAGCCTTCATAGGATAGCTTGCATATTTGGCTCGTTCTTGGTTGTAAGAGAAAATAAACCCGCCATCTACCTGGCCTGCTCTGATTTGGTTGAGGACTCTTTTTCCCGGTAGTCGCACATATTCGATGTTAAGGTTTAACAGCAGCGCTGCTTGCTCAATGACATCAATGGATAAACCGGGTGGGGAAGCGACTGAGGTACCATTGCCCATCTGGAACGGAAAGGACTCGACGTCAGAATACGCGAGCGTGATAGTTTTTAAGCCTGAAGCAGATGAATTAATGGGGATTAGCAAGAAGACGAATATTAACAATAGGTAGCGCATATAGTCTTGCCTTAGATAAACCTTATCCATGTCAGTATAGAGTGTAGTACTAATTGATGAATATCTGTTGGATCAGAAAATCGAAGATTCCCCCCATTTTTCAATGGTCTAGTATCCACCTAAACACCTATAACGTATGCATTTTTTGCCAGAGAGCGCATTTTCATAGAGCCACAATTGACTATCGAGGACGCTAATGAGCACAAGCACACGCTTTGCAACAAATAATCTCTTAGTTGATAGAGGACAGAAGGTATAATCGCTCCATTCTTTAAGCCCAATAGGGCAGTGTTAGCTATCTCAAAGCAATGGATTCTTGATGAAACTACAAAAAATCGACAAGCAGTTGTACCGTTCACGTTTAAACATTGTCATTGTTGCCTGTATCGCTTTTCTAGCCTTATCTAGTCTGGCAGTCTCGCAGCTTCTGATTCACCTGTTCCCTGATGAGTCAGGCTCTCACTTTCACTGGAACTTGTTGGGCGTCATTGTCAGCGCTATTGCTGTTGTTGCGACCTTAATCAAGTTGAAAGGCCATCCTAAGATGTATGAAGTGGCGTACGTTTGGGATCTTAAGCATGCGTTAAACCTGATATACCGTAAGAATAGAGCTCTGCAAGCTGCAGCCGAAGAGGGCAACGCAGATGCGATGCTTGCTCTCCAGTTCAGCTATGAGGGGAGCCGCCAACTATGGAAATTAGACGACAACACAATCACGATTAATACCTTAGAAGTCGCTCAGAGAAAGCTTGATGAACAAGCTGAAAAATATGGTGTGGAGTTGGATATTACTCATTACAACTCGGAGATTCTGAGGTCGTTTTAAGCGCTCAAGCCAATTATTGATCAACAGTTAGCGGTGTCACGCTACTCTTGAATCGATCTCCCTGGTTGCCTGTTTGTTGCTACACTCGAAGTAAAGAGTTCGTTTGTGTAGCACTCAATAATCTAACGCAATCATAGAGTTGGTTATGGATCCATTAACGCAGGGTTTGTTAGGCGCATCACTTCCACAAGCAGTGGGCAAAAAACAACATTTTGTTCTTGCCGGTGTTTTGGGGTTGCTGGCGGGAATGGCGCCGGATTTAGATGTATTAATTCAATCCGAGACAGATCCGCTGCTGTTTTTGGATTTTCATCGGCAGTTCACTCATTCACTGCTGTTTATCCCCATTGGCAGTTTTATTTGTGCTGTGGTCCTGCACTATTTATGGACCAAAAAACGCGGACTCTGGTTTAAACAAACCTGGCTATATTGCGCGTTAGGCTATAGCACCCATGCTTTACTCGATGCCTGTACTTCGTATGGTACTCAGTTACTGTGGCCGTTCTCCAACCAGAGGTTTGCCTGGAGCACCATCTCGGTGATAGACCCCGTTTTTACCCTCCCGTTATTGGTATTGCTTGTGTTTGGGCTATTGAAGCGAAACCCTTGGTATGCGCGCATAGCTTTGTTGTGGGTGGTAGTGTATCTCACGCTGGGGATGATACAGAGAGATAGAGCAGAAGCCGCTGGATTACAACTGGCACAACAAAGGCAGCATCAACCTTTGCGACTTGAGGCCAAGCCAAGCTTTGCCAATATTCTGCTGTGGAAAGTAGTTTATGAAACCGAGGGGAATTACTTCGTCGATGCGGTAAGGTTAGGGCGTGAGGTCAAATTTTATCCGGGTCAATCAATTGCCAAACTCAATCTAGAAAGAGATTATCCGTGGCTCAAAGCGAGCTCACAGCAAGCACAGGATATCGAGCGTTTCCGTTGGTTTTCCGCCGGTTATATCGCTCAGGATCCAGATGACGCGCTACGTATTATCGATGTGCGCTATTCTATGGTACCCAACCAGCTTAATTCGCTTTGGAGCATTAAGTTGTCACCGTCAGCGAACGACGATAGCCATGTTGAATACGCAACTCATCGAGACAGTACGCCCGCGTCCAGAAAACGGTTTGTTGATATGCTTTTAGATCGATAGTGATTAAAAAGCGAGCCAACAGACTCGCTTTTAAGTCATACCTTCAGCTATTCAGTTTCGAAAAATGCAGGGTGATAAGTGACTTCGCCCTCAGCAATGTGGTTACTAAGTGCCAGAGACATAAAGTACTCCGCTGGTACACCTGTCAGCGTTAACTGTGGAAAGCACTCAAATCCAAAACGGCGATAGTATTCTGGCTCACCAAGTAACACTACACCTTGCGCATTTTGCTCTTTAAGCTGTGATAACCCCTGGCGAATGAGTGCACCACCGATGCCTTCCCCCTGACGTTCTGGCACTACAGATACCGGCCCTAAACCATACCAACCAGTCAGTTCGCCATTGATTGCAACCGGAGAAAAGGCAATATGGCCAATGATGCCCGTTTCATCTTCACAGACTAGGGACAGTGATAGTGCCTCGGCCTGACGTAGCTTATTAACGATCAAATGTTCTGTTGGTTGCGCACCCGGAGCATGATGTGGGTGGTTCTCAAACGCTCGGTAAACAAGTTTTTCAATTTGTTCGATGTCTGAGTGTATTTCAGCTCTGATATTCATCTTTTACCTTTGGAATACTGATTATTGTTGTCACTGATGGGGCGAACTATAAACTGTAAAGTTATAGACAGGTCAATGGCTTTTTAAAACAATCAGTGACAACAAGGTATCAGAGCCGATAACGGTTTAACCCAGTAGTGCTCCGCCATCGACATCAACGACGGCACCTGTCATATACGTGTTTTCGATCAGCAAGATATACGCTGCTGCAATATCACTGGCTGTACCAACTTTTGCGACTGGCAGGGTTTTCTGAGTGCGTAGGTACATGGCATTTCTCTCTTCAGTTTTCATGCCCTGATACGCTTCAGTCTGAGTTAAGCCCGGGCTAACCGCATTTACACGAATAGGGGCAAGTTCTTTGGCCAGTACCTTGGTGGTCGCTTCAATGGCTGCATTGATCGCTGTTTTAACATAGGTGTTGGCGACGACCTTGCGTGATAGCATGCCAGAGGTTAGGGTGATAGAACCGCCTTTTTTGATGTAACGCGCACCGTGTTTAGCGGCATTGATAGCTCCCCAGAATTTAGTGTCGAAGGCGTATTTAGCCTGAGAGACTTCAACGTCGACCACTTTACCGGCAGGCGCATATGAGCCTGCGGTGATGACTAAATGATCGAACGGTCCTATGGTTTCAAAATAGTGGTACACCGATTGCTCATCGCTGATGTCCAGCCCGGTTTTTCGACTGGCAACGTGTACCACGCTATTGGCGTTATCGAGTTGTTTGGCAAGTGCGGCTCCTATACCGGAAGTACCACCTATTACGACATAAACGGTTTTGTCTGATTTCATACCTGCTCTCCAATTTTGTCTTGATGAAACCAGTATATTGCTTGGATAAACTTTGATAATTGGCTAATGTTTGAATTCATTATTCAATTAATATGAATAATGAAGTTAGGTAGGAGAGGGAATGGACAAGTTTTCTGATATGACGCTGTTTGTCAGCATTGTTAAAAATCACGGGCTAGCGGCAGCAGGAAGAGAACTAGGTTTATCTCCCGCTACGGTTACTGCACGGTTACAGTCACTGGAAGATCGCTACGGAGTCAAGCTGCTGAATCGTAGTACAAGGCACATTTCGTTGACAGATTCCGGGGCCATGTATCATCAGGCATGTCTGGAAATAATAGACAGCGTCAAAGAGACTGAAAATCTGCTCCAGACAGGAGTTAAAGAAGTCCGTGGAACGTTGAAGATCTCTGCACCTCGCGACATTGGTAAACAGTACATTTCGCCAATACTGGCTGAATTCAGTCAGCTTTATCCAGATGTGATTCCATATCTTTATCTGAATGATAATCTGTCCAATTTAGCCGAGTCGGGACTCGATATTGTTATCCGCTACGGAGAGCTGGCCGACAGCAATCTGATCTCTCGTAAACTGGCATCTAGCCGACGGGTACTATGTGCGTCGCCTGAGTACTTAGCCAATAAAGGGACACCAATCACCCCGCAAGATTTATCACAGCATGACTGTCTGGCTATGGTTCGCAGTAATGAAGAGCTGAAAACCTGGCACTTTCAGGACGAACTGCAGCATAACGTCATTACTGTGGTGCCTAAACGTTTTTCAGACGATGGTGAAGTGATTCGTCAGTGGGCGTTAGACGGGGCAGGTATTGCACTGAAGTCGATACTTGATGTTCAGGAGGACATAAAACAGCAGCGACTGGTAACTGTACTCAATGGTTATATGAAGAACTTCAATGCCTCGACTTCTATGGCGGGGGCCGACCTGAATGCAATTTACTTAAGCCGTCAATATCAACCTAAACGGCTTCGTCTGTTTATCGACTTTCTGATTGAACGTTTTGCGCAAAAGCTCAGTTAAACATCTCTCTGGGAGTATTTTTTATAAAGCTTAGTGGTGTCTGTCCCGTTTGTTTTTTGAAGAAGGCGATAAAAGCGCTGTCTGAAGAAAACTCCAGCCAACAGGAAACATCACTGACTTGCATTCCTCTTGAAAGCAATTCGATAGCCTTTAACAAACGCCATTGTTGACGCCAGTCCTGGTAGGTCATTCCAGTTTCTGCTTTAAACAGGCGAGTGACCGTTTTGCTACTTGCACCGACAGAAGCGGCCATCGAGGTTAGGTTTGGCACTAAATAAGACTGCTGCATAACTTGTTGTCGAAATTTCTGCAGGCGGCGATCCGATGGCAAAGGTAGCTGGAATGAATGACGTCGAGCGGCATAAAACTCTTCCCAAAAAAGTGCAGTGGTATTGGTCATTTCACTTTCTGCTTTATCCCATGCCCACAGCGCCATTTTATCTATCAATGCTTTTAGCAGAGTGTTTACTTCGATCACTGTAATGTCTGTCGGGCAAGCAAATGCGGCACAATCGAAGTAAAGAGATCGGTAAGCCACCACATTGGTCATTGTGGCTCTATGTCGAGTGGATGGCGGAATCCAAACCGCTTTAGTTGGTGGCAAAATGCAGATTGAGTTCTCTAACGCAAAGCTTATACATCCCTGAGGGGCATAAAGCAGCTGACCTTTGAGATGCTGATGCATGCCAGAATCGTGCTGGCCAACGTCCGCGGCGATACCCACCACACTCGCGCTCAACTTATCAGCATCAAACTGAGTTTTTTGATCAATAATTGCCATCTGTCCGATTTTTGATGTTTTTGGTTTTTATGTTGTTAATTGGTAGATGGTAGTCCTGTTTATACTTCGCGCCAAGTTAATTTGTCACGAGGACGACTAATGAAAACCAAACCTTCTTTAGGGCTGATGGTAGTGATGCTGATGTTTCCACAAATTGTCGAAACCATATACAGCCCAGCTTTGGGCTCGATAGCCGATGCTTTCTCTGTAAGCTACGCTCAGGCAGCACAGACACTCTCAGTCTATTTTGTTGCCTTTGCACTGGGTGTTGTTACCTGGGGCGTAATGGCGGATAAACTGGGCAGACGGCCAACAATGCTGATCGGCTTGGTTATCTATAGCTGCTCAGCGTTAGTCGCAATGCAAACGCTGAGTTTTACTGTGTTAATACTGGCGCGAGTCATGAGTGCATTTGGTATCGCCGTTGGGTCGGTAGTGACTCAAACCATGTTGCGTGATGCATTCGATGGTAACGAACTTGCAAAAGTATTTAGCCTGATGGGAATGGGAATAGCACTAAGCCCTGTGGTAGGCATGTTGTTGGGAGGCTATCTGACGTCTGCTGGTGGGTACCACTATGTGTTTCTGGCCCTGACGACTATGGCACTAGCGCTATTTGTCTACAATTTACTGAAATTGCCAGAAACTCAAACTGAAAATCAATCGGTAAACTTACGTGATTTAACTGTGCGGATGGTTAAAGATCCGCAGGTTATAATCTCTGCTGTTTTGGTCGCACTATACAACATAGCGCTGTTTTCATACTACCAACTCGGCGCCTTTCGCTTTTCTGAGCTTGGGTTAAGTGCAGAGCTGTTTGGTTATAGTGGTATTGCGCTGGGTTTAGCAACCTTAATGGGTAGCTACGTCAATAAAGTATTGCTGACAAGAAATGCCAGCCAGCATTCATTACTTTTACTTTCTGCTCTGCTGTTAGCTGGTGGAGCGGTAGGTGTCTACGTGATGCTAGACACTCTCTATTTTGTTGTCGCAATGATGTTAGTCGTGATGTCGTTTGGTATTGCGATTCCAAATATACTCAGTAGCGCCTTAGTCGACTACAAACAGTATGCGGGTAGCGCTGGAGCAGTGTTCGGTTTACTTTATTATTTGATGATTGGTAGTGGGCTAGCTTTAACAGGTTTTGTTCAAAACCTTGGTTATGTACTGTTGGCATGTAGTGTTGTTACTAGCATGGTGACGCTGTCACGAAGATAATTAATATAGGCGGCGCGAGTTGGATAAACTCGCGCCTCTCTAGTTAGTTACGGATTGCATTACGCCGACATTGATTGGGCGTCATGGCAAATCTTTTACGAAATATCTTGCACAGATAACTTGTGTCACTGACGCCGACTTCATCTGCCAGCTGTGCCAGAGAGTGACTGGAGTGGGTTAAACGCCAATGGAGATGCTGAAGGCGCATTTCCTGCCAATAGTGATGGACTGAACAGTCAAATTGTTGCTCAAACAGTCGATCTAGCTGGCGACGGCTAACGCCAATCTTTGCAGCAATCTGTTCAACGGGAATATTTTGTCCGAGGTTATCTTGCAACAAGGATATCGCTCTATTGATATGGCGATTCGTATAAGCTCCTTGTTGGGATGACTTTAGTCGATGCTGAACGCTGCGATTCTCATCCACTAACATATCGGCTAAGCCTTTCTCTGCTTTTGCCCGACCAAGATGCTTTTGCAATATTGCGACGGCGAGATCGATAGCCGCACTGCCGCCAGTACAACTGATCATTTTATTGTCGAAATGGTATAGCTGCTCATCCCGAACGATCACTTTAGGGTAACTGGCTTTGAACTCGTTGTGGTGGCGCCAATGAACTACGACCTGGTGTTGGTTTAACAGCCCTAGCTCAGCGAGCGTAAAACAGGCATTGTCGATACTGACAATCGCGACTCCTGCCGCGACAATCTTGCGAACAAAAGTTCGGTAATATTCGGCTTGAAGCTGGGACTGACTGGCAGTTCGGCTACCAAAAAATACCACATAATCAACATCGGATAAGCGGATTTGATCGGGTGTCACATCGACCATTACCGGGATTCCACTACTAGAGCAAACCAGACCTTCAGAGTGAGACACAACTTGCCATGAACAATAGCGTTGCTGACTATTATCCTCTTCGTCCGCAGAAAAGCGCAGTTTGTCCAAGAAGCTACCGAAAGGCAGCATGTTGAAGTTATCCAAAGGAACCAATAAAAAGTGGATGCCTGTTTGCTTAGTCATATCAGTTTCACTATGTCCATTTGGTTTTATTTTATGTCCATATTTTACCGTTATCAATTGTCTCAATCAGCGATACTGACAGCAGTTAAATCAGCTAATAGATAGGTTAGTAATGGCGTTTGAACTTTGGAGTCTTTTTGCTTTGTCTGCTTTAGGTCTGGCGTGTGTGCCTGGTCCCAATTCACTGTTGGCGCTAAGTCATGGCGCGCGTTATGGCTATAAAAAAACAGTTTGGACAATTTTGGGTGGTGTCAGCGGCTTCTTTATCTTAATTTCTGTAGCGATGTTTGGTTTAGGAGCAGTTTTGCAAGCGAAACCTGAACTGATGATCGCTCTACAATGGCTAGGCGCTTTCTATCTTGCCTGGTTGGGTCTTAAGTTGTGGTTTGAAGATGATGTTAACGTAAAAAGTGCCAGCGATGCTGTGTCTGTATTACGCAGAGAGTTATTTAAACAGGGGTACTTTGCGGCACTGTCGAACCCTAAAGTCCTGCTATTTTTTACCGCATTCCTGGCGCAGTTCATTAACCCTGATAAGCCGTTTATTCCCCAGTTTCTTATCATTACGGTGAGCTTTTTGTGTATTGAGTTTGCCGTCGAGTTTGGTGTGGCGAGACTGGCTGACCGAGTCAAACTAATGCTACTTGCTAATGGACGCATCTTTAATCAATGTTGTGGTGCAATCTTCTTGTTCCTATCTGTAATGGCAATGGTTAAGAGCTTTGCCTGAGTTCCTGACCGCTTAAGACTCACGTTAGTTTACAGTTCCGTTTGTGGCCAGAAAATCCGTATTGAAACGCTATGCTCGTGTTTTTAAACAGTGAGAGTGAAAACGATGATGACAGATTTTCTGGTTAAACCCCTTGAGCAGGCGAATTTTGAACAGTTGTTTAATAAGGACGAGCAACAACTGGCGCAGCTTAATGCCAGATGGTTGGTAGCGGACGCGAAGCCGGGTTACCCATGCCGAGTTTCTCTGCAAGAAGCCGAAGTGGGTGAAAGAGTGCTTTTGATTCCATTCAACTATCATGATGTCAATTCGCCATATCAGGCGTCAGGACCGATTTTCGTTCGTGAAAACGCACAAGTTGCTGAGATGAAAGTTAATCAGATCCCCGAGATCTTAACTGAAAGGTTGTTGTCGGTAAGAGCTTATAGCCAAGACAGCATGATGCTAAACGCGACAACAGTTCAGGGTAAAGCACTGACAAATACTATCAGGGATCTATTTGAAAATAGTGAGGTCAGCTATCTGCAAATTCACAACGCCAATCCCGGTTGCTTCAATTGTAATGTTTATCGAGCTTAGAGGCTTAGCTGTAAACATGGCTTCAGTAGTAATTTGAAAATTATTAAAAAAGTTCTTTACCTCAAGTTAACTTGAGGAATTAGCATAATCTCCGTTGACAAGAAAAAGGCTTAAAAGGAGATAACAATGATTCAACTTGAACACGTAAACTTAGTGGTAAAGAACATTCCTGAAATGCTGAGCTTCTATCAGGCCGCATTCCCACACTGGTATGTTCGTGATGAAGGTCAGGGAGAGTGGTCAGGTAAACCGCGTAACTGGCTTCATTTTGGCGATGAGTATCAATACATCGCTCTCAGTGACCACGGAGAGGGTGAGAATCGCTACTTAGCAGGGCATCAAGTGGGATTAGCGCACTTTGCTTACATCACCAATAATATAGAGGCGGTTATTGAGCGCTTAACTTCTGCAGGTTTCCCGATTGCTAAACCAGGTGCTGAGGAGCCTTATCGTAAAAACGTCTACTTTGTTGACCCGGCTGGTTTTGAAGTGGAGTTCGTAGAATACCTTAGCGACGATCCAAAACAGCGTAATTTATCCAGTTAATCAGTAACGGTATTGTAAAAAGCGAGCACAAGTAGCTCGCTTTTTGCGTTTATAAGCACATTTAATCACGACATAAAGTATCGCTTGCAATCAATAACCAAAAATTATCGAAAACTAACATCCGCTCACGCTTGACGAAATCCACAAACATAGTCTTTACTTTTTGTTTTGCAGTACTGTTTGTGTGTTATTTAGCTTTTATATCAATAAGTAAGCTTTTATCTGAAGGATTGAAAACATGGAAGAAAATGCGAAAGATCATCTACTCACAGATCCACTGTTGGAACATAGAAAAATATTCATCTTCGGAGGAATTGATCAGGAAAAAGCAGAGAAGGTTTGCCGGAGCCTGGCGTATCTTGATTCAGTGTCGAATGAAGATATCACCATAATGATCAACTCACCGGGTGGGCATGTTGAGTCAGGTGACTCGATTCATGACATGATTAAGTTTGTTACTTCCAAAGTAATCATCATTGGTACTGGCTATGTCGCTAGTGCTGGCACCCATATTTATCTCGCAGCTGAAAAGTGTAATCGATACGCTCTACCTAATACCCGTTTTATGATTCATCAGCCATCTGGCGGCAGTCAGGGGCAGGTGAGTGACATACTTATCCAGATGGAAGAGATCAGTAAAATGAAGCGCCGCATTGCCAAGGTGATTTCAGACGCGACCGGTCAGGATATGGAAAAAGTGTTGGAGGATATTGATAGAGACCACTGGATGACAGCACAAGAGGCCGTGGATTACGGGATTGTTAACGAAATCATTGAGAGCCAACAGCAACTAACGTGAAATTATTATCGGGACAGACACGATAATTGTTAGTTTGGTCGTTGTGTGGGAGCTATGAAATAGTTTGTGAGTGGAGGTGCAATTGAATCATGGTGTCTTCACTCGTCTGCATTTGATTATTTACAATTTCTCTACACATCTGACCACTAGTTTAGTAGGGTTGAAGGGACAGACCCGTAAACAGTGAGGGAAGGATATAAGATGGATAAGAAATCAAAACATGCTTTGGTCGTTGAAGGTGGAGCGATGCGCGGCATATTTGCTGCTGGGGTGTTAGATGGTTTTATTGACCATGATTATAACCCTTTTGATTTCTGTGTGGGTGTTTCGGCTGGCGCGACCAACCTTGCTTCATGGTTATCTGGACAGCGCGGTCGTACCTATACCATCATTGCTGACTATTCTTGCCAACCGGAGTTTATTAACTTTAAGAGGTTTGCCAAAGGTGGCCATTGGTTAGATCTCGACTGGTTATGGGAGCATATTGCACAGCAGAACCCATACGACATGCAGGCCTTTACTGAGCAGTCTTTACCCTTCCATGTGGTTACCACGGACGTAGAAACTGGTGCGCCTCTCTACACTTTAGGCGATGAGGCTAATCTAGAGATTCTACTTAAAGCTTCATGCTCACTGCCAATGGCTTATCGCACACATTTAAGCGTAAATGGGCGAAAGATGATCGATGGCGGAGTTTCTGACTCAATTCCCGTTGTTGAGGCTTACAAGCGAGGAGCAAAACAGATAACAGTGATATTGTCGCAAAAGCTTGGTTATAAGAAGCGACCACCAAAAGCTCAGTGGCTGTTGCGTCGACTGATGAATGACACTCCTCAGCTCGCGGAAGCGATGCTCAAACGATCGGAACAATACAATCAAACCCTAGAGTTTATTCACAACCCTCCTGAAGACTGCACTATCAAGATTATAGCCCCAGAAGAGAGTTTTACGGTTGGAAGATTAACGACAGATAGAGATAAGCTTGAAGCAGGTTACCAGATGGGCTTGAGGGCTGCGCAGAGTGTGGTGTGAACGGGTAAGATACTATAATGATCAAAAGGTTTGTTTTTGGGATATAAACACCGACATGAGAAATAGATTAGTTCTAGTAACCCTTGCAATGCTTATTTCGCTGAAGGCATACGCTTTCGAGGATATGCGTTTTTTTGTGCCTGAGTTCCCCCCATACACCCAAATTGATTCTGATGGCGTGCCATCCGGGATAGGAACAGAAGCAGTTAAGCAGGTGCTGGATTCAATGGGGGTTGGTTATACGATTCACGTTTCGTCAAATCATGGCCGCGCATTGCAAGAGCTTCGTAAGCAGCATTCTGATGGTTTCTTTATGGCATCACAAAACTCAGAACGTGATGTTTACGCAGAGTTTTCAGAGCCATTAATGATCAACCGTTGGGTATGGGTCGTTCGCCAGGGTAGTGCGTCAAACTTTAACCCTTATGATGCGACATTTAAAAAACATTCTACAGTCGCTAGCCTGCTGAATACCAATACTCACCATTGGTTAAAATCAAATGATTATCGAGAAGTATTCGCAGCAACGTCGGTTAATGAACTGCAAGAGAAACTAGATACAGGAGCGGTGACCGCGATACTAATTGCTGAATTAACTTTTCTTGATACCGTAAATGACACTCGCGATTACAAAATAATTCTAGAGCAAGAGAAAGAGTTCGGACTTTATATCTCGAAGTATTTTCTAAGTAACAACCCGGGCTTTATGCCCAAGCTTAACGAGGCCATTCGAGCATACAGGAATTTTTAATGCGACCTTTTTAATGGGGACAGGCAAGATAACGTAGTGAGGACAGTCTCGGTATAACAAGGACAGACACCATAAAAATCTGGCAATGCTTGGCATGAAAATGAATCAGAGTAATTGTCAGTTTGTGTTTATTGAAGAATTATACAGATTATTCTTTAGGTTCTGTAGGAACTGGAGTTTAGACGTCGGGACCGAGAAACGGATAAGTGCCAATGTGAACAAATGGCGGGTAAGTATACTCAATGAATGTGGTAGGCAATTAGCTATCTAGCCGAAATAGGTAAGTTCGCCTTCGATTCAAAGTGCGTTTGGCATGGACAGCGTTATCTGTACAACCAACCATAGTACTGCGATGACGTTCTAATTTGGTAAAGGCTTCAAGCCAGGTTGATTGGTTTATCTTGAGCCGTTGCAGGATTGGAGGAACACTCTCAATTAAACTGGCTTTATTCTTCCTGTATTGACGTGAGCTCCAGTCGACTAACTCAATATAATCAATCAGACGAAAGGGGATACCATCTAGTTGCTCGCTAGCTGAATTTCCTACGAATGGATAAAGACAAGGGGCAGTTTCTTGTTGGTCATCCAGCGCCTTTAGTCTTGCTTGTATTGACGTATAGTCTGAAGTCTCTGGCGTTTCGGCTATTCCCGCTCGTAATGGATTTAAGTCGACATATACCATGGCAGCAGCGAGAGCTTGTTCATCAAGAAGAGCTTGGCTTCTAAAGCGACTTTCCCAAAAGTGACCTTTGCAGTCATCTTCTTTGTTGGCTTGGCAGGCAATGAAGAAATTGAGCTCTTTCATAAACCAGCTCAGGTCCCATAAGCGTTGTCTCCAGGAGTCGATAATGGTCATACACGCTTCGATTTCTGTACTACTGGAGAGTTGACCGTCTAACCACCTGCTCACTAGACCGGGTAGCTTATGATCATGTTGCCAGCGTTCGACTACTTGATGAGTCGACAAGTTTTCGGCTTTTTCTCTATTGATGTGAACGACCAAATGGTAGTGATTACTCATGATGGCGTAGGCGCAGATATCGATACAATAAACTTGAGAAAGAGCCATCATTTTGCGTTTGATCCAGCTTCGCCGATGCTCATAGCTTTGATGGGTTATTGGATCTGTTCCACATAGGAAACTTCGCCTGACACAGCGAGAAACGCAATGATAATAAGGAGTCGCATCGACGCATACTTGGTGTTTTCTGGCAGTGGTCATGTTTCATCCTAAAGGGGAAGTTTTCAGGCAGGCTAAGAAACTTAACAACAAGGGGCAATTCTCAATAATCCATCCTTTGGCGCAGCTAACAACAACTCATCCCAAATTCATTCTTTATTG
>ENA-OWNT01000700-OWNT01000700.1-seawater-metagenome-genome-assembly--contig:-NODE-700-length-63150-cov-10.595659_pt1 | contig 63150 bp, 58 predicted proteins | sample MGYA00238136_ERZ651165 | MGnify/ENA primary metagenome ERZ651165 (study PRJEB26861, sample SAMN08777766) | seawater metagenome | isolation source: coastal seawater | place: USA: Florida | collected... | reverse complement strand
GGAGCGGGGCGCCCAGGGCTCCACTGCGCAGGTCCTCGATGCGCACGCCGTCGGCGCTCAGCACCTCGCGAAGGGCGTCGTCGACTTTGCCCGGTGCCACGAAGATGCGCGCCGAGTCCGCCTCGATGATGGCGTGGCCCAAGAAAATGGGGTTGAAGTTCACGTCGGAGCCGCGCAGGTTGAAGATCCACGCGATGTCGTCGAGGGTGCTCACGAAGTGGTGAGTGGCGCCCACCTTCTTCATCTCGTCCCGAACCTTGGCGAGCTTGTCGGCGCGGCTGACCTCGGCGAAGGGAGGCAGGTGCTCGTACACCGCCTCCGGAGGCATGGGCGGGCGCTCCTGCCACATGGCGTCGAGGATGTCGAAGTCGGTGACCACTTCGATGCTGGCCTTGCTCATCTCGCGCTTCAGATAATCAGCAGCCCCCAGACCGAGCACGTCGCCGTCGACCCGGAGGGTGGCCAGCAGGGGCCAGCGGAGCCACAGGTCCCGCTCGCCCCGGGGCATGACGGCGCACGGGGTGTCCAGGTGCACCAGCACGTGCTCGTCGGCCAGGCCCAGGTCGATGGTGGGGGCCGTGGCCACGGCGACGGCGCCCTCGGGGTGCCAGGGGCGCTCGATCACCCAGTCGCCGTGTGCGATGGCGGCCCGGACCACGGTGGGGCCCAGGTCCCAGCGGCGCTCCGTGGGGGAGCTGTGGGAGGGAGGCAGCATCATGGTCGCCCCCTATCGCCGCGGGCGGCGCGCGCAGCAAGGTGCTGATGCCGAACCCCTTCTACCAAGTCTATATGATCGGCGCGATTTCCGGTGAGGCGGACCCGATCATGGTGCCCGCGACCGCAGAGACCGGGCATTTGCCAGATTTCGCCAGCCTGCCTGAAGAGGTGCTGCGCCGGACTACGGCGGCCTATCTCTGCTCCCCCGCCAATCCGCAGGGCGTTGTCGCCTCGCGCGATTACTGGGCCGATCTGATCGCGCTGGCCGAGAAGTATGATTTCCTGATCTTCGCCGATGAATGCTATTCCGAGATCTACCGCGACACGCCGCCCACCGGCGCGCTGGAAGTGGTCAAGGAACTGGGCACCGACCGCAACCGCGTGGTGATCTTTCACTCGCTGTCGAAACGCTCAAACCTGCCGGGGCTGCGGTCGGGCTTTGCCGCCAGCGGGGCCGAGACGATGCGCCAGATCAAACAGTTGCGCAACTACGCGGGCGCGCCGCTGCCGCTGCCCCTGCAGCAGGCCGCCGCCGCCGTTTGGGCGGATGAGGCGCATGTGGAAGAGAACCGCGCGCTCTACCAAGAGAAATACGCCATCGCCGACCGCATCTTTGGCAATGTGCCGGGCTATGTGAGCCCCGAGGCGGGGTTCTTCCTCTGGCTTCCGGTCGAGGATGACGAGGCCGCGGCGCTGAAACTCTGGCGCGAGACCGGCGTGCGGGTGCTGCCCGGCAGCTATCTGGCGCAGAACGTCGCCGGGGGGAACCCCGGGCAGAATTACATTCGGGTCGCCTTGGTGGCCCCAAAAGACGAAACGACGCGCGGATTGGAAGCGATCCGCGACTGTCTGTATTCGGCATAAGCGAGGGACGACATGGCATATCAGACACGGGGACGCGATCCATTGCTAGACAGCAACATGGCCGAGGCAATCGAAAAGCGCGGTCGTGAACTGCTGGGGCTGGCGCTGATCATGCTGGGCATCATGGCCGCCATGATGATCGGCAGCTACACGCCCGACGATCCCAACTGGATGGTTTCGACCGATGCGCCGGTGCAGAACTGGATGGGCCGGATCGGTGCCTCTATCGCCGCGCCGCTGTTCATGATCGTCGGTTGGGGCGCTTGGGGCATCGCCATCGTCCTGCTGTTCTGGGGCGGACGCTTCGCGTTGCATCAGGGCGATGACCGCGCGCTTGGGCGGCTGATCTTTGCCCCCATCGCCGTCGCACTTGGCGCGATCTACGCCGCGACACTGGCCCCCGGTCAGGAATGGCTGCTGACCCATAGCTTCGGTCTGGGCGGGCTTTTCGGCGATACCGTCATGGGCGCGCTGCTGACGATCCTGCCCATCGGTTCGACCCTGACGGTCAAGCTGATGTCGCTTTTGATGGGGGTCGCTATCCTTGCGTTGGGCGCCTTCGTCTTGGGCTTTACCAAGGCCGAGTTGTTCCGCATTGCGCGGTTCCTGCTGGTCGGTCTGATCATGGCCTATGCCGGGCTGATGACCCTTCTGGGCCGCGGGGCCAATGGGGCCGTCGTGGCCGCGCAGAACCTCTCGGCCCGTCAGGCCGAACGTCGTGAGCGCCGCCGTCAGGAAGCCGAAGACGCCGAAGCCTGGGCCGCGCAGGAAGCCGAGCAGAGCTATGCCGCGCAGCACGCCCCGGTGCCCGAGCCGGAAGCCGAACCGCGCAGCCTGTTCGGTCGGATGCCCGGGCTGATCAAACGGCCCGAACCCGAAGACGACATGCCCGAGCCGGAACTGATCGAGACCTACAGCGACGCCATCGTGGATGAGACACCGGGCGAAGAGCGCATCAAAAGCAAGATCGCCGATGTCATCAAGAACCGCGTGCGCCATGCCAATGCGATCCACACGCCGACAACCGCGCCCTTGACCAAGGGCCGGGGCCGTGGCCCGGATCCGCTGGTGCTGAACACCAGCCCCGCCGCCCAGCCCGCCGGGCTGCGTGCCGAACCGCCCCTGACCGCCGAACCGGCCACCCTGCGCCCCGAGCCGCTGCTGCGCAGGCCGCAGGCCCAGCCCGCGCCCGCCCCGACGCCTGAGCCGATGGTTCAGGAACCGGCAGCGCAGGCGCCGATGGCCGCGCCCTACGAAGACACCGTGGCGTCTGAGACCCTGCCGTTGCAGCAGGCGCCCGCGCCTGAGGCGATGAAGATCCCCGTGGCGGAACCGCGCAAAGTGGTGCAGCAGCCCGCCCGCAAACCCGTCCAGCCCTCGAAACAGGCGCAGGTCGAAGCGCAGCCCACCCTGACCTTCGACGACACGCACCCCGGTTTCGAACTGCCGCCACTGAGCCTTCTCGAAAGCCCCGAGAGCGTGCAGCGCCTGCACCTGAGCGACGAGGCGTTGGAGGAGAACGCGCGGATGCTGGAAACCGTGCTCGACGACTACGGCGTGAAGGGTGAGATTGTCGCGGTGCGCCCCGGCCCCGTCGTCACCATGTACGAACTCGAACCCGCGCCCGGTCTCAAGGCCAGCCGCGTGATCGGTCTTGCGGATGACATCGCGCGCTCCATGGCCGCGCTTTCAGCGCGTGTTTCCACCGTGCCGGGCCGCTCGGTGATCGGCATCGAACTGCCCAACGAGAACCGCGAGAAGGTGATCCTGCGCGAGATCCTCTCAAGCCGCGACTTCGGCGACGGCAACCATCGCCTGCCGCTGGCGCTCGGCAAGGACATCGGCGGCGACCCGGTTGTGGCCAACCTCGCCAAGATGCCGCACCTGCTGATTGCGGGGACCACAGGCTCGGGTAAGTCCGTGGCGATCAACACGATGATCCTGTCGCTGCTCTACAAGCTGACGCCGGAAGAATGCCGGATGATCATGATCGACCCCAAGATGCTGGAACTGTCGGTCTATGACGGCATCCCGCATCTGCTGAGCCCGGTCGTCACCGACCCCAAGAAGGCCGTCGTGGCGCTGAAATGGGTCGTGGGCGAGATGGAAGAACGCTATCGCAAGATGTCCAAAATGGGCGTGCGCAACATCGAAGGCTACAACGGCCGCGTCCGCGAGGCGCTGGCCAAAGGCGAGATGTTCTCGCGCACCGTGCAGACCGGTTTCGACGAAGACACCGGCGAGCCGATCTTTGAGACCGAGGAAAACACCCCCGAGGCGCTGCCCTATATCGTCGTCATCGTCGACGAGATGGCCGACCTGATGATGGTCGCAGGCAAGGAGATCGAAGCCTGCATCCAGCGTCTGGCACAGATGGCGCGGGCCTCCGGCATCCACCTGATCATGGCCACACAGCGCCCTTCGGTCGATGTGATCACCGGCACGATCAAGGCGAACTTCCCCACGCGGATTTCCTTCCAAGTGACATCGAAAATCGACAGCCGCACCATCTTGGGCGAGATGGGGGCCGAGCAGCTTCTGGGCATGGGCGACATGCTGTATATGGCGGGCGGGGCCAAGATCACCCGCTGCCACGGCCCCTTCGTCAGCGACGAAGAGGTCGAAGAGATCGTCAACCACCTCAAGCAATTCGGCGAGCCGGATTATGTCTCGGGCGTGGTCGAAGGGCCGTCCGAGGATAAGGAAAGCAACATCGACGCGGTGCTGGGCCTTGGCGGCAATACCGATAGTGAAGACGCGCTTTATGACACCGCCGTGCAGGTGGTGATCAAAGACCGCAAATGCTCCACCTCCTACATCCAGCGCAAACTGGCGATCGGCTATAACAAAGCCGCACGACTGGTCGAGCAGATGGAGGAAGAGGGGCTGGTCTCTCCGGCGAACCACGTCGGCAAGCGTGAGATTCTGGTGCCGGAACAGGCATAGGGCTACCTCCCCCTCCCCTGTCGGGGGGGGGGGGCGATCATGCAAAGCACCGTCGGGCCAATCTCCCGGCGGTGTTTTTTTATGGGGCAGGGCGGGCGATAGCGAAAAACCGCGCCCTGATATCGAATATCACGCCCGCCCGCCCTATGTCAGAACGTGAGGCAACACAGGACGAACAACATGCGTAAACTAACTTCTGCGATTCTGGCGGTTGGACTGGCCGTATCGGCCCCCCTCGCGGCGGCGGCGCAGCAACTGTCGCTGAATGAGATTTCGGGCTATCTGAACCAGCTTCGCACCGCCGAGGGCGACTTTACCCAGATCAACGATGACGGGTCGATCAGCACGGGCACGATCTATATCAAACGCCCCGGCAAGGTACGTTTCGAATATAATGCGCCCGATTCTGGGCTGGTCGTCGCGGGTGCGAATACGGTCGTGATCTACGACAAGAAGTCGAACCAACCGGCGGAGACCTATCCGTTAGCGCGGACCCCGCTTTCGATCATCTTGGCCGACAACGTCAATCTAGGCCGCGCCAAGATGGTGACAGGCCACAGCTATGACGGCACCGCCACCACGGTCACGGCCCAAGATCCCGCCAACCCGCAATATGGCAACATTCAGATGAAGTTCACCGGCAACCCGGTGCAGCTGCGTCAGTGGATCATCAACGATGGCAACGGCAGCGCCACGACGGTCGTGCTGGGTGACATGCAGGTGGGGGGCAATATCTCTAACAGCCTGTTCGACACCGCGGGCGCACGGGCAGGCGGCAGACGCTAAGCGCCCTGTTGAAACAAAAAACGCCCCGGCTGATCAGGCCGGGGCGGTTTGCATTGGAGTGGGCGGGTTTACCAGCGGCCCAGACGGCAACCGGCGATCTGCCGTTGATAGAGTTTGGCGCGGGAATCGACCTTACCCGCGACCCCGACCAGCCACGCCTTGCTATTATAGCTCTTGCGGGCAAAACCGGTGTGGCCCTCGTGATAGGCGAGGTATTGGTTGCGGGCGTCATGCAGGGAGACGCCGTTCCGCTCACGCGTCAGGTTCATGTACCAGCCCATGAAATCGCTCGCGTCGCGAATCCGGTCGCGTTTGGCGCGCCAGCGGCCCTCGGATTCCAGATACTCATCCCATGTCGCGTCCAAAGCCTGCGAATAGCCAAAGGCGCTGGATTGGCGGCCCATCGGAATCACGCCCAGCACATATTTGAACGGCGTCCGGGCATCCGCCACGAATTTGCTCTCTTGGTGGATCGTGGCCATCTGAACGTGGATGGGCACACCCCATTTCCGCTCGGTCGCGCGGAATGCGCGCAGGTAGTCGGGGTGATCTTTCAGGATCGTGCAGGCGTTATCCAGATCACGCGGGGCCGTTTGAGGCCCGCCGCCGCAGGATGCCACCAGCAGTACGATCATCATTGCGCAAAAATGCTTGGTCATCTGCCTCTCGCCTCTCGTTTTTTATTAGGGTCGTTTTTTCGAAGGAGTTTAACCGATTCACCCCCTCCATCACATCACTAAATTGGGAAAATGCTCGGTTTGCTGGGCGGTATTGCGCTGACCATGCGGCCCCGCGCAGGCGGTATTTCGCGGAAATGCAGCAAAGCGGTTGATCCCCAGCTATGATGCCGCCGGAAACCCACTGTCGGCGCGGCGTTCACAGTCTGTTTCCCCGCGCAGAGCCGCTGTGATTGGACAAAAGCCCCTTGAAAGGGCTACCGTCGAGGGGTAGGGGCAGCATGTTATGATACGAACACGCGCAAAATATCACCTCGGGCAGATTGTCCGTCACAAGAAGCATCCCTTTCGGGGCGTGATTTTTGACGTCGATCCGGAATTCGCCAACACCGAAGAATGGTATGAGGCGATCCCCGAAGAGAACCGTCCGGTGAAAGACCAGCCGTTCTATCATCTCTTGGCCGAGAATGATCAGAGCTACTATGTGGCCTATGTCTCCGAGCAGAACCTCGTGGCTGATTATTCGGGGGAGCCTGTGGACCACCCCGATATCCCCGATCTGTTCGGCCCCTTCACCGACGGTGCCTATCCGCTGCATTTCCAGATGAACTAAGCCCGGCGGGCCTTCGCCAGCCCAAGCGTTTCATCAATAGCCCAAGGCGCAGCCGTCCTTGCGCGGATCGCTCGCGCCTTCCAGCACGCCATCTTCGCGGATGCGGATCGCCTGCGCCCCGCCGATCGCCGTTTCGGGCACTTCGACTCTATGGCCCAGATCGCTCAAGGCTTGGCGCACATCGTCGCCAAAGCCGCGCTCGACCTTCATCACCTGCCCATCGGCAAAGGCGCGCGGTGCGTCGATGGCGCTTTGCACATCCATGCCGAAATCGGTGAGGTTCGAGGCAAAGCGCGCATGGCCGCAGGGCTGATAGGCCCCGCCCATCACGCCAAAGGGCATGGTCACCCGGCCATTCTCGCGGATCATGCCGGGGATGATCGTATGCATCGGGCGTTTGCCGCCTTTCAGCTCATTCGGGTGGCCTTCCTCCAATGTGAAACCCGCGCCACGGTTTTGCAGCAGGATGCCGAACTTGTCCGAGGCGATGCCAGAGCCGAAGCCGTGGAAGATCGAATAGATGAGCGAGACCGACATGCCGTCGCCGTCGACCACGGTGATATAGATCGTGTCTTTATGCACCGCCTCGCTGATCGGGGCGGCGGCGGCCATGGCGCGTTTGGGGTCGATCAGGGCCGCAAGGGCGCGGGCGGTTTCGGGGGCGAGCATATGCTCCAGCCGCGCGGTGTGGTCCGGGTCGGCCAAAAAGCGGTTGCGCGCGTCATAGGCCAGTTTGGTGGCCTCAGCTTCGATATGCAGGCGCTCGGCCCCCAATGGGTCCATCCCGGCGATGTCGAAGTGATCGAGGATATTCATCAGCAGCAGGGCTGTCGCCCCTTGGCCATTGGGCGGATGTTCGACCACTTCGAGGTCTTTGTACTGGCCTGACACGGGCGTCGTGACCTCGGCGCGGGCCTGGGCGAAATCCGCGGCGCTGTGGCTGCCGCCTGCGGCTTGCAGGCTGGCGATCATGTCCTCGGCGATCTCTCCGGTGTAGAAGGCATCGCGGCCCTGCACGGCCACGCGGCGCAGCACTTCGGCCTGTCCCGGCGCGCGGAAGATGTCGCCGGTGCGGGGCGTTTTGCCGTTGATGAGGAAGTGATCCCGCGCGCGTCCCTGAAGGGTGCCGCCGTCGGTGGCCCAGTCAAAGGCCACGCGCGGGGCGACGGGCACCCCCGCCTCGGCATAGTGGATCGCGGGGGCGAGCAGGGCGTCCAACCCCAATTTGCCGGCGCTTTCCGAGAGGTGGCAGAAGGCGTCGATGGCCGTGGGGATGGTCACGGCATCCGCCGAGCGGAGCGGCACCGTCTGCTCGCCCTTGTCCCGCAGTTTCGCGGCATCCAGCGCCGCTGGCGCGCGGCCGGACCCGTTAAGGGCATGGACCTCCTCGCTCCCCGCCGGGGAGTAGAGCACGAAACAGTCGCCGCCGATCCCGGTCATCTGCGGCTCGCAAATGCCTAGCAAGACCGCCCCGGCGATGGCCGCGTCCATCGCGTTGCCGCCTCGCGCAAGGATATCGACCGCCGCCCGCGCGGCTAGCGGATGCGATGTGGCGCAGATGCCGTTGGTGGCCAAGACCGGTGACCGGCCGGGAAGGTGAAAATCGCGCATGTGCTGCCCCTCGCTGAATTACGTCAGCGTGACCCTAGACGGAGATCTCGGTTCTGCCAATGCGGGGGAAAGTTCCTCGGCACCGCGTACTGGGTGGGGGCTATTAAACACGGCACCGAGGGAAGCCATATGCAGCTACAGCACCGTTTATGACCGGCAACCAAGGCGCAATTGTGATCCCAGCGGGGCCGTTTTGCGAAATATGCGGGACGCCCTGCCGCAGGTGTTAACGCGGCGGTAACCCGACCGGGAGCCGCAGGTCGATCCGGTTCTCTTGGGCCAAGCGGCGATAGGTCAGGTCTTTCGCCAGATCGCGGATCAGGAACCAGCCAAAGCCGCCTTCGGGCAGGTCGCAAACCGGGCGGTCGATCTCTTGCGGCAGGCCCAAGGGCACTTGCAGATCGGGCATCGGCAGCCCTTCGTCCGACACGGCAAGGTGCAGGCCGTCGGGCGCGTGATGGCAGGCGATATGGATGGGGCCGGGGGGGTGCGGGTCGGGGTAGGCGTGTTCGACGATATTGTTGAGCATTTCGGCGACAACCAAACGCACCACGCAGACCTCCTCGGCCCCGAGCGAAAGGCAGCTAAGCGCGTCCAGCAAAAGCGTAAGCGCCTCCCGCGCGGCCTGCGGGCCGCTGTGAACGGTGATCTCGAACGGGCAGAGCGCGGACCGCGCGGCGGAGAGCCGCATCGCGCTATCCCCGATACGCTGTAAGGGCGGCGTCCAGCGTGTGAAAAATGCCGAAAACCGTACCCATACGGGTCAGGGTAAAGACCTTTTCCACCGCCGGGGTCAGCCCGGCCAGCACCAGCGCGCGCTTTGGCGCGAGATGTTTCATAACCGCGATGATCGCGCCCAGCCCGCTGGAATCGATGAAATTCACCCGGTGCAGATCAAGGATCACCACCGGCGGCGCATGGGCCGTGGCGCGGCGCATGGCATCCTTGAACTCCAACGCGGCGGCGGCATCGATGCGGTCGTGCAGCACGCTGACGAGGCAAAAGCGGTCTTCTGTTTTCGCGGAAACTTCCATAAACATGCCTCAAGACTTGAAGTTCGAGACGTGATTAGCCGTAAAACCTTACCATCCGGTATGCGGTGCAACTCTAGGAGAACGTGATGCGCAATGTCGTGATAACCGGTGCAGCCAGAACCCCGATGGGCGGTTTCCAAGGGGCCTTCGAGGGGCTGACCGCCGCCGAATTGGGCGGCAGCGCGATCAAGGCGGCCCTGGGCAAGACGGATCCTGCCGAGGTGCAAGAGGTTCTAATGGGCTGCGTGTTGCCCGCGGGGCAAGGCCAAGCGCCCGCGCGTCAGGCCGGGTTCAAGGCCGGTCTGGGCGAAGAGGTGCCGGCCACCACGCTCAACAAGATGTGCGGCTCGGGCATGAAGGCGGCGATGATGGCCTTTGACCAGATCGCGCTTGGCCAGACCGATGTGATGGTCGCGGGCGGCATGGAAAGCATGACCAACGCGCCTTATGTGCTGCCGAAAATGCGCGGCGGCGCGCGGCTGGGGCACGGTCAGGTGATCGACCACATGTTCCTCGATGGTTTGGAAGATGCCTATGACAAAGGCCGCCTGATGGGCACCTTTGCCGAGGATTGCGCCGAGCGTTTCCAGTTCACCCGTGAAACCCAAGACGACTATGCGCTGGCGTCGCTATCGCGCGCCATCGAGGCGCAGGAGGGCGGCGCCTTTGAAGATGAGATCGCCCCGGTCGAGGTGAGGTCGCGCCGCGGCAGCACCACGGTCAGCGCTGACGAACAGCCCGCAAGTGCCCGGCCCGAGAAGATCCCCCAGCTAAAACCCGCCTTCCGCGAGGGCGGTACGGTGACGGCGGCGAATTCCTCGTCGATCTCCGATGGGGCGGCGGCTTTGGTTTTGGCGGATGAGGACAGCGCCAATGCCAAAGGGCTGCACATCCGTGCACGGATCGTGGGCCACGCCAGCCATGCCCAAGCGCCGGGGCTTTTCACAACAGCACCCGTGCCCGCCGCGCAAAAGCTGCTGGAGCGGATCGGCTGGAAGAAAGAGGATGTCGATCTGTGGGAGGTCAACGAGGCCTTCGCCGTTGTGCCGCTGGCTTTCATGCATGAAATGGACCTCTCGCATGATATCGTGAACGTCAACGGCGGCGCCTGCGCGCTTGGCCACCCAATCGGTGCCTCGGGCGCGCGGATCATGGTGACCCTGTTGAACGCGCTAGAAAAACGCGGGCTGAAACGTGGTGTCGCGGCGATCTGCATCGGCGGTGGCGAAGGCACCGCCATCGCCATTGAGCGCCCCTGATCCTACGGGCCGACTAGAGTATTTATGGGGGAGGCGGTTAGCCTCCCTTTTCCCGTCTGCAATATGAGTATCCCCATGACCGTCGACTACCAAACCCTCGCCAAGACCATCGCCGCCCTGACCGAGGGCGAAGACGATGCCGTGGCCCTGATGGCCACCATCGCCTGCGAAGTGCATCACGCGGATGACCGCTTTGACTGGACCGGCTTTTACCGGGTGACCGCGCCCGAATTGCTGAAGATCGGCCCCTATCAAGGCGGGCACGGCTGTCTGGTCATCCCCTTTTCGCGCGGGGTCTGCGGGGCCGCGGCGCGCACGGGCGAGGTGCAATTGGTCGAGGATGTCGATGCCTTTCCGGGCCATATCGCCTGCGCCTCCTCGACACGTTCGGAATTGGTGCTGCCGGTCTGGAACGGCGCGGGGGAGTTGCTGGGCGTTTTCGACATCGACAGCGACCAGCCAAACGCTTTCACCCAAGCCGATGCCGATGCGCTGAGCGCGATCCTCAAGGATAGTTTCGCCGCCGTCGCCTGACGGCCACGCCCCCGCTTGATCCGCGGGGCTGCATCTGCGAGGGGGAGCCATGGATAGCGAATATAACCCGCCGCAGGACCCGCTGGTCATTCTGCATGAAGATGCCGAAGTTCTGCTGGTCGACAAACCGTCAGGGCTGCTCAGCGTGCCGGGGAAGGGCGAACATCTGGCCGATTGCCTGATCACGCGGGTGCAGGCGGTCTTTCCCCAAGCGCTGCTGGTGCACCGGTTGGATCGTGACACTTCGGGCGTGATGATCTTTGCCCTGACGCCCCATGCGCAGCGTCACCTTGGGTTGCAGTTCGAAAAGCGCATGACCCGCAAGACCTATGTCGCGCGGGTCTGGGGGGTGCCAGCGGAGAAATCCGGCAGTGTCGATCTGCCGCTGATCGTCGATTGGCCCAACCGCCCCCGGCAGATGGTCTGCCATCAGACCGGCAAACCTGCGCAGACCGACTGGAAGATGGTCAAGAACGATGGGGAGACTGCGCGCCTTCGGCTTTTCCCCAAGACCGGGCGCAGCCATCAGCTACGCGTGCATATGCTGGCGCTTGGGCATCCGATTTTGGGCGACCCTTTCTATGCCACGGGGGCCGCGCGGGATTTTCCGCGGTTGATGCTGCATAGCGAGGAATTGCGGTTCAACCATCCGCAGGGTGGCGCATCGACGAAGGTGCGGGCCAAGGCGCCTTTCTGAGCTGCGCTCCCTGCCCGGCCTTGCGCCGTGAGGTGGGGGCGGGATTGGTATTTAAGAAAGGATGAAGGGGAAGGGGCCGTGGCGCTGCGGTGAAGTTGGGCTTTGTGGCGATCGGGGGGTGAAACCGGCGGGGTTTGCGATTACCTCTGACCTATCTGTTCACAGATTGACCCGGAGGATATCATGGGCTTGCGTATCAACGACACTATTCCCGATCTTACAGTCGAAACCGATCAGGGCAGTTTTTCCCTGCATGACTTCGTCGGTGACAACTGGGCGATCCTGTTCTCGCATCCGAAGGATTTCACCCCGGTTTGCACCACCGAGTTCGGCGCAGTGGCGCGGCTTTCCGAGGAATGGGAAAAGCGCGGCACCAAGGTGATCGGCGTCAGTGTTGACGGTGTTGAAGAGCATAAGAAGTGGAAGGGCGATATCGAGAAGGTTGCAGGCGCCGAGGCCGGTTTCCCGATCATCGCGGATGCGGGGCTGGAGGTGTCGAAAGCCTTTGATATGCTGCCTGCGGAGGCCTATCTGCCCGATGGCCGTACGCCCAATGACAGTGCCACGGTGCGGTCGGTTTTCATCATCGGGCCGGATAAGCAGTTGAAGCTGAGCATGACCTATCCGATGAACGTGGGCCGGAACTTTGCAGAGGTTCTGCGGGCTTTGGACGGGTTGCAGACGGCGGCGAAGAACGCTGTGGCGACGCCTGCGGATTGGCAGGTGGGTGAGGATGTGATCATCCCCGCGACGGTGTCGGATGAGGACGCCAAGGCGAAGTTCGGGGCGTTTGAGACGGTGTTGCCCTATTTGCGCAAAGCCAAATTGAAGGCCTAAGGGGCGCGGGGAGGTTTATGCCCCCGCGCCCAGCATTCTCATATCGAGATAGGGCTGATAGATGTCGACAAGACCGCTGAATAGCCGAGCGGTCTTGTCGGGGTCGATTTCATCCAAGCTCTGCATGCAGCCAAAGTCGTAACCTTCGGCCAGCAGTTGGCTGAGCATTGTATCGACATGGCGCCCGGGTTTTGCATAGGCCACACGGGGCGGTTCGTAGGCTGTTACTGTCGTGAGATGATTGTGTAGTGAGATCGGCCAATGCTGTTCGCGCACACGGAAGCGCGGACGGACCTGTTTGGCAAACTCCTCAGGGTTCTCTTCGTAATAGCGCGCAAGCGTCGTGGTTCGCATCGGGTGGGGCCAATGCTCTTGGTGAATGAATGTGCGTTGGTTTCTTACGGCGAGAGCGCCGTTCTCCTGAGCTGTGCGGAAGGAGGCGCGACCCCAGTGATTTGGACGGAGCTTGCGCAACAGGTCGTGCTTTAGCCAGTCGATACCGCCCGTGGATCGCATACTGAGGATTCGCCCCCGGACTTTTGGATGCCCATCCTCGTCGAAAAAGTAGGACGGAGGCAGGCTCGATTTGACAAACATATCGTCGTTAAAATAGATATGCCGGTCCGCCAGCCCCGGAATGCGCCAAAGCGCGGCTTCGATTGTCAGGCTGTTAAAGGTGGGCAGAGCCTCCGGATGGTCACCCAGAATATCACGGTGATCGACAATCCGGATTTTGTCCGCCGAGCAATGCCCAGACGTTGCGAAATTATCGATGAACGGCGGTCGCTGGCCGTCGGTCACGATCCAGATGGTGCGAATGAACGGCAAGAACTTGAGGATCGAGGCCACGCAGACGTAAATCTCGCCTTGGCTGTCGAAGCGTGTAGCGGCCTGCGATGTCTTGTGCCGGACGCCGTCTTCGGCCGCATAACGGCGGCGTTTTTCCGCGTGGGCGGGGTCGTTCCCATCGACCCAGGCGATGACGGCATCAATTGGTGAAAGCGTTTTCTCGGTCATGCGCGCTAGATAGCTTCATCAGACGGCGGCGCAAGTCGATAAAGTCTCCGTAGCGCGGGAGGCACGTCATGCGGACCGGAGCAATGTGATCAGCATGCTTGCGGGATGGCTAGGTTCGAGAGGTTGAACCTTCATGCTACGAAAATGGCCCCCGCGCGGCTGCGCAGGGGCCTTCGTTAGTCAGGTCGCGGTCGGGGTTTAGCCCTCTGCCGCTTCTTTCTTCTCGGCAGTGATCTCTTCGCCGGTCTCCTGATCGACGACTTTCATCGACAGGCGCACCTTGCCGCGATCGTCGAAGCCCAGAAGCTTGACTTTCACTTCCTGACCTTCCTTCAGAACGTCCGAAGGGTGGTTCAGGCGGCGGTTTTCGATCTGGGAGACGTGGACCAGACCGTCGCGCTTGCCGAAGAAGTTCACGAAGGCGCCGAAATCGACGATTTTCACGACGGTGCCGGTGTAGATGGCACCCTCTTCGGGCTCGGCCACGATCGAATAGATCATGTCATAGGCTTTCTTGATCGCTTCGCCGTTGGGGCTGGCGATCTTGATGGTGCCTTCGTCGTTGATGTCGACCTTGGCGCCGGAAACCTCGACGATCTCGCGGATCACCTTGCCGCCGGAGCCGATCACTTCACGAATCTTGTCGGTCGGGATCTGCATGGTCTCGATACGCGGGGCGTGAACGGAGAAGTCCGCGGCGCCGGAGATCGCCTTGTTCATCTCGCCGAGGATGTGGATGCGGCCTTCTTTGGCTTGTGCCAGGGCTTTCTCCATGATCTCGGGCGTGATGCCTGCGACCTTGATGTCCATCTGCAGCGAGGTGATGCCGGCTTCGGTGCCCGCGACCTTGAAGTCCATGTCGCCAAGGTGGTCTTCGTCACCCAGGATGTCCGACAGGATCGCGTAGGAGCCGTCATCTTCGAGGATCAGACCCATGGCCACACCGGCCACGGCCGATTTCAGCGGCACGCCCGCGTCCATCATAGACAGGGAGCCACCGCAGACCGATGCCATCGACGAGGAGCCGTTGGATTCGGTGATCTCGGAGACCAGACGGATGGTGTAGGGGAAGTCGGTCGCCGCGGGCAGAACCGCCTGCAGGGCGCGCCATGCAAGCTTGCCGTGGCCGACTTCGCGGCGTCCGGGAGGGCCCACGCGACCCACTTCGCCGACCGAGTAGGGCGGGAAGTTATAGTGCAGCAGGAAGTTCGATTTGAAGTTGCCGTGCAGCGCGTCGATGAACTGCTCATCGTCGCCGGTGCCGAGCGTGGTCACCACGAGGCCCTGCGTCTCACCACGCGTGAAGAGCGCCGAACCGTGGGTCCGCGGCAGGATGCCGGTTTCGGCCACGATGTCGCGGATCTCGTCGGTGCGACGACCGTCGATACGCTTGCCGGTTTTCACCACGTCGCCGCGCAGGATGCTGGCCTCAAGGCCCTTCATCGCGGAGCTGAGGTTCTTGTCCTCAAGCTGCTCTTCGGTGAGCTTGCTCTTGATGGTTTCGCGGGCGGCAGCAACGGCGGCGGTGCGCTCTTGCTTGTCCACGATCGCGAAAGCGGCACGCATTTCGTCTTCGCCAGCGGCTTTCACGGCAGCCGACAGATCGGAATAGTCTTCGGGCTGGAAGTCGAAGGGCTCCTTCGCGGCTTCCTCGGCCAGATCGATGATCAGGTCGATGACCGGCTGGATCTGCTCATGGGCGAATTTAACGGCGCCCAGCATTTCCTCTTCCGACAGCTCATAGGCTTCGGATTCGACCATCATCACCGCGTCCTTGGTGCCCGCGACCACGAGGTCGAGGCGCTGGTCGGGGTTGGTGCGCAGGTCTTGCATGTCGTCGATGGTGGGGTTCAGCACATAGTCGCCACCCTCATAGCCCACACGGCAGCCCGCGATCGGACCCATGAAGGGCGCGCCCGAGAGTGTCAGCGCGGCGGAGGCAGCGATCATGGCGACCATGTCGGGGTCGTTGACCAGATCGTGGCTCAGCACGGTGCACATCACCAGAACTTCGTTTTTGAAACCGGGGACGAAGAGCGGGCGGATCGGACGGTCGATCAGACGCGCGGTCAGGGTTTCCTTCTCGGTGGGGCGGGCCTCACGCTTGAAGAAGCCACCCGGTACTTTACCGGCGGCATAGTATTTCTCTTGGTAGTGCACGGTCAGGGGGAAGAAATCCTGCCCGGGCTTTTGCTGACGTGCATACGTCACGTTGGCCATGACGCTGGTCTCACCCAGCGTGGCAATCACCGACCCGTCCGCCTGACGGGCAACCTTACCGGTTTCCAGTGTCAGCGTCTCTTCGCCCCACTGGATCGATTTTTTCGTTACATTAAACATCTACGTTTCCTTTTTGGCCCATTGGCCATTGCATAGGGGCCGTATTGCCCCTGACTCCGGTATCTTCTTTTTCAGGCGCTGGAGTCCGGGCGCCGGATTTCAGATTGCGCGGGCATACATGTTTTCATGGCAAATGGGAAGTGTTCTGTCGCCTCGGGGCCATAAGCGGCGGGTTCTCTCCGCCGCAGCGCGCTGCGGTCTGCGCGCAACAAAAAACCTCCCGGCGGGGGCCGGGAGGTTTTGGTCGTCCTGTCACCGGAACTTCCGGCGGCTTGCGCGCGATTAGCGGCGCAGGCCGAGGCGTTTGATCAGGTCCTGATAGCGGGACTCGTCTTTGGCCTTAACGTAATCCAGCAGCTTGCGGCGCGTCGCGACCATTTTCAAAAGACCACGGCGGCCGTGGTTGTCTTTCTTGTGGGTCTTGAAGTGCTCGGTCAGCGTGGTGATGCGCGAGGTCAGAATGGCAACCTGAACTTCGGGCGAACCGGTGTCGCCTTCTTTGGTGCCGAATTCTTTCATGACTTTTGCTTTTTCTTCAGCAGTGATCGACATCGGGGTCTCCTTTCGAAAAGAGTTAAAATGGATGGCGCAGGCCGGGATGTCGTCCAGCGCAGGCCCATGGAGATATCACCCGCTGACGGAATCAGCAGGCGATGGGGGCGTATAGGAGGAATTTTCGCCTTTGGCAAAGGGTGATTTGCGCATGGGCTCCGCCCCGCCTTAGGCCGCGAGGCCGAGGTCGAAGGCTGCAGAGAGCGGGATCAGCGCGATATCGTCCAGCGTGATGCTGTCCCCCGCCACCCGCGCGACGATGATATCATCCAGCAGGACGAGGGTTTGGCCCGCATCCTCCGGGTCGGGCAGGATGGAGAGCGGCGGCTCCGCCCCGCCCGCGCTGCTGTCGTCCCAGACAAAGAGCAGCGAATCGTCCGCCGCGTGGTAGTCCGTGATCTGCGCCGCCCCGCCTTGGCCGATCCAGTCCCCCAAGGCGATCTGATCGGTGCCGTCGCCCGAGGTCACCACATCCCCGGCGCCCGCGATGATCAGGTCGTCGCCGCCGCCGCCGTTCAGGAAATCGGGGCTTTGTTGGTCATCCGCCCCGGTGAGCGTGTCGTCGCCCCAGCCGCCAAAAAGCGTATCCATGCCCGCGCCGCCGCGCAGCGCATCGTCGCCAAGCCCGCCTTGCAGGGCATCGTTTCCGGCATCGCCCTCCAGCAGGTCATCCCCCGCCGCGCCTTGCAGCGCATCATCGCCCGCCCCGCCATAGAGAAAGTCATCGTCATTGTGGCCAAAGAGGCTGTCGTTGCCCGCGCCGCCAAAAAGGTCGTCATCCCCGTCATTGCCATGCAGAATGTCGCCGCCCGCGCCACCTTGGAGCGTGTCATTGCCGCCGTGGCCGTGCAGGTCATCATCCCCGCCGCCGCCACGAAGCAGGTCCTCCCCGCCGTAGCCGCCAAGCTGGTCGTCGCCGGGGCCGCCCTGCACCGTCTCACCGTCATCGCTGCCTAACAGGATATCTCCGACCGTGGTGGTGCCGCCGCCCGGGCTGTCCCCCTCCGGCAGCTCGTCCTCCGGCGGTGTTTCGATTTCCACGAAAGTGACGGCGCCGACCGCCATCAGACCCATTACTCCAGCCAGCCACAACATCCGCAGTTCCACCCGTTGATTGCTTGATGCCCCACACATCGTCCCAGCTTCAAAAGGGCATGTCGTGGCTGTAAAATCAAAGGAATAGCGGGGAAATGGTTAACGAATGCCTGCCCGCGCCGGGGGCTCGGGCTGCCACAGAACCGGCTCTTGGGTGTAGGGCAGGTAAAGCGGATGGCGGGGATGCCCGGCTTTGGAGAGGCCGAGGTGGTAGAGCGGTTTTGCCCCCTCAGCCAGCCGAGCCGCGACGGCGAGACCGCGGTCGAGATGAGCACCATGCACGCCCCAAGCGGCGATGATGCGGTCGGCCCAATCGGCCCCCTCGACCAGCGTGGCGTCATTGTCGGGGCCGATGGGATCGGGGGCGGCGCGCATGTCGCGCGGGTCGGTGGCGCGGAAGGCGAAGATATTGGTCACCCGGAAGCCGCCAAAGCCCAGCACCCGCGCCCGACGCTCGCAGCGCTCGACCGTCGGGTCGTTCTGCACCTCGGTCGCGGTGGAGGGGTTGAGCATCACGAACATCACCCGCGGTGCCGCGCTGTCCCAAACCCGCGTGAGGCTGTAGCGGTACTGCTCGCAGGGCGAATAGACCGCCGTCGAGGGCGCGTCGCCCTTGGTGTGGCTGCGGGTGATCAGGGCCATTCAGCCCTCATTCGCGTCCGACGACAGGTTGAACACCCGGCTCGGATGCAGCTCTCCCGCCTTGAAGCGACCCACGGCGACAGGCAGCCCATCGAGCGAGGCCCAGCACTCATCGCCATATTCCACGTCATGGGCGATGACCATGCCGGGGTTGCCGTTGCGCAGGCGGGTGGCGCCTTCGGGGGTGGCTTTGACTTCGGGCAGCTCGGCCAGCCCTTCGGCCAGCGGCAACAGATAGGTGTCGAGTTCCGGTGTCCGGGCCAGTTCGTCCACCTGCGCCAGCGTCAGGGCGTTGCCTGCCTCGAACGGGCCGGACCATGTGCGGCGCAATTCGCGGACATGGCCGAGACAGCCAAGCTTCTGCCCCAGATCGCGCGCGATGGAGCGGACATAGCCGCCCTTGCCGCAGACCATTTCAAGCGTGACATGATCGGCATCGGGGCGGTCGACCAGCAGCAGGCTTTCCACCCATAGGGGGCGGGCGGCGATCTCCATCTCTTCGCCGTCGCGGGCGCGTTTATAGGCGCGTTGGCCGTCGATCTTTACGGCGGAGAACTGCGGCGGCACCTGCTGAATGTCACCGATGAAGCCGTTCAGCGCATCCTTGATCGCGGCATCATCGGGGCGCAGGTCAGAGGTGCCGATGGCTTCGCCTTCGGCGTCGTCGGTATTGGTGGCGATGCCGAGCCGCACGGTGAACTCATAGGCTTTGAGCGCGTCGGTGATATAGGGCACGGTCTTGGTCGCTTCGCCCAAGGCGATGGCCAGAACGCCGGTCGCTTCGGGGTCGAGCGTGCCTGCATGGCCCGCCTTCTTGGCCTCCAGCGCCCAGCGGACCTTGTTGACCACGGCGGTCGAGGTGGGGCCAGCGGGTTTGTCCACCACCAGCCAACCAGAAATATCGCGACCCTTGCGTTTGCGTGCCATGTCTTGCCCCTTCGCTTTGTGGTGCTGCCCTCTATCGGAGCCGCGCCGCGCTGCCCAGCCCCCAAGCGGGGAAAAGCTTACTTTGCGGGCGTCACGATGCCTACGATCGGCCCCAAGGTGGTGAAGCCCGCCCCGCTGCGGCGCAGGCTGGGGGCGCGCAGGCGCGAGATATTGCCGTCGAAATACAGCGCGTTAGGCAGGTCCAACTCATCCCGGTAGAGCCGGGCGAATTCGTGAAAGGTAACCACGTCATTAGAAATCGCGAAAACCGCGCGCTTGCCATCTGCCGTGGTGCCAACCCCATTTCGGATGTAGCGCGAGGTGCTGTCGGGCAGGAATCGCGGGTGCAGCGCCCCGTCGATGACCAGCATCGGGCCGGATTGCGTGGCGAAACGGCAGTTCGGCTTGGCCTTGAGATAGCGCTTGGTCTCGATCACATCGGCGCGGCCCTCGCGCAGGCAAAAGACCCCATTGGGCAGCAGGCCGAAATTGCCGGGGCCTGCGCTGTCGATCACGCCGCGCGTTTCGACCCCTTCTTCGATGTAATGTCCGACCGGAGAGCGGTCTTCGTGGTACATGCCCGCGTTCATGGCAAAGCCAAGCCGCAGCCCCTGCGCTTTCAGCGCCTCGTCAAGCGAGCCGAAGAACCCATAGGGCGCGCCCGCCTCATTGTTAAGAAAGAGCCGCAGGTCATCCCGCTCCAGATCGACTTCGCAGATCGTGTAGGAACTGCCGTCAAAGGTAATGTTGCGGCATTCGGCAGCGTCCGCTGGCGTGCCTTTCAGCGCCAGGAGCGCGAATGCGATCAGGCCCGCGCGGATCACTGATCCGGCGCGCCGTCGGCACTGTCATCGGCGCCGTCGTCATCGGGGGCATCCGCATCGCGGCGCACCACCTCTTGGTTCAGCATGCGGCGGGTGTCGTCCATCCGGTCAAAGGTCTGGTCCAACTGAAAGCGCAGATCGGGCGAGAATTTGAGCGTCAGTTTCTTGGCGACCTGACGGCGCAGTTCGCTTTTGTTGCGGGCCAGCAGTTTGAGCACATCTTCCTGACCTTCACCGCCCAAGGGCAGCACATAGGCTGTGGCGATCTTGAGGTCGGGAGAGATGCGCACCTCGCCCACGGTGATCGACATCCGATTGAGATCGGTGTCATGCACATCCCCGCGTGCGAGGACATCGGACAAGGCGCGGCGGACGGTTTCGCCCACGCGGAGTTGTCGTTGCGACGGGCCGGGGCCCTCATGAAACTTGTTCTTTGCCATGCCCCCCATCTAAGGCTTCGGTTGCACTTTGCCAAGCGCTCCGCGACGGGCTAAACCGGCCCTGCCAGTCACGGCCAGAACCGCAGGAGACCGAGTATGACACAGACCCCCGGCATTGCCGTCACCGGCGCCTCTGGCCGCATGGGCCAAATGTTGATCCGTGAGATCAACGCAAGCGACAAAATGCATCTGGCCGCGGCGCTAGAGCGTCCGGGCCATGACTGGATTGGCCGCGATCTGGGCGAGGCGATGGGCGGCACGGCCTCGGGCGTGACTGTGACAGACAATGCGGCAGAGGCGTTTGGCAAGGTGCAGGCCGTCATCGACTTCACCGCGCCGCAGGCCACCATCGCTTTCGCCGGTGAGGCCGCCAAGGCTGGCATCGTCCATGTCATCGGCACCACCGGCATGACCGAAGACGAGATCGCGCAGCTTGCCCCCGCTGCCGAACAGGGGGCCGTCATCGTCCGTGCGGGGAACATGAGCCTCGGCGTGAACCTGCTGACGCAGCTGACCCGGCAGGTCGCCGCCGCGCTGGACGTGGATTACGACATTGAGATCATCGAATCGCACCACAATCAGAAAGTCGATGCCCCCTCGGGCACTGCATTGATGCTGGGCGAAGCCGCCGCCGAGGGGCGCGGTGTCAAACTGGCGGATGTTTCGGACCGGGGCCGCGACGGGATCACCGGCGCGCGGCAAAAGGGCGATATCGGCTTCACGGCGATCCGGGGCGGCGACATTGTGGGCGAACATGACGTGATGTTCGCCGCCGCCGGAGAGCGGATCATCCTGCGCCACATCGCCTCGGACCGTGCGCTTTTCGCCCGCGGGGCGCTCAAGGCCGCGCTTTGGGGGCAGGGCAAAGCGCCGGGGGAATATGACATGTTGGACGTGCTTGGCCTGAAGGGCTGAGGCGCAGGCAAATTATCTGAAACTTTACCTTCCTTGGCTACGTGAGTGCCTCAGGCAACTCACCCCAAGGGAGGTTTCGATGAAGATTACCTTTGCACTGGCTGTGACAGCGATGCTCGCGGCTGTTGGTCTGCCCGCTGCGGCGGAATATGCCCGTATTCAAAATAAGTCAGACTTCATCGCCGCAGTGAATGGCAAAAGGCTAACCCGCCCGCTGGTCGATCTGCGGGTCACCTCAGGCGGGGCCATTTCCGGCAGGGGCGCGGTTTGGGAGGTGACCGGCAAGTGGTCGTGGAAAGACGGCTATTTCTGCCGCACGCTTGTCTGGGGCGGCAAGGATCTGGGCTATAACTGCCAATTGGTCGCCCGCGATGGCGCGAAACTCCGCTTTACCTCTGACAGGGGCGCGGGGGAGTCGGCGGTGCTGACCCTGCGCTGAGGCGCTTAAAAATCGACGGCGATGCCTTTCTTTTCCCAATCGCCATAGCGCACAGGCTCTGGCCCATCGCGCCCGCCAAGTTCGGTGGGCATGTCGAGCGCGGCTGCCGCCTCACGCCGGGCGGCAGCCTCGGCCAAGGCGCGCTGGGCGGCGGCGGGCAGATCGGGGCCGGGGGCTGGCGTCGGGTCTTGCGGCGTGTCGGGGATCGGTTTCGGCCGCGGTTTGGGCTGCGGGGGCAGGTCCGGCGCGGGGCTGGGCGTGGGATCAGGGCCGGGTTTGCTGTCGGGAATGGGGCGTTGATCGGGCATCATGGTCCTCTTGAGCCAAGTTCTCCCTTGATATACGTCGCCCGCTGGCCCAGACAACCCGGCAACCCCTCAAGCCAGACCCAGATAGGATATGACCATGGCAGACACAGGCGTTCAGGCCCGCAGAAGCGCGGTTTATCTGCTGGATCAGATTTTGGGCGATGAGCCGCGACTGATGTCCGAGCTTCTTGCCGCGGGCGCGCTGGACAAGCTGCCCCCCGATGATCGGGCGCGGGCGCAGCGTTTGGCGCAGGACACGCTGCGCGGGTTGGAACGGGCGGACCGGTTGCTGCAAAAGCACCTGCAAAAGGCACCGCCGCTGACCGTGCGCAATGTGCTGCGGGTCGGCGCGGTCGAGCTTTGTCAGGGCGGGGCCGCGCATGGGGTGGTGAACGCGATGGTGAACCTCGTCTCGCAACACCGCACGCTGAGCCATCTCAAAGGGCTGACCAACGCCGTGCTGCGCAAAGTCGCCGCTCAGGGGCCCGAGGCGTGGGGTGCCCTGCGCGCGCCGCGCCTGCCCAAATGGCTGCGCGGACCGCTGGCCGAGGCTTGGGGCACCGATGCCATGGCCGCGATGGAACAGGCGCATTTTGCGGGCGCACCGCTTGATCTGACCGCCAAGGGCGATGCTGCCGCCTTGGCCGAGGCGGTGGGCGGCACGCTGCTGCCGACAGGCTCCGTCCGGGTGACGGATGCCGGGCAGGTCTCTACCATGCCGGGCTTCGCCGAGGGGGACTGGTGGGTGCAAGATGCCGCCGCCGCGATCCCGGTGCGGGTGCTGGCCCCGAAGGAGGGCGAGACGGTGCTGGACCTCTGCGCCGCGCCGGGGGGCAAGACCATGCAGCTTGCCGCTGCGGGGGCGGTCGTTACCGCTGTCGACCAGTCGCATCCCCGGATGCAGCGGGTGAAGGAAAACCTTGCCCGCGTGGGGTTGAAGGCCAAGACGCTGACCAAGGATGCGCGCGCCGTGCAGGGCACATTCGACGCCATTCTGCTGGACGCGCCATGCTCCGCCACCGGCACCATCCGCCGCCACCCGGACCTGCCTTATGCCAAAGACGGATCGGAATTCGGTGATCTGATCGAGTTGCAATCCGAGTTGATCGACCATGCCTGGAGCCTACTCAAGCCCGGCGGGCGGTTGGTGTTCTGCACCTGTAGCCTGCTGCCGGACGAGGGCGAGGTGCAGGTCGACGAAGCCTTGGAGCGGCATGGCGACATGACCGTCGACACCGCCGCGCTGGAGGTGCCCGGCGTCGAGGCCGACTGGCACACCGAAGAGGGCGGGCTGCGCCTGCGCCCCGACTTCTGGGCCGATCAAGGCGGGATGGACGGGTTCTATATCGCCTGTCTGCGCAAGGACTGACCCTCACGCCCCGTCGGGTGGGGAGGGGACGGCGAGATAGGCCGCTTTCGGGATGTCTATGAGGCCGCGGAGCCCTAGCGTGGCGGCATCTGCTGCCGTGAGTCCGCCAATGGCCGCGCGCACCGCCGCGGCTGTTGCCACCGCATCGGCACCCGCTGCCGCAATATAGGGCAGGCCGGGGGTGGGGGCCGTGCGTTCTAGCACCCGCAGGTCGCCCGCGAAAGCGTCATGGCTTTCGATCAGCCGCCAAGAGACTGCATCCAGCGCCGCGATCTCCGCGCGCGCCTCGGCCACGGCCTTGGCCGAGGCGCGGTGACTGTGGCTTTGGCTACGCTCTGCAAACCAAAAGCCCCGCGCCCGGCAATGCGCGTAGGGGGCGGCATAGCCTGATTGCGAGAACGTCTGGTTGTAGGTGAAGCGCGCCGCGTGGAAATCGGAAATTGTTTCACGGGGATCATTGGCGCGAACCACGAAAACGCTGTTGTAATACCCCGGCGGGCAGCCTTCGACGCCAAAGTCCGGCGTGCCGATCAGCGTGACACGGTCGTGCAGCCACAGGCGGTAAGGCATCCCGCAGGTCTGGGAAAGGGTGAGGTCCAGCGCGGTCCAGACGGCGAATTCCTCGGCATCATCGCTCAGCCTTTCCGGGGCCGGGATGCCCTGTGCGCGCAGCGCGTCACGGATTAACGCCCAGTAGCGCCCTGTCGCCTCGGCTGTCTCGGGGCGCAGGTACATCATCAGGCTGGCGATCATCGGCGGCTCCGCTTGGGGTGTTCCTGTTTAGGCCGCGCCGCCGCGCGGTGGCAAGCGTCGGTTCCCCGCCGATCCTCCGCCGCGCGGGGAAAATCCGGTGACTCATTGTGGGGCCGCGGTTATGCTGCCGCCAAACGCCAGCAGAGCGTCAGGGGCAGCTTGATATGATTAATCTTTCCAGCGTCATGGCCCGCAGGGCGCGGTTTCTGAACCGCTGGCACGCTTGGCGTGCGACCCGGGGCCGGGGGCGGGTCGTCGCGTTCACCTCCTCGCCCGAGCCGCGCACCATCGGCTCTTTCGCGCGGGGGCGGCAGTTGATGGCGGGCAATTACCTCTTTGCCGGCAGCCTGCTGACCGCGCCGCAAGCCGCCATGTGGGACCTTAGCCCGCCTGACCCCGCCTTTGCCGCGGAACTGCACGGTTTTGCGTGGCTCGATGACCTCGCTGCGGTGGGCGATGCGCGGGCGCGGGGGGCGGCGCAGGCGTGGCTTTGGGGCTGGATCGACCGTTTCGGGCGCGGGCAGGGGCCGGGCTGGACCCCGGCGCTGACGGGGCGGCGGCTGATCCGGTGGATCAATCACGCGCTTTTTATGCTGCGGGGGACGGAGACCGAGCAGAGCGATGCCTTCTACCGATCCCTCGAACGGCAGACCCGGTTCCTGTCGAAACGCTGGCGCGGGGCGGCCCCCGGCCTGCCGCGTTTTGAGGCGCTGGCCGGGCTGATCTATGCCAGCCTGTCGCTTGAGGGGCTGGCCGAACTGGCCGATCCGGCGGTCAAGGCCCTCGCCCGGGAATGCGCCAGCCAGATCGATGCCGAGGGGGGGCTGCCCACGCGCAACCCCGAGGAACTGCTGGCCGTCTTCACCCTGCTGACATGGGCCGCCGCCGCGCTGAGCGATGCGGGCCGCAGCACGCCCAGGGAGCATCTGACCGCGATCGAGCGCATCGCGCCGACCCTGCGCAGCCTACGCCATGCGGATGGGGCGTTGGCGCGGTTTCACGGCGGCGGGCGCGGCATGGAGGGCTGGCTGGACCACGCGCTGGCGGCGGCAAAGGTCAGGACGCGGCAGCCCGATGGGCTGGCCATGGGCTTTGCAAGACTGTCCGCAGGCCGCACCAGCGTGATCGTCGATGCGGCAGCCCCGCCAAGCGGTGCGGCCTCGACCAATGCCCATGCCTCCACATTGGCATTCGAGCTCACCTCGGGGCGGCGGCCCTTGGTGGTGAACTGCGGCTCCGGCGCGTCCTTCGGGCTGGAGTGGCGGCGGGCGGGGCGCGCCACGCCGTCGCATTCGGCCCTGTCGCTCGTCGGCCATTCCAGCGCGCGACTGGCGGAGCCTGATCCGCATAGCGGGGCGGAGGCGTTGATCGCGGGCCCGCGCCACGTGCCCGTCGAGATCGGAGAGGCGGCGGATGGGCTGCGTTTCGAAGGCGCGCATGACGCCTATCTGCGCAGCCACGGTCTGACCCATGCGCGGCGGCTGGAGTTGACCGCAGACGGGCGCGGCCTCTCGGGGGAGGATATGTTGCTGGCGATCGAGGGGGCGGAGAAGCGGCGCTTTGACAAGGTGCTGAACGCTGCCCAGTCAAAGGGGGTCGCCTTCGACATCCGGTTTCACCTGCACCCGGATGTGGATGCCACGCTGGACCTTGGCGGGGCTGCAATATCCATGGCGCTGAAAAGCGGGGAGATTTGGGTGTTTCGCCATGATGGCACCCATAATCTGTCTTTGGAACCGGGGGTTTACCTTGAGACGACCCGCTTAAAACCGCGCGCCGCGCAGCAGATCGTGCTCTCGGGCTATGCCATGAACTATGCCACGCGGGTGCGCTGGTCGTTGTCAAAAGCGCAGGAAACTGCGATTGGCGTGCGAGATTTGTCGATCGACGATCCCTATGCTGATGAAGACTGACCAAGGAACCAGCCCCATGCCCGACCTCTATCCCATCAAACGCGCCCTGCTTTCCGTATCCGACAAGACCGGTCTTTTGGACCTTGGCAAGGCTTTGGCGGCGCGGGGCGTCGAATTGCTCAGCACCGGCGGCACCGCGAAAGCGCTGCGCGACGCGGGGCTTGAGGTTCTGGATGTGGCCGATGTGACCGGCTTTCCCGAGATGATGGACGGGCGCGTGAAAACGCTGCACCCGGTCGTGCATGGCGGTCTGCTGGCCCTGCGCGACAATGACGAACACGTCGGCGCGATGAACGAACACAACATCGGCGCGATCGATCTGGTGGTGGTGAACCTTTACCCGTTTGAGGAAACCGTCGCCAAGGGCGCGGAATACGCCGAGGTGATCGAGAACATCGACATTGGCGGCCCGGCGATGATCCGCTCGGCGGCGAAGAACCACGGTTTCGTCAATGTGGTGGTGGATGTCGAGGACTACGCCGAGGTGATTGCCGAGATGGAGGCCAACGACGGTCAGACCACCTACGCTCTGCGCCAGCGTCTGGCCCAGACCGCCTATGCCCGCACCGCGGCCTATGACACCGCCGTCAGCACATGGATGGCCGCGCAGGTCGAGGCCACGCCGCGCCGCCGCACCTTCGGCGGCACGCTGGCCCAGACCCTGCGCTATGGCGAGAACCCGCATCAGCAGGCGGCCTTCTACACCGATGGCTCCAATGCCCCCGGTCTGGCCAACGCCGTGCAGCACCAAGGCAAGGAACTGTCCTACAACAACATCAACGACACCGACGCGGCCTTTGCGCTGGTTAGCGAGTTCGACCCCAAGGACGGCCCCGCCTGCGCGATCATCAAACACGCCAACCCCTGTGGCGTGGCGCGCGGGGAGACCCTGCTCGAGGCCTATAAACGGGCCTTCGACTGTGACCGCACCTCGGCCTTCGGCGGCATCATCGCGTTGAACCAGCCGCTGGACGGGCCAACGGCAGAGGCCATCGCCGCGATCTTTACCGAAGTCGTCATCGCGCCGGGTGCGGACGAGGATGCCAAACGCATCTTCGCCGCCAAGAAGAACCTGCGTCTGCTGACTACCGAAGGTCTGGCCGACCCGACTGCCGCTGCGCTCGCCGTGCGGCAGGTCTCGGGCGGGTTCCTCGTGCAGGACAAAGACGTGGGCCGTATCACCCGCGATGACCTGAAAGTGGTGACCAAGCGCAAGCCATCGGATCAAGAACTCGATGACATGCTCTTTGCCTGGACCGTGGCGAAACACGTCAAATCCAATGCCATCATCTATGTCAAAGACGGTGCCACCGTAGGCGTGGGCGCAGGCCAGATGAGCCGGGTGGACAGCACGCGCATCGCCGCGCGCAAGGCGCAGGACATGGCCGAGGTGATGGATATCGCGGCACCCCTGACCCAAGGGTCGGTCGTGGCCTCCGATGCCTTCTTCCCCTTCGCCGACGGTCTGATCACCGCGGCAGAGGCCGGTGCCACGGCGCTGATCCAGCCCGGCGGCTCCATGCGCGATGACGAGGTGATCGCGGCAGCCGATGAGGCGGGGCTTGCCATGGTCTTCACCGGCATGCGCCACTTCCGGCACTAGGCAAAGGGGAGCCCCATGCGGACATTCGGCATCGCGGCCTTCGTGGCCTTTCTGATCGACCAGATCAGCAAATATGTGGTCATTCACATGATGGAACTGGCGCGTGTCCGCTCCATCGACGTGCTGCCGCCGGTGCTGAATTTCCGCTATGGGGAAAACCGGGGCATCAACTTTGGCCTTGGCGGCGACATGAGCCAATGGGTGCTGATCGTGGTGGCGCTGGTGATCTGCGCGGGCGTCACCCTATGGCTCTGGCGCAGCCCGCATGGGCGTTGGGCGCAGCTCAGCGGTGGCCTGCTGGTCGGCGGGGCGCTAGCGAATGTGGCAGACCGGCTGATCTATGGCTATGTGCTGGACTTCCTGAACAACTCCTGCTGCGGCATCAACAACCCCTTCGTCTACAACTTGGCGGACGTCTTTATCTTTGTCGGCGCCCTTGGCCTGATCCTCTTTACCGGAGAGCCGAAAAGCGCGCCCAAACGCCGGGGCAAAAAAGGTCAGTGACATTGCCCGCTTGCCTGCGATATTGAACAAGCAGACCCCGAAAGGAGACACCATGCGCCGCATTGCCCTCATCAGCTTGATCCCGCTGGCCCTCGCCGCCTGCAGCAATCAGGGCCTTCGCGATTTGCAGCCGACTTCTGAAGGGCCTGATGAGTTCCTGATCCAACCGGTTAAGCCGCTGGAGCGTCCCGACAACCTGAACACCCTGCCCACGCCGGCGCCGGGGCAGGCGAACCTGACCGACCGCTCGGCGGTGGCCGAAGGGGTGGCGGCATTCGGCGGGCGTTTGGATACCTCTGCTGGCATCCCGGCGGGAGATGCGGCGCTGGTCCAACATGCGGGCCGGATGGGCGTGCAGCCCGGCATCCGTGAGAGCTTGGCCGAGGCCGACGCGAAATTCCGCAAGCGCAAGGGCCGCTTTACCCAATTCCGCATTGTCCCGGTTGATCGCTACGGCCAAGCCTACAAGCGCATGATCCTCGACGCCCATAGCGAGGCGGAGCGCTGGCGCAGGGCAGGCGGGCGGACGCCGTCCTACCCGCCGCAGGACACACGTTTTCGCTAGGCTTCTTGAAAGTAGCGCCAGACCGCGTAGGTAATGCGAGAGGCGATATATTTCGAGGTAAGCAATGATCCGACTGCCGATGATGGCGGCCCTGGTGGCAACGCTTTTCACAGCCCCCGCCGCGCAGGCGGGGCAGACCGAGAACGAAGCGGTCACCCATTTCACCCTTGATAACGGCATGGAGGTCGTGGTCGTCGAAGACCACCGCGCCCCGGTCGTGCAGCAGATGGTCTGGTACCGCGCAGGATCGGCGGATGAACCCAAAGGGTCATCCGGCGTGGCGCATTTCCTTGAACACCTGCTGTTCAAAGCCACCGACAAGCTGGAAGCGGGCGAATTTTCCGCCACGGTGGCGGCCAACGGCGGGCGCGACAACGCTTTCACCAGCTACGATTACACCGCCTATTACCAGCGCGTCGCGGCAGACCGCCTTGGCCTGATGATGGAGATGGAGGCCGACCGGATGAAGAACATCCGTTTGACCCCCGAAAACATCGAAACCGAACGCGATGTGATCCTCGAAGAACGCAACCAGCGGACCGAGAACAACCCCGCCGCGCTGTTCAGCGAACAACTCAACGCCGCGCAATATCTCAACCACCGCTACGGCGTGCCGATCATCGGCTGGAAACATGAGATGGAGGAGTTGGACCTCGAAGATGCGCTGTCGTTCTATGAACTCTACTACTCGCCCAATAACGCCATCCTCGTGGTCTCCGGCGATGTGACGCCGGAAGAAGTGCGCGAACTGGCCGAGGCCACCTATGGCCAAATCCCCGCCAACCCCGCCTTGCCGGAGCGTCTGCGCACCGAAGAGCCGCCCCAGATCGCCGAGCGCCGGTTGATCTACAAAGACGCCCGCGTGGCCCAGCCCTATGTCCGCCGCTCCTACCTTGCGCAGGAACGCGACAGCGGCGAACAGGAGGAAGCGGCGGCGCTCTTGCTGCTTAGCGAATTGCTGGGCGGCGGCACCACGTCCTACCTTGCCGAGAAACTGCAATTCGACGCGCAGATCGCCAATTACACCGGCGCCTTCTACAAGGCCGACACGCTGGACGACACGACCTTTGACCTTGTCGTGCTGCCCGTGCCCGGCGTCAGCCTGCAACAGGCCGAAGAGGCGCTGGACGAGGCGCTCGCGCAGTTTATGGAGGCCGGTGTCGACCCGGAACACCTCGAACGTCTCAAGGCGCAGTTGCGTGCCGATCAGATCTACGCCCGCGACGACGCGGACCGCGTAGCGCACCGCTATGGTTCGGCCCTCGCCATCGGGCTTACGGTCGAGGACGTGCAGGCATGGCCCGATGTGCTTCAGGCCGTCACCGCCGAGGACATCATGCAGGCCGCCCGCGACCTGTTCGACAAACGCGCATCGGTCACCGGTTGGCTGATGAAGGAGGACGCGCAATGAGACTGATCTACGCCCTGATCCTGACGGTAATTGCCGCACTCCCCGCCCGCGCCGAGGTCGATATTCAGGAGGTGACCAGCCCCGGCGGCATCACCGCTTGGCTGGTCGAGGAGCCTTCGATCCCCTTCGTGGCGTTGGAAATCCGTTTCCGTGGCGGCGCGTCTCTCGATGCCCCCGGCAAACGCGGTGCGATCAACCTGATGACCGGCCTCTTGGAAGAAGGGGCGGGCGAGATGGACGCCCGCGCCTTCAGCCGCGCGACCGAAGCGCTGGCCACGAACCTCAGCTTTGATGTCTCTGACGATGCGCTTTCCGTCTCCGCACGTTTCCTGACCGAGAACCTCGCGCCCTCAATCGACCTTCTGCGCGCGGCCCTTCAGGAGCCGCGTTTCGACGAAGACGCCATTGAGCGGGTGCGCGGCCAAGTGATTTCGAACATCCAGTCGAACCAGAAAGACCCCAACAAAATCGCCCAACAGACCTTTGACCGGATCGCCTTTGGGGATCACCCCTATGGCAGTTCGCTCAATGGCACATTGGAAAGCGTCGCTGGCCTGACCCGTGACGATCTGCTCGCCGCGCATCGCGCGGTGCTGGCGCGGGACCGCATCATCGTCGGCGCGGTGGGCGACATCACACCCGAGGAGTTGGGCCAGATGCTCGACAAACTGTTGGGGGGGCTGCCCGCCGAGGGTGCGCCGATGCCGCCCCGGGCCGAGGTCGATATCCCCAGTGGCACCACCGTGGTCGATTTCGCCACCCCGCAGTCCGTCGCGCTTTTTGGTCAGCCCGGCCTCGCGCAGGACGATCCCGATTGGTTCACCGCGACGGTGCTGAACCACGTCCTCGGTGGCGGCGGTTTCGAATCCCGGCTGATGACCGAGGTGCGCGAGAAACGTGGCCTGACCTACGGCGTCTATTCCTACCTCGCCCCGCGTGATCTGGCCGAGACCTACCTCGGCTCTGTCAGCTCGTCCAATGACCGCATCGCCGACGCGATCGAGGTGATCCGCGCCGAATGGGCCAAGGCCGCCGCCGAAGGCATCACGCAAGAGGAACTGGACGCCGCCAAAACCTATATCACCGGCGCCTATCCGCTGCGCTTCGATGGGAATACGCCCATTGCCAATATCCTCGTCGGCATGCAGATGCTGGGCCTGCCAACCGACTATATCGCCACCCGCAACGACAGGGTCGAGGCGGTCACGCTCGAAGACGTCAAACGCGTCGCTGCCGAGCTGTTGGAGCCTGAAAACCTGCATTTCGTTGTTGTCGGCCAGCCCGAAGGGCTAGAGGCCGCAGACACAGCGCAGGAATGAAAAAAGCGCCGCTCCCGAAAGGGGGCGGCGCTTCTGCTTAGGCCGGGCGGTGGGCGTTATTCGCCGTAGGGCACCCAGATATTCTTGACCTCGGTCGCGGCCTGCAGGAAGTCGCGCCCCGCGCCCTCGGCCCCGAACCAATCCCGCGCCATGCCATGGTTGACCCAGCTGCGTTTGATGTTGCTCGCGGCCCCTTTCTCGACAATGCCGGAAAGCGCCGCGGCGCCGAAGGACCAGACCGCATCCACATCCATATGACGCGCCATCGCCTCGGCCAGATCCGCCTGCGGGCCGGTCAGGATATTCACCACGCCCGCGGGCATGTCCGATGTCTCAAGCACCTGAACGAAGTCCGTCGCCGCCAGCGGGAAGGGTTCGGAGGCCGAAAGGATCACACGGTTGCCCATGGCGATGGCGGGCGCCATGCAAGAGATCAGCCCCAGCAAAGGCGCCTCGGCAGGACAAAGCGCGCCGATCACACCCACGGGTTCCTTCATCGCCAGCGCCACGCCGCGGATCGGCACCCCATGCACCTGCCCGTCGTATTTGTCGGCCCAAGCGGCATAGGTGAACAGCCGGTCGATGGCCGCATCGACCTCCTTGCGGCCCGTCTTCGTGCCCTGCATCGCATCCAGACGTGCTGCGAATTCATCCCCGCGCGCCGAAAGGTTCTCGGCAATGTAGTACAGAATCTGCGCCCGCAGATGGCCGGTGGTTTTCGACCAGCCCTTCGCCGCATGTGCCGCCTCGACCGCATTGCGCAGGTCCTTGCGGTTGGCGAGGCTCACATGCCCCAAAAGCCCGCCGGACTTGCCCCAGACCGGCGCGGAATAGCCGCCATCGGGCCGCGCCTGTTTGCCACCGATATAAAGCTTCGCGGTGCGGTCGATCCCCTCCTCCGGCGCGCCCTCACCTGAGAAAGCTTCGATCTCTTTCAAGGGCTTCGCGGAGGTCTTCGGCTTGGTATAGCCCGCCAGACCTTCCCAACCACCCTCGCGGCCAAAGCCGCTTTCACGCTTGCCGCCGAACCCGGCTGCGGCATCCATCATATTGGTGCCATTGACCCAAACGATCCCGGTCTCCAACTTCGGCGCGATGTCGAGGGCAAGGTTCACATTCTCGGTCCAGACCGTCGCCGCCAGACCGTAGCGCGTGTTATTGGCCAGCTGCACCGCCTCGCCGGGCGTGCGGAAGGTGGTGGAGACCAGCACAGGCCCAAAAATCTCTTCCTGCATCAGCCGATCCGCCGGGTTCAGCCCGGTAATCAGGGTGGGCGGATAGAAACAGCCATTCTCAGGCATCGCCCCCGGTGCCACGAAACGCTCACCGGCGGTATTGGCCTCGACCATCTCGTTCACGCGCTTGTATTGCACCGGGTCGACCAGCGCGCCCACGTCGATGCTTTTGTCCAAGGGATCGCCGACGCGCAGCTTCTCCATCCGCGCGCGCAGCTTGGCATAGAACCGATCCGCCACCGGCTCATGCACCAGCAGGCGCGAGCCGGCACAGCAGACCTGCCCCTGATTGAACCAGATCGCATCGACCAGCCCTTCGACGGCGCTATCCAGATCGGCATCGTCGAAAACGATGTAAGGTGATTTTCCGCCCAACTCCAAGGTCAGCGCCTTGCCGGACCCCGCCGTCGCCTCGCGAATGCGGCGGCCAACGGCGGTGGAGCCGGTAAAGGCGATCTTGTCGATATCCTGATGGCCGACGATCATCTCGCCCACGGTGCCATCGCCCGTCACGATATTGACCACACCCTTGGGCAGCCCCGCTTGACGGCAGATATCGGCAAACAAGAGCGCGGTCAGCGAGGTGTATTCCGCAGGTTTCAACACCACGGTATTACCCATCGCCAGTGCGGGCGCGATCTTCCACGCCAGCATCAGCAGGGGGAAGTTCCAGGGGATGATCTGCCCGCAAACCCCAAGCGCCTGCGCATCGGGCAGTTCGCTCTCCATCAACTGCGCCATGCCCGCGTGATAATAGAAATGCCGCTGCGCCAAGGGCACGTCAATATCGCGCGCCTCACGAATGGGCTTGCCGTTGTCCAAGACCTCCAAAACTGCAAACAACCGCGCGTGTTTCTGCAACAGCCGCGCTAGCGCATAGATATGCCGCGCCCGGCCATGGCCGCCCAGCTTCTCCCACTTGGGCTGCGCCTTGCGCGCCGCCTTCACGGCGGCGTCAATATCGCCCTGCGACGCCTGCGTTAGACTGGCCAAGACCTCACCCGTCGCCGGGTTCGTGCTGTCAAACCCCGCCCCCGGCGCAGTGAAGGCGCCATCGATGAAATGGCCAAACCGCCCGCCCTGATCGACGATCCACGCCAGCGCATCTGCCGCCGATTCCGGGGCTGGCCCGTATTCCATGCTTTCGAATATGTCGGACACGCTCATGCCTTCATCCTTTTCCAAATACCTTCCCGCAGCCAGCAACGGGCTCAGGAGGTCGCGTGGCGGTAAGCCGCCGAATAATTGCCGGTCACATGATGCTCCAACTGCCGCTCGATATCGCCCAAGAGCGAGGACGCCCCAAAGCGGAACAGGTCAGGCTGCAACCAACGGTCGCCCAGCTCTTCCTTCATCAGCGCCAGATAGGTGATCGCATCCTTGGCCTTCGAGATGCCGCCCGCGGGCTTGTAGCCCACGCGCACGCCGGTGCGCGCGTAATACTCGCGGATCGCGCGGATCATGACGAGGCTCACGGGCAGGGTGGCGTTAACACTTTCCTTGCCGGTCGAGGTCTTGATGAAATCGGCCCCGGCCATCATGCAAACCAGCGACGCCCGCGCCACATTGCGCAGCGATCCCAATTCGCCGGTGGCGAGGATCGCCTTTACATGGGCCTCGCCGCAGGCCTCGCGGAAGGCGCGCATTTCATCGTAAAGCGCCTGCCAGTCGCCCGAGAGCACATGACGGCGCGAGATCACGATGTCGATCTCACTCGCCCCGGCCTCAACACTCATCTCGATCTCGCGAATGCGCAGTTCCAAGGGCGACAGCCCTGCCGGGAACCCGGTTGAGACGGCGGCGATGGGGATGTTCGTCCCCTCCAGCGCGCGCCGCGCGGCGGGGATCATCTCGTGATAGACGCAGACCGCGCCGGTGGTGATCGGCGCCATGCCAAGCGCGTCGAGCAGATCGGGCGCAATCGGTTGCCGCGCCTTGGCGCAAAGCCGTTCGACCCGGCGTGCGGTGTCGTCGCCCGAAAGGGTCGTCAGGTCGATACAGGTCACCGCGCGCAGCAGCCACGCAGCTTGGTGGTCCTTTTTCAGCGAACGGCGGGCGGGCAGGGCGGCGGCGCGGCGTTCGATCGCCGAGGTATTCGCCTGCACCGAGCGCAGCCAATCCATATCAAGCGGCATCGGTTCGACGCGGGGTTCGGTGACCTGGGGCAGATGGCCCGGCGCGTCGGTCTCTGTCTCACGGTGCTGCGGGGTCGTCTGGGTGGCCATCGGGGTCTCTCCGGTTTGGTCAGGCGCGCAAAATGGCATGGGGCAGGGGCCAAAGCAAGCGACGCTAACCCCGCGTCACCGGTCGAATGCCTGAAAAACAGGCGAAATGTGGAAATTGTTAATGAGAACCATTCTCAACTGTTGACTTAATTGAGAATCGTTCTCATTAATACCTCCATGACACATGCATCTGATCTGTTTCGCCCGTCCCGCCGCACCGCTTTAATCGGCGGCTTGAGCGCATTTGCCCTGCTCGGGGCCGCGCCCGCTGCCTTTGCCGCGCCAAAGCTCAACGTCGTTGCGACCACCGGCATGATCGCTGACGCCGCCCGGCGGATCGGTGGCGATCTGGTGGAGGTCCGCTCGCTCATGGGGTCGGGCGTCGATCCGCACAGCTACCGCCAGACACGCAGCGACATCGTGGCGCTGACCCGGGCCGATCTGGTGCTCTGGCACGGCCTTTACCTTGAGGCGCAGATGGAGCGGTTCTTTGAAGATCTGGGCCGCAAACGCGCCGTGATCGCCGTGGCCGATGCGCTGCCCAAGGATGGTTTGCTCAGCCACCCGGATTACGAGGGCCGCTATGACCCGCATGTCTGGATGGACCCCAACACATGGATCGCCGTGGTGAATGAGGTGACCCGCGCGCTGAGCGAAGCACATCCGGCGGGGGTCGAGACCTTTGCCGCGAATGCCAAGACCTACCGCGCGGAACTGGACCAACTCGCAGCCTATGCCGCCGAGACCGTGGCGCAGGTGCCCGAAGGCCAGCGTGTCTTGGTCACGGCGCATGACGCTTTCAGCTACTTCGGGCGCGCCTTTGGGTTCGAGGTGATCGGCATTCAAGGCATCTCGACCAACAGCGAGGCGGGGCTCAATCGCATCTCTTCGCTCGTCGATGAGCTTGTCGAACGCGAGATCGGCGCGGTTTTCGTCGAAACCTCGGTGTCCGACCGTAACATGCGCGCACTGGTCGAGGGGGCTGCGGCGCGCGGTCATAAGGTCGTGATCGGCGGGTCGCTCTATAGTGACGCCATGGGGGAACCGGGCAGCTATGAGGGCACTTATATCGGTATGATCGATCACAACGTCACCACCATCGCCCGCGCGCTCGGCGCGCCGGTGAATGCGGGCGGGATGACCGGCAAGCTGGCACAGGGAAGCTGATCCATGACACTCGAACTCGCCCGTACGCGTGAGACCGCGCCGACCGCCCGCGCCGACAGCCCGCTCGCCCTGCGTGGGATGACCGTTTCCTACGGGCAGAAGCCTGCGGTCTTTTCGGTGGATATGACCGTCGAGCCGGGCAAGATGACGGCGATCATCGGGCCGAACGGGGCGGGGAAATCGACGCTGCTCAAGGCCGCTTTGGGCATCCTTACCCCGCTGGCGGGCACCGCCACCGTCTATGGCAAGCCGGTGGCCGAGCAGCGCCACCGCATCGCCTATGTGCCGCAGCGCGCGAGTGTGGATTGGGATTTCCCAACCCGCGTGATCGACGTGGTGCTGATGGGGCTTTACCCGCAACTGGGCCTTTTGGGCCGCATCCGCCCCGTGCACCGCGCCCGCGCCGCCGATTGTTTGGCCCGCGTCGGGATGGAGGATTTCGCCACCCGCCAGATCGGCCAACTCTCGGGCGGCCAGCAGCAGCGGGTGTTCCTTGCGCGGGCCTTGGCGCAGGATGCGGATCTCTACCTGCTCGACGAACCCTTTGCCGGGGTCGATGCGGCGACGGAAAAGGCGATCATCGCTGTGCTGAAATCCCTCCGGGATGCGGGCAAGACGGTCGTCGCCGTGCACCATGATCTGTCCACGGTGCCTGAGTATTTCGACAATGTCTTCCTGATCAACACCCACCGCGTGGCCGAGGGCAGCGTCGCGGAGGTTTTCAAGTCCAACCACCTGCAAGACGCCTATGGCGGGCGTTTGGCGGGCGCGCAGATGGATGCTTTGCAGTTGTCATGATCTGGGACGCGCTGACACTGCAACTGGGCTATAACGCCACGCTGGTGACGCTGGGGGCCACGCTTTTGGGCATGGCGGCAGGCGTCGGCGGCACCTTCTTGTTTCTGCGCAAACGGGCGTTGGTGAGCGATGCAATTTCGCATGCGACACTGCCCGGCGTGGCGCTGGCCTTCATGGTGATGGTCGCTTTGGGCGGCGATGGGCGCAACCTGATCGGCCTGCTGCTGGGGGCTGCGCTGTCGGCAGGGGTGGGGCTGCTCTTGGTCTCATGGCTCAGCAACCGCACGCGACTGGCCGAAGATGCGGCGATCGGGTCGGTCCTGTCGGTTTTCTTTGGCCTTGGCATCGTGCTGCTCACAGTGATCCAGACCATGAGCGCGGGGCGTCAGGCGGGGCTGGAGGATTTCCTTTTGGGCTCTACCGCCGGGATGCTGCGCAGCGATGCGCTGATCATCGCCGTGGCGGCGGCGCTGACGCTGGCGCTGGTGCTGCTCTTGCGCCGCCCGCTGACGCTGGCCTCCTTCGATCCTGAATATGGCACCGCCATCGGGCAGAACGTGCCGCGCACGGATCTGGCGATGATGGGGCTGGTGCTGGCCGTGACGGTGGTCGGGCTCAAGATCGTGGGGCTGATCCTGATCGTGGCGCTGCTGATCATCCCGCCCGTCACCGCGCGTTTCTGGAGCGAGCGAACCGACCATGTGGTGCTGATCTCGGGCGCGCTCGGCGGCATTGCGGCCTATATCGGCGCGGCGCTGTCAGCGGCCCAGCCGAACCTGCCAACGGGGCCGATCATCGTTCTGGTGGGCTTCGCGCTCTTTGCGCTGTCGCTGCTGCTGGCACCGGGGCGCGGGGCGCTGTCGGCGCTACTGCGGCACCGGCGCTATCAGCGTCGGGTCCATCTGCGGCAGGGGCTCTTGGCCTTGGCCCATGGGCAGCCGATCTACGAACAACTTACCCTCCGCCTGCTGCGGGCCGAGGGCTACGCCCTGCCCGATGGGGTCGCCACCAAGGCGGGCCGGGGCCGCGCGGCCAAGGCGCTGCGCGATGAAACCCGCTGGCAACTGATCCGCCGCGATCCAGCTTACGAGGCGGCGGCCCAGCAATATGACGGTCTGACCCCCATCGAGACGGTGCTGACCGCCGACCAAATCCGCGAAATCGACAGCCGCATCGACATGCGCGGCGGGGTGATGGCATGAACGGTTCCGAATTCGTCCCCCTGTCTTTGGTGCCGATGCTGACGGGCATCTTCGTGGCGGTGGCCTGCGCCTTGCCGGGGAACTTCCTTGTCCTGCGCCGCCAAGCGTTGATCGGCGATGCGATCAGCCATGTGGTGCTGCCGGGGATCGTGGTGGCGTTCCTGCTGACCGGTGTGGTCAGCACTTGGCCGATGCTGCTGGGCGCGGCGGGCGCGGCGCTGGTCGCCGTGCTGGCCATCGAAGGCGTGCGCCGTTTGGGCAAGATCGAATCCGGCGCGGCCATGGGCGTGGTCTTTACCGCGATGTTCGCGGGCGGCGTGCTGCTGCTGGAACAATCCGACACCAGCAATGTGCATCTCGACGTGGAACATGCGCTTTATGGCAACCTCGAAAGCCTGATCTGGCTGGATGCGACCGGCTGGGGGGCGCTGCTCGACCCCGAGGCGCTGGCGACCATCCCGGTGGAGCTGCCGCGCATGGCGATCACGTTTCTTTTCGTTGCGCTTTTCACGGCGGTGTTCTGGCGTCCGCTCAAGATCAGCACATTCGACGAAGGCTTTGCCCGCACCATCGGGATGAAGACCGGCCCTTTGGGCCTTGGGCTGGTGATCGTCGCCGCCATTGCCGCCGTGGCCGCCTTTGACGCGGTGGGCAGCATCATCGTGATCGCCATGTTCATCTGCCCGCCCGCTGCGGCGCGGATGATGACCAACCGGCTGGAGCATCAGATTGCATGGTCGGTGGGTTTTGCCACGGTGGCCGCGATTTTGGGCTATGTCTTGGCAGGTTACGGGCCGCTGTGGATTGGGCTGCGGGATTCGGTCTCGGCGGCGGGGATGATCGCGACTGTCTCAGGGCTGATCCTTGGCGCCGCGGCAGTGATGGGGCCGCATCGGCATAGAGGCGCCGCCGCGCCCACTGCTTAACCGAATCGCAACGATTCGTTTTATCGGCGACTGATTCGCTTTTGCTTTGACCTGTGATTCGTCCTGCGTCTATACAGGTGACAAGCTCCGCCGGAGACGACTTGTACCCGGGTCGCCCGCCGCTCTGATAAGACCGGAATAACAAAAGCACCAGTGCGCCGAGTAGCCGACCCAGCAGCGGATCGCCCCACCTTTGGCGGCGGTCCGCTGACTTTGCCCAGAACCTCTGATACCCGGCTCTCATAGACGCATTCACATCTGGCAGAATCAAAAGCCGCCATGCTAGGTCTTGCGGTATGCCCAGCCCGACCCCCAATATAAGCGAAGTTCGCCCCGTCATCCGTCAGTTGGACGATTCCGCGATCAACCGCATCGCCGCGGGCGAGGTGGTCGAACGGCCCGCCTCGGCGGTCAAGGAATTGGTCGAGAACGCCATCGACGCGGGCGCGCGGCGCATCACCGTGGAATATGCCGATGGCGGCAAGACGATGATCCGTGTCACGGACGACGGCTGCGGCATCGCGCCCGAAGATTTGCCGCTGGCCCTGTCGCGTCATGCGACCTCCAAAATCGACGGTTCCGACCTGCTGGATATCCACACCTTCGGCTTCCGCGGCGAGGCGTTGCCCTCGCTCGGCGCTGTCGGGCGGCTCACGATTACCAGCCGCGCGGCCGGGTTCGACGGGGCCGAGATCACCGTCGACGGGGGCCGCATGGGCGAGGTGCGCCCGGCGGCGTTGAACGGGGGCACTATCGTCACCCTGCGCGATCTGTTCTTCGCCACGCCTGCGCGGCTCAAGTTTCTGCGCACCGACCGGGCCGAGGCGCAGGCGATCGGCGATGTCATCAAACGGCTGGCCATGGCCGAGCCTTTCGTGCGTTTCGTGCTGCGCGATGTCTCAGGTGACGGTAAGGGCCGCGATGTGTTCCGCGCCGAGGCCGAGCAGGGCGATCTCTTCGATGCGCTGCATGGCCGACTGGCGCAGGTGCTGGGGCGCGAGTTTGCCGAGAATGCCCTGCCCATCGACGCCATGCGCGAGGGGTTGCATTTGACCGGTTTCGCTGCTCTGCCGACCTACTCGCGCGGCTCTGCCGTGGCACAATATCTCTTCGTGAATGGCCGCCCGGTGCGGGACAAACTGCTGACCGGAGCTTTGCGCGGGGCCTATTTCGATTTCCTGAGCCGGGACCGTCACCCGGCGGCGGCGCTATTTGTGGAATGCCCGCCGACGCTCGTCGATGTGAACGTGCATCCCGCGAAATCCGAAGTGCGCTTTCGCGATCCGGGGCTGGCGCGGGGGCTGATCGTCTCGGCCCTGCGCCACGCGCTGGCTGAAGCGGGACACCGCGCTTCGACCACCGTGGCGCAGGCGACCCTGGGCGCGATGCAGCCTGAGCCGCAGGGCGCGCGGGTCTATCAGATGGACCGCGCGGGCATGGACCGCCCCAGCCCCGCCGCACGGGAGGCCGCCTATCAGACGCAGGCCCCCGGCTTTGCCGAGACCGCAGGCGTTTGGGGCCGGGTGGAGGGCACGCCGCTGCCCGAGACCCCCGCGCCGAGCCATGCCGCCGCCCCCGAAGCGGAAGAGGCCGCGCCCACCCCCGATTACCCGCTTGGCACCGCGCGGGGGCAGGTGCACGAAAATTACATCATCGCCCAGACCGCCAATGGCATGGTCATCGTCGATCAGCATGCGGCGCATGAGCGGCTGGTCTATGAAAAACTCAAGCGGCAGATGAACGAGAACGGCGTCGCGGCCCAAGCGCTGCTGATCCCCGAGATCGTCGAACTGTCCGCCAATGACTGCGCGCGCCTGCTGGAACTGGCGGAGGAACTGGCGAAACTTGGCCTTGGCATCGAAGCCTTCGGCGGCAGCGCCATCGCTGTGCGCGAGACGCCTGCGATCCTCGGCACCGTGAACGCCCGTGCGCTGATCCTCGACGTGCTCGATGAGTTGGCTGAGGGCGAGAGCAGCAACATCGTTCAGGCCAAGATCGAAGCGATCCTAAGCCGGGTGGCTTGTCATGGCTCGATCCGCTCGGGCCGCTGGATGCGCGCCGAAGAGATGAACGCGCTCTTGCGCGAGATGGAGGCGACGCCGCATTCGGGCCAGTGCAACCACGGGCGGCCCACCTATGTTGAACTCAAACTCGCCGATATTGAACGGCTCTTCGGGCGCACTTGATGGAGCTTGGCGGCACGACCCTGACCCTCTCCAACCCTGTAACGCTCTTGGCCCTTGCGGGCGCGGGGCTGCTGTTGCTCATCGTCATCCTGCTGATCATGGCGGTCCGCGCCGCGGGCCGTTCGGCCCGTGTGGCCGCCCCCTTGGCGCAGCAGATGCGCGTGCTTGGCGGCCATGTGCAGCAATTGGGGCAAGGGCAGGAGCAGCTGCGCGGCGGGTTGCAAATGGTCTCGGACACGCAAAGCAACACCCAAGCGCAGATGATGCAGACGATGGAAGCGCGGCTGGCCTATGTGCAGCAGCAGATGCAGGACCGGCTGGCCGACAACGCTGCCCGCTCGGCGCGCTCGCTCGCCGAGATGCAGCAGCGCATGACCGAGACGCTGCACGGCTCGTCCAAACGCACCACCTCCAGTCTTGCGCAGTTGCAGGAGCGTCTGGCCTCGATCGACAAGGCGCAGGATAATATCACCAAACTGTCGGGCGACGTGCTGTCGCTCCAAGACATCCTCAGCAACAAGCAAACGCGCGGATCCTTCGGTGAAATCCAGTTGCAGGATATCGTGTCGAAAGCCCTGCCAAGCGACAGCTATTCGCTGCAAGCCACGCTCAGCAACGGCAAGCGGCCCGATTGCCTGATCCATCTGCCCAACCCGCCCGGGCCGATCGTGATCGACAGTAAATTCCCGTTGGAAGCCTATGAGGCCCTGCGCCGCGCCAAGACCGAAGCCGAGACCCGCGCCGCCGCCCAACAGATGAAGACCGCCGTGCGGGTGCACCTCAATGCCATCGCCGACAAATACATTCTGGAGGGGGAGACGGCGGAAGGCGCCTTGATGTTCCTGCCCTCCGAGGCGGTCTATGCCGAGTTGCACGCGAATTTTTCCGAACTCGTGCGCGAAGGCTTTGAGAAACGCGTCTGGATCGTCAGCCCGACCACCTGCATGGCCACGCTCAACACCATGCGCGCGATCCTGAAGGACGCGCGGATGCGCGAACAGGCAGGCGCGATCCGCAAAGAGTTGGGCAATCTGAACAAGGATGTAGAACGTCTGGCGACCCGGGTGGGCAACCTCGACCGGCATTTCACCCAAGCGCGGCGGGACGTGGAAGAGATCAAAGTCAGCAGCGAAAAAGCCGCCAAACGCGCGGGGCGCTTGCATAATTTCGACTTCGAAGAACTGGCAGAAGCCAAAACCGAGGCTATTGTTCCCCTAAGGACACCCGAAGGGAACGGCTGAATGAACGACGTGGACATTACCGGGATGACGCTGGAGGCGATGCAGACGCGGGCCGCCGCGTTGCGGGGCGATATCGTGCAAACACCGGTGGTGACGCTCTCCTCTCCCATGGTCGACGAGGTGCTGGGCGGCGCGCGGGTCGCGCTCAAACTGGAGTGTTTCCAGCATACCGGCACCTTCAAGGCCCGCGGCGCGCTGTCGGTGGCGCGACAGCTTGACGATGACACCCGCGGGCGCGGGATCACCGCGGCCAGCGCGGGCAACCACGCCATTGCCGCAGGCTGGGCCGCGGCCAAGCTTGCCATCAGCGCCAAGGTGGTGATGCAGGACAATGCCAACCCCTTTCGCGTCGCCCTCGCCCGTGCCACCGGGGCCGAGGTCATCCTGAAACCCGCCGGGCAAGAGACCTTTGCCGAGGCCGAGCGGTTGGTGCGCGAAGAGGGGCGGTTCTTTATCCATCCTTTCGAGGGGCTGCACACCTCGCTCGGCACCGCCGGGGTGGGGCTGGAACTGATGGCGCAGGTGGCGGATTTGGACGCGGTCGTCGTCTCGGTCGGCGGTGGCGGGCTGATCAGCGGTGTCGCCGCCGCGGTCAAGGCGATCAACCCCGCTTGTCGGGTCTATGGCGTGGAGCCCGAGGGCGCCGACAGCATGTCGCAAAGCCTCGCCTCCGGCGCGCCGGTGACGATCCCTCAGGTCAACACAATCGCCGACAGCCTTGCCCCGCCGATGGCGCTGCCTTTCGGCCATGCGCTTTGCGCGGTCTATGTCGATGACGTGGTGACGGTCAGCGACGATGCGATCTGCGCCGGGATGGTGGTGTTGCAACAGGCGGCAAAACTGGCGGTGGAACCTGCCGCCGGGGCCGCGATGGCGGGCGCGTTCGGCCCCCTGCGTGGTCAATTGGCTGGGCGGCGCGTCGGCGTGATCGTCTGCGGGGCCAATATCGACACCGACAGCTATTTGGGCCAGCTCAGCCGCGGGCAAGCGGCGCTCGACAGCCTGCTGTCCTAGTGCCCTCCAAGGGCTTTGCACGCGGTCGCGGTGCTGCGTGCATTCTTCCAAGAAAATCTATCGGGCGCTGCAACTTTAACTCCCCTTTACCCGTGGGTGCCCCATATCCAAAGTTCCGGACCAAAGCAGGACGCCTATGCCTTTCGAAGCTCTGAACGACAGTACCCTCCCTCCACAGCCGCTTGGGCGGCGTGTCGCCGTGATTGGCGGCGGGATTTCCGGCATGGGGGCGGCGCATATGCTGGCACCTGCGGACCGCGTCACCCTCTATGAGGCGGGGGCCAAGATCGGCGGCCATGCGCGGACGGTGATCGCGGGCAAGAATGGCGATCAGCCGGTCGATACCGGTTTCATCGTGTTCAACTATGCCAACTACCCGCATCTTGCGGCGCTGTTTGCGGAATTGGACGTGCCGGTCGTACCCTCGAACATGAGCTTCGGCGCGTCGATTGATGGCGGGCGGCTGGAATATGCGCTGACCAATTTCAACGCGGTCTTCGCCCAGAAACGCAATATGTTCAGCCCGCCTTTCCTGCGGATGCTGCGGGACATTCTGCATTTCAACAAGAACGCGCTGGCGGTGTCGCGCGACCCGTCGATGACCATCGCAGAGTTTCTCGACCAGCTGGGCACCGGGCCATATTTCCGCGACTTCTACCTGTCGCCCCTGTCGGGTGCGATCTGGTCCACCCCGACGGAAAAGATCATGGATTTCCCCGCCCATGCCATGGTCAATTTCTTCGAAAACCACGCGCTGCTGAATTATTCCGGCCAGCACCAGTGGTACACGGTCAAAGGCGGCTCGCGCCAATATGTCGACCGGTTGGAGAGTGCGCTGCGCACCAAAGGTGTCGACCTGCGCACCGACAGCCCTGTGCAGGCGGTGCGCCGCACGGCGCAGGGGGCCGAGGTCCGCGCCTATGGCGGGGAGTGGGAGACTTTCGACGAGGTGATCTTTGCCACCCATTCCGACGACACGCTGTCGATGTTGTCCGACCCGACCGAGGCCGAGCAGCGCGCCCTCGGCGCCATCCGCTACCAGCCCAATGACATCGTGCTGCATGCCGATGCCAGCATCATGCCCAAGCGGCGCTCCACTTGGGCATCGTGGGTTTATACCGAGGATCGTGAGCAGAAGTCCGACCGGATCGACCTGACCTATTGGATGAACTCGCTGCAACCGATCCCGCAGGACGATCCGCATTTTGTCACGCTCAACACCAAACGCACCATCCGCGAAGAGCTGATCTATGACCAAGTGACCCTGCGCCATCCGGTCTATGACCTTGCCGCCTTAGCCGCGCAGGACGAGGTACGCGCCTTCAACGGCAGCCATAACACATGGTTCTGCGGTGCATGGTTGCGCAATGGCTTTCACGAAGACGGGCTGGCCAGCGCGGTGGATGTGGTCGAACGGATGCAGGCCGCGCGGGCGGCGCCCTTGGCGGCGGAGTGACGGCTCAGGTCGATCATATCCGCGGCCAGACCTTCCATGGCCGCAAGGGCGCGGTCGAGAACCGTTTCCGCTATTCGGTCGACTATGTGATCTGCGACGCCGAGACCGGGGCGTTAAGGACGCCCACGCTTTTCGCCCGCAATGGTGCGAATGTGACCAGCCTGCACGACAGCGACCACGGCGGCGCGCCGGGGCAGGGGCGCGGCGCCCCTTGGGTGCGCGAGGTTTTGGCGGCGCATGACATCACCGGGGTCGCGCGGATCGAACTTCTGGCGCAGCCGCGGATGCTGGGCCATGTCTTCAACCCGGTCAGCTTTTGGCTCTGCCGTCGGGCCGATGATGCGCTGATTGCCGTGATTGCCGAGGTCACGAATACCTATGGCGACCGGCATTCCTATCTCTGCCATCACCCCGACCTGCGCCCCATCGCGCCTGAGGATCGCTTGCGGGCTGCAAAGCTCATGCATGTCTCGCCCTTTCAGGACATCTCGGGCGGCTATGTCTTTCGCTTTGACATCAGTGCTGAGCGGATCGGCATCTGGATCGATTTCTCGGATGGGGAGAACGGGTTGATCGCCACCTTGACCGGGCCGCGTGCGCCGCTGACCAATGGCCGTATCCTATGGTCGCTGCTGCGCCGCCCCTTTGGGGCGCGGCGGGTGCTGGCGCTGATCCATTGGCAGGCGCTGAAGCTCTGGCTCAAGGGGGCGGGGTTCCGCAACCGCCCCGAGGCACCGCAGGTCGAGGTTTCCCGCGATGCGGCCCATGGCGCGGGCGGGCGATGAGGGCGCGCGCGGCCCGGCTGCCCGCCTATGCGCTTTTCGCCGCATTGCTCGCCGCGGCGGGGCTGCCAATCTACATTCACGCGCCGAAGTTCTATGTCGATGAATACGGGGTTTCGCTGACGGCGCTTGGCTCTGTGCTTTTTGGATTGCGGCTGTTGGACGTGGTGCAAGACCCCGCGCTTGGATGGCTGGCCCAAGCGCTGCGCCACAAACGCGGGCTGGCGGTGACGGTGGCGGGGGCGGTGATGGCGCTGGCGATGCTGGGGCTTTTCGCGGTGCCCGCGCCAATGGCGCCCGTGCTGTGGTTCGCCCTGATGCTGACGCTGGTCTTCTCGGCCTTCAGCTTTCTGACCATCTGTTTCTATGCCCAAGGGGTGGCCAAGGCCGACAGCCTGCCGGGGGCCGGACATCTGACCCTCGCCCGCTGGCGCGAGACCGGGGCGCTTTTGGGCGTCTGTCTCGCCTCTGTCGCGCCCCTGCTGCTGGGCTTGGCGCTGGACCGGCCTTTTGCCGGTTTCGCGATCGGGTTCGCGGTTCTAGCGCTCTGGGCCGTGGTCGCGATGCGCAGGGAGTGGCGGGCGACAGGGTTGCCGGGGGCGAGCGGTTTCGGCATCGTCTTGCGCGACGGGCAGGCGCGGCGGCTGTTGCTGATCGCTCTGGTCAATGCCGCCCCGGTGGCCGTGACCTCGACCCTGTTTCTCTTTTACGTCGAACTGGCGCTTGAGGCACCGGGATGGGAGGGGCCGCTCTTGCTGCTGTTTTTCATCGCAGCGGCGGCGGCAGCTCCGCTTTGGGGGATGCTGGCCGAACGCCACGGCCCGCGCCGGGTACTTTTGGCGGCGATGGCCTTGGGCATCGCCGCTTTCGGCGGGGCGCTGTTTCTGGGTCCGGGGGATGTGGTGCTGTTCGCCTTGGTCTGTCTGGCTTCCGGCGCGGTCTTGGGGGCCGACCTCACCCTACTGCCTGCCATGTTCGCCAACCGCATGGCGCAGATCTCTCCCTCGGCGGCCGAAGGCTTTGGCCTTTGGTCTTTCGTGTCCAAACTGACCTTGGCTTTCGCGGCGGCGGCCCTACTTCCCGCCCTAGAAGGCGCAGGGTTGCAGACCGCGACGGGAACCAGTTCCGACACATCCATCTCCCTGTTGATCTGGTTCTATGCCGGTGTACCTTGCGCCCTGAAATTGCTGGCGATCGCTCTTCTCGCCGGTGCAAAAGACGTGGAGACATCGTGACAGAGCCGCTGATCTTTATCGCTGTCGGGCTGGGCCTTGGTCTATTGCTCACCTTCCTGCGCCGCCGGTTGGGGGAGTTTCACGGGCAATCGCCCAGCGACTATGTGGATTCCTTCCCCGTCTTCGACCTGCGTTTGCATCTGCGCGATGAGATGATCTGCGAGGGCGTGATTTTCGGCCCCCTTGGCCGGGTCACCAGCAGCTTCACGGCCAAGTTCGACGTGTCTTGGGAGGGCGATGTCGCCACAGTTGCCGAGAGTTTTCGCTATAACGATGGTTCGCGTCAGCAGCGCGAATGGACCGTGACACTGGGCGAGAATGGACGTTTCACCAGCACTGCGCCGGATGTGATCGGGGTGGGGCAGGGCGTTCAGGCTGGTCCGACATTGCAGTTGCGCTATCGTATCCAACTGCCCGAGGAACTGGGCAGCCATGTGCTGAAAACCGTCGATTGGATGTATCTCACCCCCGATGGCACCATCGTCAATCGCAGCCAGTTTCGGAAGTTCGGGATCAAAGTAGCAGAATTGGTCGCCACCCTGCGACCGACGGAGGAAAGATGAAAGACTGGCAAGGCAAGACCTATTGGCTGGTGGGCGCGAGCGACGGGCTTGGCGCAGCACTGGCGCATCAGCTGAGCCGCACCGGGGCCGAGGTGATCCTCTCGGCCCGGTCCGAAGACAAGCTGACCGAACTCGCGCAGGCGCTGCCGGGGCGGGCACGGGTGCGGGTCATGGATGTGACCGATGACGAAGACGTCGCACAGGCGGCCAAGGATGTGGGGCCGATCGACGGGCTGGTCTATCTGGCGGGGGCCTATTGGCCCTTTGGCGCGCGGGATTGGGACGCGAAACATGGGGTGACCATGGCCGACGTGAACTTCACCGGCTTGATGCGCGTCTTGGGGCAGGTGGTGCCGCAGATGGTCGCCCGCGATCACGGGCATATCGTCATCACCTCCAGCCTGACCGCCTATCGCGGGCTGCCCGGCTCCATCGGCTATACGGCCTCCAAGGCGGCGACGCTGTCGCTGGCGGAATGCATGCATGCCGATCTGCGCAAGACGGGCGTGCAGGTGCAGGCGATCAACCCGGGCTTTATCAAGACCCAGTTGACCGACAAGAACGATTTCAAAATGCCCTTTTTGATGGAGCCCGATGACGCCGCGCGGCGCGTCTTCGAGCATATGAACAGCGACAGTTTTAAACTGGATTTCCCTTACGGCTTCTCACTGCTGTTCCGTTTGGGGCGCTTCCTGCCGGATTGGCTGTATTACCGGTTCTTTTCCTGAAGGTCAGACCTCGGCGACATGCTGATCGAACAGATCTCGCGCACGTTGCCAGACGGCATGATCCGTCTTTGACAGCGCCTGCAGGGTCGGCAGCAACTGGCCCGCGAAATCCTCTGAGCTTTCGCGCGGCAGCATGGATGGCAGGTTGTCGATGGCCATGACATCCAGCGGCGGCGCGTCATGCACGCGCAGCGCTGGCTCCGCCCAAGTGGTCGCGCGGTCATAGACCTGCACCGGGTTGAAGGCGCTGTCGGGGTCGCAGGCGATGTCGCCGATCACGCGCAGGGCGCGCTCGGCCTGAGGGGCATCGGGGCGGACGAAGGCGGGGGTGTCTGGCCCTGCGAGGATGCAGTTGAAGAAATAGGCGTGGTCGAGGATTTCGGGGAAGGGTCCGCCGTGGGCGGTCTCTGCCATGTCCCAACCGGTGACGGGGATGCCAAGTGCCGCGCAAAGATCGCTCGCCCCGCGTCCCACCCGGCCCAAGGCCCCGATCACGAGCGCGCGGTCGCCGCTCGCGTCGACTTGGGCGAGTTCTTTGCTCAATGCGGCTTTCAGCGCTTCGGCGTTAGCGTAGGGCGCAACCGGCCCGCAGGTCTCTCCGCGCAGCTGCGCGATGCGGCATTTGACCGAGACGGCTGCCCCCGCAAAGCCCGCCCAATAGCCAAAGGCGGCAACGCGGCGGCCATCGTCATCGGTCAGGTACTCCAAATCCAGCAGCGCGCCGCCGCCGGCCTTGAACCGCTCTAGTAGTTTGCGGCCCGAGGATTGGCCCTTGTAGGCATGGCCGAACATGATGTGCGTATGCGGCAGGGGCGTGCCGTCTTCGGGCAGTTCCTTGAGGCCAAAGATCACCGCATCGCGCGGGGCCTCGGGCCAGCTATGGGCCGGAACGATCTCGCACCCCGCCCGCGCATAGGCGGCGGTGGGGATCACGCGGCTGTCACTGTCTTCGATGCTCACCTTCGTGCCGGATGCGATCAGCGCGGCGGCCCCTTCGGGCGTCAGCCCGGTGCGGGTCTCATTGTCGCGCTGCTCGGCGCGGAGCCATAGGTGGGTCATGCCAAGAATCCTTTCGCGCGCATGGCCTTGACGCTGTCGCGGTCTTCCATCCGGGCGGCGAAGGCGTCGAGCCGTGGGTAGGCCGCACGGTCGACCCCGTCACCGGCCAGCCACCCCGAGACGACAAAGAGATAGGGATCGGCCAGCGACAGGGCATCACCCGCCACGAAGTCACCCCTAAAGGCGTGGTTCTCAATATAGGCGGCGCAATCGGCCATGGTCTGCGGCACCTTGGCTTTCATATCGTCAAAGCTGGATTGCTGATCGGCCCAGCGGTGGCCGCGCATTTTATGCGCGTGGGCCACATGCATGGTCGAGGCGAGGTAATACATCACCCCGCGCATATGCGCCGCGCGTTCAGGGTCGGCAGGGACCAGCCCCGCATCGGGCGCACGGGCGGCGACATAGTCCAACAGCGCGCCGGTCTCGGTCAGGGCGCTGCCCGCTTCGGTCACGAGGGTCGGCACGCGGCCCTTGGGGTTCAGCGCCAGATAGGGTGCTGCGGTCTGTTCGGCGCTGGCGAAATCGACCTTCACCGGCTCATAGGCCAGCCCCGCTTCTTCGAGGGCGATGGCAACTGCGACCGAGATCGTGCCGGGGGCGTAGTGAAGTTTCAGCATGGGTCAGCCTTTCGCGGGCGAGGGGTTACATATGCGTTTGTGCAAGGCGGCGGTCGGGCCGGTCAAGATGCGGCACCGCGTTGAACAGCACCGGCGACCAATGGCCGCCGATGGGAAAGAGCCGGTGCATCGAGGTATGCATGATCGCCAGCGCCAGCCGTGCCATCGCCGGGATTCCCACGCCCATCGCCTGCGCCATCGCGAGAGAGATCAGCCCGCCCGAGGTCACCACCAGCGCCGGGCCTTCGCCCTCGGCGATCTCGGCAAGGACGGATTGCACCCGCGTCTCGAAGCTCTCGTAGGTTTCGGGCGTGTCGGCGAGCTTGCCCGCCTTCCAATAGTCGAAGACCTGCGGCAGGTGGTGCACGAACTCGCCCTCGCGCGGGAAGGGCACCTTGTGCTGCTGCTCCATTAGATTGGCGAGGGTGAAATACTCCAACTCGTTCAACCGCGCATCGCGGATGGGCTCCAGCCCGGTGTTCATCCCCTCGGCAGTCTCGATATGGCGGGTCAACGTGCCGGTATAGAGCCTTGTGTGGTAGGTCTCGCTCTGGCGCAGATGGTCGCCCAGCCACGCGGCTTGCTCATGGCCAAGCGGGCTGAGTTGATCATAGCTCAGCTCGTCCTTGGCGGTGGAATTGGCTTGGCCGTGGCGGATCAGGGTAATGTGGGACATCAAATGGCTTTCACTGTTCGCCCAAGTGATAGGGCAGCTTGTCTGGCCATACAATGCACTGCGCCCCAATGCACCGCCGCGGCGTTTATCCGTGACGGGGTGTCGGGATTGGCCCCTGACAAGCGCCGGATTTTGCCTATAGTTTGGGCAATAGCCAAGGGGAGGGGGCAGCCATGGCCGAGAGGATCACATTCACGCTTGATGGGCAGACCGTCGAGGCCGAGGCCGGCATGACCATTTGGGAGGTCGCCAACGGTCGGGGTTTGAAAATCCCGCATCTGTGCCACAAACCCACCCCCGGCTACCGCCCCGACGGCAACTGCCGCGCCTGTATGGTCGAGATCGAGGGCGAGCGTGTGCTGGCAGCGTCGTGCATCCGCGAACCTGCCGAGGGGATGGTCGTGACCACCAACAACGCGCGGGCCGAGAATGCGCGCAAGATGGTGATGGAACTGCTGCTGGCCGACCAGCCCGCGCAGGACGTGGCGCATGACAAGTCGAGCCACATGCGTGAGATGGCGGCGCAGAGCGGCGTAGAGGAAAGCCGTTTTCCCAAGTTGGAGCGCGACCGCGTGCCGCTTTTGGACGACAGCCATGTCGCGATGCGGGTTAATCTCGACGCCTGTATCCAGTGCAACCTCTGCGTTCGTGCTTGCCGTGAGGTGCAGGTCAATGACGTGATCGGCATGGCAGGACGCGGCCATGACGCCTATCCGGTCTTCGACATCGACGATCCCATGGGTGCCTCGACCTGCGTGGCCTGCGGCGAATGCGTGCAGGCCTGTCCGACGGGGGCGCTGATGCCCGCCAGCGTGGTCGACGAGGCGCAAGTGGGTGATAGCGCGGATTATGACCGCGAGGTCGAAAGCGTCTGCCCCTTCTGCGGCGTCGGCTGCCAGATCTCGCTGAAGGTGAAGGACAACAAGGTCAAATATGTCGAGGGGATCAATGGCCCGGCCAACGAGGGGCGGCTCTGCGTCAAAGGGCGCTTTGGCTTCGACTACATCCACCACGAGCACCGCCTGACCAAGCCGCTGATCCGCCGCGACGACGCGCCCGCCAAGGGGCTGAACGTCGATCCGGGCAACTGGGGCGAGGTGTTCCGCGAGGCGTCCTGGGACGAGGCGCTCGATTTTGCCGCCAAGGGCCTGAAAGGGCGCCGGCGCGAGGTGGCGGGTTTCGGCAGTGCCAAATGCACTAACGAGGAAGCCTATCTGTTCCAGAAGATGATCCGGCAGGGGTTCGGGCACAACAACGTCGACCACTGCACGCGGCTGTGCCATGCCTCCTCGGTCGCGGCGCTGATGGAGAATGTCGGGAGCGGCGCGGTTACCGCGACCTTCAATGAGATCGAGAACGCCGACGTGGCCATCGTGATCGGCGCCAACCCGGTGGAGAACCACCCCGTCGCCGCGACCTATTTCAAGCAGTTCACCAAGCGCGGCGGCAAGCTCATTGTCATGGACCCGCGCGGGCAGGGCCTGCGGCGTTTCGCGTCGCATATGCTGCAGTTCCGCCCCGGCACCGACGTGGCGATGCTGAACGCGATCATGCATGTGATTGTCGAAGAAGGCCTCTACGACGAGCAATATATCAAGGCCTATACCGAGAACTGGGAGGCCGAGAAGGCGCATCTGAAGGATTTCCCGCCCGAAGCCATGGCCGCCGTCTGCGGCATTGAGGCCGAGGTGCTGCGCGACGTGGCGCGGACCTTCGCGGGGGCCAAAGCGGGGATGATTTTCTGGGGGATGGGGGTGAGCCAGCACATCCACGGCACCGACAATTCGCGCTGCCTGATTTCGCTGGCGCTGATGACCGGCCACGTCGGCCGCCCCGGCACCGGGCTGCATCCCTTGCGCGGGCAGAACAACGTGCAGGGCGCCTCGGATGCGGGCCTCATTCCGATGTTCCTGCCCGACTACCAGCCCGTCGGCGACGATGGCGTGCGCTCGGCTTTCACCGAGGTTTGGGGGTCGGATGATTTCAGCGCCGAGAAGGGGCTGACGGTGACCGAGATCATGGACGCGGTGCACGAGGGCGAGATCAAGGCGATGTATGTGCTGGGCGAGAACCCGGCGATGTCGGACCCGGATGTCGATCACGCGCGGGCGGCGCTTGCGAAACTCGACCACCTCGTGGTGCAGGACATTTTCCTGACCGAGACAGCGAATTACGCCGACGTGATCCTCCCCGCCTCGGCCTTCGCCGAGAAGTCCGGCACGGTGACCAACACCAACCGGCAGGTGCAGATGGGCCGCCCGGCGGTGACACCCCCCGGAGAAGCGCGCGAGGATTGGTGGATCGAGGTGGAACTGGCCAAGCGGCTGGGGCTGGGCTGGGACTACGAAAGCCCGGCGGAGGTCTTTGCCGAGATGAAACGCAACATGGCCTCGCTCGACAACATCACCTGGGAGCGGCTGGCTCAGGAGAATGCGGTGACCTACCCGTCGCTCAGCGAAAACGATCCCGGGCAGGCCATTGTCTTTAGCGAGGGGTTCCCCCGACCCGAAGGCCGCGCCAAATTCACCCCCGCCGCGATCGTGGCGCCGGATGACGCGCCGGATGACGCCTATCCGATGATCCTGACCACCGGGCGGCAGTTGGAACATTGGCACACCGGCTCGATGACCCGGCGCTCCAAGGTGCTGGATGGGCTGGAGCCGGAGGCGAATTGCTCGCTCCACCCGTCAACGCTGCGCCGGCTCGGCGTGGCCCCGGGGGAACATGTGCGGCTGTCGACCAAGCGCGGCAGTATCGAGATTATGGCCCGCGAGGATCGCGCGGTGGCGCCCGACATGGTGTTCCTGCCCTTCGCCTATGTCGAAGCGGCGGCGAATATCCTGACAAATCCAGCGGTTGACCCCTATGGCAAGATCCCGGAGTTTAAGTTCTCTGCCGTTAAGGTGGAGGCGGCGAGAGGGGCCGTCGCCGCCGAGTAAGGAAAGTTTGGAAGAATGAAGATTGATGCCGCCCGTTTCTTGAAAGACCTGCATGATCTGCGCGCCATCGGCGCTGCGGGTGTGGGCAAGGGCGTGGTGCGCCCGGCCTATTCCGCCGCCGATGTGGAAGCGCGCGAGTGGCTTGCCGGGCGGATGCGCGATGCCGGGTTGAAGGTCGAGGTCGATGCCATGGGCAACCTCTTTGGGCTTGCTGACGGCCCCTCGATCCTGCTGGGGTCGCATTCCGACAGCCAGCCTGAAGGTGGCTGGCTTGATGGGGCCTTGGGCGTGATTGCCGCGCTTGAAGTCGCCCGTGCGGCGGGTGAGGCCGGAGGGCCTGCGGTCTCGGTCGTGTCGTTTCAGGACGAAGAAGGGCGCTTTGGCGTGACCACCGGTTCGACGGTCTGGTCCGGCGCTTTGGATCAGGCCGAGGCCGATGGCTTTACCGACGACGCCGGGGTCAGCTTGGCCGAGGCGCGCCGCGCGATGGCGGGTATGGTCACCGGCCCCGTCGATCCCGCGCAGTTCACCGGCTATATCGAGTTGCACATCGAACAGGGGCCGACGCTGGATGACAGCGGTGAGCAGATCGGTGTGGTCAGCGACATCGTCGGCATCCGCGACATGAAGGTGACCTTTGAGGGCCAGCAGAACCACGCGGGCACCACCCCGATGGCGGTGCGGCGCGATGCTTTTCAGGCGGTGTCGGAGTTTAACAGTCTGTTGAACGACCGGCTGCGCAATGTGGTGACGCCGAGCACCGTTTGGACCATCGGCCACGTCAGCCTGCACCCCAATGCCTCGTCCATTGTGCCGGGCAAGGCCGTGTTCTCCATGCAATGGCGCGACGGGGATAGCGACCGTTTGGGGCGGATGGAGAAGATCATTCGCGAAACCGCCGAAGAGGTTGCCAAGGGCCGCGGGATGGATCTGTCCTTTGGCCCGATACTGGGACTGGAGCCGGTTTCCATGGACGCGCAGCTGCGCGATGCGCTGGCGGAGGCGGCTGAAGCTGTGGCCCCCGGCAAATGGCGCAAGATGCCCTCAGGCGCGCTGCATGACGCGACCAATGTGGCGCGGCTGATGCCGGTGGCGATGCTGTTCGCGCCGTCGATCAACGGGATCAGCCATGCTTTTGAGGAGGACACGGATGAGGCCGATTTGGTCGCGGCAGTCGAGGTGTTGGGGCGGGCGGTGGCGGCGCTTTGAGCGCCGTTAGTCCCAGTCCACATCGCCGAGGAAGATATAGCCCGCGCCGTAGATCGTCTTGATCAACTGCGGGTTCTTCGGGTCTTCGCCAAGCTTCGTGCGCAGCCGCGAGATGCGCACGTCCATCGCCCGGTCGAAGCTTTCCGAGGCGACGCCGCCGAGGCTTTCTTGCATTTGCGCGCGGCTGATCAGGCGTTTCGGCGCGTCGAGGAAGAGCCGCAGCACCTCGCCCTCGGCATGAGAAAAGGTCACCTCGGCGCCCGAGGCGTCCTGTAGCACATAACGGTCGAAATGCGCGGTCCAGCCGTTGAACCGCGCCGTGGTGCCGGCCTGCGGCGTCGGCTTGGCGCTGCGCAGGCGGGCACGGATGCGGGCCACGACCTCAGCCGGGTCGAAGGGTTTGATGATGTAGTCGTCGGCCCCCAACTCCAGCCCCGTGACCCGGTCCTGCACCTGCGCGCGGCCCGAGATGATGATCACGATGGCGCCCTGCTCAAGCGCCAGACGATGCACCAGCGTCAGCCCGTCGGTGTCGGGCAGCGACAGATCGACAAGGCAGACATCGGGCGTATGGCTCGCCAATGCGGCCTCAAAGGCCCGCGCACGGCCAAAGCTGAGCGTGTCAAAGCCCGCTTCCTGCAACGTGTCCGACAGCATCTGCCGGATCTCCGGTTCGTCGTCGAGGATGGTGACCAGCGGGCGGGGGGCGGTATCACGGCTCATGGGGCGGTGGCTTTCAGTGGGGCGATCAAGGCTTGCAGATCGTCTTTTTCAAAGGGTTTGCGCAGCACCGGCGCGAGGGTCTGCGCCTCGACGAAAAGCGGGTGATCGGGGGGCAGGGAGGTCATCAGCAAAAGTGGTAGGCTGCTGCCGACGCGGCGGGCAAGGTCGATCCCGGTGCCCTCGCCCGAAAGCTGGATGTCCGACAGGACCAGCGCGATATCGGGCAGATCGGCGATGAGGGCGGTGGCCTCATCCGCGCTGGTCGCCTCAATCACCGAATGGCCCTGATCCATCAGCATGTCGCGCACCACGGCGCGGATATCGGTGGTGTCCTCGACCAGCAGCACCAGCCCGGTGGTGGCGGGCACGGCGGCACGGTAGGGCAGGCGCAGGCTGATCTGCGCGCCGCCCTCGGGCGCATTGCTCAGCCGCAGATCGCCGCCCGAGGATTTGGTCATGTCGTAGACCATCGACAGGCCCAGCCCCGATCCCTCGCTGCCCTTGGTGGTGAAAAACGGCTCGACCCCACGCTCTAGAGCAGAGGGCGAAAAGCCCGGCCCGGTGTCGTGGATCACCCATTCGATCCAAGTGTCATGCACCAGCCGTTGGGTCAGCGTGATGGTGCCCCGCGCGCCGCAGGCGTCGCGGGCATTGAGGATGAGGTTCAACAGCGCATCCTGCACCCGACCTTTGTCGAGCAGCACCGCGCCTTCGGGCACGTCATTGCGCACCATCAGCGCGCATTTCGGCGGCAGGGTGGGGGCGGCGAGGGTAGAAAGCTCACTCAGCAAAGCGGCGGGGTCGGTGGCCACGGGGCGCAGGGCGCGGGGTTCGGTCACATCGGCGATGGAGCTCAGCAGCGTGCCGCCCCGCCGTGCGGCGGCCAAGGTGCCTTCGACCAATTCGCCCGCTTGTGGCGGCATGTCGGGCAGCCGGGCCAGTTTCGATTGCATGCCGAGGATGATCGTCAAAAGGTTCGAGAAGTCATGCGCCAGCCCAGAGATCATCCGCGAGGCCAACTCGCGTTTCAGCGTCTGTTGCAGGGCGACGCGGGTCTGGGTCTCTTCGGTGATGTCCATCGACAGGATATAGACCCCGCCGCGCCCATCGGGGGTAAAGGCACCGCGAATGCGGCGGGCGGATTCATCATGGGTGAATTCGATTACCGCCGGGCTGCCCGCATAGGCTTGGGTCAGCGCGGGCTTGATCCGCGCATAGGCCGCCGCCCCAAGCGCGTCACTGATATGCAGCCCGTAGATGTTGCTGGGCCGCCCCGGCATCACGCTGCTAAGGCGGCGGTTGGAGTAGATGTAATGTCCGCTCGCGTCGACATGGGCGATATGGGCGGGCATCATCTCGGTCGTGAGCCGGGTGCGGGCCTCGCTTTCGGTGACCTGTCGCTTGGCTTCCTCCAGCGCGGTAATCGTCGCCTCCAACTGGCGGTTCGTGGCGGCCAGTTGTTCGGCATGGGACAGCAGTTGATCGCTCAGCGCGTCTGAACGTGCGCGCAACAGCGCCTCTTGCCGCTTGGTGTTGGTGATGTCGGTATAGACGGTGACCCAGCCGCCCTGTGGCAGGGGCGAGCCTTCGACACTGATGGTGCGCCCGTTCGAGCGGGTCCGCTCCATGTAATGCGGCACGAAGGCGCGGGCCTGTTCCACCCGTTCGGCCACGAAGGCGTCGACATTCCCCACCTCGCCATATTCGCCGGTGCCAGCCAGATGGCGGATCGTATCCTCAAAGGGCGCGCCGGGGGTCACCAGCCGGTCCGGCAGGTCGAACATGGATTGAAACGGGGCGTTGCAGACCGCGAGCCGAAGGTCGCTGTCATAGATGGTCAGCGCCTGAGCGATCAGGTTCAGACCGGCATTGGTCAGCGCTTTGGTTTGGTCGTCGGTGATCTGCATCGGCATCCTTTCGCATAGGGCTAGCACCGCGCGGACGAAAGGCAAAGAGCCGCGCGTAAATCGCGCTTGACCTTCTTGCGCTGGAGGCCCCGAGAAGCGCGCCGAATGGAAACCGGAAAGGCAGAGCATGAACAAGAAAATCGGAGCAGGCGCAGCGGCGGCACTGGTCTTGGCAGGCGGATATATCTGGTGGCAGGCCGAAGACGCCCCGGCCCCCGCTGCCAGCGGCGCGGCCATGGTAAGGGTCACCGTGCCGGAGAGCCTGAGTGGCCCCGCGCAGATCGGCGCGCGGGCGTTCGAGGCGCAATGCGCCGCCTGCCACGGGGTCAACGCCGCCGGGCGCGAGGGGGGTGGTCCGCCGCTGATCCATAAGATCTATGAGCCCAGCCATCACGGCGATGCATCATTCATGGTCGCGGCCACCAATGGCGTGCGCCAGCATCACTGGTCTTTCGGCAATATGCCCCCGGTCGAAGGGATTACCCCGGCAGAGGTGAAATCAATCGTGACCTATGTGCGCGAAGTGCAGCGCGCCAACGGGATCGACTAGCGGAAAATGGGCCGCGGGGGCGCTGTAACAATTCGTTAGAATTCGGAAAAGATCAGGAAAAAGTTGACCTCCACAAAAAAGAGAACGTCACTTGTGGGATCATAGAATCGCACAAGCGATCGAACCCGCCGGGGAGGGCGGGCATGGGAGGAAGACAATTTGGCCAAGCCGCTGACGCGTGCCGACGGACCTCAGTCCGTGCCGGCGCTGTTGCACCGCAACGCAAGTGAATTCGCAAACGCCCCCGCTTACCGGGAGAAGGAATACGGGATCTGGCAAAGCTGGACCTGGTCGCAGACCCGCGACGAGGTCGAGGCGCTGGCCCTCGGGTTTCTGGAACTGGGGCTGAACGAGGGCGATTTCGTCGCCATCATTGGGCGGAACCGTCCCTATCTCTACTGGGCGATGATGGCCGCGCAGATGGCCGGGGCCGTGCCGGTGCCGCTCTATCAGGACGCCAATGCCGAAGAGATGGCCTATGTCATGGGCCATTGCGGCGCGCGTCTTGCCGTGGTGGGCGATCAGGAGCAGGTCGACAAGATCATCGAGGTGCAGGACCAGCTGCCCGACTTCGAGCGGATGATCTACCTCGACCCGCGTGGCCTTCGCAAATACGACCATTCCAAGCTCGACCAATATACCGCCGTGCAGGAGATGGGCCGCGCCAACCGCGAGAAACATATCGCCGAGTTGGAGGCGCGTCAGGCCAAGCTGGATTACGATTCCACCGGCGTGATGCTCTATACCTCGGGCACCACCGGCAAGCCCAAGGGCGTGGTGCTGAGCAACCGCAACGTGATCGAGACGGCGAAGTCGTCGTCGGAGTTCGACGACCTCAAGCGCAATGACGAGATTCTTGCCTATCTGCCGATGGCATGGGTGGGGGATTTCATCTTCTCCGTCGGCCAAGCGCTCTGGACCGGTTTCTGCACCAATTGCCCCGAAAGCGCCGACACGATGCATGTCGACTTGCGCGAGATCGGGCCGACCTATTACTTCGCCCCGCCGCGTGTCTTCGAGACGCAGCTGACCTCCGTCATGATCCGCATGGAGGACGCGAGCCGGTTCAAGAAATGGCTTTTTGACACTTTCATGGCCCATGCCCGCAAGGTCGGCCCCGCCATTCTGGACGGCAAAAAAGTGTCCGCTTGGGACCGCGCGAAATACGCGTTGGGCGAGTTGATGATCTATGGCCCGCTGAAGAACACCCTCGGCTTTAGCCGCGTGCGCGTGGGCTATACCGCCGGTGAGGCGATTGGGCCTGAAATCTTCGATTTCTACCGCTCGCTCGGCATCAACCTGAAGCAGCTCTACGGCCAGACCGAGGCGACGGTCTTCATCACCGCGCAGCCCGATGGCGAGGTGCGCAGCGATACCGTGGGCGTCACCTGCCCGGGCGTGGAGTTGAAGATCGCCGACAATGGCGAGGTCTTCTACCGCTCGCCGGGTGTCTTCGTGGAATACTACAAGAACCCCGAAAGCACCGCCGACACCAAGGACCCGGAAGGCTGGGTCGCCACCGGCGACGCGGGTTTCATCGAGGAAAGCTCGGGCCATCTGCGCATCATCGACCGCGCCAAGGACGTGGGCCAGATGGCCGACGGCAGCCTCTTCGCGCCGAAATACGTGGAGAACAAGCTCAAGTTCTTCCCCAACATCCTTGAGGCCGTGGTCTTTGGCAACCAGCGCACCGAATGCACCGCCTTCATCAACATCGACCTGACGGCGGTGGGCAACTGGGCCGAGCGCAATAATATCGGCTACGCCTCCTATCAGGAACTGGCCCGGCATCCGCAGGTGATGGACACGATCCAAGCCCACGTGGAGGAGGTGAACCGCTCGGTCGCCGAGGACGAGATGCTTTCGGGCTGTCAGGTGCACCGCTTTGTCGTGCTGCACAAGGAACTCGACGCCGACGATGGCGAGCTGACCCGCACCCGCAAGGTGCGCCGCAAGATCATCGAGGAGAAATACGCCGATATCATCGCCGCACTCTATGACGGGTCCGACAAGGTCAGCACCGAGACCGAAGTGACCTACGAGGACGGGCGCAAGGGCTCGATCAAAGCGACGCTCGAAATCCGCGACGCCGCGGTGCAGCCGGTCAGCCGCCGGATGGCAGCGGAATGAGCGCGGCAAGCGTCAGTGCCGGGCAGGCGGGAACTATGGAAAGGGACAGCGTGAAAGATCAGGCTGACAGCTATGTCACCAACGACGGCCGCACCATCGGCCCGACGGTGATGGAGATGAAGAACATCACCCTGCGCTTCGGCGGTGTGGAGGCGATCAAGGATATTTCCTTCGACATCCGCGAGGGCGAGATCCGCGCGATCATCGGGCCGAACGGGGCGGGCAAGTCCTCGATGCTGAACGTGATCAGCGGCTTCTATGTCCCGCAGGAGGGGGAGGTCTGGTACAAGGGCGCCAAGCGGCCCCCGATGAAACCCTATCAGGTGGCCCAGCAGGGCATCGCCCGGACCTTCCAGAACATCGCGCTTTTCGAAGGCATGTCGGTGCTCGACAACGTGATGACGGGGCGTCTGACGCAGATGAAAACCGGGATGCTGGCGCAATCCTTCTGGAAAGGCGCAGCGGAGCGTGAAGAGATTGAGAACCGCGAGATCGCCGAGAAGGTCATCGACTTTCTGGAAATTCAGGCGATCCGCAAGACGCCCGTGGCGCGTCTGCCTTACGGTTTGAAGAAACGCGTTGAATTGGCCCGCGCCTTGGCGGCCGAGCCGACGATCCTGCTGCTGGACGAGCCGATGGCGGGCATGAACGTCGAAGAGAAAGAGGACATGAGCCGCTTCATCCTCGACGTGAACGACGAGTTCGGCACCACCATCGCGCTGATCGAACACGACATGGGCGTGGTCATGGATCTGTCCGACCGCGTGGTCGTGATGGATTACGGCCGCAAGATCGGCGACGGCTCGCCCGACGAGGTGCGCAACAACCAAGAGGTGATCGACGCCTATCTGGGGGTGGCCCATGACTGAGCGCTGCACGATCACCCGCAACGACACTGCCGTTCTGACTTTGGGGAGGGCCAATGATGCCTGAGCAACTGGCGTTTACGATCGAGGTCTTTCTCAACGGGCTGATGGCCGGGGTGCTCTATGCGCTCGTGGCGCTTGGCTTCGTGCTGATCTACAAGGCTTCGGGCATCTTCAACTACGCGCAAGGCGTCATGGCGCTTTTTGCCGCGCTGACGCTGGTGGGGATCATGGAAGGGCAGGTGCCTTTCGGCCATCTGATCAACGCGATCCTTGGCACCGAGGTGCATCACTTCGGCTGGCACATTCCGGCGTTCCTTGCCATCGTGCTGACCATGGTCGTGATGATCGTGCTGGCCTATTGCGTGCAGCGCTTCGTCTTCCGCTACCTCGTGGGGCAGGAGCCGATCATCCTTTTCATGGCGACCATCGGTCTGGCCTATTTCCTCGAAGGGGTCGGCGACCTGATGTGGGGGTCCGAGATCAAGACGCTCGACGTCGGCCTGCCGCAGGGCATTAACGTCTGGATCGACGAATTCACCTATAACGCCACCGGCTACGGCTTTTTCATCGACAACCTCGATATCGTGGCCTCCATCGTCGCGGCGGTGCTCGTGATCGGGCTGGTGATGTTTGCGCAATACACCAAACAAGGCCGCGCCATGCGTGCCGTGGCGGATGACCATCAGGCCGCGCTTTCGGTCGGTGTCTCGCTGAACTTCATCTGGATCCTCGTCTGGTCGCTCGCGGGTTTCGTGGCGCTGGTCGCGGGGATCATGTGGGGTGCCAAGTCGGGCGTGCAGTTCTCGCTCTCGCTCATCGCGCTGAAGGCGCTGCCGGTGCTGATGCTGGGCGGCTTCACCTCGATCCCCGGCGCCATTGTCGGCGGCCTGATCATCGGCGTGGGCGAGAAGCTGTTCGAATTCGCCGTCGGCCCGATGGTGGGCGGCGCGACCGAGAACTGGTTTGCCTATGTGCTGGCGCTGATCTTCCTGGTGTTCCGCCCGCAGGGCCTGTTCGGGGAGAAGATCATTGAAAGGGTCTGAGGCTCATATGATCTGCTCCCGGCAAGTTCAGCCCTCCAGCCGGCGGAAGGCGGCGATCACGATGGCGGCGCAGACCGAAGCAACCAGGGTGAAGGCGATGGTGATGTTGCCGATCAGCTGCCCGGCAAGGAAGGTCAGCAGGCCCGCCATGCAGATGCCGATCAGCACAGTGCCCCAGGGGCCGGGCCCGGTATTGGCAGCCCGCCGCCGCGGCGCTTCGAATTCAAAGGGCGGCAGCACGGTTGCATCTTCTACCGTTTCCAGCAGCTTTCCCTTGGCCCTTGCAAACTCGGCGTCGGATATGTCGCCAGTCTTCCGCGCGGCCTCCAGCCGCCGGATTTCCTCGAAAATCACGGTCATTTGTTCCACTCACTCTACCCAAAAACAGGGTTTCACAAAGAAGTGGGCAAAATGTGGCCAAGCCCGGAAATCTGACAAAGTGGTTAACGGCGGAGGCGGCACATGAAAAAGGCTATCGCCATCATCAACGTGATCGCCTGGGCCGGATTCTGGTCCTTCGGCTACCTGGCGCTGACGGCGGAAGGCTATTCCGAGGCCGAGATCGTGACCGCGGCGCTGCTGGCCTCAGCGGGGCTGATCACCGGCATCATCGCCTATCTGCGGCTGGTGCGCGGCAGCGAGCGCAGCGGCTATGCCAGGCCGTCGGCGCGGATGACCCGCGATCAGCGCGACGCGGCGCAGGCGCAATGGGGGCAGATCGAATGAATGCCGCCGCTGAAACATTCAAGACAAACACCCGGTCCGGGATCCGTTTGCACAAGAAAGGGAGCATCTGAGACATGTTCTACCGTGAAGCCGGGGATTTCAAAACCTCCTATGCCGAAGACAGCCAGACCTTCCCGATCAAGTTCGACCGTTACCGTTACTATGTGGTGCTGGCGGTGGCCTTTGGCATCATCCCGTTCCTGATCAACGACTATTGGGCCAATGCGATCCTGCTGCCGTTCCTGATCTATTCGATCGCGGCGATCGGGCTGAATATCCTGGTTGGTTACTGCGGCCAGGTGTCCTTGGGCACCGGCGGGTTCATGGCTGTGGGGGCCTATGCCTGCTACAAGCTGATGACTGCCTTTCCCGAAGTCAGCATGTTCATTCATGTGATCCTGGCCGGCGGCATCCCCGCAGGTGTCTGTGT